>Ga0335073_10005251_pt1 | contig 18179 bp, 20 predicted proteins | sample Lox_Sample_22_FD_207093 | JGI IMG/M metagenome (GOLD analysis project Ga0335073, IMG submission 207093) | Soil microbial communities from Loxahatchee National Wildlife Refuge, Florida, United States - Lox_Sample_2.2 | ecosystem: Environmental > Terrestrial > Soil > Wetlands | place: USA... | reverse complement strand
GACCAACGTCTGCACCGCGTTCGAGGTGCCCGCGGACGGGACGGACGACGTCACGCCCGCCCCGATCGGGAAGGCCTGCGCCAACACCGAGGTGTTCGCGGTCGCCAGCGACGGCAGCCGGGTGTCCAAGCCCGGCGAGGAGGGCGAGCTGTACGCGCGCGGCCCGTCGCTGATGCAGGGGTACTGGGGGCAGCAGGCCAAGACCCACGAGGTCCTGGTCGCGAACCCGTTCCAGCCATCACGCGACGAGCTCGTGTACCGCACGGGCGACCTGGTGACGCTGGACCCGGACGGCAACTACATCTACGTCGGCCGCCGGGACAGCATGGTGAAGATCCGCGGCTACCGGGTCGAGCTCGGCGAGGTGGAGACCGCGCTGTACCGTCACCCGGCCATCAAGGAGGCCGCGGTGCTGCCGGTGTCCGACGAGCTGCTCGGCAGCCGCCTGCGCGCGGTCATCACCACAGTGAAGGGGGATGGGGAGGTGGGCGGGACGGAGGTTACCCGCGAGAACGTCATGGACCACTGCCGGCAGTGGCTGCCGAGCTACATGGTGCCGGACGTCATCGACTTTCGCGAGGCTCTGCCGCGCACCTCGACCGGCAAGGTCGACCGGGCCGGGCTGGCCCGCGAATAGCAGGTCCACACGCCGATTGCCAACTGACACCTACCGAAGGGGAGCTGAAGTGGAAACCGTCATCAACGACTACGTCAGCAGGGAACTCGTCCAGGACCAGTCGCTGCTGCCGCTCGCCGACGACACGTCGCTGCTCGAGACCGGCATCCTCGATTCGCTGGGCCTGCTCAAGCTGGTCGTCTTCCTCGAGGAGCGGTTCGGGATCTCGATGGGCGACACGGACCTGCTCCCGGAGAACTTCGCCAGCGTGAACGCGATCTGCGACTACGTCCGCGCCAGGGAACCTGGAAGGACGGAGGCCACGAATGGCTGACGGCCGCGTGGCGCGGCTGCTGCGCAGCGCCGAAGGCGTGGCGTACTGGGGGGCGGTCGCGCCGGTGCTGGCCCGCATGCCGGCCGCCCTCGGCTACCGAATCGCCTGCTGGCGCGGCGACTGGCTCTACCGGAGCCACGCCGCGAAGCGCGCCAACACCGAGCGGCACCTGCGGCTGTTCCTCGGCGAGCTCAGCCGGTCGGCGGCGCGTCATGCGGCCCGCGACTGGTTCCGCTTCGCCTCGTGCGAGGCGGTCGACGTGATGCGGCTGAGGCACCGCGCACGGCCGCTGCGCCGGCTGGTCGAGATCGAGGGCCGGGAGCACCTGGAAGCCGCACGGGCCGGCGGCAAGGGAGTGATCCTCTGCTGCGCCCACTTCGGCTCGTACAACAGCGCCCTCTCCGTGCTGCACACCAGCGGCGTCCCGGTCACGACGATCGGGCGCTGGCAGTACAAGTACACGGCGGGGATGTCCAGATTCGAACGGCGGTTCTGGGACTGGGTGCTGGCCCGCCGGGTGCGGCGGCACCGGCAGCGGCCCATGATCGAGCCCTGGCCCGGCCGGATCGAGGTCGCGGCGCTCGCGGCGTCCGCGCTGCGCGACAACGAGGTCGTGACGATCTCGATCGACGCGCCACCGCTGGACGCCGACAAGGCCCGCGCGGTCGACGTGCGTTTCCTCGGGACCCACGCCAGGCTGGTGCCTGGCGTCGTGACGCTCGCCCGGCTGACCGGCGCGCCAGTGCTCATGTGCTCGGTGTACCGGTCGGCCGACTACCGTCACCAGGTCCTCGAGATCTCGGCACCGGTGCCCATGGCCGGGGACACGGCGGCGGCCTTCGGGCGCTGCGTCGCCGAAGTGAGCAGCGCCATCCGCAGGAGCCCGGCGAGCTGGGTGTACTGGCCGAGCCCGGTCGACTTCGACAACCTCGGCATGACCCCGCCAAACCGGTACACGACACCCGTTCGGCGCCTCATCCCGGTCGGCGTCTAGGGGCTCTTGGGGTCAGGCGAACAGGGAGGCGCCCCAGTCCTGCCCGGGGCGCAGGCCCGGCGGGCAGGCGAACACCGCGCTGCCGGTGTGCTGGATGTACTCGTTGAGCGCATCGGCGGCCAGGGACTGCTGCAGGCGGACGAACTGGGCCGGGTTCTTCATGAACGCGATGAAGAACAGCCCGCCGAGCAGGGTTCCGGCCTGCGGGTCGATGCCGTCGGTGAACGAGTAGCCGCGGCGCAGGATCCGGGTCCCGCCGTTGTGCTCGAAGCTGGCCAGCCGGATGTGCGCGTGAGCCGGGATGGCGGGCTGCCCGTCGCTCCCGGTCGCGCCGAAGTCCGGGGCGGTGAACTCGGTTCCGCCCGACAGCGGCGCCCCGGAGACCTTGACGCGGCCGATGGTGTTCTGCTGGTCCTGCAGGTAGTCGCGGTCCCAGTTCTCCACGAAGATCCGGATCTTGCGGGCAACCAGGTAACTGCCGCCCCGCAGCCAGGGCTGGTCTGTTTCCCGGCCCACCCAGACGTACTCGTTCATGAGGCTTGCCTGCTCAGCCTTGATGTTGCGGGTCCCGTCCTTGAACCCGAGCAGGTTGCGGGGGGTGCGCTGCCTGGACGAGGTGGTGGAGGTGCGGCCGAAGCCAAGCTCCATCCAGTTGTGCTCGACCACCCCCATGCCGATTCTGGCCAGGTTGCGCACGGCGTGGAAGGCCACGAGCGGGTCGTCAGAGCAGGCCTGGATGCACAGATCCCCGCCGGTGTAGTCGGGGTCGAGGTTCTCGTTGGGCAGCGGCGGCAGGTCGGCGAGCGCGGACGGCCTGCGGCCGCCCAGGCCGAACCGGTGGTCGAACAGCGACGGCCCGTAGCCGATCGTGATCGTCAGCCGGGACACCGGCGAACCGACGGCCTCGCCGGTGTCGACCGGCGGGGCGTAGGGCCGGGTGTCCTCGCCGACCAGCCGGCCGGCGGTCATGGCCGCGGCCGCCCTCGTCCACGCGTGCAGCAGGTCCCTGACGTCACCGGCGGTCGCGCCGCTGACCGCGTTCAGCGTGCCGAACGCGAGCCGGTCCTGGGCCGGGGTGGCGATGCCGGCCTGGTGCGCGCCGTAGAACGGGACGACCTCGTCGCTTGTGCTTCCGGCCGCTTCGGCGCCCTGCCCGGCGAAGTAGCCGGCCAGGCCGCCAGCGAGCACGCCGGCGCCCGCAGCCCCGGCCCCGGCGAGCACCCGCCGCCGGGACGGCCCGGCCGGCTCGGCCGGCTCGGGCCGCTCGGTGTCGTGCATCAGCTGCTCACCTGGATCGACAGCTTGGACAGCGACTCGGCGAGGGCGTTCACGGCGGTCGACAGCTGGCGGCGCTGCGGGTCGAGGACGGTGGAGTATTCCACGTATCCGGTGTCGTCGTAGCCCGGGCTGGCCTTGTACTTGGCCAGCAGGGTGGCGACCGCGGCGTTGCGCTGCCGGATCTGCGACAGCAGGCCCGGGTCCTTGCGCTGCAGGTAGGGCTGCAGCAGGCCGACGACCTCCATTGCCCCGTCGACGTTGGCCTGGAACACGGGAAGATCGGTGTTGGAGTAGCGCTCCTCCTCGCCGGAGATCTTCGACGTGGCGGCCTCGTTGATCAGGTCGGTGGCGCCGCTGGCCATCTCCAGCGGGTTGTACTGGGCCCTGCGCACCAGGGTCAGCAGCTGCTGCTCGTGGCCGACCAGTGCGCTGCACAGCTTCGGCGTCCCGGCCAGCGTGTTGTCCGCCCAGATCAGCTGCTCGATCTTGTGGAAGCCGATGAACTGGGATGCCACCGTGACCGGGTTCTCCCACCGGCCGTCGATCTCGGTGTCCAGGCTGCCCCAGATCTCCGCGACGGGCTCGATCCGCTCGTAGTAGACGCGGGCCTTCGGGTACAGCACCTCCGCCTGAGCCATGTTCCCGGCGTCGATGGCCTGGCAGAACGCCTGCGTGTGCGTCACCAGGCTGGCGGCGTTCTGGTCGATGTAGCTGCCGTAGGAGCTCACCGCTGCGGCGAGCTGCGGGTTCGACTGCCAGGACGCCCCGGACGCCTTGCCGGTGACGGTGAAGTTCCAGTGCTGCACAGAAGCGCCCGGGCAGTTGATTTTGTACGTGCCGGGCTGCAGGTCCAGCGAGAACCCGCCGGACAGGCCGGGGGTCAGGTTCTCCTGCTCGCCAAGGATCTTCGCCAGGTTCGACGTGCGCAGTTCGGCCTCGGATACCGCGCCGGCATTGGTGTTGGTCACGTTGAACTGGACCGGCCCGGCCGCGATCTTCGCCGGCTTCGGCGCGCATCCCTGCGGCGTCAGGTCGATCGTGACCGTGGAGGTGTGCGCCGAGGCCGCGGACCCCGATGACCCGTGCGAACTCGAGCAGGCGGACGCGAGCAAAGCCAGCGATGCCAGCGCCACGATGCCGGTGGCCGCCGGCCGCCCGCGCGCGCGCCGCTCTTCCCCGAGACCGTCCTTGTGCATGGCTGATGAACTCCCTTGCCGTTGTGACTGATTACTGCTCAGCGGGCTGCGCCGACGCGGCCGCGGCGACGGGTCTTCTGCGCGCGCCGGCGGGCCAGGCCACGATGATGATCATCGGCACCAGATAGGCGATCCACGCGGCGACCTCGATCCACACCGGATAGGGCTGGATCCCGAGCACACCGGTCACCAGCGACTCCACCGGTGTGCCGGGCCGCACCAGCCAGGACAGGTCGAACGCCTGGACCTGCCCGAGCGTCAGCCATCCAGCTTCGTTCGCGGTGTGGAAGGCCGTCATCACCAGGCCCGCCGCGACCACGACCAGCACGAGACCCGTGATCCGGAAGAACCTGCTGAGGTTCAGCCGGACGCCCCCGCGGTAGATGGCGTAGCCGACCGCGGCGGCGAGCAGAATCCCGATGACCGCGCCGACCCAGGACAGCGTGGCGTTGCCGGAGGCATGGAACGTCGCCAGCAGGAACACGGCGGTCTCAAAACCCTCGCGCAGCACCGCCAGGAACGCCATCACCACCAGCGCCCGGCCCGAACCCGACGCCAGTGCCGAGGCCGCGGCACCCTCCAGGTCGCCCTTCAGGTCCCGCGCGTGCCGCCGCATGAAGATGATCATGTAGGTGACCATGCACACCGCCAGCGCGCCGACGACGGTCTCCAGCCCCTCTTGCTGCTGCTGGGGCAGGTCCGAGGAGATCACCTGCAGCGCGATCGCGATGCCGACGCAGATCACGACCGCTATGCCCGTGCCGATCCACACCTGGCGAAGCGCGTCGCGCCGGCCCTGCTGGCCCAGGAACGCGGCGATGATCCCCACGATCAGCGCGGCTTCCAGGCCTTCGCGCAGGCCAATCACGAACGTTGGCAGCACTCGTCGTCCCTTTCCACGGCGCCGAGAGCTGGCCCGTTAGGATAGGCATCCCTAAGTAAGGCTTACCTAACCGCGAGCCGACCTGCGATGTCAAGCGACTGGGCCGGATTGGGGACGACGAGGGCGCTAGAGCTCGTTCTTGTAGACCCGGCCCTCTTTCATGATCAGCTTGAGGTTCTGGTCCGGGGCGGTGAGCACCCGGATGTCGTCCAGCGGGTTGCCGTCGACCACCAGCAGGTCCGCGTACGCCCCGGGCGCCACGACTCCCACCTCCCCCACCATGCACAGCAGCGCCGCCGCCGTGGTGGTCGCCGCCCGGATCAGGTCGGCGGGCGGCTGGATCTCCGACCGGATGATGAACTCCTGCAACTGCTGGTCGTGCGTGTCCGCGAACAGGTCGGTGCCGTACACGATCGGCAGCCCGGCCTTGTGCGCCATCTCCAGCGCGCCGAGCGCCCCGTCGATGACCTCGGCCAGCTTGTCGGCGATGTCCGCGGGCAGCTCGCCGTCGCGCGCCTTCCTGGCCAGGGTCTGGTACGTGACGATCGTCGGCACGTAGAAGGCACCGCTCGCGCGGAAGAACGGGATGCTGGATTCGTCCATCAGGTTGCCGTGCTCGATCGACCGCACGCCGCACTCCAAGCCGCGGTTGATCGCCCGCGAGGTGTACGCGTGCCCGGCCACGTAGATGTTCGCGGCCGTGGCCTCCTCCACGATCGCGTTCAGCTCCTCGATCGAGAACTGCGTGGAGTCCACCCGGTCGCTCGGCGAGTCAACGGCACCGCTGAGGTACACCTTGATGTGGTGCGCCCCCCGGCGCACCTCCTCCCGGACCGCCCGCCGGACCTCGGGCACCCCGTCGCAGATCACCCCGATCGCCGGGGCGTAGTAGTTGTCGTCGTAGACGCGCCGGCTCGGCGCCCGCCAGTCCCCCGCGCCGCCGGTCTGCGACAGCTGCTTGCCGCCGAAGCGCATCCGCGGCCCGGTGAAATACCCCTCGTCCACCGCCCGCGCCAGCCCGTGCTCCCCAGCGCCGACGTCGCGGATCGTGGTGAACCCGCGCGACAGCATGCCCTCCAGCGCCCGCCCGGCCCGCGCCGCCACGTACGTCGGCGACCACTCGGCCATGGCGAACACGTCCTCGTCGACGATCGCCGGGTGGGTGTGCGCGTCGATCAGGCCCGGCATCACGGTCCGGCCGCCCGCGTCGAGGATGACCGCGTCATCCGGGCCGGTGAGCCCGGGGCCGACGTCGGCGATCCGGCCGTCCTCGACCGCCACCGACTGCCCCTCCGCCAGCTCGCCCCGCTCCGGGTCGAGCACCGACGCGTTCCGCAGGATCGCTACCCCCATTGACTGCCACCCTTCTCGTCGGTGAGCTGCGGTGACGTGATCCTAACGGGGTGGCCGTGCGTGGCGGCCAAGCCGGGTATGCGTGGCAGTACCGTTTCCGCGATGAATGCCACCGTGACCGCCGCGCGTGATCAACCCAGTCCTACTCGCCGCCCTCCAGGTCGAACTCGTTTCCCTCGGGGTCTGCCAGGACCACCCAGCCTCCTGGTGCGATGTGACGTCGGTCATCGATCACGCGGGCGCCGAGTGCCTCGAGCCGTGCCAGTTCCTCGGCCTGGGAGCCGTCAGGCACGATGTCGAGATGGACACGGTTCTTTCCGTGCTTGTCCTCGGGGACGTTCACGAAGACCAGCCGGGGGCCTGGCCGGGCCGGTTCACCGACGACCCAGAAAGGATTGCCGGGCATTTCCTGCTTGGACCATGGCCAGCCGGTAACGGCGCTCCAGAACTGGGCAATCGATGCAGCATCCGAGCAATCGAAGGTCACGTTCAGGATGGAACTGCTCATGCACATACCTCCGTAACGCCTGCGTTGTGACCGAGCATCGCACGGGATTCTCGCCCCCCTATGGGCTCACCGGCAGCTGGTATCAAGAGTGATACCATGCGCGCATGGCGATGACTTTGCGGCTCAGCGACGCTGAGGCTAAGGCACTGCGCCGCCGCGCCGAGCATGAAGGCCGCCCCATGCAGGAAGTGGCGCGCCAGGCCATCCGCGAGTACGTCGAAACCCACAGCCGCGCCGAACTGCTCGACCGCGTCCTCGACGAGGAACTCCCCCGCTACGCCGAGGCCCTGGAGCGGCTCGCGCAGTGATCTACCTGACGCTGCCCGAGTTACTGCACATCGCCGCGCGAGTCCTGGGCACCGATCCGCCCATCCGCGACGTCGGTCTGCTGGAATCAGCCGTCGCACGCCCGCAGGCCACAGCCTTCGGGGCTGACGCCTATCCCGATCTGGACAGCAAGGCGGCTGCGCTGCTGCATTCGCTGGCAAGAAATCGCGCACTCCTGGATGGGAACAAGCGGCTCGCCCTGGCCGGGGTCATCGCCTTCTACGGCGTCAACGGGCGGCGGCTGACGCTCACCAACCACGAGGCCTACGACCTCATCATCGCCGTCGCAACCGGCCAGCTCGACTCGGTGGAGGAGATAACCCGGCGGCTGCAGGACGCTACCGAACCTCATAGGTACAGAAGGGGATCGCCGTGACACGGGCGGTCGTCGAGAGGTTGTGCCGGCGGCCCTCGTGACATGGATGGCTGGGTGCGGGCAGTTACAGGTATGGATGAGTCTGACGCGGGCCTGCTCGCGGCGACGGCTCGCGGGGATGCAGAGGCCTTCGGCCGCTTCCGCCGCGAAACCGGCCGCCACGTTAACGGCCGCCACGTTAACGGCCGCCCCCTCGCCGTCGCAGCCCCTGCCCGTCGCCACCGGCGACCCGCGTCACCCCCGCCAGCCGCGGCTGCCCGCCCCGTGCATCATCCTGGGCGCCGCGCTCTCCACGACCACCGGTGAGTTCAGCGCCGCAGACGAGACCACCCCGCCCGACACCGGCCGCATCCAGGCGGCGCTGAACCGCTGCGCCGGAACCGGCCGCGCGGTCGTGCTCGCCGCCGGCTTCGGCAACGGCAACAACGCGTTTCTCAGCGGCCCGCTCACGATCGGCAGCCGGGAGGTGCTGCTCATCCAGGCAGGGGTGACGCTGTACGCGTCGCTGAACCCGGCCGACTACCAGATCGCCGCGCAGTTCCCCACGAACACGTGTGGCACCGTCAGCGCGGCAGGTGGCGGCTGCTCCCCGTTCATTACCTTCACGGGATCCGGGTCCGGGCTGATGGGCACGCGCACCCCGGACGGGACGCTCGGGGCGATCGACGGGCGAGGGGAGGACACGCTGGTCGGGTCCACGCAGAGCTGGTGGGACCTCGCGCAGACGGCCGACTCGGGCGGTGAGCAGAACAACCCGATCCTGGTCGAGGGCGACGGCGTCAACAACATCACGATCTACCAGGTCGAGCTCGAGAACTCACCCATGTACCACGTGTACATCCAGAACGGGCACGGGCTGACCGTCTGGGGCGTGGAGATCAACACGCCCGCCACCGCGCGCAACACCGACGGCGTCGACCCGGTCAGCGAGAGCAACGTCACGATCAAGGACGACATGATCCAGAACGGTGACGACTGCGTGGCGGTCAAGTCGAACGCGGGCACGCCGTCCGCCAACATCACCGTCGACGACGTGCACTGCTACGGCTCGCATGGCCTCTCGGTCGGCAGCCAGACCGCGGGTGGGGTGTACAACGTGCTGTTCGAGAACTCCACCCTGAACGGCCTCGACAGCCTGGGCAACCTGTCGGTCAGCGACACCGGTATCCAGATCAAGACCGACGCCAACAGCGGCGGCCTCACCCACCGGGTGACCTACACCGACATCTGCATGACCAACATCAAGCACGTGCTGATCTTCAACCCGTTCTACTCCTCCGGCGGCACCGAGGTCCCGACCCAGAACGACATCGTGCTGAACGGCGTGGTGTCCACCGACTCCGAGTCCGGCGCGTACTCGATCTTCGAGGGCGCCGACGCCGCGAACCCGCTGCAGATCGCGCTGGAGAACGTCGACCTGGACAACGTCACCCAGGACGGCAACCACGGCAGCGAGGGCCCGACGCTCGGTGAGAGCCCGACCGAGTACGTGAACGGCTACACCTACAACACGAACATCGTCCCGCAGGGACCGGAGGGCGACGCGGCCAACGGCGTGAACGTCACCGCGTTCCAGGGCACCGGCACGATCCCCACCTGCAGCATCCCCGCCTTCGGCCCCCCGCCCGTGCTGGGCTGGGGGCAGGGCTGACCTAACGCAAGCACGCTGGTGCGGCCCGGATGGTTTCCGGGCCGCACCAGCGGGACTCAGCCGAGGAAGCGGACCGTCAAGGCGGTCTTGTGGACTGGGCCGGCGGTCCCAGCTGAGCCCCGTCCGAGGGTCAGGCGGAAGTGCATGTGCTCGCCCTTGTGGTGCTGGCGGTAGCTGGCCACGAGCCCGTCAGCCCCGATCCAGCTGGAGGTCCGCCAGAAGACCAGGATGACGATGGCGAACAGTGCGTAGAAGGCGCACACGCTCGCGGTGCCCGACATGACGTAGGTGAACAGCAGCGCCAGGCTGCCGACCGCCGCCACCCGGGTGAACAGGCCGGACACGAGTGCCAGGCCGATCGCGTATTCCGCGACCGCGACCATGATCGCGATCCAGCCGGCGTTCGGAACCACGAAGCTGTGCAGGAAGCTTCCCCACCACGAGTAGGCGGGGACGCCGTGTGCCGCGAAGCCTGCCACCGCAGCGCCGCTGTTGTGCAGGAACCCGGGGTTCTCCGCGCCCCAGAGCTTTGCCGCGCCTGCCTCGATCCACATGACCCCGAGCCAGCAGCGTGCCGCCGTCAGCGGGAGGGCCATCAGCTTCGACTCCTTGAGCCATTCCCAGACGCGCAGGTTGTGCCGCTTCGCTGGCTCTCCGAGAAACTCAATTGGGCTGGCCATCGGAATGCTTCCTTCTTCCTTTGTTCTGTGCCCTGTCCATCGGGCTCTGGTATCAGCCTCCGGCACGGCACCCACCGCCGGACATGGCCGAAAGTCCCGAGCCCCTGGACCACACGGCCCCAGTTGCGGCGACGGTCGGCCCTGTCGCCGCGAGGGCCGGAACGGCAGCCTGAAGTCACGGTCAATGGCTATGGCCAAAGACACAAAGGTGTCAGGCCGACCACAGTGCCCCCGCCGTCCCCTTCGGCGGGGGCACGTCAATTCGCCAGCCTTTTCGGGAGCGGGCCGGGCCGGCCGGTCTCAGCTCAGGTTCTCCCGGATGCTGTTCAGGTAGCGGACCAGCGCGGCGCGCTCGGACCGGTCCAGTGAGGCCAGAGCGCGCTCGCTGAGGTTGTCGATCTCGCGGCCGATCTCCTTCTCCAGGACCCGGCCGCGGTCGGTCAGGTACAGCCGCACCAGCCTGCGGTCCCGCTCGTGCGGCTCCCGGCGCAGCAGCCCTGCCGCCTCCATGCGCGCGGCCGCACGGGTCACCGTCGGCGTGGCCAGGCCCAGGCGCCGCGCCACCTCCCCCGGGGCCAGGCCGTCCTCGTCCCACAGGGTCCGCAGGATGTACTGCTGACCCTCATGCACCCCGTGCCGCGCGAACGCGGTCGCCGAGGCGCGCGCAAGCACGCGCTTGGCCGCCCAGAAAGCCGGCTGGAACGCGACGGCGGGGTCTTCGGACATAGTGCGAACAGGATACTGGTGCGCGGGTATAACAGCCGGCTAATGATATGCTTCATTGTCCGGCTAACGATCCTCTCGCGCCTTCGTGGAGTGCCTGATGAAGCTCGGAATCGGCGTCACCAACTTCTCCTGGCCGTGCCCGCCCGACCAGACGCCGACGCTGGCCGAGCGGTACGAGTGCCTGGAGGAGGTGCTGCAGATCGCCCACCAGATGTGGCGCGGCGACGAGCAGCCGTTTCGCGGCCGGCACTACCAGCTGGACAGGCCGCTGAACTCGCCGAACGCGCTGCAGCGGCCGCACCCGCCCATCCTGATCGGCGGCAGCGGCGAGCGCCGCACGCTCCGGCTGGTTGCCCAGTACGCCGACGCCTGCAACCTGTTCGACATCCCCGATCACTTCGCGGACATGCTGCCCGCCAAGCTGCGCGTGCTCCGGGAGCACTGCGAGCAGGCCGGCCGCGACTACGATGACATCGAGAAGACCACGGCCACGATGGCCGACCTCGGCGGAGGCCGGGACGGCCTGCGTCGGCTCGTGGACCACCTGCAGGACCTGGCCGGCATCGGCATCGACCACGTCCTGCTCAGTCCCCCGCATCCGTGGGACGACGAGGCGCTCGACGCGGTGGCCTCGATCGTTCCCGAGGTGCACGAGATACCGGTTCATAGAAACTAGTGGCATAGTTTCGGTTATGCAGGCGGGCGACGGAGTGCCGGCCGCGGCGGACGACGAAACGACGGCGGACGCACCGCGGCGCGGGCGGCCACGCAGCGAGAAGGCCCGGCTGGCGATCCTCGAGGCCGCCGCCGAGCTGCTGCTGGCGCGCGGCCTGTCCGCGGTCAGCATGGACGCCGTCGCCGAGCGCGCCGGGGTCAGCAAGGCCACCATCTACCGCTGGTGGCCGACGAAAGAGACGCTCGCGCTCGACGCCCTCTACAACGAGTGGGCCGCCGTGCAGCCGCGAACCCGCAGCACCGGCACCCTGCGCGGTGACCTGCTCGGGCTGCTGCGCCCGTGGGTCCGGCTGGCCGGCAGCCGCCCGTACGGCCGCGTGATCGGCGCGCTCGTCACCGAGGCGCAGACCGACCCGGAGTTCGCCGAGATCTACCGCTCCCGGTTCGTCGAGCCCCGCCGCGAGCAGGCACGTGCCATCTTCGCCGCCGCGATCGAGCGCAACGAGATCCCGGCAGACACCAAAGTCGAGGTCGCAATCGACATGCTCTACGGCCCGCTGTACCACCGCCTGCTGCACGGCCACGCCCCGCTGACCGAGCGTTTCGTCCGCGACGTCGTCGACATCACCCTCGGCGGCATCATGCCCAGCCAAGCCCCGGCGACCTAGCACCGGTCACGATCCCGGTACGTGGCAACCAAATAGGGATGCACGGCAGAGCCTCGAAAGATCAGCGCTGCCAGGATTTGGCCTTAGAACGCCTGAAGGGCTGGCCAAGAGTCAGCGCTCAGCCAGCCCTTCAGGGCCCCCCAACTGCGGCGATTACCAGTTCTGGCTACTCCACCGCATTCTGTTAGCCTGCTCCGCACCGCGCGCTTTGTCTCACGACGCTGGCGTTCGGCGATCTCGGCCGCATTAGTGGCTTCCTGCTCACCTTCTCCGTGGAGGGCAGTTGCTACCATCAGTTCTTTGCCGATGGAGAGGCCTGTCAACTTTGATCTACTGCTTATTCGATGACGTTACCGATCACCTGTCGCACAGTTGTCGCACGGACGCACGAGGTCGGTGTGGCTGCGGGTAGCCAGCAGGTGCCGGGCCAGCGCGCCGCGGGTTACCAGCTCCAGGCTCTGTTGTTGCGCGTCGGTGTCTACCGGGAGCAGTGGGAAGAGGCCGCCCGGCACAGCAATCGGGTGATCAAGCGAGACGAGGTCAACCAGGCCGCCGTCTGCGATGTTCTCGCGCAGTACCTCTACGACAATGGCCACCCAGATACTGACACCGGACTGGCCCGTCAACTGAAAGACAGGGTAAGCCGGGCCTTGAGAGGGAAAGGGCTCGGCCCGGAGACGCTGGAATTGTTTGTTGAGGCTTTTGGCCTGTCCCCACACGATAGACAGCGCCTATACAATGTTTACGATGGCCATATCGAATTGGTCGAGATCATTGGCCAACTGGTCCCGCCGTCTCCGGACAGCGGCATCCGGCCACCGGACCATCGGACTGCCCTGCTGTTCGAGCACCACCTCGTCGGCCGGCATGGCCTGCCAGTCAATCACCATACTCAGCAGACCATTTACTCGGCTGTCGATGGGCTGACGAGCTACCAGTACGGGATCGACACGGCAGAAGCAGACGTGCGAGTAAAGCACGGCGGGACGGCTGGTGAGATCTACCCGATCGGGAGCGGCTACTACGCAGTCGATATTAAATTTCCGCGGCCGCTAGGGTTCCGCGATCTCCATTACCTCGACTACTGGACGAACTTCCGCTACTCAGCGACTGCCCCGCCGCCGGAGTTCCGCCGCGGGACACACCAGCGGGTTGAGCATCTAGATATGCGTGTCGAGTTCCATCGCGACAAATTGCCCCGTCGGATCTGGTGGGCTGAGTGGTCCGACTACCTCGACCCCAACCAGAACATCGTGCAGCGGCAGCAGATCGAACTCGACGACGAGCACTCCGTGCACCGCTACCTAGACGCGATCGAGCACGCAGTGGTCGGGTTCTACTGGGAGTGGTGAAGGCCACTTCGCTCCCGCGGCAGTCGTCTTCGTGCGCGCTGACCTTGCCCTCGATGCCCTGGAGATGGCGATCTGGTCGCGCCGCGGTGACCTGCCCGGCCAGGATCGCGGCCCTGCGCTTCCCAGCGATCCGGGCTCAGCCGACGGCGATCAGGATGTGCGGATTGCCGGCGGGGTTCAGCCACCCGAGTACGGCGTTGAGCTCGGCATTGGGCAGGGCCACGCAGCCTTCGGTGTACCCCTCTGGCATGTCGTCGTGCAGGAAGATGCCGGCTCCGTTGTCCGGGGGCTGGGGCATCTTGATGTCGATGAAGTGCTGGTAGGGCAGGGTCTCGGTCCACAGGGCCTCGGAATCGTCGCCGTAGGGCGGATTGATCCCGCAGGGCACATGCTGGAAGGTGTCGTAGGTCGGGCTGCCGGGCTGCTCGTCCCACCAGTCACCACACACCAGGTGGTGATAGCGGTAGTGGGTGGTCGGGCTCACGGCCGAGTTGCCGTAGATCGTCGCGCCGAACGGGAACAGGCCAGTGGGGGTGGCATAGTCGCGGGGCACGCGCCGTGAGATGGGCAGCAGGCCGCCATAGCCCGTCTGGGCCCGAAAGGGCTGCCCGGGCTGGCCGGCAAACGACACCGGGCTCCAGCAGTTGTCAGCGCTCCGGGCCCACGCAGTAAGGGTCGCGGTCCAGCTCGCCGCTGCGGGGGCGACGACGGTAACCAGCTGTGTGCCGCCTCCGGTGTCGGCCACCTGGTTCGGGTCGATGCCGAAGGTCGCCGCCGGGTACGCCGGGCAGCGCGATGCCGCGGCCGTGCTGGAAGGGTCAGTCGCCGGTGGACCGCTGGCGGTCTTGACAGGCGCTGCAGCCGAAGCCGCCGACGGCGCGGTAGCCGGTGGCGCAGGAGGTGCCGCTGGCGCGCACGCCGCGCACAGGCAGGTCAGCAGCAGGCAGCTCCCAGCGATAACAGACCTCGCTGTCATCCTCAGAGAATGCCGCCTGCCGGGCGTCGATGAAAAGAGCCGGCGGTCCTCGATTGCTTCGATCACCCATGGACCTCAACTGGCCGGCTGTTACCGGCGGCTGAAGGTGACGTGGGTGACGCCGCTGGGGCTGTTCACGGCCTCAATCTGGAAACGTTCCTCGAGCGCCTCCAGACCGTCCCAGAGCCGTTCCCCGCGGCCCAGCACAATCGGCACCACGACGATGTGCAGGTAGTCGATCAGGTCAGCGGCCAGGAATTCGCGGACGGTGGACGGGCCGCCGCCGATGCGGACATCCCCGCCCGCGGCCGCCTGGCGCGCCTGCGCAAGCGCCTGCGCAGGGCTGGCGTCCAGGAAGTGAAACGTCGTACCGCCGTTCATCTCGACGGCCGGCCGCGGATGGTGGGTGAGAACAAAGACCGGGGTGTGGAACGGCGGATCATCGCCCCACCATCCGTTCCACTCCTGCTCCGGCCAGGGCCCGTGCTGCGGGCCGAACTTGCCCCGTCCCATGATCTCCGCACCGATGCCCGGCGCCCAAGCGCTCGCGAAAACGTCGTCAATGCCGGTGCTGCCGCCGGGCTGGCCCTGCATGGCGCGGAACGAACGGGTCGGGAAGAACCACTCGTGCAGCCGGTGTCCTGCATGCCCAAACGGAGCATCCAGGCTTTGCCCCGACCCGGTGCCGAACCCATCCAGCGACACCGAGAAGTTGTGCACCCGGACCTGCGACACAATGACCTCCTGACGGGCTGCTTCACAGCGACTAGGACGGCTGCCAGTGTGCGTCCCGGTTCGTATGCCGTAACGATAGGACGCCACGCGGTCCGCGAACTCATCGCGAAGCGCCTCGAGGACGACGAGTTGCGCGCAGCAACCACAGACAGACGTGGTCGTCCACCTAGGGTGGCGTGATGAAGCTTCTCCTTACCGATTCCGGTGTCAGGAACGCAAGCATTCTGGCGGCGCTGGTCGATCTCCTGGGCAAACCGGTCGCCGAGGCCAGCGCCCTGTGCATCCCCACCGCAGGGTACGGGGGGCCTTACGGCGATCCGGTCTTGCCATGGCGTTTCATCAGCGGGCGGTCCCCTAGTCCCATGACCGAGCTGGGGTGGAAGTCAGTGGGCGTGCTGGAGCTGACCGCCCTGCCCAGCATCGACAAGCAACGCTGGGTCTCCTGGGTCCAAGAGGCAGACGCCCTGCTGGTGAACGGCGGCAATACGCTGTATTTGTGCCACTGGATGCGGGAGTCCGGGCTGGCCGACCTCATGCCGTCGCTGCGCGACACGGTCTACGTCGGGCTCAGCGCCGGGAGCATGGTCCTGACTCCCCGCATCGGGGAAGACTTCGTCAGCTGGAAGCCGCCCACCGGTGATGACAGCATGCTGGGAGTCGTCGATTTCTCCATCTTCCCGCACCTCGACAGCCCGGACAGCCCGGACAACACCATGGCCAAGGCGGAACGGTGGGCCGCAGGGATAAAGGGCCCGGCGTACGCCATCGACGCTCAGACCGCCATCAGGGTGACCGACGGCAGCGTCGAGGTCATCTCCGAAGGGCGCTGGAAGCTGTTCAACCCAGCGCGGCGCCCCGGTCAATGATGAATCCCGTCGCCTGCGGAGCCAGTCGCCACGGCAGCTAGCTCGCGCTGCTGCCAGCGGCGCGGGGGATCACCGTGGTGCCGGCGGAATGCCGTCGCGAAGGCGTAGACGCTTGAGTAGCCCGTCTGGGCGGCGATCTCGTCTATGGTCGCTTCCCGCGCGAGCAGCAGGTCGCGGGCGAGGGTCATCCGCCAGTCGGCGAGGTACTGCATGGGCGCCTGGCCGAGGGCCTGGTGGAAGACGCGGGCGAAGGTGGCGCGGGACATGTTGCACAGCCGGGCCAGGTCCTCGACGGTCCACGGTTTGGCGGCGCTGGCGTGCACCGCCTCCAGGGCCGGGGCCAGCCTGGGATCGGCGGCTGCGCGGAACCAGGGCGGGGCGGTCTCGCTGCGGGTCAGCCCGGCCCGCAGGCCGAGGACGACGAGAACGTCGAGCAGCCGGTCCAGGACGGTCTGCCTGCCCGGTTCGGCCAGCAGCAGCTCGCGTGACAGCAGCGTGACCACCCGGTGGATCGGGTCGTCGACGCTCGCGGGCAGTGACAGCACCGGGGGAAGCGCCGCCACCAGCCCGCGGCCGATGTCGCCCGCGAAGCGGTAGGCGCCGCACAGGAACACCGCGGCGCCGGGAGTCGACAGGGCGTCGGCGTCGGACAGCGAACGGAACTCACCCGGCAGGACGCAGCGGGCGCCCGGCTCGTGGGCGATGAAGTGATCGGGCCCGCCCCGGACCAGGGCCAGGTCGCCGGGCGCCAGTTCCAGGGGATCGCCGCCGTGACCGGTCCACAGCCAGGCGCGGCCCCGGACCACTGTATGGACGGCAAGCTGGATCGTCCCGGGGAACCGAATGCCCCACGGCGGGACGGCGGCCGACCGGGCGAAGACCCCGCCCGATGCGCGGGCCCGGATCAGGTGCTCCTGCAAGATGTCCACTAGATGAGCGCCTTACACAAAATAATGAGCGACGAGATCATTGAAGCTCTCACTTTTCCTGACCACGATAGTATGCATGAACAGTACGGATACTAACCAGGTTCTCGTCCTCGGAGCGACCGGCAAGACCGGCTCGCGGGTCGCAGAGCGGCTGTCCGCGCACGAGGTCAGCGTGCGGACCGCCGCCCGGTCCGGTGCCGACGCCCGCTTCGACTGGGACAGCCAGGCAACGTGGGAGCAGACGCTGCGCGGGGCCACGGGGCTGTACCTCGTCTCGCCCATCCTCCGCATCGACTTCGCTGGCCTGGTGGGCCGGTTCCTCGACCAGGCCGAGCGGGCCGGGGTCCGTCATGTCACCTATCTCAGCGCCTACGGCATGGAGCACGCCCCGGCCGAGGTGGCGCTGCGCGCGGTCGAGGTCGACCTGGCCGCGCGCGGTTCCCTGACCAGCACCGTGATCCGCCCGGCGTGGTTCATGGAGGACTTCAGCGAGACCTTCCTCCAGCCGGTCAACGACGAGATCGTCGTGCCAGCCGGAGATGGGGCCGAGGCCTTCGTCAGCGTCGAGGACATCGCTGCTGTCGCCGCCGTGACCCTGACCGAGCCCGAGATGCACGCCGGGCGTGCCTACGCCCCGACCGGACCGCAGGCGCTCACCATGGCCCAGGCCGCCGCGATGATCTCCGCGGCGGCGGGGCGCACGATCACCTACCGGGACCCCGACCGCGAGCAGTGGATCGCCGCCATGATCAGCACCGGGATCCCAGCCGAGTACGCCGCGGTTCTGCGTCCCCTGACCGCCGCCGTGGCCAGCGGCAACGGCGCCCGCCCGAACAGCGACGTCCTCGAGGTAGCCGGCACCGCGCCGGTTACCTTCGCCGAATTCGCCGCCAGGACCGCACCGGCCTGGAAGTAACGGAAGGAAAGGAAAAGCCCCCATGAAGACGCCCATCGCCGGCCTTGACGACTTCGCCGCGCTCGACCCGTTCTTCCGCATCATCGAGCAGGGCCTGGACGGCCTGGCCGGGCCCGGCCACTTCTTCGACCTGCTCGCCG
>Ga0335073_10005250_pt1 | contig 18180 bp, 13 predicted proteins | sample Lox_Sample_22_FD_207093 | JGI IMG/M metagenome (GOLD analysis project Ga0335073, IMG submission 207093) | Soil microbial communities from Loxahatchee National Wildlife Refuge, Florida, United States - Lox_Sample_2.2 | ecosystem: Environmental > Terrestrial > Soil > Wetlands | place: USA... | reverse complement strand
GACAAGCTTATTTCCTTCTCAAAAAGATGGTGGCGATTCCCGATGGCGGTGGAGGTATGCGCTTAGACATGCTGACATCGGGTGAATACCATTGCTGCAGTTCCGCAATCTTGAACCCGATCGAGTCGAGCCGATCACGTTCCACCGAACGATGAATCACGCCAACTACGTCACTGGACGTAAACTCTTCTCGATCTAGAACTCTGAGAAAAGCGCCATCACCATCCGCTACGACAAGACGCGTTAGCCCGGCATTGCGGTCAAGTTCGTTTGTTCGACTATTGAAGTAGGTGACCCTCGAAATGGTTCCCGGTGACCAATGGTGAATTGTCAGCAAGTGAGGTAAATCGGCACAATGACTGTCTTTTCGGAATCGCACTTGTTCGAATATGCTCCTCGAAGCTGACTCACCCGTGATGCGCCCTGCGAGACAAATCTCAGAATCAGATTGATGTAGGTTCGCTGCGGAAACAAACCCGTCAATTGCCAGTGATTTGTACAACTCTATATCAGGCAAGCCGGCACCTTGAATCGCTCGCACCGGCGCCTCACCATCGAAATACCACTCACAAGCGTTTTGTGGCAAAACAGCATACCCCGTGCGCATTCGTGCTCGGCTCGCAGACGCTCGGGAATCGTTATTGATCTCGGATCGAACCCAAATGACACCACTGCTGTCTCGGCCTTCAAGCAGGAATCTGCCTCTGTACCTGTTGTGCCGTAAGAAAGTCCGAAGTTGCGGAACATTGTTTATAGCGTTGCGCTTTATGCGCTCGAAGTGCGATGCAGAATCGCTGGCTTGGGCGCGCGTCAACCTGTGACGCATCGCGCCCAGAGCAACCAATCCGGCTCCGGCTGAGTCACAGGGGAGAGACAGTACATATATTCTTCTCCTGTCGTCCCGAGTTTCAAAAAGGTAGCCGCACTTAAGAAGAAAATCGACCCACCGGGGCACCGCTCCCCAAGGTTGAGACGCCTCGGAAACTTGAAGGTCTCGGACTTGATCCGAAACGTGAGGAGCCCCATTGGCGCAAGAGTAAGGACATTCCGCTTGACCGTACGATGCGTTCGCATGGCCGGATGTCGGTCGTGTTTCCCCGTCTAGAGTCGGAGTACCCAATGAAGTGGCTCAAAGGTGACTTCGGGGGCCTGAGTCGGCATAAGTTTAGCGAATTTGGTTGGTCTTTTCGATAGCCATTAAGTGCCAGATAGGCTATGTTCGAACAACGGAGAGAAAACCTCGGACGACCCGCCTCAACAGAGGAAATTCTTTAATCTCGTTGCGAGCGCGTCCTCATCTTTAATCCAGCATTCCCATATCGTCAGCACGCGCCAACCGGATTGGCGCAATAATGTGCGCACTGCGACATCACGGGCAGTATTTTTTTCGAACTTGGAATTCCAAAACTTTTTTCTGGATTTCGGGGTGTAGGCAAACCTGCAATTAGCATGGCGATGCCAAAAGCATCCGTGCACGAAGATAATTGATTTCCACCTTGGTAACGTAATGTCCGGACAGCCGGGCAGGCGACGCAGATGAACACGAAATCGAAAGCCCATTCGATGCAGCAACGACCGCACCACCAGTTCGGGTTTCGTGTCCTTTCCTTTGATTCTCGACATGTTCCAACTGCGGCGCCTTTTATCAATTCGATCCACCTTGGTCTCACTTCTTGAACAGCCGAGAAACGATTCCGGCAATCTGACGAGCCAGCAGCGGTGGAACCGCATTTCCCACTTGCTGGTATTGCGCAGTGATCGGTCCGGCGAACAGGTAATTATCGGGGAACGTTTGCAACCTAGCTGCTTCACGAACCGTAAGGCTCCGGCACTGCAGCGGGTCCGGGTGAATAAAGTAGTGTCCATCCTTTCCGATGTGGCACGTAACGGTTGTCGCCGGCCTTCCGCGAACTTGAACACGAAAGCGATCCTTGAAGATCATCTCTTTCTTCTCAGTGCCGGTGACATTTCTATGTTTCGGAAGCAAAGGCACCGGAAAATCTGGGAGTTTTGGTGATCTCTTGTGAACGATCGCGTAACACGCGGCGAAGAAGTACCTCCACAGGTCAGATTTCATGTGGCCTCGGCTGACGTGATTGCAAATCCCACCAACTCGATGATCATGAAACCAATCTTTCTGGAAGAGCGGTTCTTTGTGCCATTCGATGAATCCGTTTCCGGTTCCAAGATCCGCTGAAAGACGATTGAGCTTGGAGGAAATTGCAAAAAAGAGATTGTCATCAATGCAGCCATTGAATAGCGCCTTCATTCCAATTAATTCACGAATAGCGTCCACCCAGACATCGCTTGAATCTTCTCCGCTGGAAAGTCTACTGCGTAGCCGCGGAAGGTCTTGTATCGCAGACCACATTGCAATCGACGTGCGGTATTTGCGGAGGCCATCTGGACGCTGTCGTATGTCGCTGCGGATTCCCAGAAGAACGAATCTGTGACGTGCCTGCGGTATTCGATGTTGTTCACTTCGAACTATGAATTCCGTCGGCTGGGCATGTATTTCTGGACCGAAATGATCGAGGTCACCCGAATAGTTCGCCAGAGGATAAATCTTGTACTCCAATCCCGCGTTGGGGTTAGCTTCCTCACCTTCCGCAGCTGGCACGGGATGCCGGAGATCGTTCAAAAGCCGTTCAACAATCGGTTGCCCCCGGACCTCGGCCGTCAAGATTCCACGCACGTTCTCCATTACGAAAACAGGGGGACGATGTACGGCCAGAATTCGGAGGTAGGCCTTGTAGAGAAAATGTCGGTGATCTTTTTCATACTTCTCTGGATTTACTGGAATAACGCGTGATCGCCCCGCGACTGAATACGCTTGACAAGGCGGGCCACCGATTAGAACCCACTGATCGGCTCCATCTAGGGCTTGGCGTATTCGTTCGTCAATCCTCGTTGCTCGGTACTTTTGGTAATTACCGAGCTCCGCATTCCAGGCCTCAAATGCGGCCTGCTCTGCCTCGATGGGAAAGCAGTCATAGAGCTCTTTTCGACTCAATTTTCCGCGTAAGTGATCGTAATACTCTTCCGGAACAGTCGGCTTCGAGAATTGCCTGAAGAAGCTGCGAAGCTTTAGGGTTTCACGTGCGATTGGATCTTTCTCAATTGAGAGAGCGATACGAAAAATCGCATCATGTTTGGGCCCCTGCAAGGCACTGAAGCCTTCCCCAAGGCCTCCTGGGCCCGCAAATAAATCGATTACAGGAATCATCCCTGACATGCCAGGATACTTGGATGACACATTAAGAGCAAGCTTGGTAGGACTTCGTCTCGACATCGTTTTTGCCGCATGGGTCGGCAGTGGCTAAGGCGTGGGTCTGGGAGGTCGACAGGTTTCGAGCCTCAGCGCCTGCTACAACTCTCGCGTTTAGTGCGAATAAAAAGCGAAACTGTTATAGTGGGCTGAAGTACGATACGCTTTCAATTCCAGCTCGCGACTTCTCCCATCCGGACGAGCAGGATATGGGCAAATTCGGTATTCTGGCTCGAGAACGCGAGTTGACCGGAGGCCCGGAAAGCAGCGAATTCGCAAGATGGCAGATCTCGAAGGGAAGAAAGGGAGGGCGGCGATAGCTATCCTGACTATCACGATTGAAGAGTTCGAGATTGTGCAAGGATTGTTCGGGTTAGAGGAAAATATAGCTCACACGCCGTATTTCGCTAAGCGCGGCAGGAAATCGCCTTTCGACGTCGTTGCACGGCGCTGCACAAGTCAGACAAACGCCGTCTCCCACAGGACGGCCGGAGAGATCATCGAAGATTTTTTCCCTGAATTTCTCATAGTCGTCGGTACCGCTGGTGGATGTCAGGGGCGCGACAACGTCGCACTCGGTGATGTTGTTGTGGCTGATTACATTGAATACGCGGGATATTGGAAATTCAAAGCTGGTCAGATGCTCGAAAGGAAGGTTCCGTTTGACCAACCTTCACTTTACTTGCACCAAAATTACATTGAGAGGCTTCGGGTTCAGCCTCACGAATGGAGGAGACACATTTCCATTGCGCGGCCAGAGCCGGGCGATCCAACTCTGAGAGTCGGCAGCATAATCTCAGGTGACATTTTAATGGGCGACGCCGAGAATGAATTTCAGCAGCAGGTGATTGGGCATTTTGATAAAGCTCTCGCCGTAGAGATGGAAGCTTACGGGGTCGCGCGTGCAACGTTCGAGAGCCGCACGGCAGTCCATTACAATCCGCAATTCTTGGTAATACGTGGCGTTTGTGATTATGTGAACGCCGATGCCGCGGGCAACCAACAGGATCGCGTTCGATGGACGCGGTACGCTGTGAGCTGCGCGGGTTCGGTCGCGATTGCTCTGTCGGAATTGTTGGCTGCTCGATCGAAACCTTCATGGAGGAAAAGACTGTCCGATTGGATCGGCGGGAAAAGCTAAATGCCAGTTCAGTGTGACTCATTAGCGGCGGTTCGCCAGATGGTAATGGAGGCGCCAGAGTTCGACCCGGAATTTAGCGTTGAAATCGGGTGGGCACGAACATACCAGAATGTGTTTGCTCACGAGTTTGAAGTTGTGAACCACGCTTCTGGATTACTCGATAGTATCGCCGAAACTGGACGCATCCTTCTGTTAGGTGCGGGAGGGGGTGCGAAGACAGCACAATTGACTAGGATTGCCAAGAAATCCGTAGACCGTCGCGAGTTTCCGGTGCCAGTCTTTCTCAAGAATTGGAGTAGCAAACATTACGATCTTTGGAAGACGCTTAGGAACTACTCGCAGAAAATAGATTTTCTGCTTATGTCCTTTGCACCGAGTGCGATCGGGATCGGGGACTTGGAACGACTTCCTCCGGGTACCCCGCGATTGTTGCTAATTGATGGCCTTAACGAAGTCACAGAAAATGTGGGAAATGAAGTTCTGGATGCGGTCGACGATTACATCCGCTACTCTCCAAGGACTTGGGCAGTTGTAAGTGACCGTTTCGTACGACGACAGTTAAGGACACCGGAACGGTGGAGGCTCGCCTTGGTACTCCCTCTCTCCGAGAGGGAGGTAGCGCGACATGTAAAGAAAATTGTTGGCGAACGCGCTTGGGAAAACCTTTCAGAGACAGAACGAAACATTCTACGCAGCCCCTATTTCCTAGACGGATTTCTGAAGTACAAGGAAATTAGAAACACCAAAGCTGCGGAACTGGAGCAGTTCCTAATTGAGCGCGATGGTCTAACTAGCCAAGAGATCGACGAGGTTGCGCGAGCAGCATTCCAAGAATACCGATCACACACAAGATCCTTCTCCATAGGCTCGTTTGAGGAGATCGCAGGAGTCGAACCAACCCGGAGGTTAAGGACTTCGGGCTCTTTGGCTGTCGAGGCTGACGGAACGGCGCATTTCGACCATCACTTAAAGCACGATTATTTAGTTTCCCGTTATGTCGTGAAGTCTCCACAGCGCTGGGACAGAGCGCATTTCAGAACGATGACATTCAATGGCAGCTCGTTCGATACTGTGGCATTGGCGATAGAGCAATTGGGGTCCCGTGAGGAAAAAGACCTGTTTGTCCGGGCACTTTACGATTGGAACTTGTATGCAGCTGGGAATGCACTGGCGGCTGGACGAACACAGCAGTTCTCACCAGAGATGTCGACCGTTGTGCACGCGATGTTCGCTGAACGGCGTTGGGACATCTTCATCAAGAGTGCGATCGCAGCTACGGACATCCTGCACGTTATAGATACGACGCTCGCACGCAGTCTGGTAGCTGCGAATGGGCTGGAGGATGTGCTCCAAATCATAGCTCGCCAGGCGGGGGATGCTAACTGGTTCCGTCGATGGAAGGCGTTGTATACGTCACCTATCGGTTCAGAGGCCGATGACTTGGATTTATCGGGACTAGTTGAGGAAGACTCTGTCGTGGGCTGGACGACATCAAACGTCTTAAGACGGAAGATTCTCACCGAGGAGCAGCAAATCTCGCTTCGAAATCACCTCAACGAACACGGCAGCGCGATCGTTCGTTGGAGGGTAGCCCATGTTTTAGGGAGATTTGCAACTCAGCAAAATGCTGAAGCTCTGGCCAGAGGCCTGAACGATCCAGCTCCGGAAGTGAAATATGGGTGCACCAGATCTCTGGTCGAAGTAGCAGCGCGTTCACACGGAGAGTTGGCTCCGTTCGCCTTTGAGTCGTTGGCTCGAGCTGCAGATGTTTTGGCACGCCATCCCGAAGTAGTGGATGAATTTCGTCGGGTGCTGATGGTACAAGCGGAAGACGCCCCACCGAAATGGACTCGTTTAGTGTTACCGAGTATTTCAGCTTTTCAGCAGGCGACGGTCAATTACAAGAGCCGTCAGGATTGGGATCGCACGCTCGAGGAACTAGTAGATCGCTATGGCTACTGACTTAACTCCGGCGCTAGAACAATACGTTGACGAACTCTCAAGAGCCGCATGGGAGGTAAGAACACGCGCTCACGTAATCGGTCCAACCAAGGTTGGATGCGCCGTTTTGGGCAAAGATGGCCAAATCTACACCGGATGCAATGTAGAGCATCGGTTTCGTAGTCACGATGTTCACGCGGAAGTGAACGCAATCACTACGATGGTTTCTCGGGGATGCGTAGCAATATCTGCCATCTTTATTGCTGCCGAACGTGAGCGATTTACCCCCTGCGGAGCGTGCATGGACTGGATTATGCAGTTTGCTCCAAGCGGAGACTGTACGGTACTTGCTCAATCGAAGCCGGGCGAGAGAATTGTTAGCTATTTGGCCAGCGAGCTCATGCCTTTTTATCCGCGATAGATTGCGTACTATCTATTATTGGAAATCGACCTTCCTGTGAGGGTATTCTTCTGACTGCGGAACAGCTTACGTTCAAGGGTATCGACGAATGGAGAATCCTTCCCTCTCCCAAATTGCACCCGAGCGATAACGCGGGAGTCTACTCATGGGCGCCATTTTATACGGCGTTTGCGGAACGATTTGCTCTGGCGGCCATTCGTCTCATGATGAGCGAGGTACGCCATCCAATCCTACTAGATCCATTCGTGGGCACTGGGACTTCGATTGTCGCGTCGGCGCTGCTCGGCATCCCAGCCATCGGAGTGGACCTCGACCCGTTTTCGGCGTTGCTCTCTCGGGCCCACATTGCGACAAGAGCCGATCCCCGATCCATCACGAAACTGCTGGGCGGTTCCGCCGCCGCGGAGTGTTCTTTCCCCGACAAGGCCAATGAGCTCTTTCGGCCATCGGATCTTCGGTTCGCGGCGCGGGTCCTCGATAAAGTGCGCCGATCGGTTGTCACCAAGTCAGACGGCCGTTCGGTGCTGGACTCACTGCTCAACGATCCGCTCGGCAATTTCGATTCGGAGGTAGTAGCGCTTGCTGCTCTCTGTGTAGCGGCAGCCGGAGCCGCCAAAGTCGTACGCGGCTCGAATCCCGTCTGGTTAAGAAAGGCCTTACCGGGTGAGATTGGGTGGAGTCCGCGCTTGGAGACTCTTGCGAGGTCGGTCTCTGAACGCATGGTTTCAGATATAAGCTCTTTACCAATCGAACTGTCGAATCGTGACATCAGGATTTTCAGTGAAGACTTCCGTCACACTTCTCTACAGCCCGGCCGCGCAACACTGGTGCTCACCTCACCGCCATACTTGAACAGATTGGACTATGTTGTCAGCCACCTTCCTTCGTTAGTGATTCTAGGAGGGCTTGCCCGTATTTCAATCGACGATCTGCGCTCCGCAATGATAGGTACTACAAAGATCGTCGATAAAGGTATTGCACTCGAATCTTGGGGGACGACCTGCCTAACCTTCATGGAATCTGTTCGGCGACATCCAAGCAAAGCAAGCGCGAGCTATTACTATTGGATTTATTACAAGTACTTCAATGACATCTATATCAGCCTCGAACACCTGAGGCGCCTGGTTGAACCGGGAGGTCGCGGAGCCTTCGTGATTAGGACTTCGTTCTATAAGAATGTACCTGTGCCGATTCCTCAAGTGTTTGCAGAGATGGCTGCGAATCAGGGAATTGGAGCGAGGGTTGCTCGATCCGAGATCATCAAGACACCACTCGGGGGGATGAGTCCTCGACAGAGTCGCTACGTACCGAGGAAAATCCTTGAAGAATGCGTATTGGCGCTTGAGTTTTAATAGAAAGTGGAAACGAATCTTGGTTCCTGAAGCTTACGCCGTTCTGGATCTCTGCAAGCTTGACAGAACCCTATGTACGGACAGTTACCGACAAATATCCGGGCGATGTCGGCATCAAGGCCAGCGGGCCGTTCGGTCTTGAGGCAAGCCGGCGTATCACGTTCACATACTGATCGTCCAAGTTGCCATTCGACATAGTTCATTTCGGGAATCGAGAGCCTTGCATAAGACGCGGTCACCTGCAGCGCTTCACCCACTGCTTCTCTCAGCAGGTGTACCAGTCGCGGGCGCGGGCGTGGCTTGCCGCGCAGCTCGTCCGCCACGACATCGTGAAGAGGCACAACGCGCCCCGAACGCAGGTAGAGACGCATTATGTGATAGTCAATGGCAGGACGGAGTGAATCCTCATCTTCAAATCTTACAATTCCTTCTCGAACAAGGTCTTGGATCAGAACGTATGATTTCTTGTGGAGTGGGTCAAGTCTATACGCCTCAAACCTATTCAGCTGGTTAACGAAACCCGTCAAACCATCGATCCTGTTACCGGCCAATGCGACGAGCGCTAGTGCATCGCCCCCGCACGCCAAGAGTTCTTTGCCCACATCACGAAGCATCGCCGCGCGACGGGTGGCCTGAATACGCTCGGGCTTATCGTATCCAGCTAGCCACTCCTGCAATTCGTCCGAGCGCGTTGCACTGATGCGTCGAATCATGTGCTGCTGATCTTCCGCAAGTATATGTTTCGCAAGCCGATCCTGGAGAAAATCCCAGTTGAACTGATGGCAGATTGCAACGAAGGCTAACTTAAATACAAGTTGATTTGCTGGAGGCAACGTCCCCCAAGGCATCGTGTCGAGTGAGGCGTGATACGCCCTGATTGTCTCCGCGGCGGCGGCACATGCAAGCTGGTCCACTCTGAATATGGGGCGGTCAAGAACGCTCGCCAATCGCCTTGTCGAATACTGTTCGTTACGCTCGATCAATGACCGCATCCGATTGCCGTCCTTCATCGCTCAGCCCCTGGTACTCTAAGCACATTGCGATCTTGATCTGGATCGTAGAGCCATTCACCCGAGAGAAGATCTGGGCCAAATTGCCCCGGATACAAATCTGCATATCGACTAAGGATCGAAATGCCAGGTACATGCTTATAGAATGCGTCCTCCGGTCTTCGCATGAACCACTTTCGAGAAAGACAACGTTTGCGACTACTGTCTGGAGAATTTATGAATCTTGTTCTTCCGTGACCTACAACTTCATTGCGAATCAAGCAGCACTGCCCTGCGGCACTGAAGTGTATGAAGGATGAGCCGGGCGAAAACTCACGGGTGCGCTGGTCGAAGAATTCCTCAGCTCTTCGCAGAGCCGGCGCGCCAGATCTCCACTTCACTACGTACTCTCCGCTGGCCTTCCGATATCCGGATTGTGGTCGTCCGGCTTCGTTGACATAAAGGACGGGGCAAATCACTTTGAGAGCTCCTTTGCCGCGTGGTCGCAATATCGTAATCGCATCCGGCAGGAAGAGAAGCCGGAACGCCTCGGGATCATCGCGAGCGAGCTCCAAGGATAGTCGACAAATATTTTGGAAGTACGTAAACCCACCCCACATTGGCGGTGAATCGCAGTAAAGAAAGGCGGTTTCAACGGTGCCACCAGACCCCAACCCATCGGAATGCAAGAGAAACGCATCAGAGGTTTCCCCTTGCTCCCGATAGCCATCTTCAATGGATTTGCCAACATCGTACACCTTAACGGTGCCGTCTGGCTCGCCGAAGTCGCGAGGATGTTTTTCTAGAGGATGCGGGAGGGCATATTTGAGCGGCAGAACGTCGCGGAGTTGACCACTGATGTCGAACAAAGGGTGGCTGCTCTCCGGCGGGCTGTCCGGGTTCAAGATGATGAAGTACGCAACGCCGTCTGGCGAGTAGTAGGCTTCCCGTAGAAGCAATTTTTGCGCTTCGGGGATGTGCTTATAGTCCTTAATGATCGTCGGCTCGATGATCTTGGAAGCCTTGCCGGCCATGTTCGGGATTTCGTCGAGCCGGCTCAATCCCATCTGTTTCAACTCGATGTCGACGAATAGCTCCGATTGAGCCACGAACTCCTTTTCCTTTGAACTGATTTCCATCGTCTTTTCTGTGTTCTGGTAGAGCCTAGTCAGCTAAGAGCGGAATCCTGTTCCGCTCGGGTGCACCCAGGTGTCGGCGCAAAATAGTTTCGGCTTCATCAAGACTACCGACAAGATTTGTCCGCCACTCGAGACGCGAGTCCTTATCGAAGTGGAGTAAGACGGGGACTTCAATCCCGTCATGCACGATCCTCTCATTCTTCGAGAAATGCCGAAACTGCAGCATGCCCGCCGCTTTTGAGGGGCGAAGCCCTTTGAACCAGTCCTTAAACCATGCTGCTTCATTGTTCCGACCAGCAAGAAACAACAGGCCTTTGGCAAGGTCTCGATCCAATGCCCCTACCTGCGGTTCTTGCCCTGCCTGCAAATCGTGCCAAGCGTGCAGCAACGCACCAACCGTCAATGCGCGCATTCGGTAGTTCACCGCCCCTATCGTCTCGAACATCGCTGCCGCCTGAGTTGCGTACTGTTCGGCGCGCCCGAGATCATCGACGAACCATGCGGCGAATGAATATGTAAGTTGGATTAGAGCTCCAGCGAAACGTTCGCTGACATCCGACAGACGCTCAAAGGGTGCTTGGAAAGAAACGGCCCCTTGGACCCCTCCACAAACGGATTTAGCGTAAAAGCAGTGAAGCCTCTCGGTGTCGTGGGACTCGATCCCCGCCATGAGCCAAGTCTCTGTCTTCGCCAGATTTTCAAGTGCAGCAGTGTATAAACCACCAGAGCGAAGGAGATTGGCAAATACGAAAAACGAGGTTCCGATGGCATAGCGCCTCAACGGCGAGTAATCAGTTGGCGTAGCTCGATCCAGAGTCACCAGACGCTCAGCCAGCTGATTGGCGATTGAGACTGGCAATTGACCAGCACCAGTCTTCCTAGCGAACTCCATGCTCTCCGCCAGAAAAAGAACGTCCAATCCATGCGGGGCAGCTGCTTTTACCGTAGCCTCGTCAAACAGGGTGGAGCCCGGATTGCGACCCGAGAAAAGTTCAGACAAGGAGTTAAGATAGTGGCACCAAAGCTGAATCAGGCTGCCCGCAGGATAGCGTTCAATGACTCTTCGAACAAGATCAAGCGCTTCGACCCTGCGGTCCTGCTCAATCCAACTTCGACCTTTCGAAACCAACAAGGCTTCCAGTAAATCGCTGTCCCCTGAGGAGAAAGCGTCGAACGCCATTCCCAACTCCGAAGGCAGGTGGACATGCTCACTACCTCTGAGCTGCGAGGAGACCGACTTCTTCTCGGGGAAACGCCATGCGATCACCCTCGTTTGTGACTCGGGAATGGCAAGCCCGTAGTGACTTGCATCCTCGGAATTCAAGCCGACAACCTTTATTCCCCACTGTCTCCACAGCTCTCGAAACGACTCAGTCGGAGAACTGGAAGAGCTGACTTCAGCCCGCTTTTCGCTTACCGCAGTGTCGCTCACTGCAAATAGCAAAGAGCTCATCATGTGCTGGTGGTTAACCGACGTAGACCGTTCTTGTAGCTCATATTCGAGATCGTCTAGGTAGAACAGCTTGACAATCAGTTCCATCGCAACGTCTTTGTGCGCGAGAACGTGGTCGCCGATTACTTGGGGTTTGGGTTCTAAATCTGCGAGTGTGCGGTGTTTCGAACGGAGCACATTCGCCAATTCCAGCAAGACGTTAGGGCCACAGTCAGCGTGAATAAGGACCTGTTTAGGCCATTTATCTGGCGCGCCCGGTTCTCGATACGTGAACCAGGTCGGGATTGACTGATCAGCGAATATCCTGCCGAAGAATGTGAGCGGGTTGAAGCCCGCCCGAGTGCGATCATAGAGCTCATGAATAACAGCGTGACAGGTGACGACTTGGTATCCCGCCTTGTGAGACTTCACCAAGTCACTCGAGTGGTTAATCGCATCCCCGATGATTTCGGTCGCATCGCCCTCAAACACTTCGATTTTTTTCCCATCTGGAAGAGAGCGCTGCCTCGCAGCCTGGGCGAGCTCGCGAGATTTTTCAATGAGAATGCCTGTCTGGGCCTCCGTGTTGGCCAATAAATAGCCAAGTTCCTCCCCGTCGGCTCCGCCGACGCTGATAAAAACGGGCTTGAGGTCTCTAAAGGGGTTGTCCTGTCGACCTAGCGCTTCGATAACGCTTTTGGCTTTGGATCGAGCACTAGGATGGAATGCACGCCCGTACCTAGCAGCGTCAAAGGCAGCAGGAAATCCTCTAGCAAGCTTATCAAGCGCCGATCGAACGCGCGATTCTAGCTCCGATTGTGTGGTCATGAAAGGTCAGTGATCACGTGATCACACCAATTCGGGGAAGATACGTGCTCTTCGGAGCTTACCATAAGCATTACCGAAAGATGCATTGGGACTACGGCGAATTGGAACTTACGAGCTATATTTCGAGTGAATTGTTAGCTTGATGGCAGGGCCAAGTCCCCTACCCGCTGGACGGAGCGATCTAAGCAGCTTTGCGCAAGTAAAGGACACTCTCAGTCGCTCCGAATTGGCTTCGATATCGACGAACGCTAGGATCGATACACGCAAGTGTTCGATGCGATGAGAAATCGGCCCGGTGAAATAGCTCAAGACCATTAGCTTTGGCCATTTCCGTGAAGATCTCGCGTAAATCGTTGTGAATCTCTTTGTAGTATGAATCCTGCACGACGAGGAAACCCACGCCGCGGGACTTTAGAATCCTTTGTATTTCAGCTACAGAATTCCAAATTGATCTGAAGTATTGAACGTGGCTTTTGTAATAGTATGTGCGCGAAGCCTTTGATCTGTGTCCTCTCACCAGATTCCCTGCGGCGCCTTTTATCCCCTGCTGCCTGATCTTCGTCCACTGCAGCGGATGGTCATTGGGTGACTCACCCTCGTTAGGCAACGCTGGTAAAGCTTCTGTCGCTTGTCTTCTTTTTCCTTTTCGGTCGCATTACGTTGATTGCAACAGAGTCGAGCGAAGTTTTGATGTGCGACGCATAGTACTTCTCGATCATCTCAACGCTGGTACGGCAATTCTTAGCAATCTGGTAGATGTCCGCACCCTCCATCAAACGCAAACAAATGTACGTATGCCTCAGACTGTACGCAGTGCGGGGCTGGCCTTCTCGATCGGTGCGAAGCTTTTCTTCGGCGAGGATGGTTTTGAAGAGCTCGCGCTGCCACTTGGGAAAAATCAAGTCAGTCGGCTCTGGCGTGCGCCATTGTCCTTTCAGTTCAGCAGATGACTCGGTGGTTTCTGTGGGCGCGTTCGCGCCATAAACGCGCGCCGGGCGTAGCCGGCTTCGAAGTCGCTTAAAAGGCAACACCGCACCGGGCATACTCTTGCAATATCCGGTGCCACGCTTTCCTCGAACCTCGATCTCCAGGATTGTCTTCTTTAAATCGTCGTCGAAAACGATCGTTACATCGCGGAACTGAAGTCGCCAAGCCTCGTCGGGCCGCAGCCCGGTATTCACTGCAAAGAGCACATAATCGTGAAGTTGTTCTGCGTCCCATTTGCCGCCTCGCCTCTTTGGCTCTTGCGCGCGCAGTCGAGTTGCATTGTAGAGTTGCTTGTATTCGGCTAGTGAAAACCAGGCCCGATGCGAGATTTTCGGCGATTTCCGATAAGGCTCAGAGAAGTCGGGAAGACGGTCGAGCCATCCGTGGCGTATCGCTGTTTTTAAGGTCTGGCGTAGAGTCACGATTTCCTGGTGCATCGTGCTACGGCCTGGCGGTTTGCCATATTCCGCAATCGCTTCCTGGTGCCTGCGAAGTCGATATTCCTGGATCTTTCCCGAGGTAATCTCTGAGATCCCAAGATTCCCGAAGAACGGAACTAAGCGTCCGCTAGAGCGCCAGTGCTGGCCTTCTACGTAATGCTTATTGCGTTCGCCCTGCGTCATGATGTCGAACTCGCGCAGGTAGTGCTCAGAAACTTCGCGAAAAGTCTTTTCGCTTTTGATTTCGCCGTCGTGGAGTTTTCCGCGGAGCCGCAGGTACCAGTCCTCAGCGATTTCCTTGGCCTTGGAGAGACTCTCTTCTTTCGTGCTGGTGCGGCGGTTCTTGCCGGCGAAATAAGTGGAGCATTGCCAAAGGTTGCTGTCAGGACGCTTGTAAACATGCACTTTGCCGCCCAGAATCGTGTGGTCTTCTGGCATGTGGATTCCTCTGAGGAAGCGGCGGCGAGAAATACGTTAACTGTGTAATAGTCGTGAAAGAGCCCTACAGTCAAGCGAATATTGCTAAATCATTTGCAATGAAAGAGATTTAGGCGGGAGCGACTTTGGTGGGTGATTTTGAGTCCGCTGCGTCTGCCAATTCCGCCATCCCGGCGCTTGCATGCTCAGTATCGCACAGGCATTTCACTTCTCCAACTGGAGTTGAGTCGAAAGTGAGCGGACCACAACGTGACCAGAATTTAGAAACAGGGGCCCGGCAAAAAGGAGTCGAAAAAAAAAGGCCTTGTTCTGCCGACGTTGGACGCGCTCATTTCAGCACCCCAGCCGACATGCCGTCACCGCAAGCTGTCCCCTCATCGATGCACCAGCTGCCGAAGCTGACACCGAAGAAAGCAGAATCAAACATCGGGCCCATCCCTGTGTTCGAGGTGACGGTGTACTTGCCATTGATCGCATTCAGGCCGTCGGTGTCCGACTCGAAGTACCGAAGAGTCGTACAATCGGGATCGTTGGGGTTAGTGCAGTTAGGAGTCACGGCGAACCATACGTTGCCGGCCGGTACCGTGCACGGAGTCGTCGTCAGAACCTGCCACTGCGGACCGAACCCGCCGAGGTTACCGTACGCCGTCATCGTTGCAGGGTTGTCGCCCGAGCAGATCAACGTGCCACCATTGCCTTCGCTGACGCCGGTCCGATAAAACCAGGTGGCCTTCTTCGGGTCGAGAACCCCGTAGGTGGCTAGGTTGTTCGAGAAGGAAGCGCTAATGGGGGTAGCAACGGGAACGTTCACTTCGGCGTAGGTGAAGCTGTTGGCAATGAGCAGGGTGTTCTCGTTGGAGAGAGCGTTTTCCTCGGGATCGTTTGGATCGAGGTCGCCACCGTAGTACACGCAGGGATGTTGCTTGTAAAGCGTGCAGGCGGGTGGAGGATTGAGAGTGATTGCCGTCTGCCGATCTGGAATACCGTGAGCCCTGGCGGACTCGCGGGCAGTGAGTTCCTGGCCGGAAGCAACGAGTGAGGCAGCTCCCATCAGTGCTAGCAAAACGATCGATTTCCTGATCATAAACTTGCTCCTTTCTATTTCAGCAGCCCGGCCGACGTGCCGTCGCCGCAAGCTACACCCTCGTCGCTGCACGAACTAAACCAAATAATCTCGTCGAGCTGGTCGTAGCCAGTAGGGCCCATACCGTCATTCGAAGTCACGGTAAATTTGGAATTGATTCCATTCAGACCATCGGTGTCCGACTCGAAGTACCGAGGATCATCCTGGTTGCATTTGGGATCGTTCGGATTTGTACAATTCGGCTGCACATCGAACCAGAGATTGCCACGCGGCAGGGACACGGGAGTTTTGGTCAGGAGTTCATATTCCTCGAAGCCGAAGGCGTTGCGGCCAGTCGGCGTGAGCTCCGCAGGGCTGGTGCCATTGCGAATATCTGTTCCGCCATTTCCTTCGCTTACCCCGATGCGGAAATCCCAATTGGCGGTTTGTGGGTCAATGATTCCGTAGGTCTGAAGGTTGTTGGTAAAGGCGGCGGATATCTTCAATGGAGCCGGAACGTTCACCTCGTTGTAGGTCCAACTCTCCGGGATGAACACACTGTTCTCATTGGAGAGCCCGTTTTCCTCTGGATCATTGGGATCAATATCGCCGCCGTAATAGACGCAAGGGTGCTGCTTGGAAAGCGTGCAGGCGTGAGGAGGAGCCAGAGTGATTGCCGGCTGCCGAATCGGAATACCGTGAGCTTTCGCGTATTCCCGGGCTGTCCTCTCCTGCGCACTCGCGGCTACCGAACAAAGAGAAACTAAGGTGATTAGAAGGCAGCGAGGATTCACAGGACACCTCCTGAGATTCATGCCGGGAGACGGCGTACTAGGACGGGTAGTAAGTTTACAACGAAAGCGTTTCGAGCGGAACCACAAATCGTAGGGCTCGAGCCACGATTTTGCTGTGGTTTTGACTAAGGCCTAGGCACCGACTGGCTTCATGCCGGCTATCGGCAGACCCGCTTGCTGCCAGGCATCGAAACCGCCGATCACGTTGATCACATGAGAGAAACCTGCACGCTGCAGCAAACTGCAGGCAATCATGCTGCGGTAACCACTCTTGCAGTGAATTGCAATCGCGGTGTCACGATCGAGTTCCGGCGCTGAGATTTTGAAATTATCGAGCGGCCACCATGACGCGTCTTCGATGTGGCCGGCTTGCCACTCTGGTTCGCGGCGGACGTCGAGCACGGTGAGCTGCCCCGAAGCTAATTTCTCGTGCAGCGCCTGAGGAGTAATTTGCGGCGTATCGGCAAGCCGGAAGCCAGCTTGCTTCCATGTGTCGACTCCGCCTTCGAGGTATCCCCGGACGTTCTCAATGCCCACCCGCGCCAGCCGCATGCGGGCCTCCGAAATCTGCTCGGGAGATTCCGCGACCAATGCCAGCTGCGAGGACAAGCCCAACATCGTTCCGGACCAGGAGGCGAACTGCCCGGATAGTGCGATGTTGACGGATCCGGGAACGTGCGCTGCAGCGAATTGATTGGTGGGACGAACATCCAGCACCAAGGTCCCGTCGTCGAGCAAAGACCTGAGCTCGATGGCCGAAAGCGGCATCGGCGCCAGCAAGTCGGCGAGCGCGGGCGCACCCTCGCGATTGATCTGTGCATCCTCCAAGAAATAGTCAGGACGCGCCGGCAAATTGCTAGTCAGTTGGTGCACGAATTCTTGTCGAGTCTTGATTTGCAGCGCGTAATTGGTGAGACGTTCGGTGCCGATCGTCGACGAGCGTTCAGCCCGCATATTGCGGCCGCAAAGCGAGCCGGCCCCGTGTGCCGGATAGACAAGCACGTCGTCGGGAAGCGCTAATAACTTGTTGTGCAAGCTGTCATAGAGCAGACCCGCAAGCTCAGCCGGCGTGTGAGTTTTCGAAAGGTCAGGCCGCCCTACATCTCCAATGAAGAGCGTGTCACCAGTGAGAACTGCCCAGGGCCTTGAGGATTTCTCTTCGTCTGTGATCAGCAGACAGATACTTTCCGGCGTGTGTCCCGGAGTTTCGAGCACACGAAGACGGCCGCGGCCAAAGCGCAATTCGAAACCTTCACTGACGTCGCTATGCGGAAAATGAGCGTCGGCTTTTGCTCCGATGTAGATTTTCGCTCCGGTGCGCTCCGCCAGTTCTTTGTGACCGGAGACGAAGTCGGCGTGCAGATGGGTTTCGAAGATGTGACGAATCTTTACGCCATGCTCTGTGGCTGCGCGCAGATACAGGTCCACGTCGCGCTGAGGATCGACCACCAGTGCCTCGCCACCGGACGCCAGCAGATAGGACGCGTGGGCGAGACAACCTAGATAGAATTGTTCGAAATACATGGCATCAGCTACCTGCACGAAGTACACGGCAACTTTCGACGAACTCCATCATACAACCCGCCATGGAAACTAGCGACAACAGCCGGGCTTTATCCAGTTTCGGTGGTGCGTGCGACCGAAGTTCCCGCCAGAAGCGCAAGAAAGGTGATCGGGGGTAGGGCCAGCGAAGTGTAAACCGGAACACGCGCCGCGAATTGCAATCGTTCTGCGGGGAGAACAAGCGTTGCCAGACCTAGCAGCGCGGCTGTGATCCATTGCCAGCCCAGGCACACGAGGACCGCCTTTGACATAGCTCGAGGCACGCGACCGGAAGTCCAGATGCGCTCGCGTTGTGCGATCAATGCAAACAGGGCGGGAATCAGCAGCAGCTGGTTATAAAGCTGGATCGGGGCGAGTAACAGGGTTGTGGCCGCAACCCACGCG
>Ga0335073_10005248_pt1 | contig 18180 bp, 20 predicted proteins | sample Lox_Sample_22_FD_207093 | JGI IMG/M metagenome (GOLD analysis project Ga0335073, IMG submission 207093) | Soil microbial communities from Loxahatchee National Wildlife Refuge, Florida, United States - Lox_Sample_2.2 | ecosystem: Environmental > Terrestrial > Soil > Wetlands | place: USA... | reverse complement strand
AATCGTTTCTCACCGGTTACGGTCGCGGACGTAAGAGGCCGCGGGTGTGCCGTCGAAGCGGCCCGTCCTGCGGCAGCAGTGGCGGAAAGCGGCGTCCTGACCCGCACGGACATGGGTCATTGCGCCCGAGTTTCTCGACGAGTTCAGTGTCGGTGCCCGCGACGCGATCGCCGCGCTTGACGCTGGATTCGCTAGAGGGAACCCCCTGCGGCGCTTGCTGGTCCGCTCAAAAGGACGCCCCGGCGTCGCGTTCGCGGTACATGGCCGTCCTCCTTGTCAGGCAACAGGCGAAAGGATCGTAGCTGAGAGGTCAGCCGTGTGTCGCGGGATAATTCAGCGGCCGCCTTGACCGTGCGTGCAGGGGACCGCGGCATCCGCGGCATGTGTGGCGTTGCCCGTGCAATCCCGCTGGCCTTCGAAGCCGCTGGTCGGCATCATGATCGAGTGAGTCAGGACATCGAGACGGTCGTGCTGTGGCGTCCGACCGGCCCCTGAGGAGCTGGCACTTGTCGAGTCCTCGGACTGGCGACAATGGCCGCCCCGCTTGGCGTCCCAGCCGATCTTCTATCCGGTGTTGAACGAGGACTACGCGATTAGGATCGCGCGTGACTGGAATGTGCCCGCATCAGGATCGGGCTATGTGACCCGTTTTGAGGTTCGCAAAACTTTCCTCGACAATTACGAGATCCACCAAGTCGGCGGCCAGAGGATCCTTGAGTACTGGATCCCTGCTGAGGACCTACCGGCCCTCAACGCGAACATCGTCGGCCGGATCGAGGTGGTCTCCGAGTACCATTAAGCACGCAGACTCGGCGGCATGACCGAGCGATCCGGCAGCGCGGCGATCGTCGGGGGCTCGGCCGAGGATCTGGCGCCGCGGTCACCGGTGAGACCGCAAGCTCCGGCCACCTGCCTGCATAGACAACCGGGCAGGGTGGCTGTGTGACAGGCTGGCCGCAGCAGCCCCGGAGCGGGCTGCACGTGCTCAAAGGAGACCGCTATGAGCGTGTACCGGGTGACCGAGATCATTGGGACAAGCAGCACTTCATGGGAAGACGCGGCAGCGGAGGCGATCAGGACTGCCGCTGGGACGCTCCGCGATCTGCGGGTGGCCGAGGTCGTCAAGCAGGACATTCACCTGGATGAGGGCGGGGCGATCACCTATCGCACCAAGCTGCAGCTCTCCTTCAAGTACGAACCCGAACGCTGATCGCAGGTCAGTGCTCCCCGCGCCGGCAGGTTGACTGAACCCGACCTGCGGCGAAAGCTTGTGGCCAGGGAGATTAAGGGCCGAGGCTCACTGGCGTGTCCGGGATGTCACCGGCGATCAGCGCCGCTAGCGGTGTGGCGATGTCACGGGGTGAGAACAGGTCGGTTCCGCTGTAGTCGGCGATTTCCTGGTGCCGCCACCATCGCATCCCGCTGATGTGCTCGGCGGTGAGTTCGTCGTCGGACAGCGCGCCGCGGGGATCAAAGCGCGTGATGCGGACGAGGAAGTAGTCGTTGACTATCCCGTCGTGGCCGTCCGGATGGCCGGGGGCGGCGACCTGCTGGTGCCAGACGTGCGGCGGGTCGGCGTCGATGACGAGCCCGGTCTCCTCGTGCAGCTCCCGGCGCAGTGCCGCCAGCGGCAGTTCACCGGGCTCGATGCCGCCGCCGGGGGCCGCCCAGACGGCCGTTGCGCCCGCCGGTACAGCTGGATGGGGGAAGCTGAAGCGGCACAGCAGGACACGGTCATCATCGGCCAGGATGACCGCGCGGACGGCACGTCTGGGCCTCGCCGTGGCAGGCGTCTCGTTCACATGCAGATGATCAGGGTGCCAGCGGACGGGCTGCAAGCCGGTCATACTTACTGCTCGTATTCGCTGTTCCGCGCGCGTCTGCTGCGTTGCCGGCGGCGCGAGCGACGCCAGAGCGCCAGTACCTGCTCCGGCGGGATCTCCCGCTGGGCATGCGAGAGAACAGCTGCTGCGTCCACCTCGACCACAGGGACAAGCTCTGACAGGCCGCCGTGGCATCCGGCGCGGGCTGTGGTCACTGAGCGCGGCATGTGCGGATGCATTCGAACTCGGGACTGCTGCGAGGTCACGGTGTTGGATCGGGCAGGGGAAGACCGAGACCGGCATCCGACATGGGAAGGCATGGGCAGGTGGCGGGCGGATACTCTCGCTTCGTGTCCTACGTGGCTGGCTGAAGACGATCATGGTGGTGGGCAGCCATTCCGGCCCTCGCGCTCGCTGCGGCGGCCTGCAGCGGCGCTAGCGCGATAGGTCACCCGGTGACTGAGCGAGCCGCCGGGACACGCTTCACCGTGAGGATCAGCGCCAAGGCACTCCAAGAAGCCAGCGCCGCTGGCGCCAACCTGCCGCGCCTTGTCAACCAGTCCCTCGACCACATCAACACGTTGCTTCCGGGCCCGCCGGAAACCGTAGACGTGTCCTACGGCACCGGGAACGAGCTCATCCTCCAGACCGGAACCGCCGGAGTTACCAGTGCCGCTACAGGAACCATCCACATCGCATTCGGACCGACACCGCAGGCCAGCACCGGAAAGGCCCTGCAGCACCTGCCCCGTGCTCTCGCCCACGAGACCGACCACATCGTCAGGGCCAGCGCGACAGGAGGAGGCTACATCCTTACCTTGCTCGATCAGATCATCAGCGAGGGCATCTCCTCGGTGTTCGACGAGGCCGCCTTGCCCGGGCCGCCAAATCCGTGGGACCAGGCCATATCGAAAACCCAGGAATGCGTCCTGTGGAACAAAGCTCAGCCATTGCTTGGGGAATCCGATCTCTACGACCAGTTCTTCTTCGGCGGCGATGTACCCCACTGGACGGGATTCACTATTGGCTACCACATTGTCAGCGACTATCACCGCCGTCATCCGCAGGCGAGCTGGCCTGCGCTGACCGCTGCGCCTGTCATCGCGCACATCATGCATGAGCGGAACCGTCGGCAGGCTGAATGTTCATTAGGACGGCGGGGATCCGTGCGTCTCGCGGGCTGGCTGCATCACGGCTGAGGACGGCCCTCGCTTATGACAGAGCCTCTGGTACTGACACGCGTCGCAAACCGCAACGTGCCCTCGGGCCATCTGCGCCGGACGATCGCGGCCGGGAAGCGCTGAAGGTGCCCGTATGACTCAGAAGAGGGGCAGGAAGTCGCGCTGAGCCGCGATGAAGTCCTCGGCCATCGCGGCGGCTGCGGATGGGTCGGCGACCGCGCCGTCCAGCAACAGCGCCTCGGCGAACAGCTCTCGGCTGCCAGCGAGCGCCGCCTCGATCGTCACCTCGACTGGGGCGAGCCGCTTGGCAAGCACAGCCGCGATCGGAGAAGGCAGGTCCGGTACCTGGAGGGCGCGCAAGCCTCGTCCGGTGACGACGGCGGGCACCTCGACGATCGCACCCGGCGGCAGATTTGGCACCAGGCCGCGGTTCGGAGTATTGGCTGAGACGGTGATCCGCTGGTCAAGCAGCACCGAGCGCAAGATGGCGAGCAACTGCTCCTGCTCACCGCTTGAGTTCAGCAGGAGCTCGGCGTCCAGCGGCTGCGTGCCGGCTGCCTCGGCGTGCATCTGCTGGTACCGGGACTCGCCCCAGTCGAGTATCTCGCGCAGGGAGAATGCGTCGACGCCGAGCGTCTTCCCGTAGTACTCGCCGGAGGCGAACCGCTCGGGGAAGAACTCGGTGACGTGCCGGTCATCGGCAGCTGGGTAAGCACCGAGGCGATCGAAGACCTCCCAGGAGAACGGGTTGTAGGTGGCCTTCGAGCCATCCTGCCAGATATTGCCGAGGTCGCCGGGCGCGGCGCCGGCCGCGCGGTCCTCGGCGACCCGCTGCCGGACGAGCGGCCACGCGTCCTCGCCGTTCCAGCGGAAGTCATAGACGAACGTCAGGTGATTGATGCCGCAGTACAGCGTCGAAGTCTCGGCCGCGGGCTTGCGGATCAGCCGGGCGAGCTCTTGCTGGACATGCCAGACGCCATGGCAGAGCCCGGTCACCGTGGCGCCTGCCCGGTCCGTCATGGCGGCACAGTTCGCTGTCATGGGATTGGAATAGTTCAGGAACAGCGCACCGGGAGCCAGCCGCCGCACGTCGCGCGCGATGTCGACCATGACGGGGATCGTGCGCATGGCGCGCGAGATACCACCGGGCATCACCGAGTCGCCGACCGGCTGCAGCACTCCGTGCTTGCGGGCTACTTCCCAGTCAGCCTCCCAGGCGGGCCGGCCGCCTACGCCCACGCACGACACGACGAAGTCCGCGCCCGGCAGCATCTCGCGCCGGTCCGTGGACGCGAGAACACCGATGGTGGCACCGTGGCCGGTCGCCGCGATCATCCGCGCGGCAAGCCCGCTCGCCACCTCGAGCGCGGCGGGATTTACGTCGACGAGCCGGATCTCCCAGGCGCCCAGGTCCGGAGCCGATATCAGGTCAGCCAGGAGCCCGCGGGTGAAGACCGCGCTGCCCGCACCGAGTAGCACGAGCGTCTTGACGCCACCTACGGTGCGCATGCCAGCCCCTCTTATCCTGTGGCCTGATCAGCAGGTGATGATGCGCACGCCCTGCGCCGACAGCGCGTCAAGCGTTGCCACCGGCGCCGCGGCATCGGTCACCAAGGTCGAGATCTCGGTGGCGCTGGCCAGCCGGGCCGGTGCCCGCCGCGAGAACTTCGAGCTGTCCGCGAGGACGACCAGCTCCGGCGCCGCTGAGATGAGCGCGCGGTCGGTCTCCGTCTCGTTGAACTCCGCGCCCATCAGGCCGTCGGCATCGACGGCATAGGCGCCGTAGAAGGCGCGGTCGACGTTGAGCCTGCTCAGCGCCTCGACTCCGAGATGGCCTAGCAGCGAAAGCTCATCACGCCGCAGGTATCCGCCGAGCACCACCACCGTGATCTCCGGATGCTGGCTCACGATGACCGCCGTCTGCAGGTTGTTCGTGAGCACCGTCAGCCTGGTCCGGCCGCCGAGGAACTGCAGCATCGCGTCCGTCGTCGTGCCGCCAGCGACCAGGATCGTGTCGTTGTCCGTCACTAGCCTTGCTGCCGCCTGGCCGATCTGCCGCTTCGCATCGGCGTGCTCTGATTTGCGGGCAAGCCGCGGCGGCTCGATCGGGTCTTCGGCGCTGGCCTCGATCACTGCGCCGCCATACACGCGGGAGAGCCGCCCCTGGCTCTCGAGGTGCGTGAGATCCCGGCGGATCGTCGAGGGGCTGACGCCGAGGTATTCAGCGGCTGCAGTGACGGTCAGCGACCTGTCCTGCTGCAGCATGTCGAGTAGGCGCTCGGCACGCGCGACGCTCAGCATTGTCTTAGTACCCGGCTTCCCGGCTTGCCGCGTTCAGCAGCGGCTTGCCGTCGATGTAGCGTCTCAGATTCTCCGTCACCAGCGCGCCGACCTGGCTCACGTAGTCACCGGCGAAGCCGGACACGTGCGGGCTGATGATCAGTCCGGGTACATCCCAGAGCGGGCTGCTGTCGGGCAGCGGCTCGCCGGCGAATACATCCATCGCGGCGCTGCTGAGCTGGCCCGATCGCAGCGCATCAGCAACTGCCGCCTCGTCGACGATGCCACCCCTCGCGACGTTGATGAGCATCGCACCCGGCTTGATCGCCTCGATGGCGGAGCGGTCCAGCAGCATCCGGGTCTCCGGTGTCAGCGGCACCGCCACAACGACGTAGTCAGAGCGGCCAAGCGCCGCGGTCAGCTCGTCCGGGCCCGCGACGGTAACCCACCCGCCTGGGCCAGATTCCGCCGCAGTTCGCCGGATCCCGACAACGTCCATCCCCAGCGCGACGCAGAGCTCCCCGACTGCCTGGCCGATCTGGCCGAAGCCGACGATCGTGCACGTGGCGCCGTTCAGGTCGGCAGGCAGGAATCGCCGCCATCGCTCGGCGAAGGTCGGCCATGTCCGGGTCCGCTGCAGCTCGAGCATCTGGGGCAGGCGGTGACTGGCGGCCAGGATCATCATGACGACGTACTCGGCGGTCCAGCGCCCTGATACGCCGGCGATCGTGGTGACCGGTATCGCCGTCTGCGTCCAGATCGGGTGGCGGACCACGTGATCGACGCCCGCCGTATCAAGCTGCACCCAGGCAAGGCGGGGCGCGATCGCCGGATCAGGCAGGGCCGTGCTGGTGTGCAGCACCTGGACCTTCTGCCACAGCTCTTCCGGTACCTCATCGGCAGTCGTGCACGGCTGCTGGATGACGTGAAGCCGGGGCGAGACCTCGCCGAACTGCGCGAGCGTCGCGTCCGGTAGCTGCAGCGTGCTGAGGTACACCACGTCATCGGCGGCCAGGCGGGGGAGATCGACCGCCGGCTGTGCGTTCCAGCTCATCGGGGGTTCCCGATCGGAGCCGGCACGAGCCGCGGCACCGAGGTCAGGCGCTGGAGCCGGCTGTTGGAGAAGACGTAGGGATAGCCCGCCTCCCGTACGGCCGCGTCCACGAGCGGCGCGTCGCCGAGTCCCGAGCCGCCGAGGAAGGCGGTGGCCGCGGGCGGCTGCCCCGTCGCTGCCAGGATCCGCCGGAACGGCCCGAAGATCTCGCGCTCCAGATCCTCGTCCGTCCTGATCTCGGTGATCTGCTCGTGCGTGCCCGTGTGCGCGGCGATCACGTGGCGCTGCGCGAGCTCGGCGACCTCATCCCAGGTCAGCGCCAGCCTTTCGGCGCCGCGTTCCTCTTCGACCAGGTCGATCGAGTGCGCGTCGGCGAACGCTTCCTGGTCGGCCAGCGGCACGTCGATGAAGACGGTCGGGATGAAGAACCAGGCCGTGATGTCCAGCTCGGCAAGTATCGGCGCGGCCACCGCGGCGTGGTTGGCGTAGCCCTCGTAGAAGACCGCCAGCACGGGCGGTCGGTCGCCGTGCCATTCGCCGGTCTGGAAGAGGTCGTCGAGTTCAGCCCGGCCGGCGATCACGAAGTCCCGGCGGAGCTGGACCAGGTGCCGGCGCAGCCCGTCGGCGGCCCCGGCTGCGGTGTTGTGGAAGTTGACCACGCGCAGCAGCCGGCCCGCCTGCACGGCCGAGGTGTAACGGTCGAAGTCCACCTGCGTCATCAGCGGCTCGCACCGTTGAAGTGCAGGGCGGCGAGCACCTCGAGCACGCCCGCCACCTGCCTCTCCGTCGGCTCGCCGGTCTGCATCAGCTGACGGCCGTACTGCGCGGTCAGCTGTGCCAGCGCCGGCCCGTCGAGCTCAGGCCCGGTTTCCGCGGCCGGCTCTCCGTCCGTAGCGAGGTCCTCCAGGACGAGGAACATGGCGACGCCTTCGCGATCCCGCTTCAGCCTGGCCAGCGCGGACGTGACCGGGCCGAGGTCGGCCTCCGCCCTGAGATCAGCCCCTGGCTGCTGGGCGGCTCCGGCGTCACTCACGAGTCATCCTCCCGTTACCTGATCCCTGACCGCAGCAGGCCCTCGACGAAGTAACGCTGCAGGGCAATGAACAAGACGAGCATGGGCAAGATCGTCACCAGGGCCATACCGAGCATCTGGGCGTAGTTGACCGTGTACTGGCCCTGCAGGAACAGCAGTCCAACGGGGAGCGTGTAGTCCGCCGGGTTCTTCAGGATGATCAGGGGCCAGGCGAAATCGTTCCAGCGGAACATGAAATTGAACAGCACTAGCACCGCGATCAGCGGCTTGCATAGCGGCAGCACGACGCGCAGGAACGTCCGGACGTGGCCAGCGCCGTCGATCCGGGCCGCTTCCAGCAGCTCGTTCGGGATCGACATCATGAACTGGCGGGACAGGAAGATCCCGAACGCGGCCGCCACCTCGGGGATGATGACACCCCACAGACTGCCGAACATGTGCAGGTCCACGGTGATCCGGAAGGTCGGCACCATCGTCACCTGGATGGGCACCATCATCGTGGACAGCAGTAGGAAGAAGATCAGCACCTTGCCGCGGAACGCCAGTTTGGCGAACGCGTAGCCGGCCAGCACATTCGTGGACACGGTGAGCAGCACCGACGCCACGCCCACCAGCACGGTGTTCAGGAACCAGCGGCCCCAGGGCTGGGCCGCGAACGCCTGGGTGAAGTTCCCGATGTCGAAGTGCCGCGGCCAGTAACCGGCAACGCCGGCGATCAGGTCGGAGTTCGGCGTGAGCGCAGTGACGATCATCCAGTAGATGGGAAAGGCCATCACGGCGCAGATCACGATCGTGATCACGTGCCGGGTGATCCGCCAGGAGCGCCGGCCGCGCCGCATCGAGTAGCTGACCGAGGTCGTGCTCGCCGGAGTCATGCCAGGTCCCGGTGCCTGCTGACGCGCCACTGGATCGCGGTGAAGGCGAGTACGAGGACGAACAGCGCCATGCCGATGGCAGTGGCGTAACCCTGCTGGTTTTCGATGAAGCCCTGCTGGTAGGCGTACACGCCGAGCATGTTCGTGGAGTTCGACGGCCCGCCGCCGGTCATCACGTAGACCAGGTCGAAGACCTGGAACGAGTAGATGACGTTCATGACGACGAGGAAGAACGTGGTCGGGCCCAGCATCGGCCAGGTGACGCGCCGGAACCGCCGCCACGGGCCTGCCCCGTCGACGGCGGCGGCCTCCAGGTAGGAACTGTCCATGTTCTGCAGGCCGGCCAGGTAGATGACCATGTTGAAGCCCACCCGGGTCCAGAGCGTCATGACGACCAGCGACATCATGGCCGGGAAACTGGACGACTGCCAGTGGATGGTCGGCAGGTGAACCGCGGCCAGGAACTTATCCGCGACGCCGAGATTCTCGTTGAACATCCAGCCGCCGACGATCGCGGTCGCGACGCCGGAGATCACCATCGGGAAATAGACGAAACTGCGGTAGATGTTGCGGCCGCGAAGGAACTCGTCCTTCAGCAGCAAGGCGATCGCCAGGCCGATCAGGACGCTCGACGGCACTGTCAGGATGGTGTAGATCGCGGTGTTGCCGAGCGTCTTCCAGAAGATCGGGTCGTGGATCATCGCCCGGTAGTTGGCCAGCCCGACGAAGGTGCTGACGCCGAAGCCGCTCGAGTTCTCCAGGCTGAGCCAGAAACCCAGGCCGATCGGCAGGAACATGAAGACCGCGAAGAACGCGATCGTCGGGGCCAGGAAGCTGTAGGCAGTCAGCGTCTCGCTGATCGCCCACCACCGGCCGGCCAGCCCGGCCATGCCCTTCGGTCCCGCCGCCGTGGCTGGCTCAGCCGACGGCACGCTGGCAATGAGCGCCTCACTGCCAGTCGTGCCGCCGGGCCTCGCCCCGTTCAGGTCGCTGCTCATTACTCAAGCTGACGCCGCGGTCGCGGAGGAAACTGCCGAGGAGATGTTGGCTGCGGTAGTGCTGGCGCTCTGCCCGCCGACGAACGCCGCGTCGAGCTGGTTCTGCAGCGCGGTGTTGATCGAGCCGAAGGCGGGAATCGTCACCTGCTCGACCTGGAACGGGGTCAGCACCGTCGCCTGCTGGACGAACATCTTCATGAGATCCGGCCGGACCGTCCAGTTGAGGGTCGCGTCGACCAGGTCCTTGCGGGTGGGCAGCTCGCACGCCTGCTCGCAGAACGTCTGCTGGCTCTGGCGGCTGACGAGGAACTTCAGGAATTCCGCCGCAGCCTCCGGGTTCTTGGACTGGTTGGTGCCCACGATGCCGTTCCCGCCGAGGTCTGACGACACGGTCACGTCGCGGGGCTGGAAAGTTGCGGCGTACGGGAACTTCGCCGCCGAGGCGATGTCGCCAGGCAGCAGGAAGTCGGCAGCGAAGGCCATCGCGATCGTCTTGGCGGGGAACAGGCTGTCCGGGTACGTCGCGTTGCCCGTCGAGGTGTTCTTCGGCACGAGCTGCTCGGTGAAGAAGGACTGCGTGAACTCGATGGCCTTCAGGCCGGCGGGCGAGTTGATTGCCGGGGTCTTCAGGTCGGCGTTCAGCAGATTGCCGCCGGCCTCGAACAGCCAGCTCAGCCACCGGAACGCGCCGGTCTGGGCCCAGTCGTACATGAATGCATAATGGCCGGCGGGCAGCTTGGCCTGCACCTTCTTGGCGACGGCAAGGAACTCTTCCCAGGTCCAGGTCGACGCCAGCGTGTCCGGGACCGAGGTCACCCCGGCCGCGTCGAGCATGTCCTTGTTGTACAAGAGCATCGTCGTGTCGGTCTGGTGCGGCACGCCGTACGGCTTGCCCTTGAACGAGATCGCCGACCAGTACGCGGGCTGGAACTGGCTGATGAACGCCGAGTCGACGTAGGGCGTCATGTCAAGCAGGACGTTCTTCGAGCTGTAGATGCCGAGGTTGGTGTAGGTCACGCGGAACATGTCCGGCGCGTCGCCAGCCTGCAGTTTCGCGTCGATTCCCTGGAACATCTCGGCATAGGGAACGATGTCGAGGTTGACCTTGATGCTCTTGTTGGCGGCCTCGAAGGCAGTGACGATCTGCTTGAACGCGGTTGCTTCGGCGGCGCCGGCCCAGGTGGTGAACGTCACCGTGGCAGGACCGCTCTTCTTGGATTTCGGGGCCGAGCTGCCACCACAGGCGGCGACTCCCAGTGCTCCGGCCGCAAGGCCAGAGGCTGCGAGGAACTGGCGGCGGGACAACGCACGGGGCTGGTTCATGGTGATCCCTTACGTCGGAGAATGCTGCAACTTACCAACAATGAGCAGTCTGCGTCAATGACTTCTAGAAGCATGCTCATTTGCGCTCGTTTCTGGCTGGCTCCGGAGTCTCGTGCACGGCGTCCTCCGCTCCTCGCGTCAGGCAACGGAACGGCGCAAGTAACGGGGGCGATCGGGGTCGCGCCCGGCCTGTCGCGCGAGCGCCAGCGCCAGCCGCTGGCAATTGACCAGCTCGACCTGAGGCTCGAACGAGGGCTCGCGCAAGGTGGCGCCAGTTGAGCGAATGGTGGCTGCGATCGGCTCCGGAACCGGGGACAGCGCCCACACCAGCGAGCGCTCGTCGGCCGCAGCGACTGGGCCGTGCAGGTACTCGTTCACCGCGTAGGCCTCGGCCCAGACGCCCGCGGCCTCGATGCACTTCAGTGACGCCTCAGCGGCCAGGCTCATGCCATCGGAAGACCCGAGGAAAACGAAGTGCGTGAATCCCTCGGGGCTGAGCGGCATCGCGAGTGCCTGGCGTGCAGACGCAGCAAGTCCGGACAGGTCCTCGCCGAGCGTACGCCGCAGCATCGTGAGCGCTGAGGTAGCAAAGCGGGTCTGGACCAGCGAGGTCTCATCGGCGTAGTCGAGCATGACCAGGTCATGGCACGCTGCCGCGAGCGGGGAGCCGGGGGTGCCGATGATCCCGGCGATCCTGGCCTCGTGCCAGTACTGCCTCACGACTGCGAGAACGTCGCCGGTAGAGCCGGACCGGGAGAGCACGAGCACCGTCTCGCCCGGGTAGAGGCGTACCAGCTCCGAGGCGATAACGGCGCGGGTTGGCGCGCCCGTGCGCTCGCGACGTCGCGCATACGCATCTCCGATGTAGTAGGAGGTGCCGCAGCCGACGGCGACGACCGGCCCGGTTCGCCCGGGCAGCACGCCCAGGATCGCATCGGGCTCGGCCAGCACTCGCTCCCAGATGTCGGGCTGGCTGGCGATCTCCGCCGCCATGTCCGCACCAGGCTCCTGGTACGTGCCGGGGCGCGCGACCGTGTCACCGGTCATGACGCAGTCCGGCGGGCTTGCAGGTCAGCTCAGTCTCCAGAATGCGCAGCGCCATCTCTCTCGCTTCGTCCGCGGTTACCGTTCGCCCCGTGCCGCCATAGCCCTGCGTGGACAGTGAGCCGCAGGCGACACCCATCGCAGCGGCCTCGCGCACGCCCGCGCCTCCGACCAGAGTGGCCAGGAAGCCGGCGTTGAAGTTGTCACCTGCGCCCGTGCTATCGACAGGCTGCACCGGCTCGGCTCGGACGCCGAAGCTTCCGGTGCCGCCGACAACGCGCACCCCCTGGGCACCGCGCTTCAGCACGATGGTCGGCCCGTATGCAGCTAGGGCGGTCCCGGCCGCCTCGGCATCGGCGAGCCCGGAGATGCAGCGCGCTTCCACCTCATTCGGGAGGAAGTAATCGACCTGGTCCAGCACCGCGGGCATGCCGTCGGTCCACTGCTCGGCCGGGTCATAGCCGGGATCGACCGTCGTGACCGCGCCCGTTTCCCGCGCCGCGCGCAGCAGGCCGGGGAGCCCTGGACGCAGACCGCTTTGCAGGTAGATCGAGGACACGTGTACCGCAGCTGATGCGCCAAGCGCAGCTGCGCTGACATCCTCCGCGCGCAGTTGTCCCATGACGCCCGGGCACGTGAGCATGGACCGGTCCCCGCCGCTGCGGATGAGGGCAGTGGTGGCGCCGGTCGATCCGGAGGCCAGGACGAGACACTGGCTCACGTCAACCCCGTTCCCTTGCAGCTCCGCAAGGACGAACCGGCCGAAGACGTCGTCAGCCACCGCTCCTATGACGCCGACATCCAGGCCGAGCCTTGCCGCTGCTACCGCGGTGATGGCCCCAGAGCTGCCAAGAACCAGCCCGATATGGGGAACGAGCTGATCTGCCTGGCCGAACCTGGGCGTTACGTCTCCGCAGTCCACGACGATGTCCACGTTCAGCTCGCAGACAACAGTCAGGTCGCGGGACATGTCAGCTCCGGGGGAGAGCGGCTTCCACAAGAAGGCAGACTTTATCAAAGTCGTGCAAAACTTGTCACGCCTCTTCATCGCGCGACGCCCAGGTTGGTAGCTTCGCAACCGTGGAGTCAGGAGTCGTGCTGGTGACGGGCGGGAGTCGTGGTATCGGCGCGGCTGTCGCGCGGCTGGCAGCCCAGGAGGGCTGGACCGTATGCCTGACCTACCGCGCTGACCGCGACGCGGCCGACGAGGTCGTGGCACAGATCGCGGCTCGGGGCGGTGCGGCAGTCGCGGTCCGAGCTGACGTCTCGCGGGAGGACGATGTGGTTGCGGCGTTCGCTACAGCGAGGGCTCACGGCCCGCTCGCAGCCCTGGTTGCCAACGCGGGCACCGTGGCCGCCAAGGCCAGGGTCGAGGAGATGACTGCCGAGCGAGTCATCCGGGTGCTGGCGGTCAACGTTGCCGGCACGATCATCTGCTGCCGTGAAGCGGTACGGGCCCTCTCCACCCGTCATGGCGGGAACGGCGGCTCAATCGTCCTGCTGTCGTCAGCAGCCAGCAGACTTGGCGGCTCCGGCGAGTTCGTCGACTATGCGGCATCGAAGGGGGCGATCGACACCCTCGGCATCGGGCTGGCGCGCGAGGTGGCGGCCGAGGGGATCCGGGTCAACGTCGTCCGGCCGGGGATCATTGACACCGAGATTCATGCCAGTGGCAACCAGCCGGATCGGGTAGCCCAGCTGGGCCCGATGGTTCCTATCGGCCGCGCAGGCCAGCCCGAGGAGGTAGCCGCGGCCGTCGTCTGGCTGCTCGGCCCCGGCGCCGCGTACTGCACTGGAAGCATCCTCGATGTCACTGGCGGTCGGTAGCGCCTGCGCTGACGCTACGGATAGACCGAAGACATCTTCGAGTTATCCGAACTGCTGCGCCTCGTCTGCTCCCGGTGCTGTCCCTGATGCCTTCCGGCAGCGGACCAGGGTCGAACCGGGGTTAATCCGGATCGACCCGCTTGGCATCCGGCAGCAACCTTGGAATCACCGGGCAGTACCGCTGCCCTGCTAGGTCATCGTGAACGGAGACCCGATCAACATGCTCTGGATCATCGCAGTCGTCCTCGTCGCCATCGTGGCGCTGGCCGCGCTCGGGGCTGCCCTGCACCTGCTGCTCTCCCCGTGGCTGTGGGTGGCGGGTGCCGGCGTCGCAGCTTGGCTGATATTCCGGCCTCGCCGCTCCCGCCGGTAGCCGGCTTCCGGCGGAGGGCGTTGCCGGTCAGCGGATCGCGGTGGCCAGGTCGATGCCGAGGCAGACCAGCGTTGCGCCGAGCACTCGCTCCAGGCGGCGGCGGATCGCGGCGCGGGACAGCCAGTTCCTGGCCCGCGACGCGAGCAGCACGACCATGGCGCAGTACGGCCCGTCGATGACCACGACCTGGATGGCGGCAAGCGTGACCGCCATGCCGAGCACCGGTCCATGGCGCGGCAGGAATTGCGGGAAGAACGAGAAGGCAAATACCGCCGCCTTGGGGTTGGCGGCGATGGTTACCAGCGAGGCGCGGAACGAGGCCGCTGGCGTACGCCCGGCCGGAAGGCGCAGCTTCAGCGCCTCGCCGAACTCGCCCTCCTCCCGGCGCGCGCTGCGCCATGCTCGGACGCCCAGGTAGAACAGAACCGCGGCGCCGACCACGTGCATCCCGGCGAAGAGGACCGCGTTGGCGCGTAGCAGCGCCGTCAGCCCGGCACCGGCCGCTACAGCCCAGCAGAAGACCCCGATCTCATTCCCGGCCACTGCGGCGAGCCCGGCCTTCCTGCCGTCTCGGACCGTCCGGTGCAGGAACAGGGCCGTTGACGGTCCCGGCAGCGCCGCCACCGCAATACAGGCAAGCAGGAAGGCAGGGAGAACCGCAACGACATGTCCCATAGGAGCATGCTATGGATGAGGCACAGCGGTCTTTGCCACGCTGTACCGCAGGATCTCGAGCAGCGGGGCGGGAGCGGCGAGTTCCACGTCGGTCCCGCCCGCATGCAGCGTGATGACGCGGATGTCCTCGCCCTTGTAGTAGTCGGGCAGCCGCAGGTTCGCGGTGGCGTCACCCCGATCGCCCTGGCGCTCGCCGGTGCACTGAGCGCCCGTGAGATCGCGCGTCCGGCCGCTTGCGCCGCGCGTCCAGGTGACCGAGTAGGGCGTGATCCGCACCCGGCCGGGTGCGAGATCGCGCAGGTTCGCCGCGAATCCCCCGGACAGCGGCTGCCCCGCGTGGTGTGCGCATGGTGTCACCGGCTCTGCAAGCGGACTTCCAGTGCGTCGCGGAGCGAGTCGCCGATCAGGTTGATGGCGACGACTGTCAACACGATGGCGAGGCCGGCCGGGTAGACCTGCCACCAGTAGCCGTCATAGACGTAGTTGATTCCGGCGGAGAGCATTCCGCCCCAGGTAGGCGCCGGCGGCTGCAGGCCGAACCCCAGGTAGCTCAGCAAGGCCAGCGCGAGGATCGCGTCCGCGACCTGGAACGTGCCGTTGACAACGATCGTGCCGATCGTATTCGGCAGCAGGTGACGCACCACTATCCGCGGCCCGCGGCCGCCCATCTGGCGCACTGCCTGGACGTAATCGCGGGTGCGCAGGGAGAGCACTTCGCCGCGCACGAGACGGCCTGGCACAAGCCAGGAGAACACCGACAGCACGATGATGATCAGCAGCAGGTTGGGCTGGAAGATGCTCGCCAGGTAGAGGAACAGGAAGATCCCGGGCAGCGCGAGCATGGCGTCGACGCATCGCATCATCGCGGCATCCAGCGGGCCGCCCACGTAGCCGGCCAGCGCGCCCCACAGCGCTCCGAACGTGGTGGCGATCAGTGCGACGGCTATCCCGATCTCCAGCGAGCTCTGACCGCCGAGCATCAGCCTGCCGAGGATGTCGCGGCCCGAGTCGTCCGTGCCGAGCGGATGTCCGGCGCCGGGCGGCAGGTTGGTCTGGTACAACCGGGTAGCCAGCGTGTCGGAGTGGTAGAACAGCGGGCCAATGAAGCACAGCCCGGCAACGACGACCAGGATCACCAGCCCGGCGAGGGCAAGCTTGCTCTCGCTGAATGTCGCTGCGGCCCTGCGCAAAGTCCCGGCTGCGGTCGGCTGCGTCCGCTCGGCTGCGCCGCCAGCCGCCGCCGCTGACCGGGTCGGATCCGTGCCGGGCAGTGCAGTTGTCACGTCACTTCTGCCTCACCCGCGGGTCCAGCACCGCGTAGCCGATATCGGCCAGGGCGTTGCCGACCACCGTGGCGGTGCCGATGAGAAGAAGGATTCCGAGCTCCACTGGGTAGTCCTGGCTATCCACGGCGGTGAAGAACGCCAGCCCGGTGCCATTGAGGTTGAAGATCTGCTCGACGATCAGGCCCGCGGTAAAGATCGCCGGCAGCGTCAGTCCGAGCAGGGTGATCACCGAACTGAGCGAGTTCCGCAGGACGTGTCGGCGCAGCAGTGCGCCCATGCCTGCGCCCTTCGCCTTGGCGGTAACGATGTAGTCCTGCGCCAGCGTGTCGATCACGGCCGAGCGCATGTAACGGCTGAACAGCGCGACGCTGGCAAGGGCCAGGGTGAGGACAGGCAGGACAAGGCCAGCAGGGTGGGCGAGGACCCCGCCGACATTGGATGCCTGGGGAGCCTGCGATGGCAGCCATCGCAGGCTGACAGAGAGCCAGCCCACGAGCAGCAGCCCGAGCCAGAACGACGGCATTGCGTAGAGCACGAACGCGACGCCGGTAGCGACGTGGTCGAACAGGTGGTTCCGCCGGATGGCCTGGTACATGGCGACAGGAATGGCGATGGCAAGGCTGAGTACCACCGCCGGGATGACGATGACCAGGTCGTTCGGGATGTCGTTGGCCAACAGCGCAGCGACCGTCTCGTTGAGCTTGTAGGAGAAGCCGAGGTTTCCGTGCAGCAGCCGCCAGAGGTAACTGAAGTACTGGACGATCACCGGCTGGTTGAGGCCGTTGGCGTGATTGAACGCCTGGACCTGGGCGTTGGAGGCGTGCAGGCCCAGGATGGCGCGGGCTTCGCTGCCCGGCAGCAGGTGCTGCAAGAAGAAGACAGCCAGGGTGACGAGTATCAGCACCACGATCGCCTGCAGAGTTCGGGCTATGACGAACGCGGTCACTGGTGCCGCCGCGGGATCCCGTACTCCCACGCCCGCTCGCGGACGACCGTTCCGCCGTCGAAGAGCAGACGGCGGAAGGTATACCGGTACTGCCCGTTGCTGCTGCGCAGGGTGGACTGGGTTTGCCAGGACAGGCTGCGGCCCGGGCTCTCGATGTCCATGGTGGCTTCGCCGCTGGCCGTAGCCTCCGCGTCGGGCGCGCCGGTGACCGTGAAGATGAGCTGCTGGCTCGAGGTCATGGTGGCGAACTCCAGCTCGGTCGAGCCGCTCGTGGCCCAGGTGAACGTGGCGGGATCGCCGTGGCGGTCGAGTTCCCACCTGGGCTCGGGGCGAGCCCAGCTTCCTGGCGGCAGGGCCAGCGCCTGCCCGCCGGCCGGCCCGCTAGCCGCCCCCCACTCGGGTGGGGGCACGGGCAGGGTCAACGAGCTCGGCTCGGCGCCTCCTAGCCGGATGGTGACCGGCCCTGAGCTGCTGGCGGGCCAGAACATCGGCCATAGCGCTGTCGAGAGCGCGAGCCGGATCCGATGGCCGGCCGGGAACGACCAAGAGGTCCAGTGCAGCGCCAGCTCAGTCAGCTCTGCGCCATCACCCTGTCCAGACACGCTAGTCCCTGCGCCCGTGACCAGCGTGACCCTGCCGTCTGGCGCGACGTCTTCCAGCCTCGCGAACAGGTGGCATCCATGGGCCGGCTTAACCCAGAGCCGAGCCAGGGGCGCGCCGAGGATGGTGACGTCGGCATCGAGCTGGCCGGAGTCGAAGACCACGCACTCGGCATCGAGCGGCGCCTGATCGGCAGCAAGATCGCCCCACCAGTGGCCGACCTCGTTCCCGATCCACGGTGGCGAGTCGATCACCAGCTCACGGACCGGCTGAGCACTGCTGGCAGCGGACGACAGTTCGGAGGGCGTGAGCGTTCCCTCGTCGAGGCGGAGGGATGTCGCGGTCATGCCCGGGATGGGCCACGAGGTGCTCGTGCGCCAGGTCCCGGTGACCTCGGTGTCATCGCCGGCCGGCCCATGCCAGTCCCGCGTGAACAAGCTCACCTGCCGGTGCGGCGTGGCGGTCACCGGTACCGGGTCAGGTCGCAGCCAGCGATCCCACCAGTCTGCGGCGTGTGCCAGCCAGTCGGCCGGCTGCCCGGGGCCGCCCATATGCGGGAGGACGTGAGTCCAGGGCCCCACCCAGGCTTGCGCCGGTACCAGCAGGTGGTCCAGGAGGCGGAACACGCATTCGTGGTAGCCGTCATACCAGCCGCCCACGAGGAACACCGGGCACGCGATCTTGTCGTAGCTGGGGGAGAGGGACCGCGACCGCCAGTAACCATCGCGACTCTGATGAGACAGCACGGTGGCGAGCCAGGGCGGCTGATCGAACCGGTCCGCCAGCAGCTGCTCATCGAGCGCGAAGTCCGGGCCGGGTGTGATGCCGTTCAGCAGGTCGATCGAGAGTTCGTACAGGTCGT
>Ga0335073_10005246_pt1 | contig 18183 bp, 18 predicted proteins | sample Lox_Sample_22_FD_207093 | JGI IMG/M metagenome (GOLD analysis project Ga0335073, IMG submission 207093) | Soil microbial communities from Loxahatchee National Wildlife Refuge, Florida, United States - Lox_Sample_2.2 | ecosystem: Environmental > Terrestrial > Soil > Wetlands | place: USA... | reverse complement strand
TCCAGTTTCCGCTGATGTAGTGATTACGCAAGAGGAGTGAGATTGCGACAATTCGACGAAGGTATCGATCGATACCTTCGTCTGATAGAGCCTCTGCATTGGGTCGCTTACGGTCTTGAAGCGAGTCCACTTAGAACAGACAATGTGTCGGTCTTACTTTTTTGTCTTCAAGTGCGCGCGGACCGCGACTGCTTCGAAAAGGTCTCGATAGGCGGCTGTCAAGAAGGAGATGGTGAATGCGCGGTTCAGGCCGCTCGGATTGGGCAGCAGCCACAGCGCAGACCGGCCAAGTGTTGCTGACTGTGATCCCCATCGCAGATTGCGCTGGTTCAGAAACGCCGAAAGGGCCGGCTTTCCCAAGAACGCGACGTATCGAGGCCGGTACTTCGCGATCTTGCGCTCAAATGCAGGACGGGCGGCAATGTAATCGGCTCGATTGAGATCTGCTGCGCTGACGGTTGGCCGAACGACTGCGGAGGTAATTCCAAGACCATAGCCCAGCAGGAGAGGCGCCTCCTCCGGCTCCAGCTGCCTCGGAGTGAAACCTGCGAGGTGAAGCACACGCCAAAAGCGATTGCTTCGATTCGCGAAGTGAAGTCCGACCGCTGCCGACTGCATTCCGGGGTTGATCCCACAGAAGACTACTTTTAGGGAACTAGAGATGACGTCATCTAGGCCAATTGGATATGGCTTTTTAATTGACGCCCGTGTTGGAGACACGATCAAATCAACCTTCGGAATGCGCGGCATCTTCTCATCACCTGACAGTGGATTGGGCTCGCCCGAAGGACCACGCCCGTCTAAATGCCGGCACATTGCGAAGCGTCGATTCGGAGTGAACCCGTGTTCATAATTCCTTTTGCGGTTAGTCTCGGAGTAATCTCTTTGGGCCGCTTACATATATACTGCCACGCTCGTAGAAGCGCAGAATGCGGTCTGCCTCATAAGTCAGACCGATGCGAACGCTCTTACCTATCCTGCGAGTTCTTTGCGCGCCTTCAGCTAGCCAGAGTGACGAACCTGTTCTACATAAATCGATTCCATCATGCCTGAGGTCGATCTTCAATGCCTTCGTCAGTCGTCCGGGCCCTCTTCCAATATCATGCCGCCCGCTCCCCTGAAGCGTGCTATCCATGAGTTCCGCCCCGTCAAGAGGCTCAATGGCGCGTAGCAAGACCCCTGCACCAACTCCGGCCCTCTCGCTTGACACGTTCAACAACATCGAAATGCCATATATGAGGTATACATATGCGTGTCCTCGTGCAAGGAAGAGGGATCCATTACGTGGCGTCCTGCCCCGAAAGGCGTGTCCCGCCGCGTCGCCGACCGGATAGGCCTCGGTTTCAACAATACGTCCGCTTAGCCGGCCATTCGAAGTGTCATGGACGATGACCTTGCCAAGTAAAAAGCGTGCTAGAGCCACAGTGTTAACAGGAAGATCTGCACGCACGAGAGGCCGTAGGCCGCCCCTCGTATCGGATCGCGCCGTCAATCGTGATACAGTCGACATCGATTCACCGAACAAACCCCAATGCGATGCCCCGCTCAACGCGGAGCACTATTTGCGCTCCGGATCGGCCAGCTTCGCTCCCTTGTTCCACCCGTGAAAGGGCGATCGGTCTCCCGCGTTCCACTTGTCTCGGAGCCCTGGGGCGCTCAGATCGCAGTCCGGGCGGACCTCGCTTGTGACAGCACGCAGGTCACGCCAGAGATCGGCTATGGAAGGTCGCCCCCAAAACCAGTAGCCGTTATATACGGAGTGAACGATGAGGCGTGGTTTGAGAACGAGCGTGTGCGGAATCATCGGATCATGCTCGGGATCGGTGTACTCCTGGATGTCGAGGTCTTTCTGCACCCTTCGTTCAGGATCGGAAAGAAACGTCCATTGGGCTCCAACGGATGCGCGGAACTCCTGTAAGGTGTGGTGGTCGTCAGTGGAGATCGTGGCGATCTGAACATAGCCCACAGCGATTTTCGGATAGAACGACGCCAGTTCCAGATGTTGCTGGTGCTCCTTCGGGCAATAGTTGCCGCGCGCGAGGGTGAGAATCAACGGGTCATCACCTTGGATTTCGCTGAGCTTCCGCGGTGTGCGTGTATGATCAGGCAACTGAAAATCTGGAAAAGTCTTGCCGGAAGTGATGTCGGGTCGCATTTTTTTGAACTCCTCATCAAGATAGCGACGGAACCCTCGAACAGCCCGGTCCCGCCATCTTGGATAAAACTCCCTGGGAACCAGGTGTTTTTTGACATGCAATTTGCACAGCAAGCTCCACCAGTGAACTACAGGTCCAACTCGATTGGTGTCTCTGGTGTCGAGCAACAGATCAACGCATTGCCCGAAGCGGGGCGATCGAGCGGCTCTGGCGTGTAGCGGAGACAGCCCTCCAGAACGCCGCACTCACACGTGTGACACACACCCGTCCTGCAAGACCACCTGACCGGGACATCGCACGCCTCGGCCAATTCGAGTATGCTCTTGAACCGGCTGTCCCATGGCACTGCCAGACCGCTTCGAGTAAACGATACAAGAGGTCCGGTCCCAAGCGGAACCGGAGAATGCGGGGCTTTGACTTCTGCCTTTGTTACACCTGGCTCGATGCTTTCTGCGGGTCCGAATACTTCCTGATGGATTGCATTTTGCGACACCCCCAGAGAGATGAGGTCACGGTTCGTATCCCTCAGAAATGTCGACGGCCCACACACGTAAAAGTCGGCTTCGACAGGAACGGCGAGTTCCTTGAGGCTTGTGAAATCCCAGTGTCCTCGAATGTTGAAGTCCTCGCCAAACCGGTCAGCGGGATCTGGTTTGCTGTAGGCGATTGCCGAATGACTCCGAGGAAGAGCGGCAAGTAGTTGCCGGACCTCACTCGCAAAGGCATGCTCTTTTGCGTTTCGTGCACCATGAATCCACCACACTTCTCGCGGCGATTCTGTGCTTTTGGAGGCAAGTGCATGCAGCATTGAGAGAACCGGGGTGACGCCGATTCCCGCGCTCAATAGAACAACCGGTCGCTCGCCCGGTCGCAAAGTGAATTCGCCTCGGGGCGCACTGATCTCGAGCTGATCACCGGCCCGCGTTGCGTCTACAAGGTGCCGGCTGCCGGGAGCTGTCCCACGCTTCACGCTGATGCGGTAGCTGCCCAGATCCGATGCCCCTGAGATGGAGTAGCTCCGCACGACAGGCGGCGAATTCTCATCGGGGCGGCAGCGTAGCGCCAGGTACTGACCGGGAAGCGCAGGAGGAAAGGACGACCCGTCCAAGTCCGCTAAAACAACTGAAACAACGTCCTCGGTTTCTCGATGCACTTCAATAACTTTCGCCCGCCGGAAACCGTTCCATGCAGGCGGAGACGAGCTGGATGATGTGAGCCCTGGATTACCATTGCTGATTCCGCTCTTGGCCGCTCGTAGAAAGCCTTCGAATGAGCCCTTCCATCCTTGACTCAAGGCAGGAATCTGGGTGGCGATTGCTATGCGCTTAAGATCGTGATTCGCCGAATAAAGCAGAGAATCAACCTCAGCGACAGAGATCCTGCCGGGCCCATCCATGATCTTCTCAATACCGTCCCCGGCCCCAACGTCACCCTCTTTGATGATCCGGCAATAGAACCCTGGCCTGCGATGTGCCACAAGCAGAGCCGCCATTTGAGGGTTGTTCATTCGAATCCCGAGGCGATAGCAGGTGACGCGGGGTTGAGTTACCTCAAAGATTGCAGTGCCAATCGCGTATCGATCCCCAATGCAAACCTCGTCGTCAGTTAGGCCTTCTACGGTGAAATTCTCCCCAAATTGCCCGTACACGAAGTCGCCTCGGCCAAGTTCGCGCTCCCAATACCGATACGCCTCGAGTTGATACACCATAACGGCACGATGCTCTCCGCCGTGGCCTTTGAGGTCTGCCTGACCATCGCCGTCCAGATTGAGCCGTCGAGCAAGGACGCGCCCGCCTACGGGGCTCTTCCAGATCGCGGTGCGGACAATTCTGCCTTCCCATTCGATTTCACGCGGAAGGCCAACGTTGACGGACAGAAGTTTCGGCATTCGCGCTCTCCAATGCAGCAGGGCCGATTTCACCGGCAGCGCTTGAAAACACTGCAACCCAACCTCTTGTTCTTATCGATGTGCGAGTTGGCATTGCGAATCAGACGCAGCCCAACTCCAGTTCAGACTTTCACGCCATCTACCTTGAGATGCTTTTGAGGGAGCATTGTATGCAGGCTCGAGATGAAACGTAGGTATCGATCGATACCTTTGTACTGGCTCGATTGACGGTCTCTCAATGGAGGCGGACCGCGGGAATCCCCGCGACCGAGAATCTATCTGGCCGGAGACGAAGCGGAATTAGCCGGACGCGTCAAGCGAAGACGTGCAGCCATGTTCACTAATTCCGCAAGCGATTCAGCCCTCATCTTCCGCATCATGCTGCCGCGATGCGCTTTCACCGTGATCTCGCTGATGCCGAGTTCGCCTCCTACTTGCTTGTTCGGCAGCCCTGTAACGACCAGCGCCATGACCTCTCGCTCCCGGGACGTAAGGCAAGCAAACCGGGTCTTCAACACCTGATTTTCCACGTCTCGGTCAAGCAGAACTTTGCTGCGTTCGATCGCATTGCGAATGGCTCTTAACAATACCTCGTCATTGAGCGGTTTTGTCAGAAACTCTACGGCGCCGGCTTTCATCGCCTTGACGGTTACGGGTATATCTCCGTGACCTGTAATGAAGATAATCGGCATTTCGTGTCGTTCCGCCGCAACGCGTTTCTGCAGCTCGAGACCATTGAGTCCGGGAAGAGAATAGTCCAACACCAGGCAGCTTGGTACTGTCGCGCGAGGACAGCCGAGGAAATCCTGCGGGGATTCAAACGTCTCCACGCCCAGGCCTTCGTGACGAAGCAAGAGTTCGAGCGATTCACGAACAGAGATATCGTCGTCGACAACGAAAACAACTGGCGAGATCTGTGACATGGGGAATGACCTCAATTCAAAGCCATGTGCACTTGCAGTACTCATTGTAAATTCGTGGCCTGAACCGCAAGGCGTGCTCAACCGGCAGGAAGCGCGGAATTCAGGGCTTCGAGCAACGCAGTATCACTGAACGGCTTGATCAGATATGCGACTGCGCCTTGCTCGATGAGACGCGCCCGTGCCGTTTCATCTCGGCGGGCGGTGATGAAGATAATGGGAATGTCGATCTTTCGACGCTTCAGCTCCTGCTGGAGTTCTGGGCCGCTCATTCCCGGCATTGCGATGTCGAGGATCAAACACTTGCTTCGCGATGTCCCATTCGCTGCCATGAATTCCTCGGCAGACGAAAATGTCTGAGAAGCAAAGCCGAACTCCTTTAGCAGATCTGGCAGCGATTCGCGGACAGATTCGTCATCATCGACGATTGACACAAATGAACGTGGATTCATCATGGATAACCTCGAGCCGCAATCAAAAAAATACGCGCGCTAACGTTTAGAACCGTGCGTTCGGTCCGGCGCTACTTGGCGAATTGATGTGCCTCTTCCTAAGTACCCCTCATACCACGAGACAGTGCACATCAATAACGCGGCTCGCTAACCTCGTTTCCATGGCGTCCCTTCTTGGCGACTATCAACAAATCAATCATCTTCCGTATGGTCTGTGGCGTCTATTGTACTTAGGTATTGGGCGCCGCCAACACGATCTCATAATAAGTCTTCGTTTTTAAGTGCTATAACCGTCCGAATGGGAGGGTGCGAAGGATGGTCCCGGCCCCATCGTTCGCTGATGCCCAGAGGCGGCTTCGATAGGCCTAAGATTCGGTCACAATGAGCGAAGCGCGCCGGAAAACCGCCTTTAGATGGCGTGAGTCGTTCGATTCACTCCGCAGCATACGAAGGTATCAATCCATACCTTGGTCCAATGGACTCGACCATCAGGTTTTGGCTTAATGAGTCAAGTTGGTTCGAATTCCATTCAACAGGAGAGAATTGCCGATGACAGCTGAAGTCAGCATGAATCACGTGGGTATTTTCTGCGCGATCGTCGTCACGGCTTTTACCTCTTTGCCGTGGGGGCGGCTCTTGTTTTCAGCGCTCAGGGTGCCGAGGAAGAGGAATCTGCACTAATTCCAGGCACCAGACAATTGACGCTAATCGTCGATCGAAGGTTTGAGATCGAGTCCCCGGTCCGAGCGCTCAGGTCAATCGCGCTTGGCCGATTTGCGAACCAAAGTCGCCGCAGTGGAGACTTAATGGAGAAGACGAAAACAGCCATCGTTACAGGAGCGTCCGGGGGCATTGGCAAAGCGATCGTACAGGCGTTTCTCGATCGCGGGTACAACATTGTTGCCAATTCGCTCACAGTTCTGCACGACGAGCTCACTCCGGCTCCCAATCTCGCGCTCATCAAAGGAGACATCGGAGATCAGGCCACGGCAGAGAAAATAGCGGCAACCGCGATTTCGACCTTTGGTTCGATTGATCACGTCGTCAATAATGCGGGAATCTTCAAATCGAAACCGTTCACTGAATACAGTGACAGCGGATTTCGGAGCTTCGTCTCAACGAATCTTACTGGATTCCTTCTTATCACCCAGCTTGCCGTCAAGCAGATGATTTCGCAGGGCACGGGAGGTAGTGTGACGACAATTACGGCAGCGTTGGCCCACGATCCCACTGCGGGAGTTCCCGCCTCGGTTCCTATGATCACAAAAGGCTGATGTTCTCACCCAGAATCAAGGAGAGCAACGTATCCGGGCCCAGCGCTTGGGATCTGTTTCTTCTCGACGCTGGACTGAATGAAAACAGCTGTTTCTCACTGCTTAGAGGCCGTTCTCGCAAGGGCCTCGCAATCCGCTCCTGGGTGCGGGAGCATTACGCGAGAAGGTATGTGCCGGAAGACATCCTCGAGGCGCTCGGTCTGCGAAGACAACTCAGAGTCCGGTGAAAAGGTGACGGCGGTGCGCGCAGTTTCGTCTGGTTCTCACGGTGTGAAGTAGTTCAGGAGACAGCAGCTGGTGATCGATGAGCAGCCAGATAGTGGAATGTGTGTGGCTTCTGGCACAAGTGCTCCAGCAGTGATCTTTATCGGGGTCCATTTCGCTTCACGGCGCCCGCGCCGCACAGGAGGAATTGATGGCAGATAATCATCGGGAAAGCAAGATACGGTTAACACGGATCTCGCCAGAATATTGGCGGGTCACCTTCGACCTTCCACCGCTCAACATCTTTGGGCCTTCCAATATCCCGCAGTTTGAGGCGGTCGTATCATCGATCGAATCAGACAATCGAGTGAAGGTAGTGGTCTTCGACAGTGCTGTTGATGGCTTCTTTTTGACCCACTACGACTTCTTGGCAAAACCTGAAGAGTCTGCCGTCTTTCCACCCGGACCAACCGGGTTGCAGCCCCTGCCAGACATGCTTGTGCGGTTGAGCCGTGCCGACGTTGTGTCGATCTCCTCGATTAGGGGACGCGCTACGGGAGTTGGCAGCGAGCTAGCGCTTGCCTGCGACATGCGCTTCGCAAGTCGCGAAAAGGCCTTGCTCTCGCAGTGGGAGGTCGGAGCGGGACTGGTTCCGGGCGGCGGACCTATGGCGCGCCTTCCGCGATTGATTGGGCGCGGGCGTGCTCTGGAAGTACTTTTGGGGGCTGACGACATTCCGGGCGATCTGGCTGAGCTCTACGGCTATGTCAATCGTGCCTTGCCGGACCGGCAATTAGACGCATTCGTTGATGCGTTTGCGGCAAGGATTTCATCATTCGACAAACGTGCGATCACCGAGACCAAGCGTTTGGTGAATGTGAACAGTCTTCCACCCGATGAGGAGATCGCACCAGAATGGCCTGCATTCGTAGGATCTCTCGGCAGAGCCGCGTCTCAAAAGAGACTACGCGCGCTCTTCGACAGAGGTTTTCATGCTCCGGGGGATGTTGAGACACGACTTGGTTACCACGTTGGCTCGGTCGGATTTGCCGCGGAACTTCCGGAGGCCGGAGATTAAGGTCAGACGCTGGTAGAGAGGATCTCCTTCAATGGGAGCCAGCGTTCTAGGGCGTATGTCATCTGACGCGTCAGCTGGGGGTGCGCAGGGTTTTTACAGGTGCCGCTGGCGGATTAAGACGAATCATCCGGTGAGATGATGCAGCGATACCCAGTGACATAGTGACTGAGCATCATGCGGTAAATCAAGAGCAACTTGCATTCCTGAAACACGTGATCATGCCCATCGCTCAGACAGAGATACTGTCCTGACTGCTCTCTCGACGACACATAAGAGATTGTGGACGCTGCCTGCACTTAGGTATCGATCAATACCTTTGTCCACTATTGCCCTCGCAGACATCGCTGCCAGAATCACATCTATTGTTGCGTGCGGGAGCATTGGTTGGGTGGAGTGTTGGCCGCACATCTTGCTGAGGGCACAAACTTCTTGGCGAAGAACTGCGCGTGACATTCAGGTTGTTGCGCAGATCAGGAAATCGGGAGATACGTATGATTCCATCCCCCAAATGCAGAGCCTTTATTCGACGCCGCTCTTCTGGTGTCCGGACCATCGAGGACTCAAATCTTTCTGGACATCGGAGTCTTGTCATCTCACCCGCCGACCGGGAACGGCAATCTAAGTGGTTCGGTCGGTCGATTGCGATGAGCCTTTTCCGGAACTTGCCCACTACCGTCAGACGGGGCGGGAGAGCCAAGACCACGACCGACGCGATCAGGAGGCGCTGCGCGAGCCGAGAAGGCAGACATATAATGGTCCATTTGCTCTTGCTTCTTTGGGGATGCGGCCTCTTGGCCTTCGGCCAAAAACCCGATGTAAGCTCGGTATCTGCAGATCGACCGAACCCACCAGCCGAAAGCCCGCATTCAACTATCAGGAACGGCCACCCAGACGAACTCAAACAGGAGCTTGATGCGTACGCAATCGAATTGTCGAAGATTCCCGCCGACCCACTGATACAACCGGATCCTGTAGCTCCGATTTGGCGTCCAGTCGATGCGCTCGTGGACCACAGTGTTCAGTCGATACGGTTGAAATTTGGCGCGACGTATACGTTTCTCAGCCAGTACGCGACGTTGGCCCCGGACGGAGTTCGGCACGATCAAACCAGCGGACGTCTCGATTTCACCGGAGCGTGGAGTGTCTACGACCACGAAGCCACTGCCGGATCGATCAGCCTGCTTATTCGCTCCGGAACGAACATTGGGGTGAGTCAACAGTTCAATCTCAGCGATCGGCTCGGTTCGGGACTCTATCTCAACTGTCTCCAGGGTGGAGGCCCGCAAGAACCAATTACCGTGAACATCCTCTATTGGCGGCAGGATTTTCTCGAAAAGAGGGTTTCCTTTTATGTGGGCAAGATACACCCGAACGAATACGTGACTCTCAGCATGTTCAACAACGATGAGCGTACACAGTTTCTGAATGGGACAAACGATGGCAATGATGCAGTCGCCTCGGACGGGACATACGCCGGCGGCGGCGCGGTCGAATTCCAGGCTAGCCAGCATGTCTTCGTGCATGCCGTCGCAGTGGATACCGAGGGCTCGCAGCAGGGAAATATCGAAACTCTGGTCGATCGAAAATATGCGGAAGAGATTGAGGCGGGATGGACCTCAGGTTCCCTTGGCGGAAAATATCGGCTTTACCGTGCTGGCGTGTGGCGGGACGATACCAAGGATCGCGGGAGCGGACATGGCGGTGGCTTTGAGTTCGACCATGAACTATCTGATGGCTGGACGCCGTTTGGAAGATTTGCCTTTGGCACCAGGACCGGAACGGCCATAAAAGACGAATACGAACTCGGACTTGCTCAGGTTCATCCCTTCGGGCGCCGGGGAGACATGTTCGGCGCCTCATTCGCTTACAGTGAACCGAACGCGCCTGCTAAGCACCATGAGAGCGTGTTTGAGTCGTTTTACCGGCTTCGACTCACACAAAGTGTCGAACTCGGGCCGGATCTCGAAGTTTCAATTCATCCCACCTACGCAACCGAGGCTTACACAACCACTCTTCTTGGGGCAAGGATGCGAATTATTTTCTAAGAATTTGTTCGAACAGGCGCCGTTGTGCGATGGAGATTTTGTTTCTTTCATTTATGGCATTTCGTTCGGCTGATAGGGTTCGTTGGTGGGATTCTCATTCAGAGGCGGAAGAACAGCGTAACTTACGCGGCGCAAGCGGAAACGTAGCGAAGACCAGAGGAGTTCATCGAAATGGCGACTCAACGAGTAGCAACAAGTCCAGCAACAAATCCAGGGCCCGCGGCAACCGTAACCGCCGTCAATTACGCTCGCCCTCTCGCCGTTGTTACCAGCCTGTTTTTCATGTGGGGTTTTCTCACTTGTTTGAACGACATCCTGGTCCCTCATCTGAAGTCGATCTTCGACCTCAACTATTCGCAGGCTATGCTGATCCAGTTTGCGTTCTTCTCGGCCTACTTCTTGTTTTCAATACCATGGTCGAGATTCGTGAACAGGATCGGGTATCACTGGGCGATGGTCGTGGGGCTGATAACGATGGCATGCGGCGCATTTCTGTTTCTACCTGCTGCGTCCGCTGCGTCGTACGGGTTGTTTCTGACGGCACTCCTGATTCTCGCCGCAGGAATTACCGGACTCCAGGTGGCCGCGAATCCGTACGTGGATCTATTAGGCAGGCCAGAGACCGCATCAAGCCGTCTCGACTTAACGCAAGCCTTCAACTCACTGGGTACGGCGATCGCGCCAAAGATAGGAGGAATCCTGATTCTGAGTGCTGCGCCATTGGCCTCAATCCAGTTGGCGCAGCTCGCGCCGCAGGCCCTGCAGGCCTATCGCGTGCAGCAGGCTGCCTCGGTCAGAATCCCCTACGCGGTAATCGGAACAGCACTGGTCTTGCTGGCGATCTTGATCGCCACTTCCAAGCTGCCTCAAATCGAAGCTGCCACGACACAAATAGGGGAAAAGGTCGAGGATTCGATTTGGAAGCATCCGAGCCTTTTGTTCGGCGCGATTGGAATCTTCGCCTACGTCGGTGCCGAAGTTTCGATAGGAAGCTTCCTGGTGAACTATTTCGGACTACCTGAGATCGCGTCTCTTCCTGCCAAAGCGGCGGCGGGGTATGTGTCGTTCTATTGGGGCGGCGCCATGATCGGACGTTTTCTAGGAGCGTTCTTGCTCCGGCGATTCAAGCCGACGTCCTTGCTCGTTCTCTGTACGAGCACTGCCGCGGCGTTGGTGGCGACTTCAATGATACTGGGAGGTCACACTGCAATGTGGAGTATCCTCGCCGTCGGCTTGTTCAATTCAATTATGTTCCCTACCATCTTTACCCTGGGCGTAGCCGAACTTGGCCCGCTTACCGGGAGCGGGTCGGGGATTCTCAACATGGCGATCGTTGGCGGCGCGATTCTGCCGTTGATCCAAGGTGTGATTGCCGACCATATCGGGCTTCAACACGCTTTCTTTGTGCCCGTGGTTTGCTATTTATACATCCTGTTCTATGCGGTAAGTGGATCGAAACCAAATAGCGAGCGAAAAGGCCTTGCGTAGAAACTCGGTGAGGAGTGCATCATGTTGATTGCTGGGGATATAGGCGGAACGAAAACTGACTTGGCGATTTTTTCTAGGGAAGCTGGACCGCATGTACCTATCGCGGAGTCAAAGGTGCGCAGCGCGGACTATCGAAGCCTCGAGGACAGAGTTAAGGAGTTCCTCGCAAACACGCGGGTTAAGGTTGACAGCGCGTGCTTTGCGGTGGCAGGGCCTGTGATAGAGGGGAGGGTAAAGACGACAAACTTGCCTTGGGTAATTGACGAGAACTCGCTTGCTCAGGAGGTGAATCTCGACAAGGAGCGCGTCAGTGTGATGAACGATCTGGAAGCGATAGCGAGAGCAGTGCCAATCCTTCGACCAACGGATGTAGTCACAATAAACAAGGGGGAAGCCGCTGCGCGGGGAGCCATCGCCCTAATAGCACCCGGTACGGGGCTCGGTGAGTCGTTCCTCACATGGGATGGGTCACAGTATCGAGCTCACAGCTCCGAATCCGGATGCCGGTGAAGGCGAGAACGGCATCGCGGAATTCTTTCGTCATATGGCCGTCGACGGGCCGAACGGCTCTCCCGGCGTGTAGTGGACGAAACAGTCCCGATAGTCTTTCATCCGAGTCACCCATTCCTTCTGTGCGGCCTGGAACAGCGCAAGGATTTTGTCACCGGGAATCTGCTTCCGGCAGAAGCGGTTAAAATTCGGCGGCATCTCGTCTCGATAGGCGGTGCCGGCGACGCGCGCGAGCAGATCGAGCGCGATCCCGATCCCGGCCAGGAAGGATTCAAAATCCCAATAGATTCGCCGCACACCCGCTGTTCTCCCTGCGACAGCTCTAAAAGCGAAGAATCGGCGCCAATCTCTGACGCGAGTTCGCGATGCAGATCCTGATAGAGCAGGGATATGCTTTCGAGCCGAAAGTCGGCGCATTCCAGGTGATAGCGATAGGCCCGCGGATATTCGCGAATGAACCACGCAACTTCGTCCATCTCACCGTCGGGACTGTTCTTCGGAAGCTCGAATCGGATAACGAATTCTTCAGCCGACGTGAACGTTTCTACTTGCCATCCTGCATCGCGAATCAGAAATTCCAGGGATTCCCGGATCGAGACATCGTCATCCACAACGAATACTGTCGCTGAGGTATTTGGCACGAGTAAAGTTCTCCCTTCATAGCAGAACGCGTTTGTTGGAGTCATTGTAGCCACCTGCCATGAGCGTCGAAACAATTATTTGTCGCCAATAGCCTCGATCAATGCCTGCAACAGAGCTGTATCGCTAAAGGGTTTGAACAAACAATCGACTGCTCCGTCATCGAGCAATCGCGATCGAACGACTTCGTCCTTGCGAGCGGTAATGAAGACAACCGGAATGTTCAGGTTGCGGCGGCGAAGTTCGCGGAAGAGTTCCGGCCCTGACATCGCTGGCATCGAGACGTCGAGGATCAGGCAGCTCGAATGCAAGCAAGCGTCGGACGCCAGGAATTCCCCCGCCGACGAGAATGTCCGCGCGTCAACTCCCAACTCTTTCAATAGTTCCGGCAGCGACTCGCGAACCGACTGGTCATCGTCGACTACCGAAATCAGCAATTGTTCTTTCATCAAGAAACTCTCATGCCTCCGCTCGTGCGAAATTCATGGATAACGCCAAAAGACATTTCCGGGAGATTAGCGGTGTCTCAGGAAGTCGACGCGCTCGGATTTTGCGTAATGCGTTTTTGTCCGGGCAGCACATCAACAACGCTGCTGATAGAGTCTCTTCCAGGCGATCAGTTGACGCAACAATATCACGGCAGATGCGCTGAACGATTTCCACCAATACTTTGGTATTGGGACCTTTTGGCGCCTCAGCTCCCCAGAGGTCTCCCTTGAGCTAATCCACGCGCCGCGCGGAATCGCGAGACGAATGTGACCCCATGACCCTCGTCAGCTGGGGCCAGCCGGCCGTTATCGGTTTCTACAGTCGCACGGCAAGCTGTGCCCGGCCCCTGCAATTCTGATCCGGCCATACCGATACCAAAGTACAATAGTGCTCTCGGCTGCTCCACACTATCTTGTTTGAAGCAGCGCAAGAAGCACTTCTCGGGAATGCCCGCGACGTGAACTTTGCTCTTCCCCTTAGCCTGTATCGTCGAGCAAACAAGAGAGCGCGATTTTGGGGTCAAATCCAAGGGAACGATTGCAAGAGAGTCCGACAAGTCATGAAGAGAGCACGTGACCAATCTCTCTCGCAATGGCGACGCTGTGCGTATGTCTGCGACTTTGTGCGCTTCTTCGCTTCGGCAACGCGCTTGCTTTTCATCCTGTTGTCTGCCCTGCTCCCAACGTGGGCGTGCTCGCAATCGCAGCTTGCTACTGTCTCGGGCACAATTACGGATAAGAACGGCGCCGTTATTCTTCGAGCCAGAGTTGTCATCCTCAACCAGGGCACCGGATTGGAGCGGAACACCGCGACTGACACGGCCGGCATGTATCACTTCTCCGGCCTGCCATCGGGACCCTACACGATTCGCGTGGAAGATCAGGGATTCCAGACACAGGTTCGCGAGGGTGTTGCGATCGTTTCGGGTTCCGAGTCGGTCATCGACTTCTCACTGACCGTGGGCGACCTGCGGCAGCAGGTAACGGTCAACGCGAACGCCAGCGGCATCGACAGTACGACCTCAACCGTCAGCGGATTCGTGGCAGAGCAAAGCCTGACGAAACTGCCTCTCGATAATCAGGACCTATTCAGTGCAGTAGCGTTGGAGCCTGGAGTCGCTCCCGATCCCGGCAGCGCACCCTCGTTGCTTTCGAGCGGTAAGACAGCGCAAGTGGCGATTAATGGTGTCCGTCCCAGCATGACAAACGTCCTGATCGACGGTATGGATGCGACCGATCCGGTCTGGGGTTATTCGCCCGCGGGCGCCTCAGGATTTTTCCTCGGTCTCGATGAATTGAACGGGGTAAGCGTTCTGGCGCAGACCTTTAACGCGGAGTACGGCGGGCATGGCGGTGCAGTCATCGACATGACAACCAAGTCAGGAAGCAATCAATTTCATGGATCGATGTGGGAATTGCATCGGGATGCGTCGCTCGACGCTAAGAACTATTTCGACTTAGGCGGCAACCCGATCCCTCCGTTCGTCCGCAACCAGTTCGGTGCCGGAATCGGAGGGCCGCTGAAGCGGGATCGCACATTCTTCTTCGCCAACTATGAGGGATTTCGCGAAGTCGAGGCGTCCACGGCAATTGCCACGGCGCCCGACGCGCTTGCTCATGAAGGTTTCCTGCCCCCTGCGAATAGCTCGGCGGCCTGCAGCGGCGCGAGTTCAAGCGGATGTGCCGCCATTCCGATCAATCCCCAGATACAACAGTTTCTCAATCTGATGCCGGTTTCGAACGGAGCGGACAATGGAGATGGAACCGGCGAACTGATCACTGCTGACAAAGGCGCCACCCGTGAGGATCACGGTATGGCTCGCATCGACTACAACTTTTCCAATACGCATTCGGTCTTCGCGCGCTACACCATCGATGACAGTTCTTCTCTCGTACCATACGTCGGAACCCCGCCGGGCACTTACATGCCGGGATTCCCGACCTTTCACCTGGCGCGTAATCAATATGTGACAATTCAGGACCGTACGACATTCGCACCGGGTTTGATTAATGAATTACGCTTTGGCGTTAACCGAACAACTGCATCCTCTTCGTCCGATAACACGCATCCGGGCCTGTCTGTTTCTTTGGTTCCTGATCGGCCGTTCGGAATGATCGACATCACGGGTATCAGCTTGTTCGGCAATAGCCCGGTGTTTCCCTTGGGAGATTATTCGACTGTTTATCAAGTTCAGGACCAACTGTCGTGCACTATTGGCCGTCACACTCTGAAATTCGGTGCAGAGTTCCGAAGGCTCGATCTTAACGGGACGCTGGACTTCGGTGTGAACGGGCTCTATGAATTTGAGGACCTGACCGCGTTCGGACTGCCGGCATCCAGCAACAATCCTGCTCTCGAGTTCTTTCTTGAAGGCGTCCCCCTGGCCTACGTTGGGGTTATTCCTTCCAACGCCGATTCTGAACGCGGATACCGTGAGATTGTCGCGTCTGGGTTTGCCCAGGATTTTGTGCGCGTGAACAGCCGCTTCACCGCAAACATCGGGTTGCGCTACGATTTCTACTCCAACCCAACTGAAGCACACGGCCGCGAATCCGCTTTTCGGAACCCCGCGACAGATTCTGCGCCAACTGTTGGCAAGTTATTTGCCGGGACACCACTGGATCTTCTGTCGCCGCAGGCAGGCTTTGCATGGGACGTCTTCGGTAACGACAAGACTATCGTACGCAGCGGGTTCGGCATCTATCGCGACCAGTTTCCAGCAGCCCTGTTCGGTCTCGACCGGTTTCTGGCGCCTTTTTTCGATGTAGAGGAATTCGTTTTCCCGCAGTTTCTAAACCCGCAGAACGCTCAAGTGATCCTGCCGCTCGATCTTTTCACGATGACCTACTACCCCAACTTCCCATACGCGATGCAGTACAACCTCAATGTTGAACGGGAAATCTCGCGGGGAATAAGCCTTAGCGCTGGTTACTTTGGCACGCGTGGCAATCACCTCACCCGCGAGGGCGAACAGAACCCCTTTGAGCCAGCGTTAGGCCATCGCTACAATCCGAACCTGTCATCACCTCTACAAACGATATTGACTGACGCGCAATCCTTTTATAACTCCTTTCAGGTCTCCGTTTCGAAACGCTATGCAGATAACCTCTTCTGGCAGGCGTCGTATACGTTAGCCCATTCCATCGATGATGCATCCGTGGATTTTTCCGTAGAGTCTGTGAACGATCCTTCCGAATATCAAAACATTTTCGATCGCAAGGGAAATCGCGGGCGGTCAGATTTCGACATCCGGCATAACTTCGTGGCGAATGTCGCGTACCAGCTGCCGGGATCCGGACGCCTCCTTGGTGGCTGGCAGATCTCGGCTGTTGCCAGCGTTCATACCGGCCCCCCTTTTACGCCGATGCTTTCTTTCGACAACGCCGATGTGCAGGGGCTGCTTATCAATGAACGTCCGAACCTTGTTGGCAACCCTAACGCAGGTGTCTGTCCGAACGGCGCTGGAGTGGGCGCTCAGTCATGCTGGTTTAATCCCAGTGCTTTTGCGGTGCCCCCTGCCGGTCAGTTTGGCAATGCCGGACGAAACATGCTGCGGGGGCCGGCGTTCGCGCAATTTGACCCAGCGCTGCACAAAGATTTTGCAATCAATCAAGAACGCAGGCTTACGGTTGGAGTGGAAGTCTATAACCTGCTCAACCATCCGAATTTTGGTGTTCCCAGTAATACACAAAGTGCGTTCTCCCTCGGAGGGAACGGGGATGCCGTCTTCAAGGATGCCGCCGGCGATTTTGCCGACGACGCCGGGCAAATCCTGACCACCGCCGGCGCCGCGCGCCAGATTCAACTGATCGGCCGGTTTACGTTCTGAAGGGGTGCCCGTGCGTGCCCCAAGAGCGAATTAACTTTCGCCGCCGCCCCTGCGCCTTTGGCGCAGGATATAATTTGGTATCGTTTGCGGCACCACGTACGAGGCAACCGGGCCCGCTGGTTTCCCTTGATTTTCCCTGAGAGCCATTTCCCCGCTCCGTTGGGCCCGCGTTTTTCCTCGCTCGCATTCCAACGCTGCCCGATCCGGCCTGCCGGACGGCTCCTTGGGATTCTTCAACCATCGGCCGTAATCCTTGTCCACGTTGCCGCCGGGTCGAGGGATTTTGGATGAACCCCAGCGATAGCCAACTGATCGATTCAGTCTTCGCTGGAAGCGACGAGACGAGCGCACATTTGCGCGCTCTCGACTGGTCGGCTACGCCATTGGGCCCCCTGGAACAATGGCCGCAATCGCTGCGAACCATCGCGCGTGTCATAGTTGCCTCTGGCTATCCGATGGCCATCTGCTGGGGGCCGGATTATGTGCTGTTGTACAACGATGCCTACCGACCGATAGCTGGAACAAGGCACCCGTGGGCCCTGGGGCGCGGCGCCCGCGAAGTGTATCCCGAGGCATGGGATTTGATTGGGCCGATGTACGAGTCCGTGATGGCCAGGGGTAAAGCTGTCAACGTCCTATCTGATGTGCAAGTTCGTCTTACCCGCAACAACTACCTCGAAGAAGTCTACATGGCTTATTCTGCCAGCCCGATTCCGGATGACAGCGGCCGCGTAGGCGGCGTGTTGAACTCGGCGCTCGAGACGACGGTACGGGTGATCGAAGATCGACGCCGGCAGTTGCTCAGCAACCTGGCGTCGCGAGTGGCAGGAGCGCGAAGCGAAGAGGAGGTGTGGCGGGTCAGCTCGGAAACCCTTGGCGAAAATTGCCTGAGCCTTCCCTTCGCATTTCTCTATGAATATCGGCCTTCCGAACATCAAGCGTACCTGGCAGGCGCGAGCGTGGAAACCGACGAAGCGTTCGGTCCGCCGGTCATCGACTGCAGCGCCGACAACCTTTGGCGATTCAACCCCGCACTGGCGATGGATGGGGTTCTGGTTGAACTCGGGGATCTCGCTTCGGGCGTGTTAGTGCCGAACTGGCCGGAGCATCCGAAAGAAGCGAGCGTGGTGCCGTTCCGGCTGGGCGAACACGGCGAAGCGGTGGGATTCCTTGTCGCGGGAATCCATCCCGGCCAGGCCTTTGGTGATGCA
>Ga0335073_10005245_pt1 | contig 18183 bp, 16 predicted proteins | sample Lox_Sample_22_FD_207093 | JGI IMG/M metagenome (GOLD analysis project Ga0335073, IMG submission 207093) | Soil microbial communities from Loxahatchee National Wildlife Refuge, Florida, United States - Lox_Sample_2.2 | ecosystem: Environmental > Terrestrial > Soil > Wetlands | place: USA... | reverse complement strand
CCACGGCCAGCGCCGCGGGCCGCCAATCGATCTCGGCCGGAGCCGCCGGCTCACCTCAGGGGTTTTCCGAGACGTTCTACGCCTACCTGAGTCAGGCCAATAACAACGGCTCCGCGTTCGCAGGCTACGGTGGCTTCGTGCAGCCGAACGCGGGCAACCTCGGCTCGCACGGGATCACTTTTGCCGATCTGCTCGGCGGTTTCACCATGCTGTTCGCGCGCTACGCGCCGATCCTGTTTGCGCTCGCGGTCGCCGGCAAGCTCGCCGGTAAACGGATCAGCCCGGCCGGCCTAGGCACGATGCGCACCGACAACCCGACGTTCGTGGTCCTGCTGATCGGCGTGATCGTCCTCGTCGGCGCACTCACCTTCTTCCCCGCACTCCTGCTCGGTCCAATCGTGCAGGGGCTCACCAATCACCTCTACTGACATGAAACGAGACGTAATCACTTCCGCCATCGGCATCGTCGTACTGACACTGTTCTGCGGCGTCCTCTATCCGCTGGTCATCACCGGCATCAGCCAGGTCGCCTTCCCGGGCAACGCCAATGGCCAGCAGGTCAAGGTCAATGGGAAGCTCGTCGGCTCGCAGCTCATCGGCCAGAACTTCGCCACGCAGGTCTTCAAGAACGGGAAGCCCGAGATGCAGAACGGCGAACCGGTCACGAACCCTGACCCGCGGTACTTCCAGACCCGCCCCTCGGCGACCGTGCCGTCGAACAACGCAGCCGCTACCACCTTCTCGAACCTCGGCCCTAACAACACCGCCACCGAGCAGGAGATCTCCTCCAACATCAAGGCTTACATCGCGCTCAACGGGCCCTACTACACCGGCAAGCTGACCGCCGCCAATGTGCCGGTCGACGCCGCCAACACCTCGGCGTCGGGCATTGATCCTGACATTTCAGTGCGCAACGCCGATATCCAGGCGCATCGCGTGGCGGCCGTACGTCATCTTCCGCTGGCCTCGGTGATGAAGCTGGTCTCGACGTACACCGGCGGCCGCGGTCTCGGTTTCTCCGGAGAGCCCGGCGTAGACGTCCTCGAGCTGAACCTCGCCCTCGACCGGACGGGAGGAGTGCACGCATGAGCAGCGTCGCGTCCCCGCCCGAGGAACGCCCGCAGCCGCGGCCGGTCGAGCGGCGGGCGGTCTCACTGTTCCAGCCCGACATCCTCAGGCGCGCGGTGATCGACAGCTTCCTGAAGCTCGACCCGCGGGTACAGATCCGTAACCCCGTCATGTTCGTGGTCGAGATCGGGGCCGTCATCACAACCGTCACCTGGTTGATCCAGGTGTTTGGCGGCAAGGCGCTCGGCGGCAACGACCCCGCCTGGTACACGTTCGTGATCTCGTTCTGGCTGTGGCTAACGGTCGTGTTCGCTAACAACGCCGAGGCGTTCGCCGAGGGGCGCGGGCGCGCCCAGGCGGACACGCTCCGCGCGATGCGGCAGGAGACCGTCGCGCGTCTCCAGGACGGGACCGTGAAGCAAGCCGCGGAACTCACGCGTGGTGACATCGTGGTGGTCGATGCCGGAGAGCTGATCCCGGGCGACGGGACCGTGATCGAGGGCATCGCCTCGGTGGACGAGTCGGCGATTACCGGCGAGTCGGCGCCCGTGATCCGCGAGTCTGGTGGCGATCGGAGCGCGGTCACCGGCGGGACGCGTGTGCTGTCTGACCGGATCGTGGTCGAGATCACCCAGGAGGCCGGGCAGTCGTTCCTCGATCGCATGATCAACCTGGTCGAAGGTGCCGAGCGTCGCAAGACGCCGAACGAGATCGCGCTCAACATCCTGCTCGCCGGACTGACTCTGATCTTCATGATCGTGGTGGCGACGCTGCGCCCGTTCGGGCTGTTCGCGCACACGCCGATCTCCGAGACCACGCTGATCTCGCTGCTGGTCGCGCTTATCCCGACGACGATCGGAGCGCTGCTGTCCGCGATCGGGATCGCCGGGATCGACAGGCTCGTACGCCGCAACGTCCTGGCGCTCTCGGGTCGCGCGGTGGAAGCGTCGGGAGACGTCGACGTGCTGCTGCTCGACAAGACCGGCACGATCACGATCGGAAACCGGCTCGCCAGCGAGTTCATCCCGATGCCGGGAGTCTCGGAGAAGGAACTGGCCGAGGTCGCGCAGCTCTCGTCGCTTGCGGATGAGACTCCTGAGGGGCGCTCGATCGTGGTGCTCGCCAAGCAGTACGGCATCCGCGAGCACGACATGGCCGACCTGCACGCCGAGTTCGTCCCGTTTACCGCGCAGACCCGGATGAGCGGCGTTAATCTCGACGGCCGCCACCTGCGCAAGGGCGCTGGCGACGCCGTGATCAAGTTCGTGACCGAAGAGGGCGGCCGGCCGCCGGCGGAGCTTCAGCCGGTGCTCGACCGGATCGGCCGCGAGGGGGGAACGCCCCTGGCGGTCGCGCGCGACTCCCAGGTCATGGGTGTCATCTATCTCAAGGACACGATCAAGGAAGGGATGAAGGAGCGGTTCGACCACCTTCGCGCGATGGGCATCCGGACGATCATGATCACCGGGGACAACCGCCTGACCGCGGCCAAGATCGCCGAGGAGTCAGGCGTCGACGACTTCCTTGCCGAGGCCACCCCCGAGGCCAAGCTCGCCCTGATCAAGGAGCAGCAGGCCACCGGGCGGATGGTCGCGATGACCGGTGACGGCACCAACGACGCTCCCGCGCTCGCCCAGGCCGACGTCGGCGTCGCGATGAACACCGGCACCCAGGCCGCACGCGAGGCCGGCAACATGGTCGACCTCGACTCCAACCCGACGAAGCTCATCGAGATCGTCGAGGTCGGCAAGCAGCTGCTCATCACGCGCGGATCGCTGACCACGTTCTCGATCGCCAACGACGTCGCCAAGTACTTCGCGATTCTGCCGGCGATCTTCGCGACGACGTGGGCGACGAAGCCCGGCGGCCAGAGCCCACTGCACGTGCTCAATGTCATGAGCCTTGGCACCCCTCAGTCCGCCGTGATCTCGGCGATCATCTTCAACGCGATCGTGATCCCGCTGTTGATCCCGATCGCGCTTCGAGGAGTGCGCTACCGGCCGATCGGGGCGAGCGCGCTGCTGCGGAGGAACCTCTGGATCTACGGCCTGGGTGGGCTGATCGCCCCCTTCATCGGCATCAAGCTGATCGATCTCGTAGTTCACAATCTCCTAGGGGCGTGACCAATAAAGGCCATCACAAGATCTTTCTGGGAATGGCCGCTGGCGTGGGCAAGACGTACCAGATGCTCCGCGAGGGTCAGGCCGAGGCTGAGAGCGGGCGTGACGTCGTGATCGGCTATCTGGAACCGCATGGGCGCTTGGACACTGTCGCCCAGGCTGAGGGACTCGAGACTGTCCCACGCCGGCGTGTTTCGTACCGGGACTCGGATCTCGAAGAGATGGATCTTCCGGCGCTGCTCAGGCGCCGGCCCGAGCTCGCGTTGATCGATGAACTGGCTCATGCCAACGCTCCGGGCCTCGAGCACGCCAAGCGCTACGAGGACGTCGACGATGTCCTCGCGGCCGGGATCGACGTGTTCTCGACCGTCAACGTGCAGCATCTCGAGACCCTCAACGATCAGGTCGCCGAGCTGACCGGGATCCGCGTCCGGGAGACCGTCCCGGACGCCGTGATCGGCGACGCGGACGAGGTCGTGCTCATCGACATCACGCCGCAATCGCTGATCGAGCGGCTGGTCGCCGGGAAGGTGTATCCCGCCGAGCGCGTGCAGGCCGCGCTCAACAATTTTTTCAAGATCGAGAACCTCGCCGCGCTGCGCGAGGTTGCCCTTCGGCAGGTTGCCGAGGAGGTCGAGTCCAAGCGCATTCCCGTCGACGGCCATGGCCGCCCCGGCGACGAGCGGCTGATCGACAACGCCGCGCCGGCAGCGGTCGGTGAGCGCCTCCTGGCACTGGTCAAGCCCCATCCGCGATCCCAGCGTGTGGTCCGGCGGGCATGGCGCTCGGCCCAGCGACTCGGCGCCGATCTCGACATCCTGTGGGTCGCCGACCACGATCCCACACCGGAGGACCAGGAACAGCTTGACGCGCTCCGTCAGCTGGCGAGCGTGCTCGGGGCGCACCTGCTGATCGAGCACGGCGACGATGTGGCCGCGGTCGCCCAGCGTGTGGCCAACGACCGCGGAACAACCTATGTGTTGATCGGGACCCCCGAGCCGCGCGGAGCGTTGCGCCGGCTCACCCGGCCGGCTCTCCCGGACCGCCTGCTCGAGGCACTGCCGGGAATTGATCTTCGGATCGTGGCCGACCGGACCAAGCGTGTGAAAGGAGAATCGGCATGACCATTGTGCTGATCGTGGTGGTTGTGATCCTGGCGGTCGCAGTGGTGGCACTCGTGGGCGCAAGGCTGTACGACCGGCTCCGGCGGCCCGCGCCGGTACAGATGACCGGCAGCCGGCGAATCCTGTTCCCGTTCGTCGCCGGCGGCCTCTCTCAGCGCGCACTCGACGCCGCGCTTCGCCTGGCCAAGACCGAGGCAGCCACGCTCGTGCCGCTGTTTCTCGCTCAGGTGTCGCTCGACCTCCCGCTCGACAGTGCGCTCCCGCGCCAGTGCTCGATGGCGATGCCACTGCTCGAGACCGTCGAGCAGCGCGCCACCGAGGCTGGTGTACCCGTCGACTCCCGCATCGTTCGGGGCCGCAACCGCCGGCATGCCCTCCGTCGGGCGATCGCTCAGGAGCGCTACGACCGGATCGTGATCGCCGCCGCCTCCGAGGGGAGCCCGGGTTTCGACGCCGAGGACGTGGCCTGGCTGCTGGACCACGCCGCGGGCGAGATCGTCGTGCTGCGCCCTAGCGAGGACGATCAGCTCACCCCGGAGCGCCGCTCTGCGCCGGCGACGGGGGCGGCCGGCCCCAGGCTGCGTGGCGACGTGCACGGCGTCAGTCGTGCAGGTGAAACGGCAGGCTCGCGATAACCACGTTCGTCCGCGACTTCAGCACCGCTGCCAGGAGCCGGGCGCGCTGATTGTGAAGGATCTCGTGGCGCCGCTTGCGCGGCAAGACCTCCGGGATCAGCACGACGATCGTGGCGTCCTCGTTCTCGATCGACTTGACGTACTTAAGCACGCTGCGCACGAGTGACCGCTGGGGATCGAGCAGCACCTCGATCGGGACCCCGCACGACCACTCGTCCCATTCGCGCTTGATCTTCTCCGCTTCGTCGTCGTCGCCTGCCACCGCCACGGCGACCACGGTGTTCCCGAGAGACAGCCCGGCGCTGACCGCCTTCTGGGTCAACAGGTTCACGGTGGATGTCGGCACGATCACAACGCTCTCGCGCTTGCGGGGGTGTGGCGGCGTCTTGCCGAGCTTCAGCTCTTTGGCGACGGCCTGGTAGTAGTGCTCGGTCCGGTCGAACAGCAGCATCAGCGACGGGATCGCGATCACCACTACCCACGCCCCGGAGGTGAACTTGGTTCCGAGGAACACGATCACCGCGATCGCGGTCATGAACGCGCCGGTACCGTTCAGCGCCGTCCGGAGCCACCACTGCCGCGGCCGGTCGGTCAACCAGTGGCGGACGAGTCCGATCTGGCTGATCGTGAAGCCGATGAACACCCCGATCGCGTAGAGCGGGATTAGGTCGTTCGTCTTGGCGTTGACCGCGACCAACAGCAGTGCCGCCGCCAGCGCGAGGGCGATGATCCCGATCCGGTAGATCGGCTTCTCGGCGCGCAGATAGAAGGCGTGTGGCATCCGATGGTCCTTGGCCAGCAGGCTGAGGAGCACCGGCAGGCCACCGAAGCTGGTGTTGGCCGCGAACGCCAGCACCGCGGTGACCGCGAGATTCGACACGTAGAACGGCCAGCCGGTCCCGAATGCGCCCGCGATGAGCTGGGCAAGCATCGTCACCCCACCGCGCGGGAGCACGTTGTGGGCGCGGATCAGGATCGAAAGACCGATCAACATCGCCCCGAGCAGCACGCCCAGCGAGACCTCGGTCCGTTGCGCCGTGCGGACGGTCGGCTTGCGGAACGCGGGTACGCCGTTCGAGATCGCCTCCACCCCGGTTACCGCCGAGCAGCCCGCCGCGAACGCCTTCAGGAGCAACAGGATCCCGAGCGTCTCAGAAGCCGGGAACGTCTCCTTGGTCCCGATGACTGCCACCGGCGCCGAGTGAAAGCCACCGACCACGATGGTCGCGAAGATGCTGAGGAGAAACAGGGCTCCCGGCAGCACGAGGAGCCGCGCCGACTCCTGAATCCCGAACATGTTGACCGCGGTCAGAATCGCCAGCCCGATGAGTGATATCGCGAGCAGGTGGTGTGACAGCGACGGGAAGACGCTGCCTAGACTTGCCGCCCCTGCGGAAAGGCTGACCGCGACGGTGAGCACGTAGTCGACCACCACCGAGGCCGCGGCGAGCAGGCTCGGCCACCGCCCGAGGTTCGCCTTGGCGACGGCGTATGCCCCACCCCCCTCCGGATGGGCCGCGATCACCTGCGTGTAGGAGAAGACCAGGATCACGAGCATCACCGTGATCACCACGGTGATCGGCACGACGTCGTGCGCCGCGCCGGGTCCGGCCATAACGAGCACCAGGATGATCGCCTCGGGCCCGTAGGCCACGCTCGAAAGCGCGTCCAGGCTGAGCGCGGCGAGTCCCTTGACTACGCCGAGGTCATGTCCCCCCTCGGCATGCTTCCCGGTGCGGGGGGTGTGGCCCCGGTAGATCCGGCGGTATGCGCGCTGTGCTCCGGGCCGACCCCGGACGAACACCCCGGTGCGGTCCTTGGATTCGGTGGTGACGAGTGAGGGGTCCTGGTCGTTCACGGCGTGGGCAGCAGGCGCAGTTGGCGTAACTGTGACAGCCGAGAGGGCATGGGTAGGATCGATGTGATGGACGAAAACGGCAACGTGCGCTCCGAGGAGTGCCTGAGCCGCCGCCAGCGGCTGCTCATACTGGGAATCTGCTGCATGAGTCTGCTGATCGTCGGGCTCGATTCGACGATCGTGAACGTCGCGTTGCCCTCGATCCGAAGCGAGCTGCACGCGTCGGTGTCTGGGCTGCAGTGGGTCATCGACGCCTACACCCTCGTCTTGGCCAGCCTGCTGATGCTGTCGGGGTCGACCGCCGATCGGATCGGGCGTAAGCGCGTGTTCCAGACCGGGCTTGTCGTGTTCTCGCTCGGCTCGCTCCTGTGCGGGGTGGCCCCCACGCTCGAGCTCCTCGTCGCGTTCCGCGTCCTCCAGGCGATCGGCGGATCGATGCTGAACCCGGTGGCGATGTCGATCATCCGCAACGTGTTCGAGGACCCGCGCGAGCGCGCGATGGCGATCGGGATGTGGGGCGCGGTGTTCGGACTGAGCATGGCGATGGGGCCCGTCCTCGGCGGCGCCCTGGTCGATTCGATCGGGTGGCGCTCGGTGTTCTTCGTGAACGTCCCGATCGGGGCCGCGGCGTTCGTGCTGACCGCCTCGCTCGTGCCCGAGTCGCGAGCCGCGCACCCGCGCCGGCTCGACCCGGTCGGGCAGTTGCTCGTGATCGCTGCCCTGTCTTCGCTGACGTACGCGATCATCGAGGGTCCCCGCGCCGGCTTTACCTCCCCGGCGATCCTGGCGCTGTTCGTGTTCTCGATCACGAGCTTCGTGGCCCTTGTCCTGTACGAGCTCCGACGGCGTGAACCGCTTGTCGAGATGCGGTTCTTCCGCAGCGCTCCGTTCTCAGGGGCAAGCACGATCGCGATCTGCGCATTCGCCGCGCTCGGCGGGTTCTTGTTCCTGAACACGCTCTACCTCCAGGGCGTCCGCCACCTGTCCCCCTTCCACGCCGGGCTGTACCTGCTGCCGATGGCCGGGATGGTGCTCGTCTGTGCGCCGATCTCCGGGCGGATCGTCGGCCGCCGCGGCGCTCGGATCCCGCTCCTGATCGCATCGTGCGCGATGCTCGTCTCGGCCCTGATGCTGACGCGGCTCACGCCCACCACCGCGCCGGTGTACCTGCTCGTCGCCTATCTCCTCTTCGGCATCGGCTCGGGGATGATCAACCCGCCGATCACCAATACCGCGGTCTCGGGAATGCCCGGTTCACAGGCCGGTGTGGCGGCCGCGATCGCTTCCACCAGCCGGTCGGTCGGGCTGACGCTCGGGGTGGCGGTGATCGGCGCGATCGCCGGCGGTACGCTGTCGGGCGCGATCATGCCGAGCTTCGCCGCCGCGACCCACGCCGGGTGGTGGGTGATCGCAGGCCTCGGCGCCGTGAGTCTGGTCGTAGGATGGCTCACCACGACCGAGTGGGCAAGCCAGACCGCCCGCGCCACCGCCGAACGTTTCCGCGAGACGCCGACTCGGGAGCCTTACCGCCAGCGGGAGCTGGCACCCAGCTAAGTCGGCGCTCCGACTCCACCTGGACGGCGCGAACCCCTCGACGGCGCCGGATTCGACGCCCTTCACCCTATTCGGGTGACACGAACGGTTGATCGACAGCGCGTCTGGCGCAATGATGCGTAATGCCCTGGGGGGCCAAGTTCTAAAGAACAGATCCAGGAGGACGTGATGCCGCCAGTCAGCCACCAGACGATGAAGCTCAGTCGAGGCCGGCACTCTTCGCCGGAGCACGGCGCCTGTGTCATGGAACTCGCGTCGATGCTCGCCGGCGAGGGGTTCAGCGACCATCCGCGTTCGGTGTCGCGTCCCATCGCCTCGTTCCTGCGCGGCTACAACGACCTGCTCGACGATGTGCGCCGCGCCGACCTCTACCGATTCGCGGCCCAGACCGTGGGAACGGCGGGCTCCCCTGCAGTCGAGGAAGCCCGTGCGGCGCGGCTCCTCGGATGGGCCGACCAGCTTTGGGAGCGCCGTTCGTCGCGGTCGATGCTCGACCGCCTGCGGATGCGACGCGTCCACAAGGAGCGGTCGATCGATCCCGAGCCAGCGGGGACCTACGCTGTTCACGCGATCGGAAAAGTGACCGATGAGACCCACGCCGCGGCGCTGGCGCTCGTCGACGAGCTGATCGCGATCGGCGCCCACGCACGGGAGCGGCCGACTCTGCACCTGCCGGACCCGGCCGTGCACGCCGGGCCATAGGTTCGTCTTCGCCCTACGCGGCGGGCCGTAGGGCCTCGAGCTCGCGACTCTCGGCGAGCTCGGCGAGCGCCCTGCGCTCGAGCCGCCGAACGGTGTCCTGCGATATCCCGAGCCGGCGGCCGGTTTCGACCAGCGGAGTAGGCTGGTCGCCGCCCACGCCGTAGCGGAGCTTGACGACCTCGCGCTCCTGCTCGGGGAGCTGGTCGAGGGCTCGTCTGAGCGCATCCTCGCGGAGCAGGATTTCGACCTCCTCCTCCGGCCCGCGGGCGTCACTCGCCAACAGCGCGCCGAACGAGGTGTCCTCGCTCTCTCCCACCGGCCGGTCGAGACTCGTGACCACCCTGGTCGCGTCCCTGGCCTCGTGGAGCTCGTCGAGGGTGACCTCGGCGGCTTGCGCGACCTCCTCGTCGGTGGGCTCCCGGCCGAGCTGCGCGGCGAGTTCGTTGGCCGCCCGCGCGATCCGCCGCTCGCGCTGCCCGAGGTGGACCGGGATCCGGATCGTCCGCGCACGGTTGTCGAGCGCCCGCTGAATCGCCTGCCGGATCCAGAACGTGGCGTAGGTCGAGAACTTGTAGCCCTTTCGCCAGTCGAATTTCTCGCTGGCGCGGATCAGTCCGAGGATGCCCTCCTGAATCAGGTCGAGGAGCGGCAGGTCGTGGCCCTGGTACTTGCGGGCGTTGGAGATCACGAGCCGGAGGTTCGAGTTGATCAGGCGGCTCTTAGCCTCCATGTCCCCGCGCTCGATCCGCTTGGCCAACTCCACCTCCTCGGCGCGGGTCAGCAGCGGATACCGGCGAACCTCTTGGAGGAACAGCGACATCGCGTCGGTGGTGCGTGCCGCGAGGTCGTCGTTGGCGTAGCTCGTCTGCTCGACGTTGTGGCGACCGCAGTCGTCGCGGAGATCGATCCCGCGCTCTTGCAGCATGTCGTGCACGATCTGGGCGTCCTCGTCGCCAAGATCTGCCTCCTGGATAAGCTCGCTCAGCTCCGATAGCTCCACGCACGAATCGCCGCGTGCTTCGCTCCGGGCCAGGAGCCCGTCGACAAGCTCCTGGACTCCCTCGGGAGCGGCGAAATTCTCACGTTCGCTATCCATGTTTCTCTGCTACCCGCCACGGACACTACCGCCACACCAATGAGTTTTGCGTCCTTGTACAGCCATGGATTCGTCCGGGTGGCGTCGGCCGTCCCGCACATGCGCATCGGCGAGCCCGACTTCAACTCCGAGCGCACTCTCACGCTGGCCCGGCAGGCGGCCGACGAGCACGCGGCGCTGGTTATCTTCCCCGAGCTCGGGATATCGGGGTACTCGATCGACGACCTGCTCCATCAGACGGCGTTGCTGGGCGCCGTCGAGGATGCTGTGGGGAGGATTGCGGCCGAGAGCGCTTCGCTGTCCCCCGTGATCGTGGTCGGCGCGCCGCTTCGGTTTGAGTACGGCGTGTTCAACACGGCGGTCGTGATCCATCGTGGTCGGGTGTTGGGCGTCGTTCCCAAGAGCTACCTGCCCGAGTACCGGGAGTACTACGAGAAGCGGCAGTTCCGCGCCGCGCGCGACGCGGTGGGCGATCGGATTCGGATGCCCGGATCCCTCGAGGAGGTGCCGTTCGGACCGGATCTCCTTTTCTCGGCGGACGACCTGCCCGGGTTCGTCCTCCACGTCGAGATCTGCGAGGACCTCTGGGTCCCGATCCCGCCGAGCACGTACGCGGCGCTCGCGGGCGCGACGGTGCTCGCGAACTTGTCGGCCAGCAACATCACGATCGGTAAGTCCGACTTCCGGCGGGAGCTGTGCGCCTCCCAGTCCGCACGGACGATCGCCGGCTACCTGTACACCGCCGCCGGCATGGGCGAATCGACGACGGACCTGGCCTGGGACGGTCAGGCGCTGATCTACGAGAACGGCGATCTGCTGGCCGAGGACGACCGGTTCGCGACCGCCGAGCAGCTGATCACGGCCGACATCGACCTCGACCGTCTCGTCTCGGACCGCGCCAGCACCTCGAGCTACGGCGATTCGATCCACGATCACCGCCGGCGGGTGAGTCGCATGCGGCGGATCTCGGTGACGCTTGGGTTCGGGGGGCGCGACGCGCCGGTCGTTCCGCTTCGCCGGCGAGTCGAGCGATTCCCGTACGTCCCGGCCAACCCGATCAGCCGAAACGCCCGCTGCGAGGAGGTCTACAACATCCAGGTCCGGGGACTCGAGACCCGCCTACAAGCCACCGGAATCAAGAAGATCGTGATTGGGGTTTCCGGCGGTCTGGACTCGACCCATGCGCTGATCGTCGCCGCCCGCGCCGTCGACCGGCTCGGGCTCCCGCGCGAGAACGTGCTGGCCTACACGATGCCGGGCTTCGCGACGAGCGAGCACACGCTCGGGAACGCCCATCGGCTGATGCGAGCATTGGGCGTGAGCGCTTCCGAGTTGGACATCCGCCCGGCGGCAACTCAGATGCTGCGCGATCTCGCCCACCCCGCCGCCTTCGGCGAGTCCGTGTACGACATCACCTACGAGAACGTCCAGGCCGGCGAGCGCACCTCGCACCTGTTCCGGCTGGCGAACTACCACGGCGGGCTCGTGCTCGGGACCGGCGACCTGTCCGAGCTCGCGCTCGGCTGGGCGACGTACGGGGTCGGGGACCAGATGTCCCACTACCACGTCAATGCCTCGGTGCCCAAGACGCTGATCCAGTTCCTGTTGCGCTGGGCGATCGACACCGATCAGTTCGGCTCCGAGGTCGACGAGGTGCTGACGTCCGTGCTCGAGACCGAGATCTCTCCCGAGCTCGTCCCGCGTCAGGATTCTGGGCGGGCGGGGGCAAAATCCGAGAGGCCCGGTGCCGACAGCGAGAGCGTCGTCGGGCCTTACGAGATCCAGGACTTCTTCCTCTACTACATCGTCCGTTTCGGCTATCCGCCGAGCAAGGTGGCGTATCTGGCGCGGCACGCCTGGGGGGACCGCTCGGCCGGGTCATGGCCCGACCTGATCCCGCCCGAGCGCCGCCACGAGTACTCGCTGAGCGAGCTCAAGCACTGGCTCGGCGTGTTCCTGGAGCGCTTCTTCCACACCAGCCAGTTCAAGCGCTCCGCGATGCCGAACGCCCCGAAGGTGGGATCGGGCGGCTCTCTGTCACCGCGGGGGGACTGGCGCGCCCCCAGCGACGGGACGGCCGCGGCCTGGCTTGCCGAGTTGCGCGAGCGGGTGCCGGACGAAACGTGAGCCCTCGCCGCAGGCTTCGCATTTCAGAGGCGCGACACGGCTCGGCGACCCGACAGTCGAGCGCGTGACCGCTGAATCCGGAGGCTAGCGGCGGGAGCGTCGGCGAACGTGCCGGCGGAGCTGTACGATGCGGGCGGCGCCGACGATCCCGACGACGAGCGCGCCGCCGATCGCCGCGAGAAGAAGCGCCACCCCGAGCGGCAGGTGGCCGCCGACGCCGAAGTAGCTGATCTTCACGCTCTCGGTGTTCTCGAGAATGAACACCAGCAGCAGGATCAGCACGATCGCGCCGGCGATCAGCGCGCCGAACGCGACCCCCGTCCTCGTGGTCGGTGCCGGCTGCGGTGCCGCGGGCGCCTGAGCCTCGGTGGCCGTCGAGGTCGATGTCGATATCGGCGTCGAGGTCCGGGGCGGCTCGGGTGGCGTGCCTTCGGTCATGATGTCCCTCTACCCGCGTCCGTCAGCGCGAATAACAACGAGGACTACCGCTCGAAGATGAGCTCGCCGGCTCCGCTTGTCAGCGTCTCGCGGAAGGCCCGGTCTGCGACAAGCATGAATTTGAGCTGCTCAGCCTCCGTCGACCGCGCCCACGTCTCCTCGAGGATCGCTTGCATCGTCGCCTCCACGTCTGGTTGGGAGAGGCCGGGAGCCAGTCGGACTCCGACCATCAGCTGAGGCGGGTCGCTGCCCTCCGCCCTCACGAACAGCCACGCCTCGGCCGCGTGCGGTTGGGAGTCGAGCGCCCGCTGCGTCGCCTCGATCAGCGCGTCCGGTGGCCGCACGGCTGGACGGCCGACCTTCACCTGACCCGGCTGTCTGCTCGGCTGTCTGCTCGGCTGCGTACGCGCTTCGGTCGGACCAGGCGGAATCCGGCCGCTTGCCAGCGCCGCAATCTCGGTGCGAGAGATCCAGCCGCGTGGCACGGATGCGGGGTTCACCTCGATCCGCGCGGCGTCGTAGCGCGCGGCCATCTCGAACAGCGTCCGGCCCGGCACGGCCACGGGGGTGTAGCCGGTCTGGCGCCAGGCGCGGAACGCATCGACCGCCGTGAATACGGGCAGTACCAGTCCGTCCTTGCCCTCGAGCATGGCCAGTCCCCGCTCCGCCTCCGTCGATGGGTTGTCGATGGCGGCGGCCGTCAGCGTCGCGTCGAGCAGCAACTCAAACAGCGCTCGACGGTTCTCAGGAGTGTCCTGCTCGGCAACCTGGCGCATCGCGGCCTCGACCTCGCGCGCCTGGTGAGCGTCTTCCTCGTCGAGACGTGGGTCATTGCCTCGAGCGGCGTCCCCGCCTCGACTGGCGTCCTCGGCCCCGCCGGCATCGGCGCCGCGACTGCGTCCTGAACGCCAGAAGGGCACGGTCACAGTCTGGCACTGGCACCCGACCGCTATTCACGCGGTGCGGTTTCGATCGGGTAGCGTCCGCCCATGTCCGCGGAGTGGCCGGCGGTCTCGTACGACGCGTGGAGTGCGACTTGCGACACGCTGCACGCCCACACTCAGGTCCTCGGGAAGATCGCGGTGGCGCTCGCCCCGCCCGAGCCTCAGTTTCAGCACTCCGCCATGCGTCTCACTGCCCGCGGCTGGGAGACCGCGCTGCTTCCCGCGCCCGACGGCTCGGGTGGGCTCGTGGTCGCACTCGATCTGAGACGCCACGAGGCGATCGCCGAACACACCGACGGCGGCGCCGTCGCCGTGCCGCTGACTCCCAATCGACCGGTCGGCGAAGTCACGCGCGCGCTCCTCGAGGGGGTAAACGCCCTGGCCGCCCCGGTGGTGATCAACCCCACGCCCCAGGAAGTGACGTGGGGTGAACCGCTCGACGAGGACACCGAACACGCGACCTATAACACCGACCAGGTCGCATCCTATTTCAGGGCCGCGACCGAGGCCGCGCTTGTCCTCGCCGCGTTTCGCGCGCCGTATCGTGGGCGCTCAACTCCCGTCAATGCATGGTGGGGGTCTTTCGACTTAGCCGTGAATCTGTTCTCGGGCAACCGCGCAGAACCGCCGTCGGACGACTACCTCTTCCGGAACGCGATGGACTCCGAGGAGGTCGCGGTCGGCTGGTGGCCGGGCGACGGGCGCTACGGCAAGGCGGCCTTCTACGCCTACGCGCACCCCACCCGCGACGGTTTCGCAGACGCACTCATGCCGCCCGCGCACTGGGACGCCACGCTCGGCGAATACATCCTCGACTGGGACGACGTTCGCTTAAGCCCCGATCCCCGCGCGACGGCCCTCGACTTCGCTCGCCAAGCGTTCAGCCACGCGTGCGCCGTATGTCGTTGGGACAGCGCTCTGGCCGCCAGCGCGGAGGGAACCCCACCGCCGCTGGCGTAGAGCCTTTCTGCTTGGTGCGCCTCGCGAGGCGCGTATCAGGCAGCGAGTCGACGGCGAGCCTTCTGGACCGACGGCAGCGCGGCCTTCGCCTTGGCCAGCGGGCGCGCGCGCACGTCGACGCTCGCCGGCTTCGCGGCGATTGTGATCTCCTCGCCGGTCGCGGGGTTGCGTCCGGTGCGCTTCTTGGTCGCGGGCTTGACGCGGACGGTCAGCTGCACGACGCCACCGATCCTGACCTTCTCGGCGTTGCCGAGTTGCTCGAGCACGATCGTCTCAAGAGCTTCAACTGCTCGCTTGGCGTCAGCTTTGCTCAAATCGGCGCGGTCGGCGACTGCGGTCACCAGCTGGGCCTGTGTTAACGGCACGGCACTCCTCCTGGATGGAATCGTGGGGATGGATTTGCGGATTCAACCGTGGGCAGCGGACGGACGGGCGATTTGTTCCCCGTGGGAAGCCTGCCCGATGAGCGGCCCTGTACGGCACAACGGCCGGACATAGTGGCGCATTAAACAAATCGATGCATGATGAGCAGGCCAACGTGTCCGTGCTCGGGGTGCTCGAACGCCTCCGGCGCGGTACCCACCACCTCGAACCCGAGCGACCGCCACAGCCGCACCGCGCGCTCGTTCGTCTCGACCACCGCGTTGAATTGGATCGCCCTGAATCCGCTCCGCCGTGCCCACTCAATGACCTCCTCACCCAGGGCCCGTCCGGTTCCACGGCCCGCACGTGCTTGATCGACCATGAAGCTCGCGGACGCGACATGCGAGCCCCGACCGGGCCGGTTGGCGTACATGTTGGCCGTGCCGACAACGTTCTCGTCAGTGTCGGTCGCGACCACTGTCCGCCCCGGCGGGCCGATCATCCACAGGTCCCGACCCGATTCGTAGTCGGCCTCAGGGTCGTAGGCGTACGTCTCCCCCGCCGCCACGATCTCGTGGAAGAACGGCCAAATCGCGTCCCAGTCCTCGGGGCGCGCATCCCTGATCGTCACCAGGTTGTTCTCGGGCACGACGGAGGAGTGCGCCGGCGGGGCGCGCGGCTAGGAAGCCTGGACCGACGCGGTCGTCTTTTGAAGCTGGCGTTCGGGCGTGATGCGAACGACGTTCCACGCGAGATGCATCTTCGCGAGCGTCGAGATGCATATGCCCGAAAGGTCGATCTCCCACCACCGCAGTCCGTGATACGCCGAGCGCGGGAACGCGTGATGGTTGTGATGCCAGGACTCTCCGAACGAGAAGACGGCAAGCCACGCCACGTTGGTCGAGTGGTCTTCGATCTCGAATCGGCGCCTTCCGAAGAAGTGGCAGATCGAGTTCACCGACCAGGTCACGTGGTGGACGAGGAAGATCCGCACGAGGCCGCCCCAGATGTAGCCGAGCAACGCCCCGCGCAACGTGAAGCCGTCGAGCACGAAGCCGGCGACGGTGGGGATCGCGAGCGAGACCACCACCAGGAGCGGGAAGCGGCGACCGATTCGGCGCATGGTCTTGTCCTCGTAGAGCTCGGTTGCGAATTTCTTCCAGTCGGCCTGACCCTGGGTCTCGAGCAGCCAGCCGGTATGGGCGTGCCACAGGCCCTTGAGGCCGCTGCCATGCCCGACGTGGGGGCTGTGCGGGTCGCCCTCCTTGTCGGCGTTAGCGTGGTGCTTGCGGTGGTCGGCGACCCAGTCCAGCACTGAGCCTTCGACCGCCAGCGAGCCGAGTACCGCGAACGTCCGCTCGAGCCACGGGTACGTCTGGAACGCGCGGTGAGTGAGCAGCCGGTGAAAACCGACCGTGATCCCCAAGCCCGTGAGCATGTACATCACAACCAGGATCACCAGATCGTTGGCGTCGACGGCGCGATTCCAGAGCAGGACGATGGCGGCGAGCACGCCCGCGAACGGGACTACCACGCCGAGCAGATTTGCGGTGCGTTCGGCACGTGTCATGTGCAAAGAGCTTTCCACATACGGTCGGGCATCAACCATGCCTCGACACACCAAACCCCCCGCCTGTCGGGACGTTACACGTGGTTTTCCGCAACATTGTCCGCGCGGTAGGCATGATTCGTCGATGGCTGACGAGGTGCTGCTTCCCGGCCTGGTTGCGATCGAGCACTCATTCGAGGTCCCGCTCGATCACGCCAACCCCGCGGGCAAGCGGATCACAGTGTTCGCGCGCGAGCTCTCCGACCCCGACGGCCGGGATCGGCCGTTTCTCGTCTATTTCCAGGGGGGTCCGGGATTCGAGGCGCCGCGACCGACACGGCATCCGAACGGCCCCGCATGGCTCGACCGGGCGCTTCGGGACTTCCGAGTGCTGATGCTCGATCAGCGCGGCACGGGTCGCTCGACCCCGGTCGGCGAGCTGGCGGGCCTGAGCGCGCAACAGCAGGCGGACTACCTCGCACACTTCCGAGCCGACTCGATCGTCCGCGACGCGGAGTGGATCCGGCGCGAGCTCGGCGGCGACCGTTGGAGCGTTCTTGGCCAGAGTTTCGGGGGCTTTTGCGTAATGACCTACCTGTCGCTCGCACCGGATGGGTTGCGCGAAGCCCTCATCACCGGTGGCATCCCTCCCCTCGGGCCCCGGATCGACCAGGTCTACGCCCGGACCTACGAGCGCGTGCTCGAGCGCAACCGCCGGTACTACGCCCGTTATCCCGCCGATCGTGAGCGGGTGACACGCCTGCACGAGCTGATCGAGAGCGACATGGTGGCGCTGCCGTCGGGCGACCGGTTGACCTGGCGGCGGTTCCGCCAGCTCGGTCAGGTGCTCGGGATGAGCGATGGCGCCGAGCGGCTGCACTACATACTCGAGCTCTCGCCGAACTCGCCGGCGTTTCTTCACGACGTCGACCAGGCGGGTTCGTTCGCGCGCGATCCCATCTACGCGATCCTGCACGAAGCCTCATGGGCCGACGGAGGCACCACCCGCTGGTCGGCTGAGCGCATGCTGCCGGCCGAGTACGACGCTCCGGAGCTGTTCACCGGAGAGCACGTCTACCCGTGGATGTTCTCCGATTACGCGGCGCTCACGCCGCTCCGGGAGGCGTCGCAACTGCTTGCTGACCGCGAGTGGACTCGCCTCTACGACGAGGATGTCCTGCGTTCCAACGAGGTCCCGGCCGCCGCCGCGATCTACGCCGAGGACATGTACGTCGAGCGCTCCCTCTCCGAGGAGACGGCCGGGCTCACCCGAGGCCTCCGACCCTGGGTGACCAACGAATACGAGCACAACGGCATCCGCGCCGACGGGGACCGTGTCCTCGGGCGTCTGCTTGACCTCGCGCGCGGACGCGCCTGAGCGCTCGGGCGCGCGGACGCGACTGAGCGCTCGCCAGCGGACGACTCAGTGGGGTTGCAGCCGCGCCCGGACGTGGCGGACGTAGAGGAACCCGACGACGATTCCACACCCGATGATCACGTAACTGGCGATCCGCGCCACCACGACGAAGCGTGTCGTCGACAGCGTGAGCGCGAGGATGATCTGCGCGGCCGCATCGGCAACGAGTGTGATGCCGATGATCGCGGTGAGGATGGCGAGTGAGCGGCGGGCGCCGGGACTATCGAG
>Ga0335073_10005244_pt1 | contig 18185 bp, 22 predicted proteins | sample Lox_Sample_22_FD_207093 | JGI IMG/M metagenome (GOLD analysis project Ga0335073, IMG submission 207093) | Soil microbial communities from Loxahatchee National Wildlife Refuge, Florida, United States - Lox_Sample_2.2 | ecosystem: Environmental > Terrestrial > Soil > Wetlands | place: USA... | reverse complement strand
GCTGAAGCTGTCGCCCGCCGAGACGGACAAGGCCGTCGATCGCCTGCGCAAGGCCAAGCTGACCACGCGCCGGGCGAACGACATCCTGCGCGCCTCCGGACTCGCGCCGGCACCGCTCGATGACCCCGGGGTCGTGAAGGACCTGATGAAGGTGATCGCCGGAAAGTCTCTGAGCCCGGTCCTGGTCCTCGGCGGCGTCGGCCAGTCCGACATCGCCGACGGCTACCACCGGGTGTCGCTCGTCTATCGCCTCGACCCCTACGGCACGGTGCCCCTCAAGCTCGCGGCGATCAACCAGCCTGAGTGATCGTCGTCCGGCACACGTCGACATGAGTGACCGACGCGCCCAGGAACTCAAGCGGTTGATCGATCCCTTGCGGGTCGCCCCCGGGAGCAAGATCGTGCTCGCCCGGGACCGCGATCCGGGCTACCGAGCCGGGTGGCTGACCAAGCGGGACGGGGAGGAGCAGCTCAGCCTGAGCATCGAACTGCTCGCCGAGTACCAGGACCGCCTCGCCGCGCAGGACAACTTCGGCGTCCTGGTCGTCCTCCAGGGCATCGACGCGGCGGGCAAGGACGGGACCATCCGGCACGTCATGAGCGGCGTCAATCCCCAGGGCGTCACCGTGCACAGCTTCAAGGTGCCCTCCGCGGAGGAGCTGAGCCACGACTTCCTCTGGCGCTACGCCCAGCATCTCCCGGCACGCGGCCAGATCGGGATCTTCAACCGCTCCCACTACGAGGAGGTGCTCGTGGTGCGGGTCCACCCCGAGTTGCTCGAGCACGAGGAGCTGCCATCCGCGTCCGCGCAGCGCGGCATTTGGAAGCGCCGCTACCGCGAGATCAACGACTGGGAGCGCTATCTCGTGGACAACGGCATCCGGATCGTCAAGCTGTTCCTCAACCTGAGCCGCGAGGAGCAGCGCCGCCGGTTCCTGGAGCGGATCGAGAACCCGGAGAAGAACTGGAAGTTCTCGGCCGCCGACGTGCGCGAGCGCGAGTATTGGGACGAGTACCAGACGGCGTTCTCCGAAATGCTCAGCCAAACCAGCACCAGGTGGGCGCCCTGGTATGTCATCCCCGCCGACCACAAGTGGTTCGCGCACATCGCCGTGGGCGCGGCGCTCGTCCGGACGCTGATGGAGATCGATCCCCACTATCCCAAAGTTGACGCGCGGACCCGCCGGGAGCTCCAGCAGGCGCGCACCCAGCTGGAAGCGGAGAAGGCCGGACCCGAGCAAGCGTGAGGTTCAGCTGGGCGAGCGCGCGGACCGGTCATGATCCCCCCTAGTGGCGATCACCCAGCCTGATCTGAGCAGTATTCGCTCGGCGTGCCAGGCCACGCTGGCGAACAACTGGCGCCAGGGCGTCCGTCACGAGGACGGCGTTCGCTTCGCCTACACGCGCCCCAGCCCCGGCCACTACCCGTTTCAGTGGTACTGGGACTCGTGCTTCGCGGCGATCGTGTGGCGGCGTTTCGAGCCCGCCCACTCTCGGGCCGAGCTCGGGTCGCTGCTCGCCGCCCAGCGGGAAGACGGCTTCATCGGTCACACGATCTTCTGGGACACGCGGCTGAACGAGCGCCAGCGCTTGACGTACAACGTGCTGTCCGGCGACGCGACGATGACCGCGAGTATCCAGCCCCCGCTCCTGGCATGGTCCTGGCGGATCGCGATCGGCGACCCGGCCGAAGTCAAGGCGATCGGCCGGCACTACGACTGGCTCGCCGAGAATCGTGACCTCGACGGCGACGGGCTCATCTGGATCGTGCAGCCCGACGAGTCCGGGCTCGACGCTTCCCCTCAGTTCGACGCGATCTGGAAGGGCCATGCCGACGATCGTCCGGGCTTCCTGGAGCTGGTGCGCCGCAACCGCAAGCGGGGCTACGACCTGCGCCGCATCGCCGCCGAGGGCGGACCCGTGTGCTGCGAGGTCATGACCAACGTGTTCTACTCGCTGTCGCTGATGGCGCTGGGGCGGCCGTCGCTGACGCGCACGATCATCGAACGCTGCTATGACGAGCGAGCGGGACTGTTCAGGCCGATCGCCGTGCCGGAGCCGAAGACCGAACCGACAGTGACATGGGCGGCGCTGTCGCCGTTGGCCCTTCCCGATCTGCCGGAGGCGATCAGCCGCCGGCTCGTCGAGGAGCATCTGTTCGACCCCGAGCGGTTCTGGCTACCGGTTCCGCCGCCCTCGGTTCCGGCAACCGACCCAACGTTCTCGCGTCGCGAGTCGCGGTTCGGGATCAGGCGCTATTGGCGGGGACCCACCTGGATCAACGCGGCCTGGCTGCTCTGGCTCGGGCTGGTCCGGCTCGGCTACGACGAGCAGGCGGAGGTCTTCGCGACCCGGTTGGCCGGGGCGGTCGCCGCCGCCGGGCTGCGCGAGTACTACGACCCGTACGACGGAGCCGGGATGGGGACGACCGATTTCGCGTGGTCCTCCTTGATCATCGAGATACTCGATCCCGACCCCCGCGCCGCGGCGAGCTACCTGCCGGCGTAGATGCGACTGCCGCGCACGCCGCAAGCCCTGGTGGGACACCGTCGCCACCCGGTGGCCGAAAGCCGCTCCGGCGATCTCCCCGCGGCCCTGCATGGGCCCAAGCTTCGCAAGGGCCTGATCCGCGTGTTGCTGTTTGCCGCGGTCGTGGTGGCGCTGATCGTCGCCCTGCCGGGCCTCGGCTCCATCCGCTCCCGACTCGCGCATGGCAACGGAGCTTGGCTGGGGCTGGCCGCCTGCTTCCGCTTCTCGTCCGCCCTGGCCTACGTGTTCCTGTTCCGCGCGATCTTCGCGCCGAGGATGTCGTTTCGGCTGAATTACCAGATCGGAATGTCGGAGATCGGCCTCAACGCGCTCGTGCCGGCCGGCGGCGCGGGTGGCCTGGCGACCGGTGGCTGGGTCCTGCACCGGCGCGGGATGCCGACCGACGAGGTGATTGATCGCAGCGCCCAGTTCTTCGTGTTCACGAGCGCATTCAACGTAGGAGCCGTCGCTCTCCTGGGCTGGCTCGGCGCGATCGGACTCGTGCCCAGCCACGGCTCCGTCGCTCTGTCGGCCGTGCCGGCGCTGGGGGCCACGATCCTGATCGCGCTCGCGGTGGCGCTCGTGCCCCGGCTGGCCGGCCTGAAGGCCAGGCAAGCCAAGCAGCGCGAGCACAGCTGGCGCTGGTGGCTGCTCGAGCTCGCCGTCGCGCTCGGCACGGGCGCCCGCGGGGCGATCAAGCTGTTTCGCGAGCGCGACCCTCGCGCGCTCGCCGCCGGCGCCGCCTACCTGTTCTTCGACATCGCGGCGCTGTGGGCGTCGGTGCGCGCCTTCCACGGACAGCCCGAGCTGCAGCCGCTCGCGATGGCCTACCTCATCGGCCAGCTCGCCGGCGAGATCCCGGTACCGGGTGGCCTGGGCGCGGTCGACGGCGGCCTGATCGGCGCACTCGTGCTCTACGGCCTCCCGGTGACGGTGGCCACGGCCGGAGCGCTCGCCTACCGTGCGATCGCGCTCGGGGTGCCGGCCGTGTTCGGCGGTCTCGCCGCCGTCGGACTCACCCACACGATCAGAGAGTGGGACCGCAACGACCCCGTCGGGTCCGGCACCGTTGCCGCGGCCGGTGACATCGCGCAGTGACCGGGTCGGGAAAGTACGCCCGCGTCGCTCAACTCCGGTTGTGGTTGACGACCTCGATGTTGTTCCCGTCCGGGTCGAGCACGAACGCGCCGTAGTAGCCCGGGTGATAGACCACGCGCTCGCCCGGCGCGCCGTGGTCCTCGTAGCCCGCCGCGAGCGCGGCGGCGTGGAACGCGCGCACCGTGGCGTCCTCCCGCGCCGGGAACGCCAGGTGAACGTGCTCGGTGAGCGGCCGCCCGTCCCGGACGAGCGAGAAGCTGTAGTCCGGGCCTGACAGCTGCACGCGGCCGGGGTCCTCATGCGTCAGGCGCAGCCCGGCATGCGGGGCGATCGTCGTGTAGAAACGCCGGGAGGCCTGCGGATCACGCACCCGGATCCACAGATGGTCGATGTGGCCAACGGGAGCCGGGTGCTCACGGTCGCTGTGGACCGCCTCGACGCTGTTGCCGTCGGGGTCGAGCAGGAAGCCGCCGTAATACGTGGGGCCGTACTGCGGGCGCGGCCCGGGCGCCCCGTCGTCTCGATACCCGGCGTCGACGCCCGCCCGCCAGAACGCGTCGACCTGCCCGGGGTCGCCGGCGCGGAACCCGACGTGGAGCCCGCGGGTCACCGGGTGCTCGGCGTCCGTCGCCCCGATGTCCCAATCCTCCCACTCGACCAGCTCGGCGTCCGCATGGCTGGGCTCGACGCCCAGCACGCTCAGCACCGTCCGGTAGAAGCGCTCGGAGGCCGCAAGGTTAGACACGGCGACGCCGACATGGTCGAACACCCGACCCAGGCTACCCTGCCGGAACGAAACTCATAAGAGTCCGGTGGCGATGGCTGCACCCACGCCGATCAGCACAACCCCGGCGAGTATTTCGCTGTTGTGCCCCACCTGGGCCCCGAGGCGATCGCCAAGCTCCAGGCCGATCAGCGACATCGCGGCGCTGACCACCGCGATCACGATGACCGCGAGCACGATCGACACGTTGTACGCGCCGAGCGCAAACCCGACGATCAGGTTGTCGATGCTCAGGCCGGCCGCCACCAGCAACAGCCGGCCGCCTCGCAAGTCAAGGGTGGACCGGGCCGGGCCGGTCGTTCGAGCTGCCTGAACCGCAGTGAACGCCCCGGTGGCGATCAGCAGCGCACCACCGACGATGTGGGCGCGCGAACCGAGGGCGTGCGATACCCCGCGACCGAGGAGTAACCCAAGGATCGGCATGCCCGCCTCGAACAGGCCGAACGCCAGCGCGACCCGAGCTCGGAGTTGCCGATCGACGCCGGCGATGCCGATCGCGATCGACGCGGCAAAGTTACTCAGCCCGAGCGATCCGGCAACGAGCAAGACAGCGAGCACCCCGCAAGGTTATGAAGCTCGACGGCGAGGGCCGTTCAGCTGCCACTGGTCTGCTCGCAGATCGCGTACACGGTGAACTGTTCAGGCTGGCTGTAGCCGTTGTAGACGTCGGCCGCCCACCCCTGGATACCGTTCGAGCTCGTCGGCCAGGACTCGAGCAGTTCGCCCGAGGATCCGTAGTACAGGGTGTCGGACAACCCGCCACCGGTGACCGTGGCGCCGGGCACGCAGGCGCTGCTCAGGCCGCCGTAGCTGTTGGCCTGGACGGTGATCGTCGAGGTCACCTGGTAGAAGCGCACGCTGGCGGCGGGTCCTTGTGGTCCGGCCGGGCCCTGCGGTCCGGCGGCGCCTGGCGCGCCGGACGCGCCCTGCGCGCCGGCCGGTCCCTGCGGGCCGCGCGCTCCGGTGGCGCCCGGGACCCCCTGAGCTCCGGCGGGCCCTTGGGGACCGGCAGGCCCCCGCGCGCCGGTTGCTCCCCGCCCGAGCTGTCCCGCCTTGAAGTCCTTGGCCAGGAGCGCTCCCGGGGTTACGTCGCCCGCGCTCACCGCGCCCCGTGCGAGTTTGGACGAGGTCACGGCCCCGTTCTCGAGTTGGCGCGTGCCGACGCTCCCGGCCGGGAGGGTCACGGCGGCGTAAGCGCTCCCGCCAACGGAGAACAGCAGGGCGAGCACCGCCACCACGAGCGCGGGCGACGGGCGACGGATAGAAAGCTGGGGCATGCGAAGGACTCCTGATCGAGACGAGGGGCGTGGCCGGGCGTGCCGCAGCACCGCCCACCGTGTAGTCCCTCTCGGCCACCAGGCGTTACAGATTTCGCCTCAACCGATGCCCACGCATCCCGCAACGGATCGACGTCTTCCCCAATCGCGCCAACCGGCTTGGCGTGCGTGGACGCGCGCGTGAGCCAACGAAGTCGTTCGGCAGTTGGTCGAACACTCCCCCGAGCGCGGCAGAAGCTGGTCGGTTGGGCTAACGTGTCAAGTCGCCGAGCGGCTCGCCGAGCACGATCCCATCCGACGTGATTTTGAATTCGCGGACGTCGGGTTCGTGCCTGCTCGCGCGGGTCTTGAGAACGGTCAGCGCGCGCCGAAGTTTGGCATCGCGGCGAACGAACTGCAGCAGGATGACATTGTCGGAGAGGTGGGAGATGTCACCTTCCGAAATGTGTGAGATGCCAAATAGCCCCGGTAGTTCGTAGCTCATCATGACGCTGATCTGTTGCTTTGCGCAGCGTTGCAGGAGCGAATAGAGGTACTCGCGGAAGCGAAGTTCGTCTACCGATCCGCGGCGTAGATCTCCGAGACTGTCGATGAAGACCCGGCGGGCGCCGCTCGTCTCGATCACGTCGAGAAGTTCGTAGAACCACTCGTCGAGATAGAGGTCCACGGGTGAGCGGTACATCAGCTCGACTGACTCGGTGTCCAGTGACCAGCCAAAGCCGTTCACGATGCGCTCGAGCTGTGTCGCGTTCTCCTGGAGGGTGGCGATGATCCCGGGGTGTCCCGCGGCGGCGGCGTTGAAGATGAAATGCAGGCCCATCAAGGTTTTTCCTGACCCCGACGGCCCAGCGACCATCGTCGACGCGCCCGACCAGTAACCGTCAGCCAGCATCTCGTCGATCGCGGGGATGCCGGAGGACATACGCACGGAGCCCACCTCGTAGGGCTCGTCGGGAAGACTCTCGGCGAGCCTTGGAAAGACGCGCAGGCCATCGCTGGCGATCCTGTAGGCATGCTCGCCGGACATGAATCCGCTTCCGCGGAGTTTCAGGACCTCAAGGTGGCGAATCGCACGTTCGGCGTCGCGACGCGTAGCGAGCGAGATGATTGCATCGGCGACCGCAAACTCCGGCGCTGTCGCGATCTCGTCCGACCCGTACTCGCCAACCCAGAACGTGGTCGTTGCCAGGGACGTGAGAGTCCCTGCGAGGTCATGCAGAAAGCCGCGGAAGAGTTGCGGATTCGGGGCGTACGCCGACAGTGGCTTGAAGCTGTCGATCACGATCACCCCCGGCTGGCGTTCTGCGATCAGCGCCCGAATCTCGCCGAGAACATCATCGAGGCCGCCGTCGTTGAGCGTCCGGCCCAGGTCATCGAAGAACACGCTCGTCCCGATCGTGTCGGCATCGAAGAAGTCGAGAGCTTGCCCGTAGCGCACGATCTTCTCCAGCGGTTCTGAGACCGTCGAGAGATACATCGCCGGCCGCTGAACCGACGCGTTGTGGAACATGAACTGCTCCGCAAGGATCGTCTTACCGCTGCCCGGCAGACCGATGATCATGTTGAGTGCGTTCGCCGGAAGCCCCCCGCCGAGAACCGCGTCCAAGCGCCCTTCACCGCTTGAGAAGCGCTCAGCCATCGGGGCGGCCGGCAGGTGTCCGCGACGGTTCGCCGCGTCGGAGGAGATCCCTTACGGTCGAGACGAGCTGCCGCGGCTCGAGCGGCTTCTTGAGAAACGCGTCCGCACCCGCCGCGAGCGCCTGCTCGCGAAGATCCAAGCTCGAGATGCACAGGAGCGGCGTCCCGCGCCGCCGTTTCAGTCGTCGACACAGCTCCCGACCAACCCCCCCGGAGATCATCAGCTCCACGATCGAAAGCGCGGGGTTCTGGGAGGCAAACTTCTCCTCAGCCTCGGCCGCGCTCATCGCGATCTCGACCTCAAACCCCTCGCTGCGAAGGGACACGTCGTTGAGCTCCGCGCCATACGGATCGCTCTCCGCCACGAGGACCAGGACCCGCGCAGAATTCAACTCCCGCCGCTCCAAGCCCGGCCCGGCGCCCGCTTCACGGTCGGCAAGCAGGCGGTGCGCGTCCGCCGCGGATAGCCCCTCGTCGAGCCGCTCCTTCACGAATTGCAGCTGTTCAAGCTGCTCGCGCGTGTAGATCCTGCGCCCGCCCTGGTTGCGCTCGGCGACGATCAGCCCATAGCGCTCCTCCCAACTGCGGATCGCCGCCTGAGACACACCGAGCATCCGCGACACGGCACCGATGCTGTAGATGCCACGAGCGCCGAGCACTGACGCGCGAGGGTAGCGCAGGCGCGACCGCCCAGGGTGCCATTTCTTATGCAAGATGCAGCCGCGCCATGTTGGAAACCCACACACCTCTTTGACAACCCCTCATCAAGAAGTGAGCATGTCCTCTGCAGTTCTTATCCGACTCATGACGCTGCGAGCAGCCATACCGCACGGCAACAGCAACCGGCGAACCCCAAATCCTGGCCTACGGTCAAGCTTGACGGAGGCAGGGTCGGTGGTCGACGCGCTCCGGCGGGAGGCGCGCACCACAGCGGGTGCGGAAACCAGCGCTCTTCGCGCCATCGAGCGAGCGTGGAGCGCGAGGACGCAGGCGAGCCGAGAGGCCCACGAGCGCGCCGCATTGCTCGTTGAACAAAGCCGCGAGGCCGTCGTCGGTTCACGGGCTCTCCCGCAACCCCGAGCGCCACGCCACATGCGCGTCGATGCGGTGAGCTCAAGAAAGCATGCTGAGATGACCGAGGTTGAAAGCGCCGACGGCCGGTCACAGGATCCAATCCGGATTGCCAGCCGCCGCCTGCAAGACGGGATCGTGCTCTCGGTTAGCGGCGAGATCGACCTCGCCACCGCGCCCGTCGTCGAACGCGAGCTTCGGTGCGCAGAGGACTCGTACGATCTCATCGCCGTCGATCTGAGTCAGACGACTTTCCTGGACCCGACCGGACTGCACCCCATTCTGGCCTCCAACCTCCGGCTGAGCGAACGAGGCGGCAAGCTGCTCATCGTCCAGGGCCCGCCGCAGGTCAGGCGCGTGTTCGAGCTCACCGGCGTGACCGATCACCTAAACGTCGTCCGCGACGAGACCGAACTCGAACGGTCCCGCCGCGAATCGAACTGATCCACCCCCGGCCGCGTGACCGGGCTTCCGAGCAGCCGATTGCGCAGAACCTCCAACTCCAACGACAACCACCGATCCGACCAAGCTCCTCCGCCCCCGGCTCGCCGCCGAGCGTTTCTCTCTCCCTCGGCGGCGGGCCGGCCTCACCGCCGCAGGGGGTCGCAGCATTCGTTCTGTCCGTCAGTGCCACCAGGGAGTCTCCACGCCCAGGCACTTGGTCGCCGAGCCGCGCTCGTGTCGCGCGACGGCCAGGGGTGGTGAGGGTAGACGCGCTGACCAGCTCAAGCCGTGAACAAGCACCAGCGGCGCCGAGCCCTCTGCTGGAGATCGCGAACGTGATGGTGCACCTGTACAAGGAAGCGTTCGGGCGCGGTCCGACGAAAGCGCGCGCTTACTTCTCCGGACCGGACGCGTTGGTCGTGCTGCTGGAGGACATCATGACCGTTGCCGAGCGTCAGCTCGTGGCGCTGGGGGAGAACGCGCGAGTCCGTGAACAGCGACTATTGGTACAGCTCGCGCTTGAGGAGAAGAAGCGCTCCGAGGTGGGGCGAGTCCTGAGTCGACGAGCGCTGGCCTGTGTCAGCGGCACCGATCCTGGCGGTGATCTCGCTGCCGAGATCTTCGTCCTCGAGCCCCACACGGCATCTCCATAAATCCACGGGTGAGGGCGTCAGCGCCTCGCCGATAACGATCAGAGATACCTGGCACAGTGAACCGATGCTGACTCAGGTGGCCGACGGCGTCTGGGTCCGCCAGAGTGCATGGGTCTGGACCAATTCCATCGTCGTGCGCGGGGAGGACGGGTTGATCCTGGTCGATCCCGGCATCGACGGTTCCGAGCTCAACCAGCTCGCGGATGAGCTGGACCGGCTCGGCATTCCGGTCCTCGCCGGGTTCTCCACCCATCCCCACTGGGACCATCTGCTCTGGCATGCCCGGTTCGGCGACGTGCCGCGCTACGCCACCCCTGCCGGCGCCAACGCTGCCGGTCAATCCCGAGAGCGGGCGCAGGCGATGGCGGCCGAGAGCGCGTCCGGCATCCCTCTCGAGCTGATCGCCCTGGTCACCCCGCTCCCCGCGGACGGCGGACCCGTGCCGGGCGAGATCATCGAGCATCAGGCGCACGCGGTCGGCCACGCCGCGGTCCTCCTCGCGGACCGTCGCGTCCTGCTGGCCGGCGACATGCTCTCCGATGTCCTGATCCCGCTCCTCGATGCTCGCCGCCCCGATCAGGTGGGCGCCTACGAGACGGCCCTCGACCGGCTGGGAGAGGCCGCCAGACACGTCGATGTCCTGGTCCCCGGCCACGGGTCCGTTGCCGAGGGTCCCGAAGTGGCGGCCCGCGTCGCCGCCGATCGTGCCTACATCGACGCGCTACGGCGAGGAGAGGAACCGGCCGACGCGCGTCTGGGACCGCATGCGGACTGGCTCTCCGGACCCCACCAGTCGAACCTGGAGCAGGCCAGGACGTAGTGTCTTCTCGTAGCTCGGGGCCTCGCTGGCCGCGCGAAGCGGGTTCTTCGCCGCCGTCGGCGAGATACTGCGCGAAATGGATGGAGGTCTTGGGCCGCGGTCCGCTCTTCGGAATCACGTCAAAGATTGGAGTCAGTAGATGCGAGCAGCCACGCGTTGTGTGGCAGTAGTTGTCGTTCTGGGATCCATGATCGTGGCTGCTGCGGCTTTTGCAGCCTCGCCGGTGAACGTCCCGCGATGCGGGTACGCGCACAGCAAGTACTGGGGTCGGGTCGCGGTCTATCCGTGGCACATGTCGTGCGGCGCCGCCCGCCGAACCCTCACAAGATCCGAGTCCACGCATGACCCGATCATCAACTTCACGGCCGACGGTGCAGACACGTTCGACGCGGCCGCCGTCAAGATCGCCGGGAAGTGGTGGGTGTGCGGAGGACGGATGGGCTACTACTTCTGCGGCTATCCGTACCGGCCGGCAACGGCGCCTGGCGTAGGCGGCGGCACGACGTACAAGGGCCCGTTCACGAAGGAGTTCGTCGACGAGGCGTGCTCGGACGGCCCCTCGCTGTGTGCGGGCCACGCTCAGACCGACCAGCCGCCGCGCTCCTACGGCTAGCCGGTCCGTGCCTGGCGGTCGAAGGGTTCACGACAACTCACTTGTCGGGCCGCGATCACGGCCTGTTCGATCGTGGCGTCGAGGGCTCGCTCGACGACCCGCCATGCTGTGGCGAGCGGGGTGCGGCGTCCGACGTCGACCGGTGAGCTGAGGGTCGGGCTCAGCAAAAGAGCGGTTCGCGATTTGCGAGAAAAAATCGGGGCCGCCCGGATTTGAACCGGGGACCTCACCGACCCGAAATTATGGGCGAAATCCGAGCTCGCGATGGAAAATACCTGCAAATCAGTTCATCTTCGCTCGTCCGTTCGGCCTCTCGGATCCTCGGATTTTGCGGCGGATTGCCGGGGTTTAGGCAGGGAGGTCGAGTTGCTGCCCAATCGCGGAACCGTTCAATGCCAGCACACTCATCTTCCCGGCCCGACCCTTGAGATCCCGTACGTTGTCCGTACAATGTGGGCATGCGTACTCAGCGACTCGAGCTTCGACTCACCGACGAAGAGCGCTCCCTTGACCAGGCCGCCGCGGCCGCGGTCGGGGAGTCGCTAAGCGACTTCTTCCGCCGAGCCGCCGCAGGCCGGGCGGCCGACGTGCTGGCCGACCAGCGCCGGATGACGCTTACCGAGGACGAGGCGATTCGCTTCCTCGACGCGCTCGACAGGGTCGACGACGACACCGTCGCGCGCCTCGCGGATCTCCGCGCCAGGTGAGCCCGCCGCGAGCGGCGACCGAGCGCTACGACGCCGCTCGCCACGACGTCTCGCAGTTCCAATCAGGCAACGAGACGCTGGACCGCTGGCTACTCCGCTGCGCCGGGCAAAGCGAACGGCGAGACGCGGCCCGCACGTTCGTCCTCACCGATCGCGGCGTCGTGATCGGCTACTACGCGCTGCTCGCCGGCGAGCTCGAACACACACAGGCAACCGAGCAAACCCGTAAGGGGCTTTCGCGCCACTACCCCATCCCGGTCGCGATCCTCGCCCGGCTCGCCGTCGACCACCGCCATCAAAACCAAGGCCTCGGCGCGACCCTGCTCCGTGACGCGCTGCGGCGCGCAACCCTCGCCTCTGAGCAACTCGCCATCCGCGCCGTCGTCGTCCACGCCATCGACGAGTCCGCCGCGCACTTCTGCGAACACTTCGGATTCCGCGCCCTGAGCGCCACCCCCCGCACGGTCATGGTCACACTCGCCGAGCTACGCGCCGCAGGCTACCCCTGAACGACGACGAGCAGCCTGCGTCCCGCGCCGCCCGAGAGTGTCGGAGCCGAGCGCCAATCGCGGTCGGACCGTCGACGACGCGGCGCGCCCGGAGATCGGCGAAGAGCAGGGCGACCCGCTTGAGCCTCTGAGACCTACGTTCGTGGTTCTGCGGGTTTTTCGCCGGAGCGCTGACGATCGCAGGTCGGCGAACCAATCGCCCGGAGCCAGCGATCCGCACGACTCAGGTCTGCTGGCTGCCGACCGGGTCGCGCTCCATCACGTCTGCGTAGAGCTGAAAAGGTTCGCGTGTCTAGCGTGCGGACCTTGAGGCGAGGACGAGCAGCGCGCCGATGATCAGCACGTCTGCGAGCAGGGCGACAGCAAGCGTGATCGCGACGGACGCCGTGCTCGCCGCGGCAGGCAGCTTGCTCGCGGAGATCGCCGCCCCGACGCACCCAAACAACACGCCGACGCCAATGAAGACCGTCGTCGAGTGTGTGCTCGGCTTCGCACGAAATGACATGAAGAAACCGAAACAGTTGCCAACGACGGGGAAGATCGCCGCCGGCAGCAACGCCACGGTTGCAAGCGACGGTAGACCGGAAGGCACGTCAAACGCGCTCCGTCCCAATGTCCGCAGTGCAAACGCAAGCGCCACGGAGGCGACCAGCCCGCCGACTAACACGTTCCAAAGCGGCAGCTTGGTGCCGCCTGCTTCTTGAATAGAGATGTCCGACATTTTCCTTCCCTGTGGCTCTGGCTCAGAATTGACTGGAATTCGACGGGTGCACGGCGCCCATCAAGCGCGTGGTTATGCGCCCGGGAAGGCCGCTGCCACGGGTTCCGGCGCATGCGCGAAGTGCCGGCACCCGGTTGCGCGGCCGATCATCCGCATCATCGAGAACGCGAGCTGTCGCACCGGCGTTCATCGCCCCGATCTCGTAATTGGCGAAACAGGAGGCAAGGCCCACAGCGCGTGAGGTTGGGCTGCCGGCCAGCGCATGGCTAGGCAGCGACCGGCGGGGGCGCGTCGTCGTATCGCGCGTACCTGCCGGTGAGCCGCCCGATCAGACGCATGACCGGGAACACAACCCGCTCGACCGGTGCTGGGACCGGCGGGCCGCCGAACTCGCTGCTGTAGCGACCGAGTAGAAATGCCATGTCGAGCGAGTTCGGTGCCTTCCCGGTGCGCTTCATCGAGTCGAACATCTGTGTCAAGTAGTACTCGAAGTTCTGCGGCGGGCTCACCCAACCATGGACCCGTGCGGACTCCGCTCCGGCGTTCCAGTATCGATGCACCTCGCCTGGTCGGAACTGGACGGTCTCGCCGGGTCCCGCGAACTGCTCGGGGCCGTTCGCCATCGCGTATCCGATCCGCCCGTCGTCGACGGTGATCGACTCGGTCTGGAGGTTGTGAACGTGCATCGGCGGACCTGAGCCTGGCGCCACTTCGCTGCGGATGTCCAGGTAGTCGCGCCCATCTGGGTCCGTTCGCAGGCCGACGAATGTGAGCCGTTCACCGACGCCGTTGTCGATCGTTCGTGGATAGCTGCCTGGCATCTGTGGGTCTCCTCGCTCAGCTTCTACTTGACATGTGACAAGTAGGCAGCCTAGCGCTACACTTGACAGGTGTCAAGCACGCGCGAGAGGATCCTCGCAGAGGCCCGCGGACTCGTCGAGGCGAGCAAAGGGGAGCCCTTGAACATGTCAGCGATCGCCGCCGGGGTCGGGATCTCCCGCCAAGCGCTGTACCTTCACTTCCCGGACCGCGGCGCGCTGCTACTGGCCCTGGTCGAGTACACCGATGACCGCGAGTCGCTTGCCGCGGGTCTGGCGACAGTGAACGGCGCGCCAACCGGCACGGGCGCGCTGCGGGCGTTCCTCGAGATGCAAGCCTCTCGCAATCCAAAGATCGCCCCACTGGCCCGGGCGCTCCACACCGCGCGGCACCACGACCCCGCGAGCGCCGCCGCTTGGGGCGACCGCATGGCGGAGCGCCTGCACGGAACGACCGCACTGGCCGAGCGCCTGCGCGACGAGCGCCGCCTGCACCCCAGCTGGTCGATCACGGAGGCCGCCGTCCTGCTGCGAGAACTCACGTCCTTCCGGCTATGGGACGACCTCGTCAACGACGCTGGCGTCAAGCCGGACCGCTACGTCGAACTGATGCTGCACACCGCCCTGCGGGCACTGCATGCGCCAGCGCCGGGCAGTCGATCAGCGAACCCGTAGCCCATCGGTGCGGGCGAGAGTCTCCAATCAGCGTTAATAGTCCCCGGCTTCGCGCGGATCGGAGGGAAGGCGACCCGCCGACCGGCCGGCGTGACCCGGCGCCTCGCTGTTGGCGACTTTCGAGGCCGACCTTGGTAAGCCGGCTTCGGCGTGCTTCAGCGGCGCCCCGCGCATGGCGGCGGACGGAGGGCTACGTGGTGTGGACGTGGTCAGCGACTGATCGCGGCAGCCATCGCGCGCCGGGCGCGTTGCAGCGACCCGCGGTTCCGATTTAGCTGGAAGTCGCAGTTGGCTCCGACGGCCAGCGCGTTGATGGTGAACGCGACGTCCTTGGGGTCGGTGTCTGCGGGGAGTTCGCCGTTCTCGATCGCCGTGCTCGCGTCTCGCTCAAGGACACCCAGCCACCGCCGCATCACGTTCTTCACCGCATCGTTGACCGGTCCCGGACGCCCATCGAATTCCACCATCGCAGTGGTGAGAAAGCAGCCACCGGGAAACGGAGGACGGGCCAGATAGGCGACCCACGCGTCGCAGATTGCGTTCAAGCGAGCGAGCCCTGGCGGCTCCGTGGACGCGGGCTCGTACACCGTGCGGCGGAAGACTTCGGCGGCTCGCTCAAGCGTCGCGAGCTGAAGCTGCTCCTTGGAGCCGAAGCGGCCGACTAGCCCGCTCTTGCTCATGCCGAGCCGATCAGCCAGTCGACCAATGGTGAGCCCCTCGAGGCCCACCACCGACGCGACCTCCACTGCGGCCGCGAGCGTTTGGGTCCTCGAGTCTGCAACGTCGGTGGCGGATCGGCGTGGCATGGGAGTCGATTTTACAAGCCGAACGTTCGTTTCTGATATATTGCGGACGATCGTTGTGTTAATGGATTTGTTGGAGGGATGCATGCGCATCAGATGGCTTGGCTGGGCCGGCGTGGAACTCGAGGAACAGGGTGAACGGGTCGTGGTCGATCCACTCAAGGAGTCGGCAGCCGTGTTCGCGTGGATGGGGGAGCGCGCTCGGGCGATCCAGGCCCCTGACGTCGTCCCTGCCCGGCCGGGCGCGATTGCCGGCTTGCTCACCCACCTGCACCGCGACCACGCGGACGCCCCAGCGCTCAGCACCGCTCTGCGCACCGGCGCGACCGTCTATGAGCCGGTCGATTACGGCGGCGAAGGGGCCGAGCGGCTGGCGGTTCTCCAAGCCGACCACGAGCTCACGAGGGCCGGCCTCGCCCGGCAGCCCGCCGCAGCTTGGTCTGGCGCCCGAGTTGGGGCGTTCACGCTCACCGCCCTGCCCGCCGTGGACGGGACCGGAGATCCGCAGGTGTCCTGGCTGGTCGAGGCAGGCGGCAAGCGAGTGCTGCACCTCGGCGACACGATCTGGCATGGCTGGTGGTGGCGCATTCGCGAGCGATACGGACCACCCGATGTCGTGCTGGCTCCGATCAACGGCGCCCGACTCACGTTTCCCCACCGCGAGCCAGGCAGTCCATTGCCCGGTGTTATGGACCCCGAGCAGGCAGCACTGGCAACCGCGCTGCTCCGGGCCGACCGGCTGGTTCCGATCCATTACGGCGCCTACGACCTACCGGGCGTATACGAGCCGGTCGACCATGCCCTGGAGCGGCTGGCCGCGGCCACCGACCGGGCCACGCCGATGGAACTCGGTGAGACGATCGTGGTCTAGATCCAGGCGCCCGCGGCGATCACCAACGACCACGCTGTCCCGGACGACCGACAACAGCACCGCCGGGTCGACCCCGAGCTTCTAGTCTCCCCTCGAGGATGCGGAAGCTACATGTCAAGTAGCGCGGTGACCCGCTTTGCCGGTCCGGCGGTGCTTCAAACCAATACCCGCCGAGACCTCTTAAGCGCGGATAGCGCGCATCAGCGGCGGCGAGCCTGACCCGGAGCGAGACCCATGCGGCGGGTGCTAGCGAAGGCGCGGACCCAGCAAGCACAAAGGACGTCGCCATGATTGGGCAGCGCAGGCTCGAACCGGCTTGGCCGAGTTTACGCAGGGATTGGGCAGGGAGCGCCGTGATCGCGCCCGGATCGCGCCGTATAAGCCTTTTATCTACCAGGCATTTCTTGGTTTCGGCTGTGGAGAGCGCAACGGGGGACCTCACCGACAGCGCCGGTGGACGCTGCCCTCACTGCGAATCCCCTTATTTCCAGGGTTTTCGCAAGAAGAACCCCGGCGCCGCGAGCCCCCCAAGCACCGCTTACGCCTCTAATCTGTAGCCAAAAAGGCACGATTTGCAGGCAAAAATCGGGGCGCCCGGATTTGAACCGGGGACCTCACCGACCCGAATTATGGTCGAAATCCGACCCGCACACGGAAAAGCCCTGCAAATCATGTTGTTCTAGTCCAGTCGCACCTTCGCTCGGATCCTCGGTTTTTGCGGTGGATTCCCGGGGTTTAGGCAGGGAGATCAACTCTCTGGCAGATGAGAGCGATGAAGCTGCCGTCACCGTCGTCTGCATCCCTCCGGCCTGATCGGTGGCCAATGCTCGGGCCGTTCCCCACGTGCCGAACAGCCACGTGACAACGCTCGCCGCCGGCGACCGCTTCGGCCCGCCGCGAGAGCGCCTCCGGACTCGCGGTACCGCCGCGATGGGCGACGGCTCGGCGCTGCTCGACCACCCGCGCAGGTGTCCCAGTCCGCCCGCAGTCCCTGACACGTCCTCGCACGCTACCTCGGTCGGTTGGCGTTCCGCCGGGCTCTGCCAGCTGACCGACCCTCGCCTCACGACTCACGATCTCACGGGACGAGCGTGAAGGCCTCCGCATGCTTGGGCCGGACGGCACGGAAGTGGCGCTGGTCGAGGGTCGCGATCACCTCGAGCCCCCGCCGCTCGGCCAAGGCGACCACCGACGCGTCGACGATCCCCAGCGGCAGGTCGACGTACTGGGCCACGAGTTCCGCGATCCGTTCCCAGTCCGAGTCGAGCACGGGCTCGGCCACGAGCTCCCCATCCGCGAGCGACCGCGCGAACGCCATCTCAGCATGGGGGCCAATTCGGTCCCCGAGCAGGTAGGACACCTCGGTGACGACGAGCGCCGGAACAAGCAACGGCCTCGAGGCGGCCGACAACAGCTCCACAGATCGCTCGTGGTGTTTATCCCTGCTCGCTGCCGCCGCATACAGCGGCCCGGCGTCGACGATCAGCACTACCGGCGACGCCCGCCGCGGCGGCGCCGAACGCCTTTGGCGACGAGCTCGTCGACCCGCTCGGAGGCATCCCTGGGCGAACCCTCACCCACCGCGAAGAAACCCAGGCGCCCGTCGGGCTGGGGCGGCAGCTCCCGTTCGATCGCGTCCCTAGCGACCTGTGCGACCGAGACGCCACGCCGCCGCGCCTCAAGCCGCAGCCGGGCATCGACCTCGTCCGAGAGCATGATCGTCGTCCGCTTCATACATACAGCATAACGCATCACATGGCAGCTCTCGGCAGTCGCCGCCGCAGCCCCCATCGATCAAACAACGTGGCCCTGATCGCGCTCACACCACATCTCTGGGACGCGATCGTTCATGCCCGACGCCGTCAGACAGCGGCGAAGCTGTCGTTCATCGGCTCGCACACCGCCGGCTCCCTCGAGATCCGCGCAAAGCGCGACTGGCAGCGACGGCGGCAAGATGCCCGTCGAGTCGCGGATGCAGGTGATTCCGGCGGCCGTCAGCAGGGTTGCCGGGAACGCTGATCGGCCGCGGTCGGCGATCTCGATGAGGAACGCTCCGCGAACACCTCTAGGACGACACGACAGGGACTGTGCGGCTTGACGGTTAGCCCCGAAAAGGGAAGTGCGAGCGGCGGCTGCAGCACCGGTTCAGTGGCC
>Ga0335073_10005243_pt1 | contig 18185 bp, 13 predicted proteins | sample Lox_Sample_22_FD_207093 | JGI IMG/M metagenome (GOLD analysis project Ga0335073, IMG submission 207093) | Soil microbial communities from Loxahatchee National Wildlife Refuge, Florida, United States - Lox_Sample_2.2 | ecosystem: Environmental > Terrestrial > Soil > Wetlands | place: USA... | reverse complement strand
CGGCTTCGCGCCGCGCGCGTGGTGGTCGATGCCGAGGAGCGCGAATGGCTTATCGCCGACGGCCTCGAGCGCGCCGCTCAGGCATTGGGCGTGCGGGTTAAGCCCGACCCGGACCTCCTCGCCGAAGTTGTCGGGCTGGTGGAATGGCCCGAGGTTTTGACGGGCCGCATCGACGCGCAGTTCATGGACCTTCCGGGCGAGGTGCTGACCACCTCGATGCGGACGCATCAGAAATATTTTTCGTGCCTCGACGCGGACGGAAAGCTCGCGCCGCACATGCTGCTGGTCTCGAACATGACCACGCCGGATTTCGGCGCCGCGATCGTCGCCGGCAACGAGCGTGTGCTGCGCGCGCGGCTCGCCGATGCCCGTTTCTTCTGGGACCAGGATCGTGAGATGCCGCTTGCCGCGCGGCTGCCGCGTCTCGCCGAGCGCGTGTTCCACGCGAAGCTCGGCACGATGCTCGACAAGACCGGCCGGATGATGCGGCTTGTCGAGACGATCGCCGCGCGCATCGGCGCCAACGCCGCCCAAGCCGCTCGCGCGGCGGAGCTCGCAAAGGCCGACCTCTCGACCGGCATGGTGGGCGAGTTTCCCGAGCTCCAAGGCATCATGGGCTCCTACTATGCCCGCCACGACGGCGAGCCGCCCGAGGTCGCGACCGCGATCGCCGAACATTACGCGCCGCAAGGCCCCAGCGACCGCTGTCCGTCGGCCCCGGTGAGCGTCGCCGTGGCTCTTGCCGACAAGATCGACACGCTCGTCGCCTTCTTCTCGGTCGACGAGGTCCCGACCGGCTCGCGCGATCCGTTTGCGCTCCGCCGCGCGGCGCTGGGCGTGATGCGGATCATCATCGAGAACGAGCTGCGTCTTCCGCTGAAAAGCGTGCTTCACGAGAGCTACGTAATCGGGCGTTTTCCGGCCGATCCGACCGACCGGCTGCTGCGCTTCATTGGCGAGCGGGTGGCGGTCGAGCTTAGAACGCGCGGCATCCGCCACGACTTGATCCGCGCCGTCTTTGTGCGCGACGTGGCGGGGAACCGCAATGCCGAACCCGGCATTGAGTCCTCGCTCGAAGATGATCTCGTTCGGCTCGTCAAGCGCGTTGATGCGTTGGCGCATTTTCTTGATTCCGCTGACGGCGGGAATTTGCTGACGGCGTACCGGCGTGGCGCGAACATCGTGAAGATCGAAGAACGCAAAGACGGCGCGGTCCACGGGGGCGATCCTGATCCGTCGCTGTTCACCCTCAAGGAAGAGGACATCCTGCACGCGCGCCTTGGGACCGCGCGGCGAGACAGCGGCGCGGCGCTCGACCGCGAGGACTTCGAAGAAGCGATGGGGATTCTGGCGCAGCTCCGGGGTCCGGTTGACGAATTTTTTAACAAAGTGACGGTCAATTGTGACGATCAGGCGCTCAGGGCGAATCGCCTGCGCCTGCTGGCGCGGATGAGGGACACGTTGAACGGAGTAGCCGACTTCTCTCTCATAGAAGGGTAGCGGGGCGATGACCAAATGGGTCTACAGCTTCGGCGAGGGGAAGGCCGAGGGCCGCGCCGACATGCGGAACCTGTTGGGCGGCAAGGGTGCCGGGCTTGCCGAGATGAGCAATCTTGGCCTGCCGGTGCCCCCGGGCTTCACCATCACGACCGAGGTCTGCACCTACTATTACGAGCGGGACCGCAAATATCCCGAGGACCTGAAGCCGGCGGTCGAGGCCGCGCTGGTGAAGCTCGAGCGGCAGATCGGCGCACGCTTCGGCTCGGAGGAGACGCCGCTCCTTGTCTCGGTGCGATCGGGCGCGCGCGCATCGATGCCGGGCATGATGGACACGGTCCTGAATCTCGGCCTCAACGACCGCACGGTTGAAGGCCTGGCGCGGCAGAGCGGCGATCCCCGCTTCGCGCGCGACAGCTATCGCCGCTTCATTCAGATGTACGGGCAGGTCGTCCTTGGCGTCGACCATCATCATTTCGAAGAGGTTCTGGAGAACCACAAGCTCGATATCGGCGCAACCCTCGACACCGAGCTGTCCGCCGATGACTGGACCGACGTGATCGCCGCCTACAAGAAGATCATCGAGCGCGAGCTGAAGGAGCCTTTCCCGCAGGACCCGCAGCAGCAGCTTTGGGGTGCGATCGGCGCCGTGTTCGGATCGTGGATGAACCAACGCGCCATTACCTATCGCCGCCTCCACGACATTCCCGCCGACTGGGGCACCGCCGTCAACGTCCAGGCCATGGTGTTCGGCAACATGGGCGAGGATTGCGCGACCGGCGTCGCCTTCACCCGGAACCCGTCGACTGGCACCAACGAGTTCTATGGCGAATATCTCGCCAACGCGCAGGGCGAAGACGTGGTGGCGGGCATCCGCACGCCGCAGCACCTGACAGTCGCGGGGAAGATCGCCAACGGCTCCAAGCTTCCAGCAATGGAAGAATGCATGAAGCCGGTATTCGCCGAGCTCGCACGCGTGCGGGAAAAACTCGAAGCCCATTACCGCGACATGCAGGACATCGAGTTCACGGTGCAGAAGGGCAAGCTCTTCATGCTCCAGACCCGCACCGGAAAGCGGACCGCGCAAGCGGCGCTCAAGATCGCGGTCGATATGTGCGAGGCCGGGCTCATCACCAGGGAACAAGCAATCGTCCGCATCGAGCCGCAATCGCTCGATCAGCTTCTCCACCCGACGCTCGATCCCAAGGCACCGAAGACGGTGCTGTCGCGCGGGCTTCCGGCGTCGCCCGGCGCCGCCTCCGGCAGCGTGGTCTTCTCCGCCGACGAGGCGGAAGAGCGCGCCGCGCACGGCGAGGCCGTGATCCTGGTGCGCGTCGAGACGAGCCCCGAGGACATCCACGGCATGCACGCCGCCAGGGGCATCCTGACGACGCGCGGCGGCATGACCAGCCACGCGGCCGTGGTGGCACGCGGGATGGGCCGCGCCTGCGTCGCGGGAGCGGGCGATCTCAGGGTCGATTACTCGGCGCGGACCATGACGGTGCGCGATCACGTGGTGAAGGCCGGCGAAACCATCACGATCAACGGTTCCACCGGCGAGGTGATGCTCGGCGCCGTGCCAACCGTCCAGCCCGAGCTTTCGGGCGATTTCGCGACCCTGATGCACTGGGCCGACGGCGTGCGCACGATGGGCGTGCGCGCCAACGCCGACACGCCGGCCGACGCCCGCACCGCCCGCCGCTTTGGCGCTGAAGGCATCGGCCTCTGCCGCACCGAGCACATGTTCTTCGATGCCGAGCGCATCCTGGCGGTGCGCGAGATGATCCTCGCCGACGACGTCGAGGGCCGCAAGCGCGCGCTTGCCAAGCTCCTGCCGATGCAGCGCGGAGATTTCGTCGAATTGTTCCGGATCATGGCCGATCTGCCCTGTACGATCCGGCTGCTCGACCCGCCCCTCCACGAGTTCCTGCCCAAGACCGACGCCGAGATGGCCGAGATCGCAAAGGCGACCGGTCGCGACGTGGAAACGATCCGCCATCGCGCGGCCGCGCTCCACGAAACGAACCCGATGCTGGGCCATCGCGGCTGCCGCCTCGCCGTCACGGCGCCCGAAATCTGCGAGATGCAGGCCCGCGCCATCTTCGAGGCGGCGGCGCAGGTGGCCGGCGAAGGCAAAGAAGTGGTGCCGGAGATCATGATCCCGCTGGTCGCCACACGGAAGGAATTCGACCTCCTGAAAGCGGTGGTCGATCGCATTGCCGCCGATGTCGGCCGCGAGACCAAGCGGACGCTGACCTACATGGTCGGCACCATGATCGAATTGCCGCGCGCGGCGCTTCAAGCCGGGGAGATCGCCCGTTCGGCCGAATTCTTCAGCTTCGGCACCAACGACCTGACCCAGACCTGCTATGGCCTGTCGCGCGATGATGCCGGAAGCTTCCTTGGCGCCTATTTGAAGCAGGGCCTCATCGAGCACGATCCCTTCATCAGCATCGACCGCGACGGCGTCGGCGAATTGATGCGGATCGCTTATGAGCGCGGCCGGCACACGCGGCCCAACCTCAAGCTCGGCATCTGCGGCGAGCACGGGGGCGATCCCCCGTCGATCCGCTTCTGCCACGAGATCGGGCTCGACTATGTCTCTTGCTCGCCCTACCGGGTGCCGATCGCGCGGCTTGCCGCGGCACAGGCCGCGCTCACGAAGTCGGATGTCCTGACGACGGCGTAGCCGCGAGCCAGCTTGGCTTGCGAGGAATGAGCCGGGCGGCGCCCGCGGTGAGGGGCATGCCGGCCGAGGCCGCGCTCTCGACGGCATCGAGCCGCAGCAGCGCAAGCGCGATCCCATCCTGGCCGCTGCGTACTTCGCCCGCTTCTTCCGTGCCGTGCATGATGGGCGTCCCGGGCGGCGGCAACGGCCCCTCAACGGCCACCGGCATGAGCCGCTTCTTGACGAGCGCGCGGTATTTCATCCGCGCCGTCAACTCCTGGCCCATATAGCATCCCTTCTGCCAGTCGATACCGTTCAACTCGTCGAAGCCCGATTCGACCGGCAGCGCCTTTTCCGCGACGAGATCGCGGCTGCCGTCCGGCACGCCAAGAGAAAGACGCATGCGGTCATAATCCTCGCGCGCGGCAGGGACGAGACCGGCCGCCGCGAGGGCGTTCACCCCTTGGTCGAACGCCAACACGACGCGGGCGCCAAGCGCGGCGAGCCGCGGATCGACATAGGCGACCCCACCGCCTGATACGGCGCGCGCCGCACCCTCCTTTTCAGGAAGGCCGAGCGCCGTCGCCGCGCCATCACCGAAAGCCGCCGCAACCAGCCATCGATCACGCGCCACGCGCAACGTCACTTTCGACCGCAATCGATAAAGCGAAAGCCTGCGGCTCAGATCATCGATCCGCGCGGCCTCGGCATCGATCAATAGCATCTCGCCCGATGCGACCAGGAAAAAGTCGTGGAGGAACCGCCCTTGCGCGGTCAGCAGCGCCGCATAAAGCGCCGTCTCCGGGCCGGCCTTGGTCACATCGTTGGAGACGAGTCCTTGCAGAAACGGGACCCGGTCCTCGCCGACGATCTCGAGGATCGCGCGATCCTCGAGGACAAGATATTTGGCCGCTTCCGCCATCGGCCGTAGAGGTAGGGTGGGGGCGCAGACTTGGCAAGGAGAAGGGCCGGCCCTATAAGCGCCGCGCCCATGAAGATCCTGTTCATCACGGCGACGCGAATCGGCGATGCCGTGCTTTCCACCGGACTCCTGAGCCACCTCATCGCCACCCATCCGGGCGCCCGGTTCACCATTGCGGCCGGCCCGGCCGCGGCGCCGCTGTTCGCAGCGGTGCCGGGGCTCGATCAGCTTATTGTCGTCGAGAAGCGGCGCTATGCGCTGCATTGGCTGGCGCTCTATCGGCACGCGGCGCTGACACGCTGGGACCTCGTCGTCGATCTTCGCGGCTCGGCGCTTTCCTATCTGGTGCTCGCGAAGTCCCGCCGCGTCGCGGCGAAGGGCGACTACGCCGAGCATCGCGTCGCGCAGCTTGGCCGCCTCCTCTCGCTCGCACCACCTCCCGCGCCGCGTCTCTGGTTCGCGGCCGCGCACCGCGACCGCGCGGCCGCGCTGATCCCGCCCGGCGGGCCCGTTCTCGCCATTGGCCCGTGCGCCAATTGGCGCGGAAAGGAGTGGCCGGCCGAGCGGTTCGCGGCCCTTGCCGAAGCCCTCACGGCGCGCGACGGGCCATTGCCGCAGGCACGCATCGCGATCGCCGCGGCTTCGCACGAGCGCGCACGGGCCGAGCCGGTGCTGGCCTCGATCCCGGCGGCGCGACGCATCGATCTGATCGGCCAGGATCTGCTGACGGTCGCGGCGTCGCTCGGGCGCTGCGCCCTCTTCGTCGGAAACGACACCGGGCTCATGCATGTCGCCGCGGCGACCGGCATCCCGACCCTGGGGCTGTTCGGTCCGAGCCACGCCTCGCATTACGGGCCCTGGGGCAAGCTTGGCGCGGTGGTCTCGACCGCGATCCCGGCGATGGAGCTTTTCCGCATCGGCTTCGACCACCGCACCACGGACTCGCTGATGGGTAGCCTGAGTGTTGCGGCAGCCGAGCGCGAAGCCCGCGACCTTCTCGCGCGCGTGGCTGGCGCGGTGGCGTGATGCTCGTGGTCATGGCCGATGACGGCATCGCGTTCGACGGGCAGACGCCCGAGCGCGCCCCGCTGGGCGGTGCGGAGGCGGCGTTCGTCGCGCTAGCCGAGGCGCTTGCCGCGCGCGGGCACGGCGTGCTGGCGCGCAACCGATGCGCCGGCCCGCTCACCCATAACGGCGTCGATTGGAAACCGCTGGCTGACGGGCTGCCCGAGCGCGCCGATCTCTACATCGCCAATCGCGGCAACCGGCTCATCGGCCGCGTGCCGGCCACACGCGGCGTGTTCTGGATTCACAATCCCGGCCGCTATCTGGCGAAGCCGCGTTATGTGCTGGCGCTGCTGCGTCATCGGCCAGTCATCGTGACGCTCGGGCCCCATCATGCCGCGAGCGTGCCGTGGTGGATGCCGAGTGGCGGCCGCGCCGCCATTCCCTATGGGCTCGCGCCACAATTCCGCGCGCCGCGCCCCGAGCGCGCACCGCCGCCGCCGCACGCAATCTTCACCTCGAACCCGCTGCGGGGACTGGGCTGGCTGCTCGACGTTTGGGCGCGACGCATCCGTCCGGCGGTCCCCGCCGCGGAATTGCACATCTATGGCGGTCCCGCGGTTTATGGCGCGGTGGGCGCGGCCCATGCGGCCGAGATGGAAAAGGTGCTGGCACGCGCCGATGCGCTGGCTTCCGCCGGTGTCCGCCGCCATGCGCCACTGCCGCGCGACCGCCTTGCCGAGGCGCTCGCCGCGGCGCGCCTCATGGTCTATCGCGGCGATGTTGGCGAGACATTTTGCCTTGCCGTCGCGGAGGCACAGGCGCTGGGCGTGCCGGCGGTCGTCGAGGCGCTGGGCTCGCTGGCCGAGCGCGTGATCGACGGCGAGACCGGCACCATCGCCGGCGACGATGCGCAGTTCGGCGACGCCGCGATCGAACTGCTCAAGGACGATGCGCTGTGGCAGCGACAGCACCGGGCTGCGCTGGCGCGCCAGAGGGGCCTGAGCTGGGACGAGGTCGCCGCTCGCTTCGAGAGGCTCGCCGCATAATGCGCCTTCTCCAGGCAATGGCCGGGCAAAGCCACGGCGGCGCCGAGGCGTTCTTCGAGCGGCTTGCCATCGCGCTCGAGCGCGCGGGCGAAACACAGCGTCTTGTCATCAGGCGCGACGGCACGCGCGCGGCGCGTCTTAGGCACGCCGGCTGCCAAGTCGTCGAGGTTCCGTTCGGCGGCCGCGGCGATCTTGTGACCCGCAGCAAATTACGCCGCGCGATCGACGCGTTCCAACCGGGCGTCGCGCTCACCTGGATGAACCGCGCCTCGAGCCTTTGCCCGGCGGGCGACTTCGTGCAAGTGGGGCGATTGGGCGGCTATTACGATCTCAAATATTACCGGTCTTGCCATCACCTGATCGCCAATACCGCCGACATCGCGGACTATCTCGTGCGCTCGGGATGGCCCGCCGCACGGGTCCATCATCTCCCGAATTTCGCCGCGCTTCAGGAGGCGCCGCCTCGCGCGCGGGCGAGCCTCGCGACGCCCGAGGATGCGCCGCTGGCACTCGCTATGGGACGGCTTCATCCCAACAAGGGATTTGACGTGCTGTTGGCGGCGGTGGCGCAGGTGTCGCGTCTTCAATTGTGGCTTGCGGGCGATGGAGAAGAGCGCGCCGGCCTCGAAGAGCGCGCGCGGTCGTTGGGTGTCGCCGATCGCGTGCGGTTCCTCGGCTGGCAAGAGGAGGTAGCGCCGCTTCTGGCGGCGGCCGACATGCTGGTCTGCGCTTCGCGCCATGAGCCCCTGGGCAATGTCGTGCTCGAGGCGTGGGCGGCGGGCGTCCCGGTTGTCGCGACGGCAAGCGAAGGCCCGCGCGTGCTGATCGCCGAGGGGGAGACCGGACTTCTGGTCCCGGTCGAGGATGCGGACGCGATGGCCCGCGCCATGGCCCGGCTGATTGCGGACCCGACCCTGGCCCAAACGCTCGGCGCGCAAGGGCGCGCGCGCTGGCAAGCGGATTTCTCCGAGGCGCGCATCACCTCGCTCTATCGTGCCTTCCTCGCCGAGGTGTGGCGCTGATGTGCGGCATCGCCGGGATGATGACGGTGACGGGCGAGCCGCCGCCTGCCCAGCTCCTTCAGGCGATGGAGGCGCGGCTCCTTCATCGCGGCCCCGACGGCAACGGACATTATCGATCGGGCGATGTCGGCATCGTGCAGACGCGGCTCGCGATCATCGACCTCGCGACCGGCGACCAGCCGCTGTACGAGCCGGGCGGCGCGGCGCTCGTCGCCAATGCCGAGATCTACAACTATATCGAGCTGCGCGAAGCGCTTTCCGACGCACCGTTCGCGACGCGGTCCGATTGCGAGCTGCCGCTTCATCTCTACCGCCGGAAGGGGCTCGACTTCGCCCGCGAGCTGCGCGGCATGTACGCGCTCGCGCTGCACGATCCGGCGGCAGGACGGCTCGTGCTGGCGCGTGACCCGTTCGGGATCAAGCCGCTTTATTATGCCGAGACGGCGCAAGGCTTCGCCTTCGCGTCGGAGCCCGCGGCGCTTCTTGCGAGCGGGCTCATTCCGGCCGAGCTGGTGCGGCAGGCGCGGAACGAGCTGCTGCAGCTCCAATTCACCACCGGGCGCGACACCATCTTCGCCGGCATCAGCCGCGTGCTGCCGGGCGAGACCCTGGTGATCGCGCAGGGCCGCATCGTCGAGCGCCGCCGCATCGAGGCGCTCGCCTCGGCACCGACGCGCCCCGAGGACGAGGACGCGGCGCTGGCGGCGCTTGACGCGGCGCTCGCCGACAGCGTGCGGCTGCATCAGCGCTCCGACGTGCCCTATGGCATGTTCCTTTCGGGCGGCATCGATTCGACGTCGGTGCTGGCGATGATGGCGCGGCTCAACGAGCGGCCGGTGATGGCCTTCACCATCGGCTTCTCGCGGGCGGGCGATCCCGACGAGCGCGCGGCCGCGCGCGCCGTCGCAGGGGCGCTCGGCGCGCGCCATGTCGAGGTCGAGTTCCGCGAGGCCGATTTCTGGCGCCTTCTGCCCGAGATCGCCGCGGCGATGGACGATCCCGCCGCCGACTATGCGATCCTGCCGACCTACAAGCTCGCCGCCGCCGTACGCGATGCCCGGATCAAAGTGATCCTGTCGGGCGAGGGCGGCGACGAGCTGTTCGCGGGATATGGCCGCTATCGCAGCGTGATGCGGCCGTGGTGGGCGGGCGGGCGCCGGCCGCGGGGGCGCGGCAACCTCGACGGGCTCGGCCTGTTGCGCGGCGACCTGGCCGGCTGGCGCGACGGGATCGACACCGCCGAGCTTGCCGCGGCGCGGGCCGATCGCACCGCGCTGCAAGTGGCGCAGGCGACCGATTGCGCCGACTGGCTGCCGAACGACCTTCTGACCAAGCTCGACCGTTGCCTCATGGCTCATGGCGTCGAAGGGCGCACCCCCTTTCTCGATCCGGTAGTCGCTGCCTTCGCCTTTGGCCTGCCCGATCCGCTGAAAGTACGGAATGGCATGGGCAAGTGGCTGCTGCGCCGCTGGCTCGAGCGGCACGTGCCGCAGGCCGAGCCGTTTGCCAGGAAGCGCGGCTTCACCGTGCCGGTCGGCGACTGGATCGCGCGGCGCGGAAGCCAGCTCGGGCCGCTCGTCGCGGCGCAGGCGGGCGTGCGCGAGATCTGCCTACCCGGCGCGGTCGAGGCGCTGTTCCGCGCGCCCAAGCGCCGCCACGAAGCCTTTGCCGCCTGGACCCTCCTCTTTTACGCGCTGTGGCACCGCTGCCATATCGAGCGCCAATCGATGGGGCCCGACGTGTTCAGCACGCTCGGCTGAGGCGGGCGATGGCAAAATCGCGACAAATGATAATCGCCGACGCCGCCGCGGCCGGCCCTTTGCCAAACGCCAGGGCTCACCCGCGTACGTTATACATCATTTTGCGTACAACGTCAACCCCGAAGGAGCCCTCATGGCCTCATACCGCCTGCTGACCTATGCCGCGAAGGAGGGGCCGCGCGCCGGCATCCTGCTGGGCGACACCACTGTCTATGACGCCGAAGCGGCGTTCGACGCCCACGGCCGCAAGACCAAGAAGCCGGTTGCCTTTGCGACCGACACCACCATGTCGATCCTGCGCAATTGGCAGAAAGCCTCGCCGGTCTTGAACGACATCGCGAAAAGCGGGCCGGGACGGCTCAAAGGCCAGCCGCTCGGCAAGGTGAAGCTGCTCGCGCCGATCGAAGCGGGCATGATCTGGTGCGCCGGCGCCAATTACTACGACCATGTCCGCGAGATGACCGGCCACGAGATGGACAAGTCCAAGGTCGAGCCGTTCTTCTTCATCAAGTCGGGCGGACCCGCCTCGATCATCGGCGAAGGCGCGACCATCAAGCTGCCGGTGTGGTCGAAGCAGATCGACTGGGAGGCCGAGCTCGCCGTCATCATCGGCCGCCCGGCGCGCAACGTCGCCGCGAAGGACGCGCTGCGCTATGTCGCGGGCTATACGATCCTCAACGATCTGTCCGCGCGCGACCGCGGCACGCGCGAGGACTGGGTGTTCCGGTTCGACTGGCTGCGCCAGAAAAGCTTCGACACGTGCTGCCCCATGGGGCCGTGGATCACGCCGGCCTCGGAGATCAAGGACCCGCAGAAGCTCAAAGTCGATCTCTGGATCGGCAACAGCTATGAGCAGGACACCAACACCGACCAGATGGTGTTCACCGTGGCCGAGCAGATCGAGGCCTTGTCAAAACAGATCACGCTGTCGCCCGGCGACATCATCACCACCGGCACCGGCGCCGGCTGCGGCCGGCCCAAGGGCAAATACATGAAGCCCGGCGACACGGTGAAGATCTCGATCGAGAAGCTCGGCACGCTCAACACCAAGGTCGCACAAGGAGTGTGAGGAGGCTGCGCCAAGCACCTCACAAACCACGTCATGCGCGGGCTTGACCCGCGCATCCACGGGTAGGCACGGGATGAGCAAGGACGTGGGTGGCCGGGCCAAGCCCGGCCACGACGACGCTTAGTCGATTTTAGAATGCGACGGCGCGTCGGCGATGCGTCACTGGTCGCCAGATTTGTACGGCACTACGCCCGCTGGTCCTCCCTTTCGAGCATCGGGAATACGTTACGAGGCGATTCGCTCGGTTCCCAATCCGTCGCGTATGGGATCAGGAAATATACTAGCTTCTTCAGCTCCTGCACCGTGATCCCGTTGCGAGGAAGTGTGACCTGGAGTTCGAAGTCTGGCCGTATTGGAAATGTCACCACACGTGTGTCCGGATTGCCCGCTCCAGTCTGTGAGGCCCCGTTCTGCGTCTTCGCTTTATCGGCTTTGATCCTCACGACTTTATCTCCATCACCAGTAGGGCGCGCGCTCTGACGCGAGGAGACTTTCCGTTCCCAGCCTGCACGATCCGTCTTCCATTCCGTGAAGTCATTGAGGACGATTTGGACGCGGCGGGCGTACTCATCGACAGTATTACCGCGCACGTCCTTGTTGAGGTTCGCGAAACGCGCCTTAACTACATCAAGGTTGCCCCGGACATATTCGACGGTCTTGTCGCCGGGCTCGAGAATGTCGAAGAACTTGTTGCAAGCAGTGCGCCGGGCGGAGACGGTGTTTTCGTTCACGAAACCCTTTTCGCCCGCGATATCCAAGAACTCCATCGCTTCTGCTAAATCAGTCATGTTGAACGCTCCAAATCTGGCTGGCCCTATGTCCCGCGGGTAGCGCGATCGTAACCCCATATGGTGGACGTACCCGATATGTTCAAGGCCCAGATGACAAACAATTTTTCGAATCCGAAATATCATAAAATAATACATTATCCGCAATTACTTACAGAGATATCGTCTGGACTATTCGCTGGCGTTTCACGATGATAATGGTGGAGCGACAGAAAGCAAATTCCGTTCGCGGTGAAGGTCGCTGGTGGCGAACCTGACACCCTCCGCAATGAGACGTCAGCCCTGACAGACGTCATCATGCGCAGGCTTGACACCGACGTCGGACCAAACCAGTCGCCAAGTATTAGCTAAAGGGGTTAGCTAACAAGCGAACCATGAAAATCGTCACCATCCACTTGGCGAAGACCACCTTGTCGCGGCTTTTGGCGCGCGTCGAAGCGGGCGAAGAAATTGTCTTGGCCCGCGGCAAGCATCCGATCGCCAAGCTGGTTCCATTCCGCCTCTCGCAGGGACGGCGGCGCTTTGGGGCACTGCGCGGAACCATCTGCGTCGGCGCTGAATTCTGCGAGCCCCTGCCGGAGCACGAGCTGGCCGCTTGGGAGTAAGGCGTGTGCGCATCTCCCGCCGCCGGAAGCGCATCACATCGAGTGGCTGAGATCGCGCTGTTTTGTCTCGCGGCTGTCGAAGGTCGCCCAGACGCCGCTCGGCCCGTCCCAGCTCCCGCGACTCGCGCCTTTGGAATATTCCGTCGCGCGCTGCTCGAAGAAATTGGCGTGCTCGACCCCGTTCAGGATTTCGACGAGCCAAGGCAGCGGGTGCGGCTTCATCTGCCGATAGCCGCTTGCGGTTTCCTCGAAATGACCGAAGACGGGCGTCAGCTTGAGCTGCGTCAGCCGCCAATCGGCGATGTAGCGGACATATCCCTTGATGTCCGCGGCGGTCATGCCCTCGACCTCGCCAAGCCCGAAGGCCAGGTCGACGAACCCCTCTTCCAGGCGCACCATCGTTTTCGCGACCTCGACGATGTCGTCGCGAACGGCCTTGGTGACGGCACCGGTCTCGCGGTTCCACTCGTGGAAGAGGCGGATCACGCCTTCGCAATGGAGGCTTTCATCGCGCACCGACCAGCTTACGATCTGGCCCATGCCGTTCATCTTGTTGTGGCGCGGAAAATTCAGCAGCATCGCGAAGCTCGCGAAGAGCGCCATGCCTTCGGTGAAGGCGCCGAACATGGCGAGCGTGCGCGCCACGTCGGCGCAGGTCTTGACGCCGAACGAGTGCATATAGTCCGCCTTGGCCCGCATCGCGGCATAGTCGCGGAACGCCTCGAACTCCGCCTTGGGCATGCCGAGCGTCTTCAGCAGCAGGGCGTAGGCGTCGATATGCACCGTCTCCATGTTGGAGAAGGCGGCCATCATCATCTGCACTTCCAACGGCTGGAAGATCGGGATGTAGCGCTTCAGATAATTGTCGCCGACCTCGACGTCGCTTTGGGTGAAGAAGCGGAAGATCTGCGTCAGCAGCGCCCGGTCCGCATCGGTGACGCGGTCGGACGCCCAATCCTTGATGTCGGCGCCGAGCGGCACTTCCTCGCCCATCCAATGGGTTTGCTGCTGCCGCTTCCAGCATTCATAGGCCCAGGGATAACGCTCGACGTCATAAGTGCCGGTCGCGGTCAGAAGACCGACGCGGCCCGTGCCGATAAGGTCGCGCGGATCGCTATCCGCCAACCCGGTCACTGGCATGCAAGACACTCCTCGTAGTCCGTGGGCGGCGCCTGCGTGACCTGCGCTTCGGTCTTTTCCAATTGTCCGGCGATGGCGGCGCGGCTGATGGATTTCGAGCGGCAGTAATAGAGGCTCTTCATGCCGCGCTTCCACGCCGTCCAGTGCAGCATGTGCAGGTCCCATTTGTCGATATCGGCGGGAAGATAGAGATTGATCGACTGGCTCTGGCAGATGAACGGCGCGCGATCGGCGGCGAGATCGATGATCCAGCGCTGATCGATCTCGAAGGCGGTCCGGAACACCGCCTTCTCCGTCTCGCTGAGGCAGGCGAGATGCTGCACCGAGCCTTCGTGCTCGACGATCGACTGCCAGGTTTGCGGCGTGTCGGCGCCCTTTGCGGCCAGGAGCCGGCCGAGATAGGGGTTGCGCACGACATAGGCGCCGGACAGCGTCTTGTGGTTGTAGACGTTGGCCGGGATCGGCTCGATGCAGGCGCTGGTCCCGCCGCAGATGATGCTGATCGAGGCGGTGGGCGCGATCGAGAGCTTGTGGCTGAACCGCGCCGTCATGCCGCGCTCGAGCGCGTCGGGGCACGGTCCCCGCTCTTGCCCGAGGGTCACCGAGGCCGCGTCGGCGTCGCGGCGAATCTTGCGGAAGATGTTCAGGTTCCACGACTTCGCCAGCGCGCTCTCGAACGGGATGTTCCGCGCCTGCAGGAAGGAATGGAACCCCATCACGCCGAGGCCGACGGACCGCTCGCGCAAGGCCGAGTAGCGCGCCCGCGCCATGCTGTCCGGCGCGGTCTCGATGAACCGGGTGAGCACATTGTCCAGCATGCGCAGCACGTCTTCGACGAATCGCGGCTCGTCGTGCCACTCGTCCCACATCTCGAGATTGAGCGAGGAGAGGCAGCAGACGGCGGTGCGCTCCTGGTCGCGGTGATCGAGCCCGGTCGGCAGCACGATCTCGCTGCAGAGATTCGAGCTCGAGACCTTGAGCCCGAGCTCGCGCTGATGCTTGGGCAGCGCGCGATTGACGGTGTCGATGAACAGGAGATAGGGCTCGCCGGTATGCAGCCGCGTTTCGAGAATGCGCTGCCAGAGCTGACGGGCGTTCACTTCGCGAATGGTCTCGCCGCTCTTCGGGCTTTTGAGCGCGAACATTTTACCGTCGCGCACCGCCTCCATGAACTCGTCGGTGATGTTGATGCCGTGATGGAGATTGAGCCCCTTGCGGTTGAAATCGCCCGAGGATTTGCGGATTTCGAGAAATTCCTCGATCTCGGGGTGGTGGATGTCGAGATAGCACGCCGCCGAACCGCGCCGCAGCGAACCCTGGCTGATCGCCAAGGTCAGCCCGTCCATGACGTGGATGAAGGGGATGATGCCCGACGTCTCGCCGCAGCCCTTGACCGCTTCGCCGATCGAACGCACGCGTCCCCAATAGGTCCCGATGCCGCCGCCATTGGAGGCGAGCCACACATTCTCGTTCCACGTATTGACGATGCCTTCGAGCGAGTCCGGCACCGCATTGAGGAAGCAGGAGATGGGAAATCCGCGATCGCTGCCGCCGTTCGACAGAACGGGCGTCGCCGGCATGAACCACAGGCGCGACATCGCGTCGTAAAGACGCTGCGCATGCCCGATATCGTCGGCATAGGCGCAGGAGACGCGCGCAAACATGTCCTGGAAGCTTTCGCCCGGGAGCAGGTAGCGGTCTTCGAGCGTCGCCTTGCCGAACGGCGTCAGCAGCGCGTCGCGGCTGCGATCGAGACGCAGATCGCCAGGCCGGGGCGGCTGCGCCAGCGGCGCCGGCAGCGGCGCGCGATTATCCGGCGCCGGCTGGGGATTGAGGCGCGCCGCGGGACGCGGGAACGCCACCACCTGGCCTTCTTTGTCGAGGTCATAGGCGAGAACGGACATCGGCACCTTCCTCGATCTTTTGCCTCAACGAGGTCAGGAAGACACTTGCAGATGGCGTGACAAGCCATCGGTTGCAAGCGGCCACCGGAGCGCCCCGCCCGAGGACGTTTCACTGTATCACGGCAGGTCTCCTGGCTCGCGGGCCTCGGTGGCGGTCTGGCCTTCCGATGCACATCCGCATCGGTGACCATGATGACAGCCACACGCCGCCTACAGGTGCGGGGGCAGCCCCGGCATAGCCACTAAATGCGGCAGCACCGGGTCCCATTTACCCCAGATCTAGAGGGATCTGGAGACCGTGACCGCTAGATTTTGTATTTCTGCGGCCGGTCCGTCAAGGACCCTCGTGTGGATTCGGCAGGCCTCAGAGATATTTTGTCGGCCGGCGGATCGTGCGCCACATATGCGAGGCGGGGGTGCCGTCATTGCCGAGCCCTTCTTCGGGCTGGCGGAAATGGCGGCCGACGATGTCGACGAACGGCTCCCAGCTCACCTTGGCGTTGGGGTCGAACGAATAGATGTCGTGCACCGTGATCATGCGCGCGGACATGTACCATTTGTGGTTCCGCGCCGCCTCGTAGTCGCGCTTGATGTAGTCGTCGGGCACATAGTCCCGGCCGAAATGCTTAATATACTGCTCGGGATAAGGGTACCCCACCGACTCGTCCGGGAAGAACCGCAGCGACTGATGCGCGCGGATCGCCCAGCTCACCTCTTCGTCGACATAGGGCTCGATCAGCTGCGCGCCCCAATAGCCATGGTCGCTCTTGATGAAGATGGCGTTGGCGATGTCGTGGAGCAGGCAGGCGAGGATGGTCTTCTCGGGCATGCCGGCCTTGAGGGCGTGGGTCGCGCTTTGCAGGAGGTGGTTGGTGCCGCGCGCGCGATACTCGAAGAAATCGAGGAGGGTCGGCTTTTCCGGCATCTTGGGCAGGCGCGGATCATCGCCCATGAGATAGAACTTGCCGTGCCGCTCGGCCATGTCGAGCCCCATCCCCACGGCCCCCAAATTGCCGTCGGCCATGTTGAACAGGGCCGATTTGGAAATGAGCACGTCGAGCTCGTCGCTCATTTTCTGCTCGAGCGCGTCGGCGCGTTCGGAAAGCGATATCTCGTTGGCCATGGCGATCTCCGTCCTTTTGCGGGCGCAGTCTATCGAACGGCCGGAGACGAAACTAGTGCGTGGTCGGCAGGGGTACCATGACCGCCGCGTGGCCCGCGGCCGAGGCGGTGGCGACGAGCGCGCTCGCTTCGGCGCGGCTCATCGGCGCGACGGTGCGGCAGCGATAGAAAGCGGGACCGCCGCCATCCGCCTGAACGACGCGCGCCGGGGCGAGCTTCGCCGCCGCGGCACAATCCTTGGCGCCGGCCGCGGCATCGCGATAGGCGCCGAACTGCACCAGGAATTGCGCCGAACCCGCGGGCGCGGCGCTCGGCGGCGGCAAGGCCGCATTGTCCGCCACCTTCGCCCCGGGCGCCGCGGGCGGGCGCGGCGGGGCGACGCTCAGCACCGTCGCGGCGACGGGAACCACGGGGCTCGGCGCCGGTGCGGCCGCGTCGGCGCTCCGGCGCGGCGGAATCGCGAGCGGCGGCGGTTCGGTCCCATCCTTGGGCCCCGCCGGCAGCGCCGCTGCTTCGGCGTCCGCCACCATCGGCTCGGCCTTGTGGATGAGGTCGACGATGCCGGGCGCCGCGGCGGCCGCGACCGCAAAGGCGATGTCGGACCAGGCGCCGTTCAAGCTGCCGGCAGGGACCGCGTTCTGCTGATCGGCATGGCCCAGCGCGCCGCCGTCGCGCTTCGACACGAGCCAATGGATCTGCACCTGCTGCTTGCCGGCCTGCGCAGGGGCGACCGCGACGACGCAGGTGAGCGCCAGCGGCGCCGCGCCGTCCCCGGTGGCGACCGAGATCCCGTCGCGACCGAGCGCGCGCACGATCGCCGCCGCCAACGATGTGTTGCCGTCACCGGGCGCACCGCTCACCCCACGCACCGAGATGAGCGCGGGGGCGTTGGCGGCCGGAACGGGCGGCGCGCTGCCCGCGAGCGCGCTCGCGATCTTTTGCGCCGCGTCGGTCGCAAGCGATGTCGCGAGCGCGGGATCGCCCGCCTTCCAAGCGGTCTGCGGTTCATCTGCCTCGACGGTGCCGTCGCCGAGCTTCTTGCCGCCGGCGTCGGCGAGCCGCCACGCGAGCACGATGTGGAGGCGCCCGTCTGGCATCGGCCCGGTCGTGACGCTGGTGCTGAGCCGATCGGCGCTGCGGCTGGCGGCGTCGGTGCTGGCGAGCACGTCCTGCCCGATCAGCGCATGCACCAGAGCGTCGGCCAAGGGACGCTCTTCCGGCGCGCCGGCGGCGGCGACCGGCAGCACCGCGACCCCGACGCTGTCTTGCGGCCGCATCGGCAGCGAGGACGCGGCCTGATCGGCGAAGGGATGCGGTATCGGCTGACACGCGGCCAAGAGAAGGAACGCGAGGGCGACGACGGGCAGACGCATGGGCGACGCTTATACCGCTTATGGCGACGGCGCGAGAGAGGGGAAGCGCCTTTGCCGCGGCTCTTTCGTGGCACCCCGGACCGAGGCTAAGCTTCGCCGGCATCAACAGGGGCGAACGAGGATATCGGATTGGAGGCGGACGGCGCGGCTCCCTTGCGCGAGATGTGGTACTTCGCGATGTCGGGCGCGCGGCTGCGGCGGGGGCGTGTCGTCGCGAAGACCTTGTTGGGCGAGCCGCTCGTGCTGGGCCGCACCGCCGAC
>Ga0335073_10005242_pt1 | contig 18188 bp, 17 predicted proteins | sample Lox_Sample_22_FD_207093 | JGI IMG/M metagenome (GOLD analysis project Ga0335073, IMG submission 207093) | Soil microbial communities from Loxahatchee National Wildlife Refuge, Florida, United States - Lox_Sample_2.2 | ecosystem: Environmental > Terrestrial > Soil > Wetlands | place: USA... | reverse complement strand
AGCTGCATCGAGGACGGCCTCGATCGACTGAACATCGGGAAGTGGAGCGACCGGACCGGCGGCGCGCTTTGAGGCCTCTTCCTGGTGGCAAGCGAAATATTCCTCGAGCATCGGCGCGACGGTTCGCGCGGCCGGGTAGGACAGGTTCATCGCGCGCGTCCCGTCCTTGCGACGGCGCCGGCGTACCGAATCCCGGGTTTCTGGCTGCTCGCCTGGCACATGAATCGGTTCATACTTCAGCACCTTAGGGTGTGATGCAGCCCGGCATCAGCGCGATTCACAGGCCCCGAGACGCTCCTCAATACTCCCGAAACCGTCACAGACCGTGTCGGGCTCCTCGCGGCCCGAATCCGACATCTGACGGACTCTTTCGTTGACAACATAGTGTCGCATAACATCTCAAGCTGGATGCGTGCTGGGCGGACCGGCAATCAGCCGGTCGTGGTGGCTGGCGGCCATTCCGGGCGGGTCACCGGTGTGTGCGGACCATGAGCCCCGGCATTCTCGATTTCGCCGCGGCAGAGGCGCGGCGCGGTCGTGGTTTGCGCGCCGGCAATTGAATGTCGTCAGCCGACCCTTTTCGGACGCATTGGGACTGGAGATCTGGGACGCTTTCTGCTATTCAAGAGAATAGGTCCTGATATAGTACTTAAATTCGAGTATCTGAGGTAGGCGTTGAAAATGCCCCCGACCCAAGAACGCCCTGAGGTGCCTCCGGAAGAGAGTCCCTCCGGACACGGAGCAACGCCGCCCAGCGTTGGCAAGTCGAAGAAACGAGGATTGATCTGGGTTGTCTTCCTGCTGATCATCGCGGGAATTGCAGCCTACGCCGTACGCCACGCCGGCGATGTGGGTAGCGCGCCCAAGGGAAGCGGAGGAGGCGGCGGCGGGGCCGCGGGACCGATTCCAGTGGTCGTCACCAAGGTTACGCGGTCCAGCGTCCCGCTCTACCTGAGCGATTGCCTGGGAAACGTCAGCCCATACTACACGGTGACTGTGAAATCGAGGGTGGATGGCCAGTTGATGCAAGTGGATTTCACGGAAGGTGAACTGGTCAAAGAGGGCCAAGTCCTGGCGGAGATCGATGACCGGCCATTTCACATCCAGCTCGATGTGGCGCAAGCCGCGCTGGCTCACGATCAGGCTCTGTTGAACAACGCCAGGCGGGACCTTAGCCGTTACCAGGACCTGATCAAGCAGAACGCCATTCCGGGGCAGACGCTGGACACTCAGACGGCACTGGTTGCTCAGTACGACGCCACCATCAAGCAGGATCTTGCCAATATCGACAGCGCCAAGCTGCAGTTGGTTTACGCGAAAATCACGGCTCCGATTACGGGTGTGGTCGGACTGCGTCTGGTCGATCCTGGAAATATCGTGCACGCGGGCGACGCCGGCGGCATCGTCACCATCACCCAACTCCAGCCCATTGCGGTGCTGTTCACGACCAACGAGGACAACCTTTCGAAGCTGATGCCGACGTTGCGCGCGGGCGCGCATCTGCCGGTAGAGGCGTACAACCGCGACAACTCGAAGAAACTGGCGTCCGGAACGCTGATGACCCCCGACAATCAGGTGGACAGCACCACCGGGACGGTGAAGCTCAAAGCCGTCTTCGATAACAAGGACAACGCCCTGTACCCGCAGCAGATGGTCAACGTCCGCGTGCTGGTGGACACCTTGAGCAATCAGCTCGTGGTTCCCAACGTAGCCATTCAATATGGACAGCAGGGCACGTTCGTTTATGTGGTGGATGACGATTCCAAAGTGCACCTGAAGCCAGTCCAGATCGGAATCACGACTGCTACTTCCACCAGCATCCTCAGCGGCATTACGGATGGGGAACGGGTGGTAGTGGATGGAACCGACAGGCTGATTGAAAACGCAACGGTTCGCGTGCGGAAGGCTGGTGAACTGGAAAATCCGCCGGGTTATGATGCCGGAAGCGGCGGGCGGGGCGGACGGCAGGGCGGCGGCCGGGGCCGGTCCGGCAAAGGTGAGGGCAGGAAGGGCCGGGGCGGAGGCGGCGGTCAGTGAGCCCGTCCCGAATCTTCATCCTGAGGCCGGTTGCGACCTCATTGATGATGGCCGGGGTTGTGCTCGTGGGAATTACTGCATTCCGGCAGTTGCCGGTTTCGGCACTGCCGCAAGTGGATTATCCGACCATCCAGATCCAGACGTTTTACCCGGGCGCGAGCCCCGATGTGGTGACGTCATCCATCACCGCGCCATTGGAAAAGCAGTTCGGACAGGTGCCCGGCTTGACGCAGATGACGTCGATCAGCTCCTTCAGCAGTTCGCTGGTGACATTGCAATTCTCCCTGGACCTGAGCATCGACGTGGCCGAACAGGAAGTGCAGGCCGCCATCAATGCCGCCTCCACGTTCCTTCCCAACAATCTGCCGTTTCCTCCCATTTACAGCAAAACGAACCCCGCCGACGCCCCGATTCTCACGTTGGCGGTGACGTCTTCCACTTTGCCGCTGCCGAAGGTTGAAGAATTAGCCGAGACACGCATGGCGCAGAGGATTTCCCAACTCAAAGGCGTGGGATTGGTGAGCATCAGTGGCGGCCAGCGTCCCGCCGTGCGGGTGCAGGCGAATCCCACCGCGTTGGCGTCCTACGGGCTGAGTCTGGAGACCCTGCGGACAGCCCTCGCCAGCGCCAATGTGAATCAGGCCAAAGGGAGTTTCGACGGGCCCGACCAGGCCTGGACGATCAATGACAACGACCAGCTGAATGCCGGCGCGCAGTATGGACCGATCCTGATTGCCTATCGCAACGGCGCGCCAGTGCGCGTGAGGGACGTCGCCACGGTTATCGACGGCGCGGAAAACACCAAGCTGGCTGCCTGGATCAACGATCAGCCGGCGATCGTTCTAAATATTCAGCGGCAGCCCGGGACCAACATTATCAGCGTGGTCGATACCGTGAAAAGCATCCTTCCCCAGATCGAAGCCTCGCTTCCGGAAGGAATCAAGGTGCAGGTGGTCTCCGACCGCACCACCACCATCCGGGCGTCGGTGAAAGACGTCGAACTGGAGTTGCTGCTGACCACCGTGCTGGTGGTGATGGTCATTTTTTTGTTTCTGCGGAGTGCGTCGGCCACCATCATTCCCGGCGTGGCGGTGCCTCTTTCGCTCATCGGCACTTTCGCCGTGATGTACCTGCTGGGGTACAGCCTGGACAATCTTTCGCTGATGGCCCTCACCATCTCCACCGGTTTTGTGGTGGACGACGCGATCGTGATGATCGAGAATATCTCGCGTTACATCGAGAAAGGCGACTCAGGCATGGAGGCGGCGCTGCGTGGATCCGAGGAAATCGGGTTCACCATCGTATCTCTGACGGTTTCGCTGATCGCGGTGCTGATTCCCCTGCTGTTCATGGCGGACATCGTGGGCCGCCTGTTCCGGGAGTTCGCGGTGACGCTGGCCGTCACCATCATTTTCTCGGCCTTTGTCTCGCTCACGCTGACGCCGATGATGTCCGCGCGAATTCTGCGGCATCGCCCGCCTTCCGAGCAGGGGATTTTATATCGATGGTCGGAATGGTGCTTCACCAAAACCATCGAGGCCTACGGCCGAATGGTCAAGGTGGTGCTGCGCCATCAGTTTGTCACCCTGCTCATCGCGATCGCCACACTCGGTTTCACGATCTACCTGTACAGGATCGTTCCGAAGGGCTTTTTCCCGGTGCAGGATACCGGCTCGATTTTGGGAATTTCGCAGGCGGCGGAAACGGTTTCGTTCAGCGCGATGGCCAGCCGGCAGCAGGAACTGGCGCAAGTGATCCGGCGGGATCCGGCGGTGGAGAATGTCATCTCGTTCATCGGAGCCGACGGCGTGAACACCACCATGAACAGCGGCCGGATACAGATCACGCTGAAACCGCTCGAGGAACGTGCCGGCGTATCGGCGAACGATGTGATCCGGCGGCTGGATCCCAAACTGCAAGATGTGCCCGGCATCCGGTTATTCATGCAGCCGGTGCAGGATCTCACCGTGGAAGACCGCATCAGCCGGACGCAGTATCAGTATTCGCTGGATGCGCCGGACACGACCTCGCTCGATACCTGGGTTCCGCGGTTAGTGGAAAAAATGAAACACCTGCCGGAATTGCGCGACGTAGCGAGCGACCAGCAGAACAACGGTCTCGGCCTGCTGGTCAACATCGACCGGGATACCGCCGGCCGGCTGGGAATCACGCCGCAGAACATCGACGACACGCTCTACGACGCGTTCGGGCAGAGGCAGGTATCGACCATTTATACCCAGACCAACCAGTTCCACGTGATCCTGGAAGTGACGCCCCGGCTCCAACTCGATTCAGGGGCGTTGAGCAGCCTTTATTTGCCTATCGGTTCGGCGTCGGCGAATCTCGCCACTACGATTGCGCTGGCGGGAACGAACAGCGCCCTGACGGGCGCGGCGGCGCTGGCTCCTTCTCCGCTCGGATCGTTCACGCGGGCAGCCGTCATCCCGGTGCCGATTACCATTAACCACCAGAGCCAGTTCCCGGTGGTGACGCTTTCCTTCAACCTGGCGCCTGGGGCGTCACTTGGCGGGGCGGTTCAGCATATTCGCCAGGTCACCTCTGAATTGGGCATGCCGGCCAGCATTGAGCCCAGTTTCCAGGGGACGGCGCATGCCTTCGAGACGTCCCTGGCCAATGAATCGCTGCTGATTCTGGCGGCCATGGTCACCGTCTATCTGGTGTTGGGCATGCTGTACGAGAGCTTCATCCATCCCATCACGATTCTTTCCACGCTGCCGTCGGCCGGCGTGGGGGCGATCCTGGCTCTGATTCTGTTCAAGAAGGACCTGGACGTGATCGCGCTGATCGGCATCATTCTCCTGATCGGCATTGTGAAGAAGAACGCCATCATGATGATTGATTTCGCGTTGGAAGCCGAGCGGCATGAAGGGAAGAAGCCGGAGGAAGCCATCTACCAGGCGTGCCTGCTGCGCTTCCGGCCTATCATGATGACTACCATGGCGGCCCTGCTGGGCGCCGTGCCGCTGGCGTTCGGCAGCGGCGTGGGTTCCGAACTGCGAAAGCCGCTGGGTATCTGCATCATCGGCGGATTGCTGCTGAGCCAGGTAATGACCCTGTTCACCACACCGGTCATCTACCTGTATTTCGATCGGGCTGCAAACTGGGTCGGACGGGTGCGTGGTTCCGGGCGCGAGCCGGAGCTTCCTTCCCGGAATGCGTCGACCTGAGGCAGGCGCGTATGAGCATTTCCACTCCATTTATTCACAGGCCGGTCGCCACCACGTTGTTCACAGTGATGGTGACGCTAGCCGGCGCGCTGGCCTATACTCTGCTGCCGGTTGCCGCGCTACCCGAAGTGGATTTCCCGACGATCATGGTCAGCGCCGGTCTGCCCGGCGCCAGTCCGGAAGTGATGGCGGCATCCGTCGCGACTCCGCTCGAAAAGCAGTTCACGCACATCGCCGGCGTGACGGAAATGACTTCGCGGAGCTCTGTGGGTTCGGCGATGATCACGCTGCAATTCGATTTGGGCCGTGACATCAACGGAGCGGCCCGCGAGGTGCAAGCGGCCATCAATTCGGCCGGCGCCCTGCTCCCGGCCAATCTTCCATCCAAACCGAGGTACCGAAAGATCAATCCAGCCGACCAGCCGATTCTGCTGATGACCCTGGAAAGCGACGTCGTTCCCAGGCCGCAATTGTACGATATTGCCTCCTCGGTGTTCGCGCAGAAGTTGGCGCAGGTCGAAGGAGTCGGCCAGGTGAACGTGGGCGGCAGTTCGCTTCCCGCGGTTCGCGTGGAAGTCAATCCGCAGCCTCTCTCCCGCTATAACGTGGGTCTTGACCAGGTCGGCACCTTCCTGCAAGGCGCCAATTCCAACCGGCCGAAGGGATCGGTGGCAAACGACGAGCGGGAGATTCCGATTTACACCACCGACCAGCTTTTCAAGGCCGACGAGTACAAGAACCTCGTGGTGGTTTTTCGGCGGGGAGCGCCTGTCCGGCTGTCGGACCTGGGCCGCGTCGTCGATGCCAATGAAGACGTCCGGAACTTCGGTGTAGTCAACGGGAACCCGATGGTTCAGATCCAGATCAGCCGCCAGCCGGGCGCGAACATCGTGAAGACGGTGGCGCGCATTAAAGCTCTGATGCCGCAGTTTCAGGCCCAGCTTCCGCCAACGGTCCGTTTCAAGATTGCCAGCGACCGCACCATCACGACGCGGGATTCGCTGCACGATGCGCAGCGCAACGTGATCGTTTCGATCTGCCTGGTGGTTCTGGTGGTTTTCCTGTTCCTGCGCAGCGTCTGGTCCACCATCATTCCGAGCATCTCGGTTCCGGTCTCCATCATCGCCACTTTCGGCGCCATGTACCTGCTGGGATACACGCTGGACAACCTCTCTCTAATGGCGCTCACCATCGCGACGGGTTTCGTAGTGGACGATGCGATCGTGGTGATCGAGAATATCACGCGCCACATCGAAAACGGTCTGTCTCCGATGCAGGCTTCGCTGAAAGGCGCCGAAGAAATCGGATTCACCGTTCTTTCAATGAGTATCTCGCTGATCGCCGTATTCATTCCCATCCTGATGATGAGCGGCGTGGTGGGCCGCCTGTTCCGCGAATTTGCCGTGATTCTCGCCTGCGCCATCGGCATCTCGATGGTGATCGCGCTCACCGTGATTCCCAGCATGTGCGCACACTTCCTTAAAGAAGACCGAGGACACGGGTACCTGTATCGGCAGACCGACAAGATCTACAAGTGGATCATCTCGACCTACGCGTCAGCCCTCGATGTGGTGCTCAATCACCCGGCATCCGTCCTGGTCACTTTGCTGATCACGGTGGGCATCAACGTCTACCTTTACGACAAGATACCCAAGGGATTTTTCCCGCAGCAGGACACGGGACGGCTGCAGGGCGCGGTCATGGGTCAGCAGCACATCTCCTACCAGGCGCTGGTTACCAAGGCCCGATGGTTCGAGGAGAAGATCCGAGTCGACCCGGATGTCGAAGCGGTGACCATGGTGGCCGGAACGTCGGGCGGGGGCTTTGGGGGTAATTCCGCGCAGATCAACGTGCAGCTCAAACCCGTGGGGGTCCGAAAGTCCACCTCCGACCAGGTAGTCGCGCGCATTCGGCGCCAGACCTCGGGCGTGCCGGGGGCGACTCTCTACCTGCAGAATTCACAGGATGTTCGCGTTGGCGGCCGAATGTCCAACGCGCAGTATCAGTACACCATCCAGGCGCCGGACTTCGATGCGCTGGCGGTCTGGGGGCCGCGGCTGATGGAACGGCTATCGGCAGTTCCGGAGATTGCGGATGTGAGCTCGGACCAGCAGAATTCCGGATTGTCGTCCAACGTGACTATTGACCGGGATACCGCATCGCGGCTCGGGCTGACGGCCCAGGCCGTGGATTCGGCTCTGTACGACGCGTTCGGACAGCGGCAGGTTTCGGTGATGTACAAGTCCATCAATCAATACCATGTAGTGCTGGCGCTCCAGCAGCAGTGGTGGCAGAGCCCGGACTTTCTAAATACCATCTACGTGCAGACGCCCAGGGGCACCAACGTCCCTTTGTCGACCTTCACTCATTTCGCGCAAGGCATCACGCCGATTTCGCTCCCGCATCAGGGACAGTTTCCGGCTGCGACTCTTTCGTTCAACCTTTCCGAAGGCGTGGCTCTGAGCGACGCCGTGGCGGCCATCAACCGCGCCGAAGTGGAAATGGGCTTGCCCGCCAACATCACCGGGAAGTTCGCCGGCACCGCGCGGGCGTATCAGGAAGCGCTGCAAAACCAGCCGATCCTGATCGCCACGGCGCTCGTCGCCGTGTATATCGTGCTCGGCATGCTGTACGAGAGCCTCATTCATCCGCTGACTATCATCTCCACGCTGCCATCGGCCGGCGTGGGCGCGCTGGTAGGAATGGTCCTGTTCAAGAGCAATCTGGACATCGTGGGCATGATCGGAATCATCCTGCTGATCGGCATCGTGAAAAAGAACGCCATTATGATGATCGATTTCGCGTTGGCGGCGGAACGGAACGAGGGGATGAATTCACGGGACGCCATCTTCCAGGCCTGTCTGCTGCGATTCCGGCCAATCATGATGACCACGATGTGCGCGCTCCTGGGCGGGATGCCGATGGCGCTCGGTTGGGGCGCCGGCGCGGAGTTGCGAAAACCACTCGGAATTTCCATCGTAGGCGGGCTGGTGGTGAGCCAGATGTTGACCCTGTTCACCACCCCGGTGGTTTATCTTTACTTCGACCGGTTGCGCAAGTTCTTCTCGCGTCCGCAGCCGAGTTACCGGAACCGGCCCGGATTTCTGATTCCGGGCGGAGATGGCGGCCGGAGTTGATTCAGCGGACGGGCAAGAAAGTTCGCCGTCTCCGTCCCGATGCCACCTCCGAGGGATCGAAAGCTACCCGGAGCTGTTCGCCAAGGAACCCAGGCAACTCCTCATTGATCACATCGGCGTGAGTGGTGCACAGGCCGTGCGGCGCCGGGGATCACCTTCAAGCTGCCATTCTCAACGAGCCTGGAACTTGGTCTGCCCGAATCGTCGATGGGCCGGATCGGATCGGCGTCGCCTTGAATGACCAGAGTGGGGAATTCGATCTTCTTGAGGTCTTCGGTCTGGTCGGTTCCGGAAACAATCCTTGATGCAATCGTACGCCCCAACGATCGAGGCCTGCATCCCTTGCAGCCAGAACGATTCCCGAACGCCCTCAGACACCGCCGCTCCCGGCTTGTCGTGCCCATAGAACGGAAGGCTCGGGTCTTTAAAGAACTACGAACGTTCCTTGACCTCGCCGTCGCGAATTCCGAGATCGGCAGCGATATCGGCTGGCACACGTTTCGGCACAGCTACCGGTCTTGGCTGGATGAGACCGGGGCGCCTCTCACCGTCCAAAAGGAGTTGATGCGCCATGCCAGCATCCAGACCCGATGAACATCTACGGAAAGGCCATGACCGACACCAAGCGTCAGGCTCACCGCAAAGTCGTGGAGATGGTGCTTAAGTCCAAGAAAACCGAGGAAGGCAACGGCGAGAAGAAGCCGATTGCTGGTATTGGGAGCTAATGGGAGTTCGAGTCGTGCTCAGGAATCCGCGCAACTTGTTGAGGGAATTGGTTGCGGGGGGTGGATTTGAACCACCGACCTTTGGGTTATGAGCCCAACGAGCTACCAGACTGCTCCACCCCGCACTCACATCGTAGCGTACGTTACACGATCGGTCAAACTCCCGTGCCAACTGGTAAGCGGAGGCTCGTGGCTTGGTTCATCCGGCAGGAACTCGCAAGGTCGATGGCGGTCTCGCCTAAAATACCCTTTCGGCCCTGTCTCATGCGAGCCGGGTCGCGTCGTGAGGGCTGGCGACGCTCCCGGGTCTCGGGCGAAGACAACCCTTCCATCCCGACGGCCTCATCGTGGAGTCGCGCGGACCCGGTGGGCTGGCATTACCGCCGCCGAAGACTCAGTTTCTTCGACTGCCTTTGGTCCGCCTATTCGGTCTTATTGTGTCGGCGTCGCACGACGATCAGCAGCCCGAACAACAGTGCCAGCGCGGCGCAAATTACGCGAATCACACCCGAAGTCATAAACACTTCCTTTCTGGATTCCTTATCGTCCCGTTACATGTTCTCGATGAGCGGAATCAAATCGCGGATCAAATGAGTCAACACCGGACCCACGGTCACCGCGAATAACGACGGCAGCACGCAGAAGAATATCGGAAAGACCAACTTCACCGCCAACTTCGACGCGCGCTCCTCGGCTCTCTGCCGCGCCATGGTGCGCAAGTAATCGGCGTGCCCGCGAAGGCTGGCGGCGATACTCGTACCGAAGCGGTCGGTCTGAATCAATACCGCCACCAGCTTCTTTAAATCCTCCACTCCAGTCCGATCCGCCAGGTTGTGCAGGGCGTCGGCCCGCCGCTTCCCGGCGCGCAGCTCCAGATTCATTACCGTAAATTCGTCGGAAATCTCCGGATGCGCCGCGATCAATTCCTTGGCAACCTGCAAGGTGGTCTGGTCGATTCCTAATCCCGATTCCACGCAGATCACCATCAGATCCAGCGCGTTTGGCAGCCCCTTCTCGATCGCGTGCTTTCGCTTGCGGATCCGCCACAGCAAATATTGCATCGGAGCCACGTAACCCAATGCCGCGCCGGCTCCGACTCCCAGCACCAGGTTCGAGCTTCCGGCGCCGGCCTGCAGGGCGATGGCGGTCGCCGCCGCGCTGAAAATCAGCGTCCCCACCACGCGCGCGCCTTGAAAATAGTGCGCGGCGTTGGGGTTGCGGATACCCGCGCGCACCAGACGGCGCTTCATCAACGGAAGACCCCTGCCCGACGCCGGAAGCGCGGATCCAATCCGGCTGACGAGTTCGCGCCAGATCAGCGCCGGGGAGAATACTTCTTTCGGGACCAGCCGAGGTCCCACGGCCAGGCGCGTCAGCGAACGGGCGCGGCGACTGTCGAGCTTCAGCCCGATCCAGGCCGTCCCTCCAGCGACCAGCAGAAATACGGCTGCCGTGAGTGCTCCCATCATTCCGTCACCCCAGCTGGGTCGCAGTTGGCAATTCCGATCCGGCAAAACGCGACTCGCATGCTCATACCTCGAACGTCACGATCTTACGAATGATCATGTACCCGATCCCCTGCAGGCCCAACGCGGCTCCAAGCAACTCATGCCCCATGGGATCGTCGATGAAAAACCGCGCATAACTCGGGTTCACGACGAACATCAGGACGGCAACCGCGAGCGGAATCGCCGCCAGGATTCGTCCCGACATCAGGCCCTGCGCGCTGACCGCCCGAACGCGCGCCCGCAGCTTGAACCGCTCGCGGATCAACTGCGCCAGCTTGTCGAGCAACTCCGCCAGATTGCCGCCCGTGCGTTTTTGCAGGAGAACCGCGGAAACAAAGAATTGCACATCCATCGAGGGAACGCGCAGCGCCAGCTTCCGCAACACGATTTCCAGGGGCTGCCCCAGGTTCTGTTCTTCGAAAACGCGCCGGAACTCGCCCGCCACCGGTTCACTGAATTCGCGGTGCGCCATCTCGATGGCCACGGAATACGCATGACCGGCCCGCATCGACCGTGAAATGAATTCCAGACAATCCGGAAATTGCGCCTCGAATTCCATCACGCGCTTCCGCGCTTTGTGCCGTGCGTAAGCCAGGGGCAGGCCGGCCGTCACGCATCCAGCCGCCAAAGCCGCCACGGGAAGGGAGTTGCCGCTTACCAGGGTGACGGCGCCGAAGCCGGCCAGGAACATTGTGACGCAGCGATGCAGCAATCCCGCCGGGCCCCACTTCAGATCCGCAGTCTCCAATATGCGGCCGGCTTTCTGTTTCAACCGCAGCCGATCCATGAGCTGCGCCGTCAAGCGTCCGCGGACTCCCGTTGCCGCTTCGATCAGCCGGGGGCGCCCCGCGGCCGCCGACGGTCCGATCACTCGCGGCGCCAGCCTCCTCACCGCCAGCGCGGCGTCCCGCTTTTCCATGTGCCGCGCCACCAGGGAATAGGTGAGGACCGCGGTTGTGGCCGCGACCAGAAACAAGGTCAGCACGCCGGCTCTCCGATTTCCACAACTTCATCGAACACGTCCAGCGGCAGGCGTACCCCCGCGGTTACCAGCTTCTCGTTGAACTTTGGAAGGATGCCGGTGGCGCAGAACCGTCCCAGCACGCGGCCTTCGGGCGTAAGGCCGCGCTTCTCGAAGACGAAGATGTCTTGCAGCGTGACAATATCCGTCTCCATGCCGGTGATTTCGGTGATGCTGGTGACACGACGCGTCCCATCACTCAAACGCGAACACTGCACCAGCAGATGCACGGCCGAGGCGATCTGCTGCCGGATGGCAGTGAGGTGCATGTTGGCGTTGGCTAGCGTGACCATGACCTCCAACCGCGACACCGCGTCGCGCGGCGTATTGGCATGGACGGTCGTCAGCGAGCCGTCGTGGCCGGTATTCATCGCCTGCAGCATGTCGAGGGCCTCCTCGCCACGCACCTCGCCCACGATAATGCGATCGGGACGCATGCGGAGGCTGTTGATCAGAAGTTGCCGTTGACGCACGGCGCCCTGGCCTTCAAGGTTCGGGGGGCGGGTTTCCAGCCGCGCCAGATGCGGCTGCTTGAGTTGCAGTTCGGCGGCGTCTTCGATGGTGACGATGCGTTCCTTGGGCGAGATGAACGCCGAAAGCGCGTTGAGCAGCGTGGTCTTGCCCGCTCCGGTGCCGCCCGAGACAATGAGGTTGAGGCGCGCCCGCACCGCCCCTTCCAGGAGCATCATCATGCCGCGCGTCACCGACCCCTTGGCCACCAGGTCGTCCGGCATCAGCCGGTCGGTTGCGAAGCGGCGGATCGAGAGCAGCGGGCCATCCACGGCCAGCGGCGGAATGATGGCATTGACGCGCGAACCGTCGCTCAAACGGGCGTCCACCATGGGGTTCGATTCGTCGACGCGGCGCCCGACCTGGGAGACGATCTTGTCGATGATGCGCAGCAGATGGCCGTCATCATGGAAGCGGACGTTGGTCAGCTCCAGAATGCCTTTCCGCTCCACGTACACCTGGCGGTGGCTGTTCACCAGGATATCGCTGACACCCGGATCCGCCAGCAGCGGCTCGAGCGGGCCCAGTCCGAAGACCTCATGCAGCACTTCATCGGAGATCTGCTGCTTTTCAGCGGCGGTGAGGGGCGTCGGTTCCTCCTGCATCATCGCCAAAACCGCTTCCCGCACTTCGGCGCGGATGTGATCGTTGTCGATGCCCGCCAATGCGTCCAGGTTGATCCGTTCGAGCAACTTGCGGTGGAGGGCGAACTTCAGCTCCTGATACTCCGTTTTCAAAGCAGCGGGATTGGCAGCGTGGTGAAGCAGACGCTGTTCCCAGTCTGATTCCAGGACCGCATTCCGGCCGGTGTTCATTTGTCTTCACCGTCCTTGCGGAATGTCTCGATGGTTTTGATCCGTCCGTGAATGAGTTCGATCTGTTCCACCGTGGGCTTGCCCGCTGCCATCGGCGCCGGCGGAAGAAACGGCGCCGGCGGAAGAAACGGCATCGGCGGCGGCGCGGGACGCTCCGCCCGATCGCCGGTGGTACGCCCGGGCGCGTCGCGCGCCACTGGCCCGGCTTCCTCCGTGGGAGGCCCGCCGAAAAGGTCCCGTGTGCGCCTCCCGGAGGTTCGTTCCAGCCTGTCGTCCGCGGAGTTGCGCAGCACCAACTGCACTTTGCCCTCGCTGTTGGCCAGGGTCAAGGCTTCCGCGTCCTGTGGGCTGACCAGCAGCGTGACCACCGGAACCTGGATCGACTGGCTCTTTCCATCCGTCTGAATTGTCTGGCCCGCCGATAGCACCGCGATGTTCTGCAGCACGGTGCGAGTCATCGTGTCGTTGCCGGCGGCCTGATGGCCGGTAACCAGAACGTCCACACGCATTCCCGGCAGGATGAAGCCCGCCACACCCACGACATCATTGACCCGTACCGACATCGCCCGCATGCCGGACGGAATCAAGGGAGCCAGGCCCATTCCGCTGCCCTTGGCCGCCAGACGAGCTTCCACCACGGGCTCGTCCGGTCCGATCGGACTGATCACCGGCCGGTCCACCACATCGTCCAGGCGGGAAAAGCCTCCCGGTGGAAAGAAACTCTCCGGAACATCGCGCAACGTAATCGCGTCGCGCGCCACCGTGGCCCCGATCGCCAGCGGCTTGCTGGCGATGACCATCGGCTTGCGCGCTTCCCCGTGCCGGCCGCCGGAGCCTACCGCAATGCGGTAAAACAGCGCCGAAACCACCATGGCCCACAACAGGCTGGCCGAAAGGACTACGAAAAACCGCCGATCGAATCGCATCACGCACCCCCTATCGCCCGGCCGCCGAGGCAACTGAGCCACGCCCCGAGGACGATTGCCGGAGCGTAGGGAACGGCCCGCGAGCGCGGCCGCAGCACCAGCCAAAGGGCAGTCCAGACGCCTCCCGCAACCGCGGCCAGCAAGCCGGTCAACAGAATCCCCGCTGGACCGAGCAGCGCTCCGAACGCGGCCATCAGCTTGACGTCGCCGCCCCCCATGGTGCCTTTCATCTGTAACGGCAGCAGCAGAACGAAACCGACCGCCGCGCCCGCCGTGGCCAGTGCCAGGCCCAGCCAGCCCGCGGCGACAGAGTTCCCGGCCAGACCGGCCACCACGCCGGATGCCGTCAGCCAGTTGGGAATCGACCGGCGCCTTACGTCGGCAACTGCCGAACACACGCCTAAAATCGCCGCCGCCTGGATAAGCCACGTCATGGAGTCCGCACCTCCCGCAGGAACAACTTGGCCACCGAATCGCGGTAGGCCAGCCGCCATCCAGGCTCACGGTCGAGGATCGTGCTGAGGGGCCAATCGCGGGGCAACAGCGCGGCGGAGAAATTGTATTGACGAAGCAGATCCCTCCAACCCTCCTCGGAAGACAGGAGCCTGCGATAGTCGGCGCCGATCGCAGCGCCGTAGAAATCGCTGCGCCCATCGAAGAATACCCGCCCGCGAGGGTAGAGGCGATAGATCAGATAATCCGCCCACTGATCCGAGGTCAGCACCCTGGGCGCCTCAGGTCCCGCCAGCAAACCGCTGTTCCGATCCACCGCCCGGGCAGGAAACCGGGATGATGGAAATTGCGCGCCCTGGTGCGCCGCAAGCCACACGGTGAGCAGCGCCGCAGCCGCGATCCAGCCGCTGGCCCGCCACTGCCTTCCGAAATCCAGCGAAAGATCCCACATCACCCGAACCGGCGAGCGCGGCGTTTCGCGTTCCGCCAGCCTGCGCCAGGCCGCCGCGGCCGCCGTGGCCACGACCGGCGCCGCGGCGATGGCGAAGAACGGAATGTGCCGCGCCGAGCGCAGCGCCGCAAACCCCAAGCCCAGGACCAGGGTCGCTTCAAATCGGCTGGCGCGCCACGCCAGCGCCATCGAACTCAACAGCAGCAGCCCGAACACGACCGCCGCTTCTCCGCGGATGCTGGGGGATTGAAACTCCTGCACATGGTCGAGGATCCAGGACGAGCGGAGGTACTGCCAGAGATGTTCATGCAAGCGCCATCCGTACGGATTGACGAGTGTCGCCGCAGCCGTCAGGAATGACAGCGCGGCATAGCGGACGCGCCCGCCGCGCCCGGCCGTCAGCGAAGCCGCGGCCAGAGTCGCCGGCAACAGAAGGAAGGCGCCATGCAGATTGGCCCACAAAGCGGCCAGAGGAATCAGCATCCATACCAGCCAGCCCGGCCGCCGCATATCGGCTTCGATCCACCCCACGGAGATCGTGTAGAGCAGAAAGGAGAAGACGTGGGGCCTCGCCTGGTAATGGTTACTCGAAGCGCTGGCGGCTGCCAAAGTGGCCGCCAGCGCCACCCAGAGTCCCACGCCGTCACGCAGGAGACGCGCGAACAAAGCGGCCCCCGTCAGAGCCAGCACCGTTCCGGCCGCGGCGGCCACGCCGGCGAGACCCGCCCATCGATTCAGCCGCGCGAAGAGCACATCGGACAGCCATTCCCAGGCAAACCATGGCTGGCCGGGCCGGGAGAAGGAGAATGGATCGGAGGTCGGAACTCTGCCTGTCGCGATCACCAATTCTCCGGTGCGGATGTGCCAGCCGGTGTCGCCATCGGCGAGCAGGGCTTCGAGGCCGTGCGGTGGCGCGAACAGAGCCAGAAACAAGGCCACAAAGAAGACGTCGACCAGCGACGGGCACAGCCAGCGGCGGATTGTGATGGATCCGGCGGTCGTCATCTCGTCTATGGTTCTGATCGGTTGAAACTTGCAGGACTTTAGTCGCGGCCGCCTCACCTTTTGCCGCGTCTCGCCGATGTGAACGGTAGACCTCATGTCCGGAATCCCCATGCGCGGCGCCTCGCTGACTTTCAAACCTCTGGTGGTGTGTCCCCAACCCGCGTTGGGCCAGCGGATTCTGTCGGTTCTGCGTGAGTTCTCGCTGGAGGTTGCGACCCCGCTGATGGAATACCCGCGCCTGGGGACCATCGCGGCGATCACGCAGCAGGCGGGGTGCGACATCTGCTTTCTGGACGTGGCCACCAATCCCGAGCATGCCCAACAGCTGATTGGCGAACTGGCGCCTGCCGTCCCGGTGGTGGCGCTGCACAACCGCGCGGATGCCGATCTCATCCTGCGATGTCTGCGCCGCGGCGCCTGCGAATTTCTCACGGATCCCACGCCGGACGCCCTGCGCAACCTGTTCTCCCGTTTGTGGCGCGCCCGCCAACCCGCCGCGGAACGACTCGCGGGCTGCGTCTACGTCGCCGTTCCGGGAAAAGGCGGGTCGGGGGCGAGCACCGTGGCGGCGCACCTGGCGATTCGCATGGGATTCGGTGGCGCGCGCGTCCTGCTCGTAGACGGCGACTGGCTGAGCGGGAGCGTTTCCTTCCTCCTCAAAGTCAAGACTGAATTTCACCTGGGCGACGCGATTCGCGACCTGAGTCGCATGGACGACGATCTTTGGCAACAGTTGACGGTGCGCACCTCCGGTATCGACGTGTTGGCGGCGCCGGCGAGTGCGGCCACGCGAATCGAAGTTCCTCCACAGACCGCCGCGGAATTGTGCGCCTTCTGGCGGGAACGCTACGAAGGGGTGATACTCGATCTCGCCGACGCGCGCTCCGCCGCCGATACCGGCTTGGCTGCCCTGGCGGATTGCGTCCTGCTGGTTACCGCCAACGAATTGGGGTCGCTGCAGGCTACGCGCCGTTCCGCCGAGTACCTGGCGAAGCTCATGGGCGGCCGAGAACGGCTCAAGCTGATTCTCAACCGTTACAGCTCGGCCGGCGGGCTGAAACGTGAAGATATCCTGCGAGCCCTGGGTCTTGAGCCCTATGCCACCACGGCGGATGATTGGGCCACCATGCAAACGGCCTTGCTCGATGGCCGGCCCGCGCCCGCATCCTCCCGATTTGCAACCTCAATCGATGCTCTCTACCGCCAATTGCGCCAGCCGCGCGGCCCGGCACAGGAATGTGCTGCCGGGAAACGCGGATCCTGGCTGATGCTGCACCGCCAGGCGAGGATCGAATCGGGCAAATAAGCCTGGGGAGTAAGCAGTTTACCGAATGTCGTTCCAAAACCTCCAATGGTACGTTCAGATCAAGGAACTAAATCATGAAAACCTTTTGGACGCACTTCTGGTGCGACACGCAGGGGCAGGATTTGGTCGAATATGCGCTGGCAGCCGGCATGGTTGCGGTTGCCGCCGTGGCTGCGATGCCCAGTTTGAGCTCTACGCTGAGCACGGTGTTTTCAAAAATCGGATCCATCATTCAGTCGAACGTGAATTGACAGTCCCTCAAACGGAAAGGAGCAAACGATGAAGCGAATTCAGGAGCAACTGCTCAGATTGCGGGTTTGGCAGGATACCAGTGGCCAGGATCTGGTCGAATATGCGCTCGCGGCCGGCCTCGTGGCGGTTGCCGCCGTGGCCTGCATGCCGGGTCTCAGCGGCACGGTCAACAACGTATTCACCAAGATCGGCGGGATTATCAATAACAACGTTCACTAAGCAAAACCCGTCGCACCCTGAAGTTTGCGAGAGGCAGACCGCGGAGTTTTCCGGATCTGCCTCTTTTCGTGTGTTCGCGGAAGGGGCTGTTGGCGCCGAGAAGGCCGGCGGCCCAAAACGACCGCCTGTCCTACTGAAGGATGATTTGCCGGGCGGTGGCCTGGAACTTCATAGCACCCGAGTCCAATGGCAGGATCGATGGCACGATGGAGTAGGCGGTCTGCACCTGGACCGTGCTTCCTGGATTATTGTTGTTCGACGGTGTCCAGGTGACGGTCACCGTCAGACTCGCCGGGTTCAACGGGGTAGCGTACTGCTGCGCGATGGATTGAATGTCCGCCACCGACGCCGCATGTCCGCTGGCGCTGCCCCGCACCGACGCGTATCGCGCCGCGCGCTGCGCTGCGAATTCCAGCGAGTTTGCCGCCATTCCTGCAAATCCAACTTCCATCATGCCGCCGACCAGCACGGCGAGCGTCCATAGCGCCAAAGCTCCTTCAATCAGCGTGCTGCCACGCCGCGACCGTCTTGTGGCGCCGCGCCGGCGAACCGGCGATCGGTTGATTGCCTGTACCATAGCCTACTGAACCCGCATCTTCGCCTGGGCCGACGTCGTGCCGCCGAATCCCAGGCCG
>Ga0335073_10005240_pt1 | contig 18189 bp, 16 predicted proteins | sample Lox_Sample_22_FD_207093 | JGI IMG/M metagenome (GOLD analysis project Ga0335073, IMG submission 207093) | Soil microbial communities from Loxahatchee National Wildlife Refuge, Florida, United States - Lox_Sample_2.2 | ecosystem: Environmental > Terrestrial > Soil > Wetlands | place: USA... | reverse complement strand
GCTGGATCCGGGCATCTTACTGAGGCGCTGGATCCGGGCATCCTGCCCGGCCCAGCGCGCGTTGAGCAAAAAAGCGTGGTTTTTTGCTCAACGTCCGCCACCTGCGGCGGCGGGGCACGTCCCTGTGCCTGTCCTAACCGGCAGCCGCGTCGGCGGGTTGCCGGCCGATCAGGTAGAAGTTGCCGTGGAATATCGGGCACTCGGCATGTTGCCATTGGAATCCCGGCAGGGACTTCTCCAGCGACTGGAAGTACTGCACGTTGTCGTGCTCGCCGAAGCGGCGCTGGTAGGCGCACAGAACGTGGCTGAACCCGGCGAGCGCCGGTGCGATCCGCTCGCGCACGGCGAGCGGCGTCTCACTGAGCGACCACGTCGCGATGAAAAGCGAAGGTTGGTGCTCGGCACAGCGCCGCGAGACCGTGGTCGCCGCCGCCGGGTCACCGGAAACCAGCCACTCGAGATTGCCCGGCGGCTGGCTGCCCGGTCCGGTCGGGAACACATTGCGCAGATAGAACCGCTGCAGGGCGCACATGACCGGCAGGTCCCAGATGAGATATCGCTCCCGGTAGCCGAGGTTGCGCAACAGCCGAAAGAAGCTGCCGTAGCCGGCGCCGAAATCGACCACCAGACGCAGCCTCGAGAGGTCGAGGTCCGTGGCTTCCAACAGGCGCAGCAGGTGATAGCCGTGCTGCACGAGCAGCGGACTGCTCAGAGGATAGTGCGGATTGACGAGCGGCCTGCCGACGGGCGACTCCGTCAGCGCTCGCTGGATATCCGCCGAGAAGCGACTGGAGGCGAAGAGGTAGCGCAGGTAGTCATGCGAGCGCGAGCGGATGCGGGGATGGACGGTCTTCATCACCGGCGGCAGGCGCAGGAAGGCATCGGCGCTGCCTTCCTCGATGGAGCGGGTGATGTCCGCGGCGAGTCCCGCCCATTCACCCGTCACCGCCTGGCGGGCGAGCGCGCCCTCGAGCTCCGCGAGCAGCTCGCGGGTGTGTTGCAGCCGCGGCGGTGTGTACTCGCCGAGCAGTTTCGCCGCCATGCGCCGCAGCGCCGTTGCCGTCTCGATCGTCAAAGAGGCCAACGCCTGCCTCCGTCAGCTCGCGGCACGATCCGACGGGATCGGATCGGCCTGCAAGCGCTCGAGCAGTCCGCACCAGGCGGCGAACACCACTGACTCGGGAATTTCCTCCAGGCGGCTCGCCGCCGGCGGTCCACCCACACCGATCACTGGCGATCCGACGGCGCTGCGCGGCTGCCAGACCTGCGACGGGTAGGCGCCGAAGAGGACGACCAGCGGTAGTCCAACGGCAGCCGCGGCATGCGCGGGGCCGGTATCCACGGAAATCATGTCGTGCGACCGCTCGCACAGGGCAAAGAGCCGTCGCAACAGCACCACGGCGATGCCGATCGATGGCAGCTTCGCCTGGGTGCGAATCAGCTCGAGAAACGCCGCTTCCTGTGGCGCCCCGACGAGGACGATGAGCGCCTGCGGCAGCCGTCGCTGCAGATGCTGCTGGACGTGCTGCAGCAACTCCGCCCAGCGTTCCACCGGCCATGCCTTGTGGTCATCCTGCGATGCGCGCGGCCGGGCTCCGCCCTTCATCGTGCGTTGATTGCCTGGCTGGACCAGCACGAGCTCTCGCCCGAGCCATCCTTGCGAGGCGAGCCAGGTCTCGCATGCCGCGCGCTCAGCGGCGGTGATGACGAGCCGCGGCGCGCAGCGCGGTGGTGGCTCCGGCCACGGAAAGTCGGCTTCCCGGAAAGCGGCCGGCGTGCACCGCCCGAGCGCGACGAGCCGGTCCACCCAGTGCTCGGGCGCCTGCCCGCGGCGCTTCGCAGCCGCAAGCATGTCCGCCATGACGACGCAGCGGCTCGCCGATGTGCCGCTCCACCGCAGCAGGCGCGTGATGCGGGGCAATTTGTGCGGAAAGTCCTCGCAAACGTACACCGGCGCCGCGGAATCGGCGCGCAGCGCGCGGCACGCCCGCCACCACTGGCTGTCGAAAAAGAACGCGGTGTGCCGCCCCAGACATATGACTTCGGCGACGTCGGGATGCGAGCGGTAGATCTCCGTGGTCCAGGCGCCAGCGCCAATGATGCGGCACGGCCGTCCGAACCTCCGATGAAGGATCTCGAGCAGCGTGCTCAGCATGATCATGTCGCCGATTCTGCCGAACCAGATGACGACCGGGTTTGTAGGGTCTTGCGGCACGGGAAACAGGGAGCGGCTTCGGCCGCGATCTTCGACTCATCTCGAGCGGCGCTGCGCCCTCTTGCGCCGCAGTATACCGCCGCGCGCCATCCGTGGCCGTGGCTGCGCATCGGAAACTCCGCTGAAGCCACCGCGCGTCGTGCGTTCCTCCGCGGTGATGAGTCCAAGCTTCTCCAGACGCGCCTCGATGGCGCGCAGCGTCCGTCCGTGCTTGCGCGCGATCGCCTGCGGGGATTCACCGCTCTTGAACTCTCCGACCAGCTTGCTCTCCTCATCGGTCGTCCACGCCCGACCGACGTTGTCGGGCAGCTGCGCGCGCCGCTGTGCGCGGGCAGCGGTCAGCTCCAGCGCCGCAAGGCCCGCAAGCAGGGCGCGCAGCACATCGGCGTGCTGCAACACGGTCTCACGCGGCAACTCCGCGCCGGTGACCGGGTCGATCCCCTGGATGAGAGACTGCAATATCTCTCTTGCTCTGGACTGCTGCATGGCGGCTCTCCGCTCGCGTGACGATTGGCGCTCATTGTCGAAGCGCCCGCGCCCACGCCACCAGAGCGACAAGTTGCGCCTTCACACCGATTTGCGGCATTAGCGCGCATTTGCGCCCAAAGGCGGCTTTCCCGTACATTGCGCGCCCCTTCTGACGATTCGCCCGATGCGCGCTTTCGCCTGGTTTCTGCTGTTGATCGCAGTGAGCCTCGCGGCGATGGCGGCGCTCACCTATCCGGCGTGGCTGCTGCTGCATGGCCATTTCGACTTTCCGTTCCATCGCATCGGGGAGCGGATCGGCATGCTGGCGTTTCTGGTCGGATTCCTGCTGCTGGCGCGCCGGCTGCGGCTCGCGGACCGCGCCAGCCTCGGGTACGGAGCACCGCGGCGGATCTTCCTGCGCGAGCTATCCCTCGGGCTCGCGCTCGGCGTGGTCACGATGGCGGCGGTCGCGGCCTCCATGGCCGCCCTGGGGCTGCTCGATTTTCACCAGGCGGCGGCCGACCGCGCCGGGACGCTCGCCGCGCTGGTCGCGAAGCGCCTGGCGAGCGGCCTCGCGGTCGCCCTCATCGAGGAGACGGCGCTGCGCGGCGCGATGTTCACCGGCATTCAGCGGCAGTCCGGCACCGCCGCCGCGGTCGTGCTGACCGCGATCGTCTACTCGTGGACGCATTTCCTCGGCAGCTTCCACATCCCCGCGGCACAGGTCTCCGCGTGGAGCGGCGTCGCCCTGCTTCACGGCACGCTGCAGTCCTTCGACCATCCTCTCGGCATTGCCGATGCCTTTCTCTGCCTGACGGCGGTCGGAGTGGTGCTGGCGCTGGTGCGATCGATCACCGGCAACATCGCCGCCGGAATGGGGCTGCACGCCGGCTGGGTCTGGGTGATGTTGGTGGTGCACGGGCTGTCGCAGCCCAATCGCGCCTCCCCGCTCGGCTTTCTCCTCAGCCGGCACGATGGCTTCACCGGCTGGCTGGTGCTCGGCTGGACCGTGGTGTTGGGTATCGGCCTCAGCCGGTTCTATGGCAAGCGGCAATAGGCCCATTGGCCCAAAGTCGGCTACGCCGCTTTGGGCGAGCGCGGCCCTGTGACTCTATTGGCCTCGCAACCCAGGGAACGGCCCTGGGCTGCTTTCTCACTTGCTTTCGGACTGGCGGCGCCCGAGCTCCGCCAGAAGTTTCGCGTGCAGGCCGCCGAAGCCGCCGTTGCTCATGATGAGCGCCTGGTCACCAGGGCGCAGAGTCTGCGCCAGGTCCCGGGCCAGCACCGCCACGTCGCCGCGCGCATGACTGCGCCCGCCCAGGGCGGCAATCACGGTCGCCGGATCCCAACCCAGGTCGGGTGGCGTATACAACCAAACCTCGTCCGCGCCCGCCAGGGCGGGTGCGAGCTGATCACGATGAACGCCCATGCGCATGGTGTTGGAGCGGGGCTCCAGGACGGCAACGATTCGCGCCGATCCGACGCGCCGCCGCAATCCATCGAGGGTGGTTGCAATGGCGGTGGGATGATGGGCGAAGTCGTCGTACACACGCACGCCGTTGACTTCACCGCGAAGCTGCATGCGTCGGGCCACTCCAGCGAATGAACGCAGGGCCTCGATTGCAGCCTGGGCGGTGACACCGGCGTGTCGCGCTGCCGCGATTGCCGCGATTGCATTCTCCATGTTGTGCGCGCCGATGAGCCCCCACTGCACGGTACCGCGCGGCCGGCCCTCCTCGAGAACCTCGAAGCAGGAGAAATCCTCGACGCCGCCGGCGGCGCGACCGGTCCAGTGCGCCTCGGGAGCGGCATGGCCCGCAAAACCCTCTCGCGGCGTCCAGCATCCCATCGCAAGCGTCTCCTTTAGGCGCTCATCGGCGGCGTTCCAGACGATGCGGCCGCTGCCCGGCACCGTTCTCACCAGATGATGAAACTGCCGCTCTATCGCGGCGACGTCCGGATAAATGTCGGCGTGGTCGTACTCGAGGTTGTTCAGGACCGCCGTGCGCGGACGGTAATGAACGAACTTCGCGCGCTTGTCGAAGAAGGCGGTGTCGTACTCGTCCGCCTCGATGACGAAAAAAGGCGCGGCGCCGAGCCGCGCGCTCGTCTCGAAGTTCGCGGGCACGCCGCCGATCAGGAACCCGGGCGCGAGTCCGGCGTGCTCGAGAATCCAGGCGAGGAGGGAGGATGTGGTGGTCTTGCCGTGGGTTCCTGCCACGGCCAGCACCCAACGGTTGCGCAGCACCTCGCGCGCCAGCCACTCCGGACCCGATGCATAGGGAATCCCGCGGTCGAGCAGCGCCTCGACCACGGGCTGACCGCGCGTCATGACATTGCCGACGACCACCACATCGGGCGCGGGATCGAGCTGCGCTGCGCCATAACCTTCGATGAGCTCGATCCCGAGCGCCTGGAGCTGCGTGCTCATCGGCGGGTAGACGTTGCTGTCGGAGCCGGTGACATGATGGCCGGCAGCGCGCGCGATCGCGGCGATGCCGGCCATGAAGGTCCCGCAAACTCCAAGGATGTGTACGTGCATCTTGGGTGCACTACTGGCGCGACCGAGCGTGTCACTCACACACTTGATCTCGTCGTTCGCTTCGCGCTTCATCTGGGGGCACCTGGTTGCTGGCTCTTGGCCGGTAACCATGGATCTCGCTACCCATCCGCGCGCAGGTCGCGGCCCTCACGACGGTCCAGCCCATCGACGGGCGGCAATCATTGCCAACTGATTTACAGCCTCGAACATCATACCATGGCGGCTCCGAGCGAACGCGTATTCTACAGACCGCGAGCCAAGTCCTTGCACCACATCGCCGACACCGCCGACGCCGTCACCGATCTCGCCGCCCGCCTCGCCAGGCACGCGAGCATCGCTCTCGACACTGAATTCCTCCGCGAGCGCACCTATCGCGCGGAGCTCTGCCTGATACAGGTGTCGGCAGCCGACGACGCCGTATGCGTCGATCCGATTGCGGTCAGCGATCTCGCCGCGCTCGCGAGCCCGCTCACCGCTGCCGAGGTCGTGAAAGTGATGCACGCCTCGCGGCAGGATCTCGAGGTTCTGCTGCCGGCGGTCGGGCTGGTGCGCCCGGTGTTTGATACCCAGATCGCGGCCGCGCTCGCGGGGTTTGCCGCGCAGATCGGCTATGCGGAGCTCACCCGGCGGCTCCTGGGCATCGAGCTGCCCAAGGCTCATACCCGCACCGACTGGTCGCGCCGGCCGCTCTCACCGGAGCAGATCGAGTATGCGATCGACGACGTGCGCCACCTGGTGCCGTTGAAACTCACGCTCGAGGAGCAGCTCGACAAGCTGGGCCGGCTGAGTTGGCTCGCCGAGGAGCTCGCGCAGCTGGCCGATGCTCGCGCTCTCGTCACGGACCCGGAGGAGGCTTGGCGGCGCCTGAAAGGGCTGCGGCGCCTCGACCCGTCCCGGCAGCGTCTGGCGCGGGCGCTGGCCGCATGGCGGGAGCGCCGGGCCATGGAGCGGAATCGGCCGCGTGGTTGGATTCTCGACGATACGGCGTTGCGGGAGATGATAGTGCGCGTGCCGCGATCGCTGGCGGCGTTGGAGGCGATCACGGAAATGCCGGCAGGCGTGGTGCGGCATAGCGGCGAGGAGCTGCTGGCCTGTGTCGTGGCGGCGAATGTTCCGGATCCCGCACCGGCGCTGGATGTGCGACAGCGCCCCGACCCGGCGCAAAGCGCCCTGGTGAAGAAGCTCGGCGCGGTGCATCAGGCGGTGGCGACCGAGCTCGGCATCAGCCCGGAAGTGCTCGCCACGCGGCGCGACCTCGAGCGGCTGGCCGAGGGCGACACAGATATCGCCGCGCTGCGAGGCTGGCGCCGGGCGGTACTCGGCGAGAAGTTGCTGAGCGCGAGCTGAGAGCGCTCACTTCGCCAGAGCGCGCTCCAGTCGCTGCGCGACCTCGTCCACCGTACCTTCGGCATCGATCGTGCGGAGCAGGCCCTGCTCGCGATAGTAGTCGACGAGCGGCCGAGTCTGCTGCTCGTACACCTTCAGGCGCTCGGCGACCGTGGCCTCGTTGTCGTCGGGCCGCTGGAAGAGGCGGTGGGGCTTGCCGGTCTTCGGACAGAGCTCACGCTCGGCTTCGCCGGGCGGCGAGGTGAGGAGGTTCACCACGTGGCCGCAGTCGGCGCAGGTGCGCCGGCCGGAGATGCGGCGCAAAAGCTCGGCATAGTCGACCTCCATCTGCACGACGACATCGAGGGGCTTGCCGATTTCGCCGAGCAGTGCACCGAGCGCGCGGGCCTGCGCCAGATTGCGCGGAAAGCCGTCCAGGATGAAGCCGGGCCGAGTGTCGGGCTCGGCAAGCCGCTCACGGATCATGCCCAGGACAATCTCGTCGGCGACCAGCTGGCCGAGGTCCATAGCCTCCTTGGCCTTCAGGCCGAGAGGCGTGCCCTTCGCCACGGCGGCGCGCAGCAGGTCACCGGTGGAGACCTGTGGAATGCCGTGGCGCTTGACGAGACGTTGAGACTGCGTGCCCTTCCCCGACCCCGGGGCCCCCAACAGGACGATGCGCATGCTGTTTATCGAGACCTTGCGTCCAAAGGCTTATCACGTTACCGGCGCCCGCGGGCGAGGTCAAACGGGCGGCCGTGCGGTATGCTGCGCGCCATGAAAAAAGCGACGCCCAAGAGGAACGCGTTCTATGCCCAGTCCGGCGGCGTCTCTGCCGTGATCAATGCCTCCGCCTGCGGCGTCATCGAGACCGCCATGCGGCAGTCGCGGCATATCGGAAAGGTATATGCCGGTCGTGACGGTATCGTGGGCGCGCTGACGGAGGATCTGATCGATGTCAGCCGTGAAAGTCCGGCCGTCATTCGCGGACTCAAGCACACGCCTGCCGGGGCCTTCGGCTCGGCGCGCTTCAAGCTGAAAGGCATCGAGCAGAACCGCGCCGAATACGAGCGGCTGATCGAGGTCTTTCGCGCTCACGACATCGGCTACTTCTTCTACAACGGCGGCAACGACTCGATGGATACGGCCCTGAAGGTCTCGCAGATCGGCGAGTCGCTCGGCTACCCCATCACCTGTGTCGGGGTGCCGAAGACGGTCGACAACGACCTGCCGCATACCGACTGCTGCCCGGGATTCGGCTCGGTGGCGAAGTACGTCGCCGTGTCCACTCGTGAGGCGGCCCTCGACGTGGCTTCCATGGCGCGGACCTCGACCAAGGTGTTCGTGTTCGAGGTGATGGGGCGGCACGCCGGCTGGATCGCGGCGGCCGCGGGGCTCGCCGGCCGCAAGCCCGCTGAGCCGCCGCACATCATTCTGTTTCCGGAGGTCCCCTTCGACAGGGACCGCTTCCTGGAGCGGGTGAAGCAGTGCGTCGAAACGGTCGGCTACTGCGTCGTGGTGGTCTCGGAGGGCGCGGCGTATCCGGACGGCAAGTTCCTGGCGGAGGCCGGCACCCGCGACGCCTTCGGCCACGCCCAGCTGGGCGGCGTGGGACCGGTCGTGGCGGACCTGATCCGCGAGGCGCACGGCTACAAGTACCACTGGGCGGTCGCAGACTATCTGCAGCGCTCGGCCCGGCACATCGCTTCCAAGGTTGACGTTGAGCAGGCGTATGCCGTGGGCAAGGCGGCGGTCGAGCTGGCCCTGAAGGGCGTCAACGCGGTCATGCCGGTCATCGTCCGCAAGGCCTCCAGGCCTTATAAATGGACGATCGGCCACGTGCCCCTGGCGGAGGTGGCCAATCGCGAGAAGAAGCTGCCGCGCGAGTACATCACCGGGGACGGCTTCGGGATCACGAACGCCTGCCGTCGCTATCTCGAGCCGCTCGTGGCCGGTGAGGCCTACCCTCCCTATCGCGACGGCCTGCCGGAATATATCCGCATCAAGGGCACTCCCGTGCGCAAGCGCCTGCGAACCGAGTTCAAGCTGTGAGAGATGCCAACGGGGCGTTCGTGCGCCAATCGACAAATGCCAATCTGGTACACTTCGCGGCCTTTTTTATAGCCCTTTAAGTATTCCTGGGGGAGATGCCTGATGGATGCCACCACGTGGCTGTGGGCCGCTATTGCGGCCGGTGTACTCGCCGTCCTTTACGGCATCGTTTCGACGACCACTATCCTGCGTCTGCCCGCGGGCAATGACCGGATGCAGGAGATTGCCGCAGCGATACAGGCCGGGGCAAAGGCGTATCTCAATCGCCAATACACCACGATCTTCGTCGTCGGCGTCGTGCTCTTCCTGATCCTCGGCTTCTTCCTGCACTGGACCACCGCCGGCGGGTTCGCCATCGGCGCGGTGCTCTCGGGCGCGACCGGCTATATCGGGATGAACATCTCGGTACGCGCCAACGTGCGCACGGCCCAAGCCGCCACCCGAGGTCTCAATGCCGCCCTGGCGGTGGCGTTCCGCGGCGGCGCCATCACGGGCATGCTGGTCGTCGGCCTGGCTCTGCTCGGTGTGTCCGGGTACTTCGCCTTCCTCAACCATCTCATCGGCACGGAGCCGGCGTTGCACGCGCTCGTGGGGCTCGCGTTCGGCGGCTCGCTGATCTCGATCTTCGCGCGCCTCGGCGGCGGCATCTTCACGAAGGGCGCAGACGTCGGCGCCGACCTCGTCGGCAAGGTTGAAGCCGGCATTCCCGAGGATGACCCGCGCAACCCAGCGGTCATTGCCGACAACGTCGGCGACAACGTGGGCGACTGCGCGGGGATGGCAGCGGATCTCTTCGAGACCTACGCCGTCACCGTGGTGGCCACGATGCTGCTTGGCGGCCTGCTCTTCGCCAAGCAGAGCGAGGCGGCCGGCTACCGCGCGGCCATCTATCCGCTCGCGCTCGGCGCCGTGTCGATCGTCTCCTCGATCATCGGCACTTTCTTCGTCTCCACCCGCGAGGGCGGCAAGATCATGAACGCCCTCTACAAGGGCGTGATCGTCTCCGGCATCGTGTCGGCGATCGGCTTTTACTTCATCACACACGCGCTCATGCCCGCGGAGGCGAGCTCGCTCTTTGGCTGCTCGCTCATCGGCCTCGGCCTCACCGCAGCGCTCATCGTCATCACGGAGTACTACACGGCTACCGAGTACAGCCCGGTCCGCAAGGTCGCGGCCGCGTCGCAGACCGGTCATGCGACCAACATCATCGCGGGCCTCGGCGTCTCCATGAAGGCGACCGCCCTCCCGGTCATCGCGGTGTGTCTCGCGATCTGGGGCTCGTTCAAGCTGGGCGAGGCGAGCGGCGCCGGCCTCTACGGTATCGCGATCGCCGCCACCGCCATGCTGTCGATGACCGGAATGATCGTGGCCCTCGATGCCTATGGACCGATCACCGACAACGCCGGTGGCATCGCGGAAATGGCAGGCCTGCCGAAGCAGGTGCGCGACATCACCGACCCGCTCGATGCGGTCGGCAACACGACCAAGGCGGTCACCAAAGGCTACGCCATCGGCTCCGCGGCCCTGGCGGCCCTGGTGCTGTTCGCCGACTACACGCACAACCTCGCGGCCGCGGGGAAGCTCGTCGCTTTCTCGCTCTCCGATCCGGCGGTCATCATCGGCCTATTCATCGGTGGCCTGGTGCCTTATCTCTTTGGCGCGCTCGCCATGGAGGCGGTGGGACGCGCAGCCGGCTCGGTGGTCACCGAGGTCCGCCGCCAGTTCCGCGAGATCAAGGGCATCATGGAAGGCACCGCCAAGCCCGACTACTCGCGAGCGGTGGACCTGCTCACCCGCGCCGCCATCGGCGAGATGATCATCCCCTCGCTGCTGCCGATCGTGGTTCCCATCGTGCTGGTAGTGGTGATGAATCACCTCCTCGGCCCCGGCGCCGGCATCAAGGCGCTCGGCGGGCTTCTCATCGGCACCATCGTGACCGGCCTCTTCGTCGCGGTCTCCATGACCACCGGCGGCGGCGCCTGGGACAACGCCAAGAAGTACATCGAGGAAGGCAACTACGGCGGCAAGGGCTCCGAGGCCCACAAAGCCGCCGTAACCGGCGACACGGTCGGCGACCCCTACAAGGACACCGCCGGCCCCGCCATCAACCCCCTCATCAAAATAATCAACATCGTCGCCTTGCTGATGATCCCCTTGCTCTGAGCGGGGTCGTCGGACGGCGCGCAATCCCTGCGCCGTGCGAAAGCAAGTAAGTAAGCGGCCCCGGGCCGTTCCCGGGGCCGCGGGATGAAATGAGCCAAATGGCTGGCCGCGCGAATCGCCGGGAGCGATTTGCGCCAGTAAACTACGCGTGGTGTATGGCGCTCAGCAGCCGGTGAAGGACGGCCGGCGAGGCGGGTTTTACGACGTGATGGTCGATGCTCGCCTCGCGCGAGCGGCGGCGGTCGGCCTCGTGGCCGAGCCCGGTGAGGGCGATGATGGTGGTCGAGGTGCCCTCCGGCATGGAGCGGATGCGGGCGGCGGTCTCGAGGCCGCTCAGCTCCGGCATGCTGATGTCCATGAAGACGACCTCCGGGTGCACCTGCCGGTATTTCTCCAGAGCCTCATGGGGCCCGTAAGCCGTGTGCACCTCATGGCCCATCATGGACAGGAGACAGGCCACCGCGTCCGCGGAATCGACCTGATCGTCCACCACGAGCACCTTGAGCGGCACGTCCGTGTGTGGCAAGTCCTCCACGATGGCCTCTCCGGCAAGACTCGAGCATCCCACAACAGTGCGCTCCTCGACACCTACCCAGCCCAAGCTGAGCAAGAATCGTGCGGGGGTGCCTTTATTATTGGCGCACAAAATCGCATGGAGCGAATTTGAACGCCTGGCGTAGCCAGGCGGGCCCGTAAGGGCCGAGGCGCATGGATGCGCCGAGTAAATCGCTGCCGGCGATTTTGTGCGCGGCCAGCCCTGTGGCTAGGTTCGACCCCGCGGCCCAGGGAACGGCCCTGAGCCGCTCACTGATGTGGTTTCGAACGGGGTAGGAATCTGATGCCGGCGCCCGCTCAGGCTCTACCTGCGCGGGACTCCGTGAGCAGCGCGCCCACCAGGCGGTTGAGCCGGGCGCAATACGCGGCCACCGGCTCATCTGCCTGCCGCTGCTTACTTTCGAGCGCGTCGCTGATCTCGTTGAGCCGCCGCTCGATCCGCTCGTCCACGGTCATCGACCTGCAAATGAGCGCGCTCACGCACGCCGTGATTTCGGCATCGAGGGTGCGCGCGTCGCTGCCGGCGATCTCGACGCCGGTGAGCTCGCGAGGACAACCTGCGGCGAGATGCTCACGCCATAATCGGGCAAGCTGCATACGCTGGACGCCTCCGTAGCTGCTCGCACTCGTGCATGAATCGGGCGCCCTTCTTACCACGCCCGCGGACAACTTGCACCGTTGGTTTGTAACGGCGATCGGGTGTTGATTGTTGGTAACAGCCTACATCAGCCGCCGCCGATGGCCCCGGATACGCCGCAACTCATTGATTACCCAAGACCTCCTGAGACTCGGCGCGTTGTTGCTTTCTCGTCGGCAGCGGTCCGCGGCATCCAGCGCCGGGTCTGCGGTGCCTGGCGCTTGACGAAGCCGCGCCGGACCTGTTGGACTTTCCCCAGAGACAGGCCAAATGCGGAAGGTGCCCGGCATGAACTCCAAAGAGCGGTTTCCGGTCGAGAAGACCGAGGAAGAGTGGAGGGCGGGACTGACCTCGGAGCAGTACCGCGTGCTTCGCCGTCATGGCACCGAGCGGGCCGGCACGAGCGCGCTCAACGACGAGCACCGCGCGGGGGTGTTCCGCTGCGCCGGCTGCGGCCAGCCGCTCTACGAGTCACAGGCGAAGTTTGAAAGCGGCACCGGCTGGCCGAGCTTCGTTCGCGCGCTCGACGGGGCGGTGGCCACCCGCGAAGATCACGCTCACCTGATGACGCGGACGGAGGTCCACTGCTCGCGCTGCGGCGGCCACCTCGGACACGTCTTCCCCGACGGCCCGAAACCCACCGGCAAGCGCTACTGCATGAACGGCGCCGCCCTCCGATTTGAGCCCGAAAGCAAATAACCAACCGGCATGAATCGAGCCAAATGGCTGGCCCGGCAGCAACCTCAAGCCGCCAGAGGCAACGGCTGCGGCCTGGCGATCGCATAGCCCTGCACGAAGTCGACGCCGATGCGCCGCGCCGCCTCCAGCGCGGCGCTGTCCTCGACCTGCTCCGCGATCACCTTGAAGTTGAGCGTACGCGCCAGCTTGATCATCGCGGTGACCATCGCCTGGTTGACGGAGTCGCGCGCCAGGTTGCGGATGAAGGAGCCATCGATCTTGAGGTAGTCCAGCGGCAAGCTCTTCAGGTTGGAGAAAGACCCCACTCCCGAGCCGAAGTCATCGAGCGCGAACTGACATCCCATGCCGTGCAGCACGCCCACGAAGCGGCGCGCATGATCGAGGTTGGCCACCACCGCCGTCTCGCTGATCTCGAAGCACACCTGCGCCGGGGTCACGCCGGTGCTGTCCAGGCATTCGACCACGAACTCGAGGAATTGAGAGTCCGCCAGCGTCTGGCCGGAGATATTGATGGCGACGCAGCGATCGCTCGAAACCGGAATGGCGCCACGCCCCAAAGCCGCGAGCGTCGTCTGCACCACCCAGCGGTCGACCAGGCCCATCAGCCGATAGCGCTCCGCCGCCCGCACGAATTCCGCCGGCTGCACCTGGTGACCGTCCTCTTCCTGCAGCCGCACGAGCACTTCCATCGCAGGACCGCCGCCGTCGGTGCCGTAGGCGGGCACGATGGGCTGATAGAACAGCTGGAAGCGGCTCTCCTTCAGCGCGCTCTGTAGCTTCTGCAGCCATTGGATCTCGCCCGTGTGGCGCGCCAGTGCTTCATCGCGCGCCGAGTACACCGCCACCCGGCCCGTGCCCTGTTTCTTCGCGACATAGCAGGCGGAATCGGCCGCGGTGAGCAGCTCCTCGATCGTGCCGCTCTCGCGCGAGATCTCCACCAGCCCCACCGATACTCCGATGTTGAATATCCGGTCCCGCCACACGAAGCGATGGTCGCCCACCGCTCGACAGACGTCATCGGCGATCTGGCGCGCCTTCTCGAGCGGACAGCCCATGAGCAACATGCCGAACTCGTCGCCCCCCAGGCGTCCCACCGTGTCGCTGTCGCGCACGGCATCGCGCAGCAGCTTCGCCACCTCGCGCAGCATGCTGTCGCCGGCGAGATGGCCGCTGGTATCGTTGACCACCTTGAAGCGATCGAGGTCGAGATAACACAACACATGCTGGCCGTCGCCGCGGTGGCCGATCTCGATCGCCTCCTCCAGGCGCCGCTCGAACTCCCGCCGGTTGACCAGGCCCGTGAGCGCATCGTGAGTCGCCTGATAGGACATCTGACGGGCGAGGCCGCGCTGCTCCGAGACGTCATGGAGCAGGACCACCGTGCCGACCTGCTCGCCGGCCGCGGTTCGCATCGGCGTCGCCGACAGCTCGATGGAGTGCTCGCTGGTATCGGCTCGCGAGATCAGCAGCGCGCGGCGGCCGAGGGTCACGGCGGCACCGCTCGTGAGCGCCTGGCGAACCGGATCGGGGAGCGGGTGCCGGTCGGTCTCATCGACGAGTCCGACGATCTCCTCCAGAGTCCTGCCGGCCGCCTGATCCGCGGGTGTCGCCGTGAGCCGCGCCGCCGCGGGATTGATATACGTGATATGGCCTTCCACGTCGGTGGCGATCACGGCCTCTGCGAGTGAGTTGAGGGCCAGCAGATACGCTGTCGAGTCACCGTCGGTCCTGATGCGCAGCGCCTCGACGGTCTGCGTCGGAAGAATCTCTACGCCCGTCACGAGCAGGGCGCTGCCGCCGTCATAGTCGACGCGCGCGGAGGTGATCTCCAGCCGGCTCACCTGACCATCGCGGCCGAGGACCTCGACCTCGTACCGCTCCGCCGCCGGCTCCCCGGACAGTCGCCGGCGGATGTTCTCGTGCACCAACTCGGCATACTCGGGCGCCACCAGATCCCCCAGCCGGCGTCCGGCAAGGTCGACGCGATCCGCGCCGATCAGCGCGGCGAACTGGCGGTTGGAGTAAAGAATGACGTCGCGATGCACCAGCACCGCCTCGTGGATGCGCTCGCCGAGCTCGGCGAAGAGCTTCGGCGTCACCCGGCCCTCGTCGCCCTCGGCGGCAGCGCGGGTCAGCAGATGGTTGATCGCCGTGATGAGCGCTGACAGCTCCGGCTTCGAGCTCGCCGATTCCACCCGGCCGGCGAGCGAGCCGCCGATGGCGATGCGCTGCAGCTGCTGCGACACTTGGTTGACATCGTGCAGCTCGCGGCGCTGGAGGGCGTTGCGCCATAGCAGAATGACCACGGCAAGCGCCAGCAGGATGCACAGCACGGCAACGGCCGACATCAGCCAATCCTACCGGCGCGAGATGGACTCCCGCCCGCTCGAGCGATTGATTTCGACGTCATGGGGTTCGCGGCTGTCGGGCAGTCCGCTTTCTCTTTCATTATTCTCGTTGCCCGGGATGCGGACGTAAGGAAGCATAGCGTAGCTGTTCGGTGCCCCGTCGGCGTTTCACCATATCTCATACCAAAGCGGCTTGGCAGGAGCCCCGAAAACCCGTAACGTCACGTGCCCCGGCCCTGGGGATGCAATAAGTCCAATCGGAGCCCCAATCAAGATGTCGACGGCCCAAGCACGCGAACAGATGATCGAGCAGCAGGTGCGCGCCTGGGACGTGCTCGACGCGCGGGTGCTCGAGACCCTGCGCAAGGTGCCGCGGGAGGCCTTCGTCCCGCCGCAGCATCGCTTCCTGGCCTTCGCGGACGTCGAGATTCCACTGCCGTGCGGCCAGCACATGCTCCGTCCGAGCGTGGCTGGCCGACTCCTGCAGGCCCTGGCGCTGCGCGGCGGGGAGCGGGTGCTCGAGGTCGGGGCGGGCTCCGGATTCGTGACCGCCTGCCTGCGGACAAGCGGCGCATCGGTCCGATCGTTGGAGCTCTTCCCGGAGCTCGTGGAGCTGGCCCGTCGCAACGTCTCGGCCCTCGGCCTGCGAGACGTCGAGATGGTCGCCCAGGATGCGACTCGGCTCGACTCCGACGCGCGCTACGACGTCATTGCCATGACAGCCTCGCTCCCCATCCCTGACGAGCGCTTCCAGCGCCAGCTCGCGGTCGGCGGTCGGCTCTTCGTCGTGGTGGGCCAGCCTCCGGTGATGGAGGCGCGGCTCATTCGCCGGATCACCGAGGACGCATGGGGCACGGAGAGCCTCTTCGAGACGGTCATCGATCCGCTCGTGCATGCAACTCGGCCGCAGGGTTTTGTGTTCTAAGAGCCTCCTTCCAAGACTCAAGAGCATCCCGGGGAGATTATGCACCGCGCCGTACGGACATCGAGCCTGGCCCTCCTATGCATAGGCTTCGCCATTGGACTCCCGGTCGCCGCAGGCGCCGCGGACTTCGCCCAGGTCTACCAGGACGCCCTGGCCAGTGACCCGACCTATCAGCAGGCCTACGCGACCTACATGGCAGCGCGCGAGGCCCGGCCGGAGGCCTGGGCATCCATGCTGCCGCAAATCTCAGGATCGGCCGGGAAAGCCTGGGACCATAACGCGGGCGAGTCGACCCAGCTCGAGTCGGTTTCGGCAAACAAGATCGCCCCGCTCCCTTTCTACGTCGAATCGAGCACGGCACAGAAAACGTGGAGCCTGAACCTGTCCGAGGACCTCTTCTCCTGGACCGACTGGATGAATCTCAAGGCGGCCGACAGCCAGGTGGCCGAGGCCCAGGCCACCTATGAGTCCGCCGCCCAGGACCTCATCCTCCGGGTCGCCACGGCCTACTTCAATGTGCTTTCGGCTCTCGACACCCTGCAGGCGCAGGAGTCCTCGCTGCAGGCCTTTGACCTGCAGCTGCAGCAGGCGGACAAGCGGTATCAGGTGGGGCTGATCGCCATCACCGACGTCGAGCAGGCGCGCGCAGGCCGGGACACGGCCGCGGCGGCGGTCATCGCCGATAAGCAGGCGCTCGCGAACGCGGAGGATCAGCTCCAGGTCATCACCGGTCGGCAGTACCCGGCCCTGTCGGAGCCAGGAGCGGACATGCCGCTCCTGATGCCGAGCCCGGCCGACCAGAATCAGTGGGTGCAGACCTCGCTGGAGCAGAATCTGTCGCTCATCGCGAGCCGTCTGGCCGCGGACGTGGCGCGGGATAACGTACGGGTCGCCTTCGGCGGCCATTTGCCATCGATCAGCCTAACCGCCAGCCGCTCGTACAACAGTTCGACTCAGGACGAGTCGATCATCGGCCTCGGCACATTCAACGGTTTGCCATCCTGGACCAACGACCGGCAGATCGGACTCGAGATCAGCGTTCCGATCTTCAGCGGCGGCGGGACCGAAGCGCGCGTACATCAGGCGCAATACCAGTGGATCGCCGCGAAAGATGCCGTGCAGCAAGCGGCGCGTTCGACCGAGCAGCAGGCGCGTGACGCCTACCTTGGTGTCATCAGTGGTATCGCCCACGTGCAGGCGTTGCAGCAGGCGCTGGTGTCCAGCCAAACGGCGTACCGGGCGACGGAGGCGGGCTATCGCGTGGGGACGCAGACGGAAGTCGACGTCCTGAATGCGTTGAGCACGCTGGTACAGGCAAAAACCAACTATGCCGCCAGCCGTTATGCCTACATCACGAGCGTGGTGCAGCTGCGCTTCGCGGCAGGAACGTTGGATCCGGGCGAGGTGCAGGCGATCAACCGCTGGCTCAAGGCGAGCGCCTCGATTGCGCTCGGCGCGATCACGCCGGAGGCCTTGACGCCCCCGGAGCCGCCGCCGACTCCAAACCCGCCGCCACCGCCACCGCCTAATCCTTAGTTTGAAGCGCTGGATCCGGGCTCCTGCCCGGCCCAGCGCGCCGCGGCCAAAAAGCGCGGTTTTTTGCCCGCGGCTCCGCCACCTGCGGCGGCGGGGCACTTCCCTGTGCCTGGTTTGAAGCGCTGGATCCGGGCTCCTGCCCGGCCCAGGGAGCACCTGGGCCGCTGGCTCAGGTGCTCTCGCGCTTGTAGCCCTTGTAGGACTTTTCTTCCACCAGCCGCGAGCCGAGTGCTGCGTTGATGCGTTTCTTGATCACCGCCCGCTCGTCATTCGAGTGGTAGACGGCGCGAGCGAGCTCGATGAAGTCGCGGTCGAAGGTCTGGCGGGCCTCCTTCTCGCGGATCCGATCCTCGATGTCCCAGAGCCGCTCGTTGACCTCCTGCAGCGCGCGCTCATCGCGCGCCACGTCGGTGGCGGCGAACCGCGAGCCGCTCCAGGTCCGCTGCAGCAGATCGAGCTCCAGCCGCACGTTCGCCAGCTTTGCCGGGTCGAGAATGCGCGCCGTCTTGATCCTGAGGATGGTGATCTTGTCGAGCAGCTCCCCGGGAGAGACCGGCACCAGGATGTCGTCGCTCATACCTCATATCCTTAGTTGCCCATCGACTCGTGTCGACCCCGATGCCATGAAGCGGCAGAACCTTGCGTCCAGGCACACGGACGTGCCCCGCCGCCGCAGGTGGCGGACGTTGAGCCAAAAACCACGCTTTTTGGCTCAATGGCGCT
>Ga0335073_10005239_pt1 | contig 18197 bp, 18 predicted proteins | sample Lox_Sample_22_FD_207093 | JGI IMG/M metagenome (GOLD analysis project Ga0335073, IMG submission 207093) | Soil microbial communities from Loxahatchee National Wildlife Refuge, Florida, United States - Lox_Sample_2.2 | ecosystem: Environmental > Terrestrial > Soil > Wetlands | place: USA... | reverse complement strand
GAGGTCGCTGGCGTTTCGCTTCCGGGCATGCCTTACGTGATCGTCGGCCACAATCGGCATGTGGCCTGGGGTTTCACCAACGTTGGCCCGACCGTAGAAGATGTTTACATCGAGACTTTCAATTCAGGCGGGCAATATCTCACTCCGGAAGGCTGGAAGCAGCCAGAGCATCGCACGGAAGTGATTCACGTCAAGGACAAGCCGGACGTAAAACTCGACGTCGCGCTTACCCGGCACGGTCCTGTGATCACCGAACTGATCCCGGGAGAAACACGGCCGCTCGCCTTGCGCTGGAGTTTATACGACGGCCTGCATGTTCCTTTATTCGATATCGATTCGGCGCAGAACTGGAACGAGTTCCGCGCCGCTTTCTCGAAATTCGACGCGCCCGGGCAAAATGTCGTCTACGCTGATGTGGACGGAAACATTGGCTATCAGGCGACGGGCAAAGTTCCCATTCGCGCATCCAGCGATGGCAGCCTGCCGGAAAATGGCAGCGACAACGCGCACGAATGGGTCAGCTATATTCCATTCGACAAGATGCCCAGCATTCTCAATCCTCCCTCTGGGATCATTGCGACGGCCAATGGCCGCATCACGCCCGACGATTACCCCTATTCGATCAGCACCGGATGGGAAGCTCCGTGGCGAACGTCGCGCATTTACCGCGTGCTCGAGTCGGGCAAGAAATTTTCCGCCGCGGATATGCTCTCTCTGCAAACTGATATCTACTCCGAATACGACCGCTACGTCGCCGACCGTTTGGTTTATGCCGTGGACCATGCGAAGAATGTCTCGCCGCGCACCAAACAAGCGGCCGAAATTCTGCGTGGGTGGGATGGCCGCATGTCGCAGGATTCTCCTGCGCCCGTGATCGCTTATCGCTCTCGTCTCGAACTCATGCGTCTGCTGCTCGAGCCCAAACTGGGCGCCGCGCCGACCGGGCCGCGAAAGGAAACCGGCACCCTTAATTGGCGGAGCTACCGCTGGGGCATGAGTTCGGTGTGGCTGGAGAACGTGCTCCTGCATCAGCCTAAGCGCTGGCTACCGGAGAATTACGCGAACTATGACGAACTTCTGGCCGCCGCGGTGGGAAACGTCGTGGGTGCGACCGATGTTCCCAAAGATCTGAATTCCTGGAAATGGGGAAACGAAAACCCGGTCGACATTCAGCACCCGGTCTTGGGCAGAATTCCTTTCCTGAACCGCTGGACCGGCCCCGGACTGCAGCCGCAGTCAGGAAGCACTTTCACGGTTAAGGCAGTTTCACGTACCCATGGGCCGTCGGAGCGGATTACCGACGATCTTTCCAACTTCGATCAGTCCACGATCAATTTGGTCACGGGCCAGGGCGGAAATTTCCTCAGTCCCTACTACATGGATCAATGGAAGGCTTGGTACAGCGGCACCACGTTCATATTTCCCTTCTCCCCCCGGGCCGTGGAACAAACTCGCGCCCATCAACTGGTTCTGCAACCCAAATAACGGTCCGCAATCAGCTGAATGTCGAAATGGTAACCGAGCTAGTCCACCAGCCTCACATCGAGCGCCTGTCCGGTGATGCTGATCGGATTGCCGAATGAGTCTATCAGCTGCTGGGTTTGCAATTGATCGGTGGAGGTATCGTAGATCTGGAAAGTCCCTCCCTGACACACGTACACCGCAAGGCGGCCGGTAATGGGCGCAATCCCAGTAGCGTCGCCATTCTGCGGCGGCACTACCACTTTCGAGTTCGTGGCGTTGTAAATCGATAAACAACCACGAACCTCGTTGTTCGTATTGTCGGGAGTCTGTGCCGTGATGTTGGTGCAATTTTGCGAACCGATAAAAAGTTGCCCCAGCGCTCCCAGGGCCATGCGATTGTGATAGCCATCGGTGATGAGAGCTGACCCGATAATCGTGCCCGGGTTTGAGTTCACATTGACCACGCTCAATTCTCCGCAACTGGTCGCAATGGTTGCGGGAACGGCGCCGGCGCAGGTGTTGCCGCCGGGCGTGGATGGCGGCTGAGTGCCCGCCACAAACAGGGAGCTTCCGGCAAGCAAGCCAAATGTCGCGGCGGGAACGGGCAGAGTCCATTTAATCGGGGGCGGGTTGAAGGTCATGTCGAGCGCAACAATGCTGGCTGCAGTTCCTCCACATTCCGCTCCGCAGTTCAAGACATAAGCCGACGTGCCATCCGGGCTGAAGACCGCCCACACGGGATGATCAAACGAGGAACTCGTCACGAACGTGCGCGGGTCGTTGTTGGTGCCAATCAGGGCAGGAGAAATCAAAGTCACTGTATCGGGACTGCTGCCGAACGCTACGACCAAATTGCCGTTAGGGCTGAGTACAACCGATTGCGCCCCAGTGACGGGGATGGAAGCGGCAATGCTTTGAGCACCCAGGTTTAACACTTCTACCGCGCCAGGAGGATTTTGCCCAACTGTTCCGTTGGGAACGGCCGAATACGCCGTTGAATTGTCCGGCGCGACCGCGATGCTCTGGGTTACGTCTGGGAGAGTGACCGTCCCGGTTCCGCCGCTCAGCCCCGCCACACCCTCCCTCGCGTTGTTAACCAGGGTGATGTTGGAATTGGTCGCCAGCGAGGAGTTGTTTACGCTGAACACCAGCGTAAAAGCCTTGTCTGGAAACAGTACCAGGGCGCCCGGCGGAGCCGCCGACCCTCCCAACGAGATGCTGTCGAGGGAAAGCACATCCTGCGTAGCGTCAATGATATTGAGAACTGGGGCTGGACCGAGGGCCCCGGGCGATAGCGTATTGAAGACAAAGGCTCGAAACTTGAGACCGCTGGTGTGGTGGGTGTTCGGGCTGGAACTTCCACCGCAGGAAAGTAAGGCGAGACTCGCCGTAATCAGCAGTACAGTACCGGCTGCGATTTTCTTCAAACCCGGGACTCCGAAGAACATGCAGGATGGAGAGTTAGATGCAAGAAGTTGGGATTATAACAAAGGCCTTCGCCTAGCTGCGCTCCACTTTATGCAAAGTTGCCCACCATCTTGTATCCTCAAGGGAAATGTCAGGCGACCTGCTCACCCGCTTGCAATCATCCCCCGTTTTGTGCGACGGGGCCATGGGGACCTTGCTTTACAGCAAAGGGATTTTTATCAACCGCTGCTATGACGAGTTGAATCTTTCCCAGCCTGATCTGATCCGGGGCATTCATCACGAGTATTTACAAGCAGGTGCGGAGATTATTGAAACTAATACCTTTGGGGCGAATTCCGTCCGTCTGGCCCGCCATAGCATGGCCGACCGGGCGCATGAAATCAATTTCGCCGGAGCCAGACTGGCCCGCGAAGCGGCGAAAAGTTTCGACCTGTGGGTCGCGGGTTCAGTCGGGCCGCTGGGCATCCGCATCGAGCCGCTGGGCAAGACTTCGTTCGAGGAAGCTCGGACGGTTTTTCGGGAACAGATCGCAGCGCTGGTGGAAGGCGGCGTCGATTTGCTCATTCTCGAAACCTTCGGTTACCTCGAGGAACTGCACCAGGCCTTGCTTGCCGCCCGTGAGGTCAATCCCAAACTACCTGTGGTAGCCCAGGTGACGATCGACGAAGATGGCAATTGCCTGGACGGATCCACACCTGAGACTTTCACCCCGCGGCTGGAGGAATGGGGCGCGGAGATCATCGGCTGTAACTGCAGCGTGGGGCCGGTCGCGATGCTGGATGTGATCGAGAAGGTACGTTCGCTCACTTCCCTGCCTTTATCAGCCCAGCCTAACGCCGGCATTCCCCGGTCCGTCGATGGCAGAAACATTTATTTGTGTTCGCCAGAATACATGGCGAGCTATGCACGGAAATTCGTGGCCGCAGGTGTGCGCCTGGTCGGTGGGTGCTGTGGAACTACTCCCGAACACATTCACGTCATGAAATCTGCTCTGCGCATGGGCGAGGCGCGCGCCAGGGCCGTTTCCGTGGTCAAAGCCGAGGCGGCGCCGGCTCCAGCGGCGACCCTGACGTTCGGTGAGCGCTCCCGCCTTGGAGCCAAGATTAAGGCGGGCGAATTCGTGACCATGGTGGAAATTGTTCCTCCCAAGGGAACTGATATCCGCAAAGAAGTCGAGGGCGCGCGCTTTTTGAAATCGGTTGGCGTGGACGCAATCAACATCCCGGACAGCCCGCGGGCTTCGGCACGCATGAGCAACCAGGCGCTTTCGCTGCTGATTCAACAGCAGGTCGGGATCGAAGCCATACTGCATTACACCTGTCGCGACCGCAACGTACTGGGCATTCAGTCTGACCTTCTGGGTGCAGCTGCGACCGGAATTCGCAACCTGATCTGTATCACGGGCGATCCGCCAAAGATGGGAAATTACCCCGATGCCACCGCCGTTTTCGATGTCGACTCCATCGGCCTGGTGAACATCGTGCACAATCTCAATCGCGGCCTTGATCTTGGCGGTAATCCCCTCGGCGTGGGAACGGCTTTTGTCATCGGCGTCGGAGCGAACCCGGGCATTTCTGACCTGGACGAAGAGATCCGCCGGTTCCAATACAAGGTCGAGGCCGGCGCCGAGTATGCAGTTACGCAGCCGGTTTTCGACCTTTCTCTTCTGGAAGTATTCTTGCGCCGCATCGAACCTTGCCGTATTCCTGTGATCGCGGGAATCTGGCCGCTGGTGAGCGTGCGCAATGCCGAATTTATGAAAAACGAGCTGCGAGTTTCGGTCCCGGACTCGATCCTCGATCGCATGGCCCGAGCCAAGAATCCGGAAGCCGCCCGTGAAGAGGGCATCGCTATCGCCCGTGAAATGCTGATCGCCGTCCGGGGCATGGTGCAGGGTGCGCAAATCAGCGCCCCGCTCGGACGTTACGTGTCTGCAGTGGATGTGCTCGAGGCACTGGGCACCAGGCCGACGGCCTCCGTTTAGTTGCTCGAACATCTTCCAACTGTGGAGTTTCCCTTTTTGGCGTAACGAAGTATTTTCCCCGGATACATCCCTCCCTGACCTGGATTAAAATATTCTTAGGAGGTTTCCCTTGCCGAAATTTGAGGAGTGCCTTCAGCGGTTGGAGAAAGTCGTTCAGGAGTTGGAGAAGGGCGAAGTGCCCCTGGAGAAATCTCTGACGCTCTTCGAGGAAGGCATGCAACTCTCCGCCGCCTGCCGCAAGGAGTTGGAGGAAGCGGAAGGCAAGGTAGAGATCCTCTTGAAGCAGAACGGAAAACTCCAGACCGAAGCTTTTGAGCCCCTGATGGAAGCGGCGCCACGTCGTAAATAAGCGCTGGTCCCTCGTCGTCGCTCGTAGTCGTAAACGCCTGCGATTGCGTCTTCCCGTGGAACCTTTCGCAGCTAGTCCCGCCCAGACGACGGCGGAATCTCAGGAGGGCACCATGTATTCTTCCAGTATCGTCCTCTTTCACAGCGACTCTAGTCTGGCTCACTTTCTTATGGCTTCCTTGCGAAATTCATTTCGCTCGATCCGCGTAGTGCAATCCATGGATGATTTGCGAGCCACCGTGGCCTCTTCTCACGCCGGTGTGGTGATTCTTGATATGGAGGTTGCGTCCCTCTCTGAGGTCGAGCATCTGACCAACGATTTCCCGGGTCTGCACATCGTTTGCATTCACCGCCTGGCGGATGAGGAGATGTGGACGGCGGCGCTGAACGCGGGCGCCGAGGATGTCTGTTCGTCCACGAGTCCCGGTTCGATCCTCGCCGCGGTGAGGAGGCACGTGATCGAGCATCCCACAGCGGCTTAAGGTCCGGCCGGATTTCCGGTTGCTCCATCTTCCGAGGACGGCGTGCCGTTCGCCGTCCCCTTGTTATACTCACACCTCATGGTCAGCGAAACTCTGGAGCAAGGCCGGGCCCTGACGGATGCGGCTCTGGAGCGCCTGCTTCCGCCGGGTAGCCAGCATCCGGTTTCGATTCATCAGGCTATGCGGCACAGCATGTTTGCCGGGGGCAAACGGCTGCGGCCGATTCTGTGCCTGGAAACCGGGAAGATGGTTGCAGCTTCCCTGCCCGTTGGAATCGACGAACTTGGCGCGGCGCTGGAAATGCTGCACACGTATTCGCTCATCCACGACGATCTTCCCGCGCTCGACAATGACGATCTGCGCCGGGGGCGGCCCACTTGTCACAAGGCGTTCGGCGAGGCGATCGCCATTCTTGCCGGAGACGCGTTGCAAACTCAGGGCTACGAAACGCTTTCGCGGCTGCAATGCCCGGCAGAAGCGCGGGTGCGGATCATCGAAGAAATCGCTCGCGCCACCGGCACAATCAACGGCATGATCGGCGGCCAGGTCGTGGATCTTGAAGCCGAGCATACCAAGCCAGACTTGAAAATGCTGGAGTACATCCATCGTTCCAAAACCGCCGCCCTGATCACAGCAAGCGTTGTCAGCGGAGGGCTGTACGCTGCAGCAAACGAAGCCCAGGTCAAGAACCTGCGGGCGTTTGGCGAAGCCATTGGCCTCGCTTTCCAGATCGTGGACGATGTCCTCGACGTCACGCAAACTTCCCAGCAACTCGGCAAAACCGCCGGCAAAGACACGGCGGCCGAGAAAGCGACCTACCCGGCATTGTTCGGAATCGACGAGTCGCTCAAGAAAGCCGATTCGCTGATAAAGGCTGGGCTTACCTCCCTCGACAGCTTCGGCGCGCGCGCGGAAACATTGAGATCCCTGGCACACTTCCTCGTGGGGAGAAAAAAATAGTCCCGATTCCGCGCGGGGGGGCGGTCATCGTCGCCCGCATTAAGCAAACCTCGCTGCCGTGAGCCTGCCCTGCGCCTAGTCGAAGCGTGCTCTCTATGGTAAAAATAATGTCACGGCGATGGAGTTCGCCACAACCGCCCGCTTTCTGGGATGATGACTCCTACCCAAGGACTCCGCGGTGGGAGACTCGCGATTACTGTCTTTCCACGTGTGCCTTCGGAAAACTTGTTCTGCTGTGCCTGAGTGCGGCCGGGATTATGGCAGGCAGAAGCTTAATTTGTGGCGAGAGGTCAAGAATAACTCTTGTACAAATATCTCGTGGTGGGCATTGGGGGATTCGTCGGCGCGATAGCCCGTTTCTGGCTGGGTGTTTTCATCGGGCAGAAAATGGGCACCCGCTTCCCTTACGGCACATTCGTTATCAACATTTCGGGGTGTTTCATGATCGGCTTCATCATGACCATCCTCACCGAGAGAACTCATCTCAGCGCCAGTTGGCGGTATCTCATACCCATTGGATTCATCGGAGCCTACACAACTTTCTCCACATTCGAATACGAAACCCTGCGTTCCATTCAGGATGGCCAGTTCGTGATCGGCTTGCTCAACATACTGCTCAGCCTGATCGTGGGCTTCGTCCTGGTCTGGACGGGCGTGATGGTGGCAAGAGCTATCGGGTGATTGCAAGGGAGGCACTGTGCTGAAAGCCGGAGCGGCCAAGAAAGTCAGCATCTACGTCGGAGAAGACCAGCAGTACCACGGCCATAGCGTGTATGCGGCCATTCTGGACTTTCTTTTCTATCGCGGAGTTTCCGGCGCGACCATCGTACGTGGCATTGCCGGCTTCGGGGCTGACCATCACATTCACACCACGCGCCTGATGGAGCTGGCACAGAACCTTCCGGTAAAGATCGAATTTATCGAAACCGCCGAGCGGGTTGAAGAGCTGATGCCCAAGTTGCGGGAACTCGCCGGGAGCGGACTCATCGAGATCCAGGATACGACCGTGATCAAGCCCGCACAGACATCCAAGCGGCAGCCCCAGACCGAGCCCATTCATCCGCTCAAGACGGAAGGCAAGGCTAAGTTGATGCGAATCTTTTTCGGCGAAAACGACAAGTGGCAAGGCAAGCCCTTGCAGGAAGCCCTGGTCGAGGCCCTGCGCGCCAACGAAATTGCCGGCGTGACGGTGTATCGCGGGATTCTCGGCTACGGCGCGAACCGGCGGATTCACAAGGACAAAACCCTGTCGCTGTCCCATGACCGGCCAATCACGTTGGCGGTAATCGACACGGAAGCGAAGCTCGCCGCATTCGTTCCGGTTCTCGACCAGATGTTGCAGCAAGGGCTCGTGGTTCTCTCCGATGTCGATGTCATCAAGTACACGCACGACTATAAAAACACCGAGCGCCGACAGGAGATACGCCCGTGAAACTCGAAGGCAAGGCCAAGATGCTGCGGATTCACTTTGGCGAAGACGATAAGTGGCAGGGGAAGCCTCTGTATCGAGCAATCGTGGAGAAATGCCGCGAACTCGACATCGCCGGCGCCACCGTCTACCGCGGGATTGAGGGATACGGGGCCAGCACACTGATTCACCGTCCTCACCTGTTTTCCTTTTCTTCCGATGCTCCAATTATGGTCTCGATTGTCGATTCGGCAGAAAAGATCCAGAAGCTGATACCAACCCTCGATCAAATGGTAGATGAGGGGCTCATCGCGATCTCTGATGTTGAAGTCATTAAGTACGTGCACCAGGAAGGAGTTCGGTCTGCCTCGCAATGAGTTCGGATTACCCGAGCAACGGCCCGCCCCGCTTCGCACAATCTGATGAGGCGCGAGTTAGCGTTTCGGAGCACGAGTTTGACCCACGCGCCTTCACCCCGCATGCCGAGCTACTATTGCGAATCGCCCGCCTGGCGGGAGAATTTGATTGCCGGCAAATCAGCGACGACGCTTGTTCCGCTGCCGAGCGTGCCTCGGAAGGCCGTTTTTACGTCGCGTGTGTGGGCCAGTTCAAACGCGGCAAGTCCACCCTGCTGAATGCCCTGGTCGGTGAGAACATTTTGCCGAGCGGCGTTGTTCCCATCACTGCGGTTCCCACAATTCTGCGATTTGGCGATCGCCAACGGGCCCGCGTCCGCCTGAACAGCGGTGTGTGGAAGGAGATCTGCGTCACCGAACTCGCGGAGTATGTCTCGGAAACACAGAACCCCGAAAACAGAAAAGGCGTCGCTGGGCTTGAGGTATTTACTCCGAGTCCGCTGCTCTCGACGGGTATGTGCTTTGTCGATACGCCCGGTCTGGGTTCGGTATTCGAGGCCAATAGTGCGGCGACGCATGCATTTTTACCGCACATTGACGCCGCGATCGCCGTGATCGGAGCCGATCCGCCCATCGCCGGTGACGAATTGGAACTCATTGAGATGGTTTCCAAACAGGTCCAACACATTGTGTTCGTGCTGAACAAAGCGGATCGAGTGACCGAGGAAGAAAAGGTGCATGCGATTGCCTTCGCGCGACAAGTGCTCAAAAAGCGGCTGCAGCGCCCGGCCCCGGGTGTTCTTGAGATCAGCGCCCTCGAGCAGATACAGAAGCGGAGCGGGTTGCGGGACTGGAACTTGCTCCTGAATGCCTTGGCCCAGCTTTCTCAGAGCACCGGCCGGCAGCTCATCCAGCAATCCGGCGCTCGCTCGGTAAATCGTCTTTCGGAGCAACTCCTCATGGTGATCATCGAGGAACGCGATGTTCTCACCCGGCCTATCGAAGAATCTGAAAAACGGCTCGGTCAGTTGCACGAAGCGGTCGCATGGGCTGAACAATCGCTGAACGACCTTGGCGCGCTGTTCTTGGCCGAGCACCAGCGTCTTAGCACGCGTTTCGCCGACCATCGCAAGGCATTTCTCGCCGCGAACCGGCCGGCAGCCCACACAGAACTCAAGACGGCACTCGCATCTCTTCCAAGAGGCGCGGGTCCCGGCTATCGGCGCTCCGCAATGCACGCGGCTCAGGAGGTGGCCCGCAATCGTCTCACCCCGTGGCTTAAGGCCGAGGAGAACCAGGCTCGGGAAGCTTACTGCCGTATCGCGGAGCGGTTCACGAGGCTGGCAAATGATTTTCTGCTCAAGGTCCGAACGTTTCGCGACGCCGACCTTGCTTATCTTCCGAAGGAACTGAACCGCGAAATGAACTTCCGTGCCGGCGCTGAATTTCAGTTTTATGAGTTTGTCCATGTCGCGATCCCGGCTTCGCCATTTCGCTATTTAGCTGACTTGGTGAGTGGCATGGTGCGGGCTCACTCCATGATTGACTCGGACGCTCACCAGTTTCTGGATCGATTGCTCGAAACCAACAGCGAGCGGGTGCGCAATGACCTTGAGAATCAGATAGTGCAGAGCCGGCGGGAACTGGAAGCCGAAATACGAACCGTGTTGCGCGAGTCCAGTGCGGTGGCGGAACGGGCGCTGGCGCGTGCGCGCAGGGCACAGGCCGCCGGGGAGGCCGCGATACAATCTTCGCTGCGGAGACTGGCTGAGGCCGAAGCAGAGGTCCGCAAACTGGGGCAGTCCGCGCCTCCACAATTGGCTCAGTCATGAAGCCGGCAACGATCTTCGGAAGAGACATGGATCTGCAACAGCTGCACCGGCTCGTTCACCGCCGCCATTCTTTCTTGCTACACGGTCCAGCCGGAGTCGGAAAGACGTTGCTTCTGAAATCTCTGCTTTCGCAATTCGGCGGAATATTGTATTGCGACGAATCCTCGAGTAGCCAAATCGTCTTCCGGAGACTCGCAATCGAACTCCTGGCGAGGAAAGCGCATTGCGTCGTTCAGGTTTGCGGAAAGGCCGGAGCAGAAGCCCTCAAGGTGAAGTCCGCCGTGGCGATCCGGGGAATCGTCGCGGAAGCTCTGCGCGCGGGCAGCTATTGGATTGTGCTCGATCATTTGAAAGCTCCGTCGCAGTCGTTTGCGACGGCCCTGAAAGACGTGTGCAAATGGTCAGAAACTCCGCTGATCGTTGCCGCACGATCCGCCCATATGGAGGATGTCGGCTTCCTGTTGCCTCTGTTTTCCCAGCGTTCCGAGAAGTATGAGCTGCGAAATTTTGATGTGGAAACAGCAACCTCGTTTGCCTTGGCGACAGCGGAGGCGATGCAGCTGCGACCCGCCAACCTTTCCGACGTAGTGCAGAAGATCGTCCTCTATGGCAAGGGAAATCCGGGAGCGATTTGCGCCATGCTGAAAATGGCAGCCTCCCCCAGATACGTGACCGAACAGCATGTGAAACTTTCTCCCCTATATATTGATTTTTGCCTGCAATGGGGCATTTCTCATGCTTGAGGAACTGAGCGAGAGTCATCGCAGAGTGATTGGCAGCGGCATGCTGATTGTGGACGCCGCGGCAGTCCGCATGCTCAATCTGCTGGAAAGCCGTAGCTCGCCCCCGGCTATGAACGTGATCGAGGGCAGTGTGACCGAGCGGGAGAGGGAGCACCTCCGCGCGCGGCTGAAAGAACTTCAGTCGCTCATCGCGTCGTTCGTGCAAAAGTATGATCTGCAACCTTCACGGAAAAATCTTCGCCGCATTCTTACCTCAGATGTCTCCCAGATTTGGGTGACCTTGGAGGACTGCCGGCCGACCCGCATCCGGGGATACGGAGCCATGCCAGAATCCAGCGCGGAATTGCTGGAGTCAGATCTGCAACGGATGTTACGCATCGCGACCGAACTCAGGGCATTCATGGGCACTTGAGGCGAGGGGCGACCGCTTAGAACGACGCACCATTGGCGGCAAACGACGAAATCAATGAATGCGCTGCCTGCAAGTTGCCACTTCAACTGATATCTGGTTATTCTCAGCACCATGGCCAATCCTGCACTCGATGTTCTCGCCATCGCTGCCCACCGTGATGATGTGGAACAAACCTGCGGTGGCACGCTGCTCAAGATGGCACGGCACGGCTATCGCACCGGAATTCTCGATTTGACGCAGGGCGAGATGGGGACGCGCGGCACCACCGAAGATCGCGCGCGTGAAGCGGCTGAGGCGGCAAAGATTCTGTGCGTTTCCTGGCGGCAGGCGCTGGATATTCCCGACGGTCGCGTCGAAAACACCTGGGAAAACCGGCTGAAAGTTTCCCGGGTGATTCGCGAGCAGCGGCCGCGTGTAGTAATTCTTCCCTACTGGCAAGGGCGGCATCCCGATCACTACATGGCGTCCACGCTGGGCTACGAAGCGTGCTTTTTGGCGGGACTGGCAAAATTAGCCATCAGCCGTCAGCCGTCAGCTCTCAGCCAGGGCCGTGTGGGCGTGGGCGACTCGCTCGCGCAGGTCGACGCTGGAAATTTGTCTCCCTACCGTCCTTTCAAAATCGTGTACGCCACGTTGTACTTCGACGTCCGCCCGACCTTCGTCGTCGACATAACCGAGCAATTTGAAGCTCGCTTTGAATCGCTCATGGCCTACAAATCCCAATTCTGCGATCAGGAAGCAGGGAAAGATATCTTTCCGGCTCAAGCCGAGATTCGCTCGCGCATCGAGGGCATGGCGCGATTTTACGGCCTGATGGCTGGAGTGACGTACGCTGAGCCGTTCTTACAGAAGGAAGTCGGACTGGTCGATGATTTGACTGCGCTGCCGGTGAAATCGATTTAGGCGAAAGCGGTCTTCTTGACGGGCGGGACGCCCGTCCTCCATTAAAATCTTGCTATGAAGGTCTTCACAGAATATTTGAAATTCCACACCAAGACGCATCGCGCATACATTCACATCACGCCGCAAGTCGAGGAGATTGTTAAGAAAAGCGGGGTCAAGGAAGGCATGGTGTTGGTTTCAGCCATGCACATCACTGCCGGTGTTTACGTGAATGACAACGAGCCTGGGCTGATTGAAGACATCGACCAATGGCTGGAAAAGCTGGCCCCGTTTCGCAAAGAATATAAGCATCACGACACCGGGGAAGACAACGGTGATTCCCATTTGAAGGCCTTGCTGATTCATCACGAGGTGATCGTGCCCATCACTGCGGGAAAACTCGATCTGGGAACCTGGCAGCGTATTTTCTACGCCGAATTCGACGGCCAGCGCGACAAGCGGCTGATCGTGAAGGTGATGGGCGAGTGAGTGAATGGCAGTGCCGACCCATCGGCACGGCGCAAGCCTTTCGGCACTGACTCCCAAAACGGAAAAAGCGAAAGTCGGTTGCCTGCTAGGAGTTGTGGTTGTTCCCGCATCTTTTCCTCGCGGCTACCTAAGTGCACAAGGCTGAACTCGCACCGGCGAGGCCAGAGAACATGCGCAGGGGGCGTGCTGGCGGCAGGTCCCGGGGGCGACCCTGGAATTCCAGTGTCTGTTGGCAAAGGGAGAGCTATGGACGACCGAATGGGGAAGGCATGTTCGATTTGCGGTGAACAGAAAAGCGGCGATGAGACGTGGTTTCTGGTTGTCGAGAACCGGTGGGAAGACAAGCTGACAGTTTTGCAGTGGAATGAGCAATTAGCTGGCTGCGAAGGATTCAGCCCTGCGTGCAGCCCCGATCATGTCGAGGAATTGGTGGTTCATTGGATGACGACGGGCAGCCTGGACTATCCCTTTGCGCGAACCTCACTGGGAGCCAAGGCACACCGAGGCTCCCCAAGTTCGGTGGCGCCCGACCTCCGGGGAATGTCGCCGCCGAGACAGCTCGGCGAGTTGTTGATTCACCGGGAAAGCGTCGAGCGTGTGCTGAACGAGCGCCCCGAGTCGCTCAGAGGAGTGCTCGAGGCCCTTGCCTGCGCGTTACAGAAGGGAGCGGAGCCGGGCCGGATACTGCCGCAAAGCAGCCAGATTGAGAAACAGGGCAACGTCCCCCGCGCGTCGTAAGGCCAGTAAGCTCAGGCTTTTTCAGCTCGACGCCAGGCCTGCCAATCACGGGTCACGACTTCCGCCATGGTTTTGGCGGCGGCGACGAGCCAGTTGGCTTTGAGGGCGGCGAAGTGCCGGGAGACTTCTCTGATTTCCCTCTTATTGCCGAGGTGAATGTTCGCGGTCTCCCAGCCCATGGCAAAGAGCAGGCGCAGTTCATCTCGGTTTTTCGGCAGCTCGCTGAGCTCGACGCGGCAACAATGCGGCGAAAGGCGACGAGCCAGCCAACGCCCTCGTAACTGCACGAAGGGATCGGGGCAACGGCACGCACGGGTGATGATCGGTTGATAGAGAATCTCCTCGGGGCCAGCCGCGCCTTGCACCCAATCTGCCGCGGACGGCGCGAGAGCCTTGACTTCGCGCGCGATTTTGCCACCGCGCCACTCCGCGATCGCCACCAGGCGGATGTGTCCCAAGCTGCCGAGGCCCGCCATTCTGCGTACTAACTTGTACTCGAGGCCCGGTTCGGGCAAGGCATGCTGTAAAGCCTCCTGCGCGCTGACGGGGACTTTTTCTTCGATCCCGGGCAATCCCTCTATCTTTGCCCAAAAATGCTGGGGATCGCGCAATTCGCCGGTCGCGATTTGCCGCAGCCATTTGTGTTCTTCCTCGAGCACGAACGGGCGTCCATGCTTTGCAAGCGACTGACGATAGCCGTCGAGAATGCTGCGGCACGCTTCCCTTGGATTCAGGTGGAGATGACCTTGTTCGGCAGCCAGCAGTGAGCTAGTGGCCAGACGGACCAGGTCGACGGTATAGGGGAGATCAGCGGCTTCGTCGAAATCGTTCACTCCCCATACCAGACGCCCCTCGCGGTCTCGCCAGGTGCCGAAATTCTCCACGTGCAGATCGCCGACGGCGAGAATCTTAGGAGCTCTGGCGACCTGGTGACCCAATGTGGGCCAGAGCTGCATCCAGCGGTAAAAGGTGGCGCGCAGAAAAGGAAACGGGCCTTCAGCCATGAGCTGGTGTTTAAGCTTCAGATCGGCTTTCCGCAACGGAGTGCGTTTGCCCAGCCAGGCTTCGTAGCGGCGCGTCGCTTTAACAACATTCATGACAACGCGGCCACGATAGAACTGGCGTCCGCGCTTGTCAATCGAGGTAGAGGTTCGGAGGAGCCATCCCAGCCTTAGCGGCAAATCAAGAAGGTCGGATCAGTGCTTGTAGTAAGCTCCATTTTTCTCGATGAACTGTTTTTTCTCCTCGGGAAGATCATCGACGGCAGCGATCGAATCGGAAGTACAGACCGGCACGCAAGCCCCGCAGTCGATGCAGCCCTCTGGATCGACATACAACTGGGCTGCAGCCTCAAAGTCCGGTTCGTCTTTCTTCGGATGAATGCAGTCGGTCGGGCACACGTCAACGCAGAGCAGGTCCTTGATACAGGTATCAGTAATCGCGTACGGCATGGTCATCTCCCTTGGAATTGATTTCTCTACGAAGCTAGGCCCCGCGGTCAAGGTTGGCTGTGACGCAGGTCACGGGAGGGTGTGGCGTGGGTCTCATATGGGCGATCGAACCTAAATTAAGTTCAGCTAATCTCGTGCCTTTCAAGCTTGCGGAATTTGGTCTTGCCGCCTCCATATTGAAATTTTCTGACGGGAATAAAAAAATTCAATCGCATCGGTGATGACGATTATTTACATCGTAAAAATGACGCGAGTGCAGCGCCCCGAATCGGACATCGGCACTCTATAATTCATCAACAAGAGAGGTCGCCCGGTCCGTTTTTGTTAACCCCACGCAGGTTGGCACAAAGGACCGGGCTTTCTTCTTTCCTGCGGTTTTCAGTCCTTTCTAAGCTTTCTTGTGCTTCTTTCCGTCGCTTGTGTCATCGCCAACACTGTGTGGCGCTGAAGACACAACGGCGCCCCGGGACGGGCGCGTATCCGCTTCTATTCAAACGAAATGGTGAATGGCTCGCAGTTTGCCTTTCAAACTGGCGGCGGTAAGTACCGAGTCCAGCGTGCTTGTGCTTTATCAAGGCCCCGAAGTGCACTGCTAAATCTGAGGAGGAGTCATGCAAACGGCAATTACAGCCATCACGGTGATCGCGGGGATGGTGTTTTCTCTGGCCGTGGCCCTGCTGGTGGAGGAGTTCATCTTCGGCAAAGTGTTCCGCGTGGTTTTTGCCAGGCACGCGACGCGGGCCGATGCAAGACGGGCGCGCTAAGCGCGCAAAGGAGGAAATATGCTGGTGCTAAGAGAATTGCTGATTTGGAGCAGCTTCGCAATGATGTTCGCGGCCGCCGCGATTTTGGCCTACGACATCTATCGCGAAATCCAATATAGGAATGCAGTTGCGCAAGCAGGGGCCGAAGCCCGGCCTTTGCCTCCGGTTCCTCAGGTGCGCTGGCGGGGCGCCTTAGGACTGGCATTGCTGGCATGGGCGCCGTTGTTGCTCGGATTGGGCATTGCGATTGTGCCCAGCGGCATGGCGGGAGTACGAATCAGCCAAAGCAGCGGCACATTGCCGGGAACGCTTTATCCCGGCGCTCATTTTGTTACGCCGCTGGTTGAGAGTCTGGCGCTGTTCGACACGCGGGACCAGCTTTTCACTACCGGCGCGCTGGAGGATAAAGCCACGCCTGGCGCTGCGCGGAATGAGCCGCTGAAAGTGCAGGCCAGAGAAGGGTTGACGGTCGGCTTGTCGATTACCGTGCGTTATCGTCTGGATGCGCGGCACCTCGATTACATTCAGAGCAATCTTCCTCAGCCCGTCGAGAAGGAAATTGTGCCGCCCGTTGTGGCCAGCGCCTGGCGGGAGCTGGTCCCCAATTACACGGTGCGGGAGGTTTTTTCCGCCAAGCGCGAAGAAATACGGAAACGCGCCTCGGATGCGATTACGCAGAAGCTGGCGGCGGATGGGATCACGGTGAAAGAGGTGATGTTGCGCGATATTCAACTGCCTCCGGAATACGCTCAGGGGCTGGAGAACTTGTTGGTGAAAGAGCAGGAGAACGACCAGATGGGGGTGCAGACCGAGATCCAGCAAAAGCAGGTAAAACTCTCGGAGCTGGAGGCGGAGGCGGCGAAAGTTCAACAAGTGAAACAAGCTGAAGGACAGGCGGAGGTGCGAGTGCTTCAGGCAAAGGCCGAATCGGATGCCATGCAATACACGCTGCCGCTCAAGCAGAAGCAAATTGAGGAGTCGAAGCTGGAAGCCGAAGCCCGCAAGGAAACGACGGTGAAAAACGCTGAAGCCATGGCAGAAGCCAAGGTGATCGACAGCAAGGCCGAGATGGAGCGGCGCAAGCTGCTCAGCGAAGCAGAAGCGGACCGCATCCGGGTCACGGCCGTGGCCGACGCCGAGCGCATGAAAAGCGAAGGAGAAATCTTGAAGCAAAATCCACTGCTGATCAACAAAATCGTGGCGGAAAGACTTTCCGACAAGTTGCAGATCATGATGGTGCCGTCGGACGGCAAGTTCTTCTTCGCCAACGATGTATTGCACAGCATGAACATGGCGAACCGGGCGAACCAGGCGGCGGAGGCAGAGCCGGAATCCCCGAAATAGCCGGCACGAGGCGGCGGGAGCAATGCGGCTTCGCCCGGAGTCAATAGGTAAGAGGGAAATAGTTAAGAGGTTATGAACCCGGCGACAGAGAGCGGCGATGCTAGGAAAGACTCCAAACAGTACCGGCGTTAGTGGAGGAGACAGGTTCGACGGGTTTTATAATGCCCACATCGTCATTGTAAAAATGAAGCCCTTTCCGTCCCCGGTTTGCTGCCGCGCCGTTGGTGCTCTGATCGTTGTTCTCCTCGCCTTGAATCACGCCAACGCATCCACCAACTGGGCCGAGCCGGAGCAACAAATCGCAGCGAGAATCGTGGCCGTGACTGGTCCGGGTACGATGGCGGTCGAGTTCGAGAACCGGGCGTCGCTCGGCCGAACGGATGCAGAGGAAATAAGGCGCGGAATTCTCGCGCAGCTCTCCGCGCGAGGCGCGCGCTTCGTGGACGCCGATCAGGCCGCTGCCGTCGTGCGAATTACGCTCTCCGAAGACTTGCAGAATTATGTTTGGGTCGCGGAGGTTCGCCAGGGCCCGAGCGAGTCGCCTGCCATCATCGTCTCAATGCCACGCGGCGAAGCAGCGTTCGCCGAAGGAGAAGCTGCGCCGATAACGATTCACAAATCCCTCCTGTGGGCACAAGCCGAGCGCATTCTGGACGGGGCCGTGATCGATGGCAATCCGGCTCGCATGATCGTGCTGGATTGGAATGCTGTTACCATTTACGGACTACAAAACAACGGTTGGCAGGCAGAGCAGACTCTGCCCATCGCGCATTCTCATGCGTGGCCGCGGGATTTGCACGGCAGATTGATTTTGCGGAAAGACCACCTTTTTGATGCGTACCTGCCCGGTGTCTATTGTCGAAGTTCGAGCAATGCGCCCTTGACGATGACTTGTTACGCCAGTGATGATCCCTGGCCGCTGACATCCGATGGCGCGGGACTGAGTGCCTTTTATGCCGCGCCAAGAAATTTTTTCACCGGTGCGCTCGCGCCAGGAATAGGAAAACAAACGTCGGCGCCAGCCTTCTATTCAGCGGCAGCTCTTCCCCGTGAGAAATATACGTTGTGGCTTTTGGCCACGGCCGATGGGCAACCACACCTACTCGATGGCA
>Ga0335073_10005237_pt1 | contig 18201 bp, 10 predicted proteins | sample Lox_Sample_22_FD_207093 | JGI IMG/M metagenome (GOLD analysis project Ga0335073, IMG submission 207093) | Soil microbial communities from Loxahatchee National Wildlife Refuge, Florida, United States - Lox_Sample_2.2 | ecosystem: Environmental > Terrestrial > Soil > Wetlands | place: USA... | reverse complement strand
ACCGGGTCGCTTCGCGTGCGGGAGGACGGCGCGTTGTTGCTCACCATCACCGACCTTGCAGGCCACGTAATACAGAAGGATGCGGCCCCCGTCCAGTGGGACGGAACGAGCTTCAAAGTCAGCAAGCAGAACACATGGAGCGATCACTTCTTCGCACTGGGCGATAAGCCGGGCCCATTAGATCGAAAGGGTGAGACCTTCACCATGTGGAATACGGATGCCTTCGGCTGGCAGGAGTCGACCGATCCCATCTACAAAAGCATTCCCTTCTTCATCAACATGAAAGACGGCCGCGCTCTGGGCGTGTTTCTGGACAGCACATGGAGGACGAATTTCGATTTCGGGCATACCGACCTCAACACCTACACGTTCGGCGCAGTCGACGGCCCGCTCGATTACTACGTCATATATGGTCCGGAACCGAAGGCGGTTGTTTCGACCTGGGCGTGGCTCACCGGGCCCACGCCGCGTCCTCCGATGTGGGCCTTAGGTTTCCAGCAATCGCGCTACTCCTATTTTCCTGAATCGCAGCTCATGGGAATCGCCGCGCGGCTGCGTAAGGATCGCATTCCCGCGGATGTTGTCTGGCTGGACATCGACTTCCAACACAAGAACTGGCCCTTCACGGTCAACCAGGAGGCCTTCCCGAATTTCCCGGGCATGGTCAAAGATCTGGCGCGGGAGAACCTCAAGCTGGTGGTCATCACTGACCTGCATATTGCGCGGCAGCCGCACGTCGGCTACGCACCTTACGACTCCGGAATTGCCGGGGACGAGTTTGTCAAAAATCCCAACGGTTCGATCTACGTAGGGCCGGTATGGCCCGGGCCGGCCGTCTTTCCTGACTTCACCCAGTCGCGGACGCGGGAGTGGTGGGGCACGCTCTACAAGACATTCGTATCCGAAGGTGTTGCAGGATTCTGGAACGACATGAATGAGCCTGCGATCTTCGATACCCCGAGCAAAACCATGCCCGATGATGTGCAGCATCGCATCGACGAGCCTGGTTTCCGCAAGCGTACGGCGACCCACCTGGAAATTCACAATGTCTATGGCATGCAGAATGCGCGGGCTACGAACCAGGGCCTGCTCACGCTGCGTCCGAACGAGCGGCCGTTTGTTATGTCTCGCGCCGAGTACGCAGGTGGCCAGCGCTACAGCACTACCTGGACGGGCGACAACAGCTCCACCTGGAATCATCTGCGCATGACCGTGCCGCAGCTTGTGAACCTGGGGCTGAGCGGCTTCTCGTTGGCAGGCGCCGATGTCGGCGGATTCGCCGGTTCCCCGCCACCTGACTTGCTCACCAAGTGGATTGAAGTGTCCGCTTTTCAGCCCATCGATCGGGATCACTCCGCGAAAGGCACCCGAATGCATGAGGTTTGGGTAGACGGCCCTGCGCAAGAAGCGATCCGCCGCCATTACATTGAGGAGCGCTACCGGCTCATGCCTTACCTCTACACCGTGGCCGAGGAAACTTCCCGCGACGGCCTCCCCATCGACCGCCCGCTGTTTCTCGAATTCCCTCATGCGGTTCCGGATGGCACGCCGTTCGACCTGACTACCGGCGGGGGTGAATTTCTGGTGGGCAGCCGCATTCTTGTGGCTCCCAATCCTTCGCCGGAAGAAATCGCCCCATACGTTGTCCGGCTGCCGCCCGGCACCTGGTACGACTACTGGACCGGCGAGCAGTTTGTGCGCGCCGTTCCCGGCAGCACGCTCGACGCGGAACAGCGGGACAAGGTGCTTGCAGAAAAGCAGCTCAGTGTTACGCCCAGGTTAGATGTGCTGCCGGTGTATGTGCGGGGAGGCACCATTCTCCCCATCGCTCCTCTCACCCAGAGCACGGCCGAAACACCGGTTGGTCCCCTGACCCTGCGGGTCTATCCGTCCGCGCTGAAGAATGCGGAAGACTGCAGCGGAGACGTTTATACCGATGACGGCCACACATTTGCGTTTCGTCGGGGGTCTTATGCGCGCATTCACTTTACCTGTTCGCAAGCCGCCGACGGTTCGCTGACCGTGAACATCGGAAAGCAGGAAGGCGATTGGAAGCCGTGGTGGATGACCTACCGGATCGAAGTCGTAGGCTGGAAACCGAAGCAGCAGCGCGCAACAGTGGATGGGCATGCAGTTCCCCTTGCCGTGGTGGCGGCCCGCTGGGGAGTGACCGTCACGCCAGGTGCGCAACAGATCGAATTGCGTTAGAGGTAAGATCGCAGGGCATCCGCGAATACAAGCAACAAGTCTACCCTTTGTCATCCCGAGCGCAGCCGGGGGATCTGCAGTTTCTCTCCGCGCGCCAATACCTTACGTCTAGCGGCGAGGCTTGGAAAACTCCTTCTCCGCAAACTCGATGAAATAAGGCCAGTTTGGTGCGGGAGTATGCCCGTAGGCATGCTGGCGAAAAGCAACATCGCCTGTATCAATCAGCGTGTTCATCGGTGGAAACGTTGTCGTGCCCAGGCCTTTGGCGCCCAACAGATCCCACACAGGACTAGCAGCGGCAGCAGCCATAAACATCCCTTGCGCATCCTGCCAGGCGTCGCCCGGTGCATAGACAGGATCAGTCAAAAGCGCACCCCCACCAACAAAGACCGGACGCGGCGCTACCAGCGCAATAAATTCGTGGCTGTCCACCGGCATTTCGTTTGCCGTGTGCCCGGCGGCCGCATACTTTAAAAAGTTACCCGCGAACCAGTGGAATTCGCTCACACCGGCCAGATTCCCCATCGTCTCGCCATAGTTACGCCGGTAGAGATCCGCCCCGCCCGCGCCCGAGGACGAGATATAGCCAATCGCGAAACGCGGATCATCCGCCATCGCCACCAGCGCGGCCTTGCCGCCCCGCGAATGGCCCATCACGCCGACCTTGTTTGCGTCCACATCCGGATCGGTCTCGAGATAATCGAGTAACCGGCTGTCTCCCCAGGCCCAGGCGCGCAGCACACCCCAGTCGTCGAGCGCGCGCGGCTCACCCTTGTTGACCAGGCCGATGATCCCCTTGTCCAACCCTGCTCCGTTGTCGGCTTGCACATCATTCGAATTACGTCCTACGAAACCCCAACCATGCTCCAGCAGCAGCTTTGCCGAATCCGGCGCATCGGGTGGCGATTTGAGCATATGCACGGCCTGCCCCGGTGCTCGCGGAAAGATGGGCCGGGGACGAATCGAGCCTCCGCCAATGATCACTGGCACCTTCTTGCCTTTTGTGTTCGCGGGCGTGACTAAATCGGCGTGGATCTCGACCGTAATCGCAGGATAGGCCGAGTTGTCGACCGTGCCGGTTAGGTGCTTGACGATGGCCGGAATACCCTGCACCGTCATGTTCTCGACGCTGTCGACCTTCCACTTGACCGCGGGGATGTGGGCCGGATATTTGCCGTAGACGTCTTCGTCGAACATGGCCTGGATCTCAGCTCGCCGCTTCGGCCATTGCGCTGCGGTCTTCACCTTCGTGCCGTCATTCATGGTCAGCACATCCGGAAGTTTGGGATAAGGGTTCGCCTTGGATTCGTCGTAGTTGGCATTCCCCGGCTTGCCGATATCGTAGGCCGTTGCCGGGGGCTGCATCTCCGTAATGCCGAGGAGCTTAAGCTCGCGGTCACGTTCCCCGCGCGAAGCTTCCAGGATGGCGGCGCGATCGGCAGCAGAAGGCAGCGTGGGCTGGGCTTGGGCCGGCTTTGTCTCCGGTGCCGGCGTCGGGGTTTGCGCAGCGGCCGACAGAGCGAGGCCAATGCAAGCCGGCGCGATCCATTTCAGCATGTTCCAGGCGGTCATATCCCCTCAAAGAGTAACGTGGATTCGCAAGCGTTCCGGTTACAAACCTGCCGTGGCGACCTTCACCAGAGTGATCAAAACCCACCATCCCCACACGGCAATCGCGGCCGTGCTTTTCTTCACCCTGGCTACGATGGCGCACCCCATGGTGAGCAGTATCAAGACCCATATCGTGAGCACGTCAATCGAGGTGCCGAACGCGATGAGCCATTTGGGCGAGTCCTGCGGCAGGAAATATCCGATGTTGGTGCCAACGGGATTCTTCAGGTTGAAGGAATCGGGATCCAGTCCGGCGAAGACTGCGATGATAGCGAGAATCCCCTGGATAATGAAGGGTAGGGTCGCGTAGAACCACAGGGCGAACATCTGCGGGAAGGTAGCTTTCCCGCCCAGGCCGAAATTCAGCGTCAATAGCAAAACGCCGCCCGCAATAGCGGCAAACAGAAGCGCCAGGACTGGCGTGCCCCAGAAAATGTACTCCACGAAGGCTGCTCCGATTGCCTTCTGATGCGCCTGCTGATCGGGTGGAAGCTGCGACATCCGGTCCTGCTGCGCCTGGGAGCTTTGGAGGAGGATATTGTTGTAGGTCTTATCCCATCCAATCTTCTGTTGGATGGCGGCGCCAAAGCCCAGGGTTACAAGCACGCCCAGCAGCCAGGGCAACCACCAGCTCGTGTCTCGCAGAATGTCATGGAAGGCTTTCGAGGGATCAACGAAGACATCGACGACACGCTCTATCTGGCTCAGCGAGTTCGACACTTCGACGTTGGCAACGGGATCGGACATAAAAGTCTCCGCACATTTCCAGCCCGAATTGTGTTCGCTCGGATCTTACTCCCCTTGCCGCCAAGTTCAAATAGGAACCGTTTCGTCTAAGCTGTTGGTAGTCCGCAGGCTCGGGGCGGCACTTGTGCGGTTGTAGGAGACGAGTCAGTCCCGAAGGGACGGCTGAAAGAATCCCAGGACGCCAGTCCAGAACGTCAGTCCTGGGATTGGTTGTAGGAGACGATGCAGTCCCGCCGTTATCCTGCCTGCCCCGGCATGCTGTCGGAGCGGAGCGCCTGCAACCAGCCGCGATAATCCAACGAACCACTAACCCACAATCGCAACTAACGCGAGTACATTCGCCGCAAGCACGCGATCACCGCTGATCGCGACCATCCCTCCCGCGGCCCCGCAGTCAATCCCCTTGGTAAAGATCCGCCACGCGATACTCTCCGGGATGACAATTCGAGCGCTAATCTCCCCAGGCATCTCGCCCGCAAACGCCCAGCCTGCGGGTGAACGAAGGAGGCACCATTGGCCGCCGCACTCTCCCGAAACTTCGACCAGAACCGCTGTGCCAGACGGAGCCGCCACATCGTGGAAGGCATACGGCAGCCCGCGCAGGAAAGTATCGAGCACCGGGTGATACAGAGACCGGATCATAATTCCGGGCCGGTTCGTCGCCAGCCGGATCTGCTCCTGGTGATGCCACCTCTCCGTCAGTTCGCGGGCTGTATCGAACCAGACCGGCGATGTGACTTCCCCTGCCCAGGAGACGCCGAACGCCGCCGGAGCAAACGGATCCAGCGACTCGTGATACTCCGCAGACTGGCGGCAAGCCAGCTGCATCAGTTCGATCAGGACAGCCGGGCTCAGACGCCGATAGACGGCAACGCCTTCCCGGTTAAGCCGGTTCACCAGGTCAATGACATCCTGGTAACAGCGAATATCCGCTTTCTCCACTCGCCATTGATCGCGGGCCAGAGACAGTTTGCGCAATGCAGTATCGAGCAGGTGCGCCGCCACATCGCGCACGCGCCATTGCGGCGCAATCGTCGGCAGCTCCCATTCCGCGAGACTGAGAGACCTCAGCAAATCAATCAGCCGTTGGTCCACCTGGCGAAGCAGGGCCGCACACAGAACGGGCTGCGTTCCACACAGTTCAGAGGGCATGGGCATCAACCTTTGCTGCGCCGTCAATGCAAGAGTTCTTGCAGTCCATTCTTCAGGACAGCATACGACGATTCACTAAACGGTTCCACGTCGCTTCCACGACTCGCCGGGACAGGTCGGTCCGGTCGAGACGGCAATTCATTTGAGGGGCGAAGCATCCAGGAATCGTTTCATCATTGGTCCCGGAGGAGGATTGCGGGATCGATCGCCAGGGCGCGCCGTGCGGGTACGTAGCCCGCGAGCAGCCCGAGCATGATCATGGTTACAATTACACTGGCCAGCACCACAGGATCCTTGGGCGACGCTTCGTAAACAATGTAAGAAAGGACGCGCGTTGAGGCTATGCCCAGTAGCAGGCCTGCGAGAGCTCCGGTTGCCAGCAGGCGGAAGGTCCTCCCTAACGCTGCCTGCAATACTTCCTTGCGCCGGGCTCCGAGCGCTACGCGAATGCCCAATTCCCTCACCCGCTTGCTGACAGAATAAGAAGCCATTCCGAAAAGGCCGGTGACGGCCAGCATCGCCCCCAACATTCCCAGCACTCCCAGACACACTGCCGCCATGCGTGCTGCAAACAATGCGCTGTCCAGTTCTTTGTTCCAGGTGACGATGGTCAAAGGCAGGCCAGGATCGAGCTTGCGCAGTTCGTCTCGTGTTTCTGCCGCCAGTGCTTGCGGGTCGCTCTTCGCGCGGATCACGAACCAGGTGAAACTGGAGGGCGATTGCAAACCGGGAAGAAAAAATGACGGCCGGGGCACCTCGGTGAGGGTCTCATATTTGCCGTCTTCCACCACGCCGACGACTTGCATGCGGCTTCCGTCGCTGGTTTTGAAGTAGCCGCCTATAGCTTGCGCTACCGAGCCGAAAACGCGGCGGGCAAATTCGCGATTCACGACGGCGACTTTCGGGGTCTGCTTGTTATCGTTCCAGGTGGTTGTCCGCCCTGAGAGCAACGTTGTGCCCGCGGCCTGGAAATATCCGGGAGAGATGTTGTAAGACGTGGCCTCAACAAGCCGGTTAGACTCCCGCAAGTCGGTGGCGGTGCCGCCGAAAACCGAGCTCTCGTTAAAACCGAGCCCCAGGGGCAGAAAGTCCACCGATCCCACTGACGAGACTCCAGGAAGATTGGCGATGGCATCGAGCATCCGGCGTTGCATGACCGGAACCTGATCCCCGTGATAGCCGCCCATGGTCAGATCGGTATTGACCAGCAAGGCGTTCTGCGGGTCGAAACCGAAATTGCTGTGCAGGGAGCGAACCAGTCCGCGGACCGCTACCAGGGAGGCGGTGACAAGCACGGCGCAGACGGCAATTTGTATCACCAACAGTATGTCGCGGCCGCCAAACCAACGGCCGGAGGAGGAGGTCGTCGAGCCGGTCTTCACAACCATCCACGGATCGGCTTTGAGGACCTGCCGGACGGGTACCATACCAAAGATAAATCCGCTCGCCAGGGCCAACAGTACCGCAACAACGTAGGTGAAAGTATCTGGACGCACGGGCAATTGGATGGGCATATAGGGTAGCGGCTGCCACGCGCTCAGTCCGCGCAACAGAGCCACACTACCTGCAATGCCAACCGCGCCGCCGATCAGCGCCACCAGGACCGACTCGGTCAGAAGCTGGCGCAGTACGTGGCTGCGGCTTGAGCCGAGGGCCAGGCGCAGAGCGATCTCGCGCGAACGATCGGCCGCGCGCGCCGCAAACAAGCTACCCAGGTTGGCGCAGGCCGCGAGCAGGATGAGGGCCGCCAGCAACATCAACCCGGTAACGAAAGCGCGCACCGGCCTGCCAAGCAGATTACCGAGCAGTCCGGGACGCGAGAGCGAAAACGTCAGCGCGTCGTCTTCCTTGGGATAGGTCCTGCGCAGAAAGGCCGCAATGGAATCCAGGTCAGTGTTGGCCTGGCTAGCCGTAACTCCAGGTTTGAGGCGCCCAATCACCCACAGATCGCGGGACGATCGCTGGTTCAAGTCGGCGACACCTTCAATCTGTGCCTGATCGACGAGCGGAACCCATAGAGCGGGGGCGAAGAATCGCTCCGTGCCACGAAAATCCGGACCCGCTACACCCAGCACCGTGAAGGGATGCTTGTTCAATTGAACCGTGCGTCCCACGACTCCCGGGTCAGCCTGGAAATGACTGCGCCAGTAATCGTAGCTGAGCACTATATAAGGACTGCTATTCAGGCCGTGCTCATCGGAACGGTGGAAGAACCGGCCAAGGTAGGGCTTGAGGCCGAGGGTGTCAAAGTAATTTCCGCTCGTCTCATATAGCCATATCTGTATCGGCTCGCCTCCGGTCTCCAGGCCGGCCGAGGCAAAGTTGTACGTGAGCAAGCTGTCGAAGCTGCGATTCCGGTCGCGGACATCGAGATAATCGGGATAGGAGTTCAGGGACTGATCGCGCTCTTCGATAGAGTAGAACCTTTGCGGATTGGGCACATCGAGGGTGTGAAGTACCAATCCATTCAGAACGCTGAAGACGACAGCGTTGGCGCCGATTCCCAGAGCCAGAGTCAGAACCGCGGTGAGGGTGAAACTCGGCGATTTCAGCAGACGGCGCCATGCGTACTTCATATCACTCAGCATATGGGTCACACCTTGTTCGACGGATGCAGGAGCAAGCGGGCCGCCGTAATCGAAGCCGGCTGAGGACTGAAAAGGCAGGGGTTAGAGCAGCGGGCTTGCGATTGTCTGTCCACAAGTGAAGTTGATTGTCCGGATATGAACGGTGGATGACGGATGGAACAGGGCATCACCTTTGTCAAGGACCGCGTGACGCCGGAAAACAGCGGCATCATCTTGGCTCCAATGTCGCGGCGTCGGTCACTCCGGCGCCATCGATGTTGGAAGGATGCACATTCCGCTTCTGGGCCAGCGCCTGAATCTGCTCCGCGGCGCCGTGCACCACCACCACCCGGATGTTTAAGGAACGCAACAGCGCAATATCAAGGAGGATGTTGACAAAGTTTTCAGCCGTGACAATGCCACCATCCATTGCAATGATGAACGTCTTCTCGCGGAATTCCGGAACATATTGGAGGATGGCGCGTAGGTCTGTGAGCTTCACTGTGGTCCGGTCACAATTTGGCCATAGGCAGATCGAAGCCGCGGATCGAAGCCCGCATTCCGGACCTCCGCATGCGAATCACCTCCTATTTTAACCGCCAACGCTCCGCATGAGCTTTACCCACGGAGCGATAAAAAGCTTCTTCGTCCGCGTAAATCGGCCCAGCAGTGGCTTATCTTTCGATTCCTTTTAGACGGGTGATCAGCGATTGCACAAAGAGAAGGGGCGGCCTGTTCCTCTCTGTTCGCGGATGTAATGTCGAAGGGTCTGTCCATCTTCCTTGGAGAGAGGATGATTGACACTTCCAAGTTCGAAGGCCCCGTGGACCGATCCGGTATGAAACACCGTCGTCACCTTTCCCTGATTGTCAGTTGAGTGGATAACGATGGTCTGCTTTTTCTTCAGGGCTTCTTGAAGGTCGGGGTAATAGAACAATACAGACGGAGGCAGGTTCGGCGGTGTGGGGTGGGCGGCAGATTGATTCAATGTGTCGGTCACAGGTTTTTCCCCTTCAGCCAACAGGTTGAACTACCTGTCTCCAGCCCGCCATCCCACTCGCGAGGGAGACCCGCCCCCTGAGCCTAGGATGCGAATCCTCGAATATAGGGGGTGTTGGGCGGACGCGGGCCCATCTCAAAGAGCGGTCCGTGCGTCGAGTGATAGCTCATGTTCATGTACGGTGTCTCGATGCGGCGACCGGCGGCGGTGAAACGGCCATCCTCCCAATTTGAATCCATGTAGTAGTTCACAATACCGGTGGAGAGAAGCAGCCTCTCGGCGTTAAACGGTTCCTTGCGGGTGAGCATCATCTCGATGAGCCAGTGCTCATGGCCGTTGGCAGCGTGGTACTGCGAAATGGGGCCCGGCCAACCAAGCATGGAGATGATCGTCGGATCTTTCTGCCCATCGATTTCGCCGGCATAGGTCCAGCCCACACCTTTGCCCGAAATCACCGCTGCACGGGTCCCATCGTTATACTCCACGATGCAGATGTTCGACTGCTTTCCCTCCTGAAAATATCCCGGCTTCAGGTCAAAGTTTTTCCGCACCGCTTCGAGCAGGTTGCCGGCCCAGGGGGTGCGTTCCACCCACTGCCATGCTTCAGGCCCGCGAATGGACTGCACGGACCGCACGCCGGTCTCACCGCCCTTGCGCCGATCGACAAAGGCCTGGAGCGTATCCACACAATGAAAGATGGCTCCTTCATCCGCGGCGTCTCCCACCACAATCGAGTTCCTGATGGGCGTTTCGATGGCAAGTTCTATCTCGGGCTTGCGAAAGTAGGCCGGTATGGAGGAACCACCGCTGAGGGGAAAACCAAGTTCACGGGATTTATCGAACATCCACTTGGCGTCGTCCCAATTGTAGGAGAGATGCTTGTCATTAAAGACGGGCACCGACCGTTGGCTCCGCTCAAAGACGCGGATCACCTGCTGGTAAATCCACCAGCGCGGCAAGAGCCAATGTCCCTTGAGGTCCGTCGGATAATTTCCATGTTCACAGACGATGACCACACCATCTACGGCTAGCTCACTTCCCCCAAGTGTCACCGCCTCCTCGACCGTTTTATAGATGGGAATGTTTTTTGCTTTGCATACTTTCTGGCCCAGCAAGCTTGTGTCGAACTGGTTGATGTACACCGAGACCACATCGACCCGCGAAGGAGTGTAGGCGCCGTGCCACCAATAACCGTCCAGCAGCTTGTTGACGATCCAGTCCGCATGGGAAGTGGGGAGACCCCAATAGCTGACGAGACAGGCGATACGCGGGCGCTTTTGCGGAGCCGGCGCTGTCTGCGCAACAGCCTCGGATGCAATGCCGGTCAACGCGGCCATTCCGGCCATTCCGGCGATTCCCAGCATCTCACGCCGGGTGAAGAGAGATTTCGATTCTCTCGTTGCGGTGATTGGGGAGGACTCCGCCGCACTGGCTGCAATGTCGATTTGCTTCTCGCTCATGAAGGCCATTCGATCCCGTTCGGGGTAGATATGGGGAAGCATATACCTATTCCGGGCCTTTCCGGGAAATTCAGATGCCGGCCCGTAATACTCGCGGTGATTGGTGGTGAAGTGGAATTATGCCGTCCCCCGAAGTGGACTCGGATTATGTTAATTCTCTTTCCCGGCACTTCCGTGCTCGGCTCTGGGATCGTCCCGTCCCTTATGAGGATTCGACGGACCCGGAGTCGTTTGGTCGATAGGCGCCCATCAGCCTTGAAATGATCACCGCAAGATAGAACACGGCCAGAATGGATTCGAGCATGGACACCGATCGAATTTCCGGCGAGGCGCCCGCAATCCCAGACGCGCCGGCCGTCGTCATGCTTCCGAAGCTGAAAAAAATAAAATCGAAACCCAGAGGAACTGCGTGCGAATAAATCGCTGGGTCTAGGTAGAAGGCATGTGGCTGGACGATGGCGATGACAGCATAGAGGCGGGCAAAGGAAAATCCGGTGAGGAGATAAATGCAAACCGCGCCGAAAAGCGTTTCCGCGGTAGCCTTTTCGCGCGCAAAGACGCGGCGAAACAAAATGACAATAATGAAAACGTCGAATGCGAAGCTGAGCACGACGCTGACCACGGCGGCAGGCACCATTTTGGGCCGAAAGACGATTGCATGCGCCATCAATGCGGGACCAGCAAGAATGACAGCGACAAAAATGAGACCTCTGCGGAAACTTACGGCGTATACACTCATCAACGTGACGGCGATACTCGCTATCCGGAACACGTGATAACGCGTGCCAGTCTCACCCATGGCTGGGTAGAGAAGCAGATAAACAAGCAGAAAAAGAAATAATAAAAAGAACTTGTGCCCGGTAATGCCGGTCAGTTCCCGCGACATGGGGTTCCCGCCGGTTGCAAAGTAATGCAGCAAGGGCCTCGTCTGCAGACGCCAGTAGAGAAGGATGAGAGGCGTAACATCCTACGCTGTGAGAGAGTGCTGGTCGCGATGCTTTTCACTGTGTTTGTCGAGCCAATCGGCATCTACCGTCCTAGGGATTCTAACGCGCTTCACCAAAGACGTTGCCGGACCGGACCTTGGGGATCCTGCGCAGTTCGTCGTGGTTCAGTTTTCTGCCGGAGTGATCACAATGTTTCTAAAGGAAACGCGCCCCTTCTCGCTACCCTGCAGAATAATCGGCCCGGGCAGCGCTTCGTGGCTGTCGATCGCTCCGCCGGTGATTCCCGGTATTTCCTGGTTGGCGATGATCGTCTGCCCATCCTGGACCACGGTGACGCGCCGCCCGATGAGGGTAACGTCGAAGGTCTGCCACTTCCCCGCCGTTCTCGGTAGTTCCGGTCTGGGAACAATGAAGCCGTAGATCGCGCCGGTATGGTGGCTGGGCGGCTCCGCCGCGGATTCATTCTCAATCTGCAGTTCATAGCGGCCGCGCAGATATACGCCGCTGTTGGAGGCGGACCCACAGTTGAACTCGACATGAAGCTTGAAATCCTGAAATTTTCTGTCGGTGACAAGCTCGGGCCCGTTTCCCGGTGAAACCAGCAGCCCATCGCTCACCGTCCAGTGATGGCCGCTCTCCGGAAACGGATTGGCGGAGTACTCATGCCATCCATCGAGATTCCTGCCGTTGAACAACGAAACCGGCTTGCCCCACCGGGGCGCTTCGGCCCGTTCGAGCAAGGGCGCCCGCTCTCCCACCCAGGTCCACGCTTCCCCACCGGGGCCGGTAGTGGTGCCGGCCAGTTTTCCGGCAACGAGTTTTCCTTTAAAGACCATATCGGTGCTGCGAGCCTCTGCTCTTTTCGGAGAGACGAATATCACGCTGTCATCACGGATCTCGATCTTAGGAAGAGGACGGGCGTTTCCCCAACGCCCCACCATGTTGGCCTTTAATTCTCCTTTTTCCTCGTAGATCTCGAGCCAGGACGGATATTCCCGTACCGGCGTTTTCAAGGTCAAATCCCAGCGCCCGAGAAAGGGCTTGGCGCTGTCGTTGGCAGCGGAAGCGTCCGCCGCCATCGCGGCTGCGGCACCCGCCAGGACCATCCCCAGGCAGGCTGCGAATATGGCCGCGAACCAGCAGACTCTTCTTTGCGCGGAGATTGCGCAACGCCTCGCGTCTCGCCTGCCTGCGGTGTCAACTCTTGAGGCTGTGGGTAGCATCGTCAAAGAAAACCTGTTCCTTGCGGAAATAGGACTGGTTCGCCATGTGGCAGGCGATGGCTGCGTGGTTGCCGAACACCGCGTCCTCGACATTCGGCTTCCGGCTCTTCACTGCTTCGAAAAACGTCCAGATATGCGGCTTCAGATCGTCCCAATTATCACCGGAGTAAATAGTCTGTTCGGTGAGCGGTTCCTTTCCGATCGCAGGATCGTGCTTCTCGTGCCACTCCCGGACGTACTCTTCCCGCATTTTCAGGGGGAAGCTGCTGTCGTAATAACTCGGCTTGGTATCGATGCCCGCCTGCGGGGAATAGTGAATACCAAAAGCCGAGGTCTCCAGGATGCCCTTCGGCCCCATGTAGACGGCTCGTTCCGGTGTCTCTGTGCTCTGGCCCAAACGGATATAGACGGGAATGCCGTGATAGTCGAAAAGAACCATCTGCAGGTCCGGCATGTCGCGGCCGTCCTTCCAGCGGAAGATGCCCCCGAGAGACACAGCCGAACGCGGAGGCTCATTCCAGTTCAGGGTAAAGAGCATGCCGCTGACCAGGTGAACCATCAGGTCTCCGGCTACACCCGTGCCATAGTCTCTCCAGCACCGCCAGCGGGCAAACCTGTCGGGATTGAATGCAATTTTCGGAGTGTCTTTCAGCCACACGTCCCAGGCCAGATTTTCCGGGGAGAGGTCGAGCGGTGGGGGATACTCCCACGCACCCGTGGGGCTGTTGCGGCCCAAAGTCAGCTCGACCGAGGTGACATCCCCAATGGCTCCGCCCAGGTACATCTCCCGCGCCTTGGCGCACAACACCGAGCTCACTCGCTGCGCCCCGATCTGTACGATCCTGTTGTTGCTCTGCGCAGCCTCCACCATGGCAAACCCTTCCGCTATGGTGTGCGACATCGGCTTCTCGCAATAGACGTCTTTGCCCGCCTTGCAGGCATCAACGACAACTTGCTTATGCCAGAAATCGGGAACGGCCGCCAGGATGCAATCAATGTCTTTGCGCTCCAATAGCTCCTGATAATTCCTGGTGGTGAATAGATTGGGATTGCCGGTGATCTCTTTGGCCAGCGTGTGACGGCCGTCATAGAGGTCCGCCGCTGCGACGCATTCGGCGCCCGGAAGCGCCAATGCGCTGGCAAGCACCCCGGATCCTTCCATGCCCACGCCGATAATGCCGAAGCGCATCCGGTCATTGGCGCTCACCGGATTTGCCGTTGCCGGCGCCTCCTGCGGTTCCAGCATGATCGCCTTGGCCTCCGGCGATAACAATCCCCCTGCGGCAATGGCGCTTGTCTGCAGAAATCTGCGGCGAGATAAACCATCCGGCATATGGCCCCTTCTTTGCGCTGTACGAGAAAACAGCGCTTATAGGCTAGAAGAGAATTTTAGCGCCCAATTAATTTTGCCGCTCGCCGCGAATCCAGTCGTCGGAAATTTGTGTGTATTGGCCGATCTCGCGAGCACTGGCGGGCTGGTCACGCGGGTCCGTGAACGCCATCTTGCTATTGCAATATCGCATGCCGATGAGCAACTTCGCAGGCAAGCTCGACCGCAATGGGTTGCGCGAACAGATCCGGAAGCAGGTTCGTTATAGGATTGCGTCTGTCCTGCTAAAGCCAAAGCTCTGAAGCCCTGCGGTGCCCGCTGCCCCTCTTCTTCTCAAAAATTCAGAAGGAATATCGCAGAGCGAATTGCAAGCGACGTTCCTGGGATCGCGTCGCCGGACTTTGGTTCGAGATATTGCCAAACTCGGTATCCGTAATACCGACATCCGGATTTCCGTAGCTGGCGATATTGAACACATTGAAGGCGTCAAATCGAAACCCGATCGACTGGCCCTCTGTGATATGGAAATCCTTAAACATTGAACTGTCGATGTTCAGATATCCTGGTCCGCGGATAACGCCATTTCGCGAGTTACCGAAAGCGTTGCTGGCGGGGGCGCCGAACGCACACGTCCCATTGTCCACTCCTGGTTGCGTGCACGGTATAGCGGAGGGATCGGTACCGAGCCAGTTATTGATCGAACGGTGCACGATCCTCAACTTGCGATACTGGTTAGCGCGAGAAACCCCGTAGCTGTTCGAGTTGTTGCTGGGCCCGGTAATGCTGTCGGGGAATCCGGAATAGGCAACGCCGGAGATGGAAAGCTTCCATCCGCCAATGACTTCATCCGCAAGCCGGCTTACGTGCGGAAGATAGGTCTGCCCGCGGCCCACGGGAAGAGCATACACACCAATACCTGAAACATTGTGGGTTACATCGTAGCCTGCCGCACCATAGTCGGCGGAGCTGTCGTAATAGTTCTGGAAGGCTCCGCTATAGCCATTCACATTGAGGAAGTACATGCCGAGGCTGTTCGTCATGGCCTTGCTGTAGGTGTAGTTCAGCGTAAACTCCAGACCGCGGTTGAGATGCTGGCGCAGCGTTGCCTGTAGAGCGTTGTAATTCATCATGGCTCTGGCTTCGGTGATCATGACAATATTCGATCCCAACCCGAGATTGACGCTGTTGTAGAAAGGGGCTGAAGTGGGATCACCATTGACCCGGTACTGGTTCAGATTTCCGTAGTCCTCGATATGTTGTCCCTGCTCACCGATGTATCCAATCTGCAAGGCCAGTGAGGGGGTGAAAGCATATTCGCCGGTCAGGTTCCACTCCTGAATGTACGCCGGCTGCATGTTCTGCGGCCATATCTGGGTCGCCGGGCCGGACGCGTTGGTGCTGGGCACGGAAAACCCTTGTTGCACCGTGCGGGGAGACCCACCGCTCGCCGGCGTATTTCCCGAAGCCGCCGTAGGCGTAATCGTGGTTAGGCTCACCGCCTGAAGGAAGGGCGGGTTTGCGGACAACCTTTGATTGTAAGAGTTCCCTTCGAAGTAGCTTGTGGCGCCATAGCCGCCCCGGATTACGACCCGCGAGGATCGCTGCCAGGCGAACCCGAGCCGAGGCATGATCTGCCGGTAATTTGGCTGGTAACAGCCGCTGTTTGAGCAAACCCCAGACCCCGCGGGCGCCCCGGCCGGAACCTGGCCGGCGTAAATCAAAGTTTGCGTGGTGAGATCGACGTTTGCATTCTTGTTGTTTTGTTCGATCCACGGCTCGTCATATTCATAACGTAAGCCGAGATTGAGGGTCAGATTGGGGAGAATCTTCCAGTCGTCCTGGATAAATCCTGCTGCTCGCCACTGACGCTGCCCGACACGAATGCTGGTCAAAGAGATACCCAGGCCGTACACGCGATCGAGCACAAAGTCCGCCCCCGGATAACCTCCGGCATTCGCCAGCGTCGGGTTACTGGTAAAGGCTCCGGAATACTGCAGGGCGCCCAACGGTTGATAGTTATTGGTCGGGGAAAAATTATTCTGATAACGGAGCGCCTGAATCCCGATGCTTAACAAATGCAGGCCCCGCTGCCAGGTTACGTTGTCAATGTAACTGTAAGTGTTGTCCACCACCGCGGGACCGAGCCCCTCTGTTCCCACATTCGTCAGGTTGATGGAACTACCGCTGCCGCCAAAACCGGCCGTCGCCCCGAAACCTTGAAGGCTGAAACCCAGGGAGGGCTGCGCACCGAAAGGAATCCCTACTTTGCTGTTTCCCGTTAGTCCAAACTGGCCTGAGGGATCGGTCGGCGTGCTGGGAGGAAGATTGGTGCGGGTAAAGCCGACACGCGCCATGTTGATCAATGCCGGAGAGAAAGTATGCACCCAGCCCAGGCCGAAAACGTTGGTCGGCGAACGGTCGGTCACCGGGAAGGTGACTGGCAGCACCGATGTCTGCCCGTCGTAGCCCGTCGACGCCGAATAAAACCCCGTAATTTTGTCGTTGAGCCGTGCGTCATATTCAATCTTGACGTCCCCTTGATTGTTACCTCTGTAAGTACGAACCGGCCCCTGCAGATTGTTCTGCGTAACGCCATCGGAAGGCGCCGCATTGGGCAGCGGATACAGCGAAGGGTGGGCAAAGAGGAACTGCGCCACCGGGTTCAGAATCGGGACGCCGGTGTTGTTCACATAAGGCGCAAAGCTGTTTTGCGAGTCGTAGAGCTGAATGGGATTGGAGGAAGCCAGAAGAGATGAGAAATCACCGTTCCGCATCGCTCCGGAGAAAACGCTCGCCTGGCCCAGGCCTCCCTGGTGATAGCGCGCGCCCAGGTAGTCGACAAAGAAGAAAAGCTTGTTGCGCCGAATCGGGCCGCCGAAGGTACCGCCGAACTGCGTCTGCGTAAAAGGGTTGATGGGTATGATCGGAGTCTGATGGTTGTTGGTCCAGGTGTTGGCGTTCGTCTTGGCATCCTGAAGATAGCCATAGGCAGAACCATGAAATCTATTCGTTCCGCTCTTCAGTACGGCGACCACGCCTCCTCCACTTACATTGCCGTAGTCGGCCGGCGCGTTCGATGTCAGGACTTTGACTTCTTGCAATGCTTCTGGAGCCGGGTTATACGATGGAAAATTTCCAAAAGTTTCATTGATGTCGATGCCATCGAGGATGAAGTTGTTTGACTGCGAGCGATTCCCGTTTATGTTGGGCGAGTCGAAGACCGCCGAATTGCTCGCACTTCGTTCAATCACGGTGGTACCGGACGTCCCGTAAGTGCTGACGGTCCCGGGAACATACAAGGTGAGAGCGGTGTAATCAAGGCCGTTCAGGGGTTGGTTTTCTATCGCATTCGCCGATAAAGTTGTACCCAGAGTAGGATCGCTGGTGTTCAGGATAGGGGCCGCGCTGGTGACATTGACCGTGGTGGAAGTGCTTCCGACCTCCATGGTTACGTTGAATGTCGGCGTCTGCAATGCTTCCAGTACAAAGGACGGCACGGTTGCCGTTTTGAAACCGGCCATGTTGACGGTCATCTGGTAGTGCCCCGGCGGCAGGAACTCAATTCGGTAAAGGCCAGCCGAATTCGTTGTCGTCGGATACTCAATGCCGGTATCCAGATTGCGCGCCACGACTTGAGCGCCTGGAAGCACGGCATTCCCGCGATCCGAGACAAGACCGGTAATTCCGGCAGTCACCTGTTGCGCATACGAACTCACTGGCGACACTATGGTTGCCAACACCAATAAGGCCAACTTGCCCCGGAAGGTCTTCATTCGTTTCTCCGTCTGTTTTGGCGAGTACGGCAAATCCCGAAAGGGGCCACATCTTGGTACGGTGTGCTATATAGCTATGAGATCTCAGCTATACATCGCCTATTTTTAAAAGTCAACATGATTCGAGACGGCGTGTTAAAGATAAGGACGGCTACGCACAAGGGGACCATCGCTCGTTGTCGA
>Ga0335073_10005236_pt1 | contig 18202 bp, 13 predicted proteins | sample Lox_Sample_22_FD_207093 | JGI IMG/M metagenome (GOLD analysis project Ga0335073, IMG submission 207093) | Soil microbial communities from Loxahatchee National Wildlife Refuge, Florida, United States - Lox_Sample_2.2 | ecosystem: Environmental > Terrestrial > Soil > Wetlands | place: USA... | reverse complement strand
GACAGGTCCCTGGTGTTGTTGGAGGTCAGGAAGACCTGCGGGATGTGCCGGGCGGTCACGGTGCCGAGCTCGGGGATCGAGACCTGGTATTCCGACAGCACCTCAAGCAGCAGCGCCTCAGCCTCCATGTCCAGCCGATCGACTTCGTCGATTAGCAGCACAACCGGCTCTCCGGACCGGATCGCGGCCAGCAGCGGGCGGCTGAGCAGGAAGTCCTCGCCGAAGATCCCGGCAGCGCCGAGATCGGTGCTGTCGCCGCCTTGATAGAGCTGCAGCTGGAGTAGCTGCCGCCGGTAGTCCCACTCGTAGATCGCCTTGGACTCATCCAGGCCCTCATAGCACTGCAGGCGGATCAGCGGCTTGCCGGTCATCAGGGCTACCGACTTGGCCAGCTGGGTCTTGCCAGTGCCAGCCGGGCCCTCGATGAGCACTGGCTTGCTCAGCGCAGCCGCGAGATGGACGACCGTGCCGGTAGCCGCGTCCGCCAGGTAGCCAGACTTGCGCAGCAGTTCTTGCACGCCGTCAATGGGTGATGGAGTGTCCGCCATAGCGCTAATAATCGCGAATCCGCTCTGATCTCGGTAGGCCGGGTTACCGGACAGTAGTCCTTTTGTGCGGGTCTTTACGCCAGCGTCTGCCGCTCCGCGTCGGTTCCGGGGTCCAGGCCGGCGCCGGCGGACAGTGCCGCCTCGTCCGCCGATTCAGCGGCGGCGACCGTGGCGCTGGAGCGCGGGCGTATCCGGCGGCTGGCCGCGGCGACGCACGCAGCGGCCGGGCCGAGCGCCGCGGCTCCGGCCAGCAGCGCGATCCTGATTGTGGCGAGCGTCCCTATCACTCCGAAGACCGGGCCACCGAGGATCTGGCCAGCGCTGTCGAACATCTCCTTAGCTGACAGCGTGGTCGCACGCAGGGACGGCTCGATCCGGGTCACCAGCCAGCCGGACAGCAGCGGATCGAGTACCGGGCGCAGCACCGTCACGGCCAGATAGGCGCCCACGACGACGGCAAAGGAATGGGCGACGGCCATGGCGACGACAGCGCCGCCGATGCCCAGGGTCAGCACCAGCAGGCCGCTCGCCACCGAGTCGGGGCCAAGCCGCTCAGTCCGGCGCCTGGCCAGCTCAGTCGAGCCGAGCCCGAGCACGGCTGCCAGGCACGCGAAAAAGCTGAACCACATCGCCGGGTGCAGTCCGTCCAGCTGCGGAAACCTGATGTCCCTGAGCAGGAAGGCGCCCCAGAGCCGGTCGAAGCTCTCGCTCCACATACCGACAAACAGGGTCATGCCGAACAGCAGCACCAGACCCGGTACTGCGACGACGGCGCGGTGCGTGGCACGCGTCTGCCCCTTGAGCACGGACCATGCCGACGCCGCGAGCACGGCGAAGCGCCGCCCCAATCCGGGTTGCCTCTCGCCGAGCCGATCACGGCCAGCCGCGCCCGCCGCGGTCTGCTCGGCCCCGGCCACGCTGGCCGCGAGGCCGGCCCCTGCCGGTCGGAAGTTGTTCTCTGGCATGACGACGGCCGCGCCCGCCGCCAGCATGCAGATCAGGCTTCCGCCGGTCAGCAGCGGCAGATTGAGCCCAGCGAGCGCGATCACGCCGGACAGCAAGCTGCCTGCAACTGTCGCGATCAGACCGTACTGGGTCGCCCGCAGGTAGACACCGGTCATGCCGTCGTCGCCGAGCTGCGCGGCTAGCTCGTCGGCCACCCAGGCCTCCTCGGCACCGCTGTTCAGCGCCGCGCCCAGGCCGAGTACCAGCTGCGCTGCGATGAGGTTGGCAAACGCCGGAGATGAGCCCTCCATGATCAGCGCGAGGCCGACAACGAACAATCCGGCGAGCGTGCAGAGGCGACGGCTGACAAGGTCAGCCAGCGCCCCTGTAGGCAGCTGGAACACGAAATAGCTGACCTCGAGCGCGGTGCCGAGCAGCAGCAACTGCAGCGGGTTCAGCCGCCCGGCGATGACCCAGTACACGGTGAGCGTCGCGTAGCTGATCCCGAGCAGGAAGCTCATCCCGCATTCGAGGATCAGGTATAGCGGGTAGGGCCGGATGGGATGGCTACCCAGTCGCATCCAGCCTCCGGAGCTGTCCGTGCTCGCCGCGCCCGGCGAATGGCGGCGACGCTACGCGGCTGCGTTCCCCTGGGTCAATGCCTCTTGCCGGGCCGAGGCCGACGAGCAGGGCATGCACGGCCAGATTCCACCGGCGGTTGACCGAAGCCCTGGAGGAGCCGAGCCGCCGGCCGCGCCACTGTCGATAGCGACCGAAAACGTCACTGATCGCTGTATGGCGACCGAAAGCGTCAAGATTGCGCCCGGATTGTCGCTTTTGACGCGCACTTTCGGTCGCTATACGCGGCTCAGCCGCCGAGTACCGATGGAACCCCCGCCTGATCCGTCTCGGCGAGATGAAGCAGCGGCGACCCGCTGCAGCGGCCGTCACCGTCTGAGGCCTCCAGGGCGGGGGGCCGGGAATAAGCCCGGTTCCAGGTTTGTTAGCCTGGCGAACTATGAGAGTGCCGTACCAAGGGAGTAGCTGGTGACGGAGCCAGCCAGTGTGGCTGCCGAAATGTCCGGAGACGCAGCAGTCGGCGCATTGCTGACCGTGCTGCGGATCTCGCGTGTCATGGAACGGATCGACGCGGGAGTGAGCCCGCAGCAGTACCGCATGCTCAAGCTAATCGGCGCGGGCGGGGAGCGCTCGGCCAGGCTGGCTGAAAAGCTCGCCGTAGCCAAGCCGACTCTGACCTCGACCGCGGACAGCCTTGTCGCGGCAGGGCTCGCCGTCCGGCAGGCCGAGGAAGGCGACCGTCGGGTCGTGCGACTCTGCCTCACGCCAGCCGGGCAGGCCGCAGTCCAGCGGGCCGACGGGGCCTACGGCGCCTGGTTCAGCTCACTGCTCGAGGACACTGGCCGTGGCGCGGAGATCCTGGCCGATCTCAGGCTGCTGGATGACTCCATGACCGAGCGGCGTCGCGCCCGGCTGGAAGCCGGCGCCACTGACCACGCCCACAACAGCGCGGGCCAGCGGTGAGGGCCGGCAAGAGGCGTCAGCCAGCGGGCACCCAGCGGCAAGCGGCGAGGCCAGGAACCCAGTCGGCTGCCACTCTCGGCTCCGGCTACGGCGAAGGCTGGCTCCGCCGGCTCGTCGCTACGTGCTGGCGGCACAAGGGACTAACCCTCGTCGCCTTCGGAGCCTCGCTGGTGGCGACCCTGGTCACGACGGCAATCCCGCTGATCCAGCGCGACATCATTGACGACGCCATCATCAAGCACACGCAGCCCATCTGGCCGGGTGCGTCGCTGCTGATCGTGGCCGCGGTCATCAGCTTCGGGTGTGTTTACCTGCGCCGTTACCGTGGCGGACAGCTCTCTCTCGACGTGCAGCACGACCTGCGCACAGAGCTTTTCGACTCGCTCACCAAGCTGGACGGGGCCCGGCAGGATCAGCTGCATACCGGGCAGATCGTCAGCAGGTCCATCTCGGACCTGAACATGGTGCAGTCCCTGCTGTCGATGATGCCGATGCTGATCGGCAACGCGCTGCTGTTCGTGCTGTCGATCATCGTGATGTTCATCCTGTCGCCGATGCTGGCGCTGATCTCGCTGGCTGTGGGTCCGGCTCTGCTGGTGCTGTCGATCATGTCCCGGCGGCGGCTGTTCCCGGCGAGCTGGGATGCCCAGCAGAAGGCCGGCGAGGTAGCGGGCGTGGTCGAAGGCGCAATCACCGGCGTCCGCGTGGTCAAGGGCTTCGGCCAGGAGAACCAGGAGATCGCCAGGCTCGAAGGCATCGGCCGCATCCTGTACGCGGCCAGGGTCCGCACGGTCCGGATGATGGCGAGGTTCAGCCCTGCACTCGGCGCGATCCCGGCTCTTGGCCAAGTCGGCGTGCTCGCCCTAGGCGGCTATATGGCCATCAAAGGCGAGATCACCCTGGGCACGTTCCTGGCCTTCGCCTCCTACCTCGCGCAGATGGTCAACCCGGTCAGGGCGCTCACCAACCTGATCACTATCGGCCAGGAAGCCCGGGCGAGTGTCATCCGGGTCTACGAGGTCATCGACTCCCGGCCAGTGCTGACCGAGAAGCCGGACGCTCTGGTCCTGCCGCCGGGCAGTAAGGACATCGAGCTGGACGACGTGCACTTCGGCTATGTGCCGTCCGAGCCTGTCCTGAATGGCCTTTCGCTGCGGGTCCAGCCCGGCGAGACGCTGGCCATCGTCGGCACTTCCGGCTCGGGCAAGTCCACGATCTCGTTGCTGCTGCCTCGCTTCTACGACGTTCGCTCCGGCGCGATCAGGATCGGGGGGCATGATGTCCGCGACCTGACTCTGGAGTCACTGCGAGCCTCAATCGGATTGGTGCTCGAGGACAGCTTCCTGTTCTCGAGCACGGTCCGCGCCAATATCTCCTACGGCCGGCCGGACGCGACCGATGAGCAGATCGTCGCGGCCGCCCGCGCGGCCGAGGCGGAGGAGTTCATCCTCGGCCTGCCCGACGGCTACGACACCGTGGTCGGCGAGCAGGGCCTGACCCTGTCTGGCGGCCAGCGCCAGCGGGTGGCACTGGCCCGTGCGCTGATCACCGACCCCTCGATCCTGATACTCGACGACGCTACGTCGGCGATCGACGCGAGAGTCGAGGCGGCGATCCACGCAACACTCCGGCGGGTCATGGCCGGCCGGACCACGCTGCTGATCGCTCACCGCCGCTCGACGCTCGAGCTCGCTGACCAGATCGCGGTTCTTGATGCTGGCCGCCTGGTTGACCAGGGAACGCACGATGAACTGACTGCGCGGTGCCCGCAGTATCGCTTGCTGCTTGCCGGGCCGGGTGACGACGCCGAGGGCACCGACGCGGGCGAGATCTCTTACTACCGGAACGGCGCAGACCAGGATGCGGCCGCCTGCCGGGCCGCGCCGGCCCCGGGGACCGTAACCGCGAGCCTCTGGCCAGCCAGCACGTCAGCAGCTGCAGATGGTAGCACCGGAGCTGCCTCGGGCGCGGCCACCGAGGCGGCGAGCAAGCAGCTCGCCAGCGTGGCGGCGACCGGGATCGGCCGCGGTCACATCAGCGGTGGCGGGGGCGGCGGAGGCCGCGGCGGCGGCGCGGCTCAGCGTGGCGCCGCTCTCAGCGGCGGAGCCATGGGCGGCGGCTGGCTGGCTGGCGTGCCGGCCTCGCCCGAGCTGCTCGCCAAGGTAGCGGCACTGCCGCCGGCGACCGAGCAACCGAATGTCGACGATAGCTTCGCCCGTGCGCCCGATCCGCACTTCACCTTGCGCAAGCTGCTGCGGCCATTCGCGATCGCGCTGATCATCGGTCTTGTCCTCGACGCACTGGACGCGATCGCCAGTACCGTCATGCCGATTCTGGTCAAGGGCGGCATCGACAACGGGGTCGAGCGGCCGCTCCTCGCCTTCGATGCCCGGTTCAAGATCATCTTGCTGGTGTCGGTTATCGGCCTGGGCATCGTGCTGGCCGACTGGTGGGTGAACTGGGCCCAGACGATCGTGGTCGGACGCAACGGCGAGCGACTGCTCTACACCCTGCGGGTGAAGATCTTTTCTCACCTGCAGCGGCTCGGGCTGGACTTCTATGAGCGCGAGCTAACCGGCCGCATTATGACCCGGATGACGACGGACGTGGACGCGCTGTCCTCGTTCTTCCAGACCGGGCTGATCACGATGGTCAACTCGGTACTTACCTTCGTCGTGGTGCTGGCCGTAATGCTGATCATCAACCTGCGCCTCGGCCTGATTCTGTGCACAGTACTGCCGTTCCTTATCGTCGCCACGGTCGTGTTCAGGAAGAAGTCATCTCGGGCCTACAGCGACGCGAGGGAAAAGGTCAGCGCCGTCAACGCCGACCTGCAAGAGAACGTTGCCGGGTTGCGGGTCGCCCAGGCCTACCGCCGCGAGCAGGTCAACTCTCGCCACTTTGCCGGCCTGTCCGGCGCGTACCGGGTGTCCAGGCTCAGGGCGCAGCGAATGATCGCGGTGTACTTCCCGTTTGTCCAGGCGCTGTCCACGATCGGCGGTGCGATCGTGCTATTCGCCGCGGCCAGCGAGATCCACAACCGGGCGATCACCGTGGGCAGCCTGATCGCCTACCTGCTCTACGTGGACTCGCTGTTCTCTCCCGTGCAGCAGATGTCGCAGGTCTTCGACGGCTATCAGCAGGCTAACGTCGGACTGCAGCGGATCAAGGCCCTGCTGCAGACACCGACAAGCACGCCTCCCGCGGAGCAGCCGGTCCGGCCGGGCCGGCTGCGTGGCCAGATCGAGCTGCGCGACGTGCGCTTCGGCTATGCGGGCCAGCGGAACGACGCGATCCGCGGCGTAAACCTGTCCGTCCGGCCGGGTGAGACGGTCGCGCTGGTCGGGCAGACCGGCGCTGGCAAGTCGACGCTGGTGAAGCTCATCGCGAGGTTCTATGACGTGACCTCCGGCAGCGTGCAGATCGACGGCCGGGACGTGCGCGAGTACGACCTGCCCGCCTACCGGCAGCAGCTTGGCGTGGTTCCGCAGGAGTCGTACTTGTTCGCGGGCACGGTCCGGGACGCAATCGCCTACGGCCGACCCGACGCAACCGACGCCGAGGTTGAGGCCGCTGCTCGCGGGGTCGGCGCGATCGACATGATCTCGCGGCTGCAGGGCGGCTTTATGCACGAGGTATCCGAGCGGGGCCGGAACCTGGCCGCCGGGCAGCGGCAGCTCATCGCGCTTGCGCGGGCGTACCTAGTGGATCCGGCGATCCTGCTGCTGGACGAGGCGACTGCGGCACTTGACCTCGCCGCCGAGGCGGAGGTGAACCGGGCGACCGAGCAGCTGGCGGCGCGGCGTACCACGATCGTGGTCGCGCACCGGCTGACCACTGCGTCGAAGGCGGACCGGATCGTCGTGCTGGCCGACGGCCAGATCGCGGAGGTCGGCACGCATGATGACCTGCTCGCAGCCGATGGCGCGTACGCCAGCATGTGGGCCGCGTTCACCGGCGAGGCCGAGCTGGTCGCCTGAGGCTAGCGGAACCGGTCCCGGGTCTGCGGGCTGCTTCTTAGTTACTCACTGCTTGCTCGCTGCGGTGGTTTAGGCCGCCGCTCGGAACTGGCGACAGTCATGTCCATGTAGCCGCCCAGCAATTGCAACGCCGCCATCCCCAGGAACCACGCTGCCCACCCGTAGCATTTGCGCCGCTCTCGGTCAGCTCTCGCTTGACGACCGAGAGAGACCAGAACGAGGCCGACGCCAAGCTGAAAGCCGCCGGCGGCAAGACGCACGCCACCGACCGCATGGAGGTGTCGGTACTCGAATGGCCTGATCAGACGCCTCATCACGGAGTACGAAGGAGTGGTGTTATCAGCCATGGTCATCCACCTACAGATAGCTCGCTGATGTCGTTGGTCTTTGAGTGCGCGCCCTCGGCTACCCAGCCTTGGCCACGCGCTGCCAAATGGCTAGCGCTGCCTGGATGTCGGCCGGGCCGATGCCGACGTGCGTCAGCATCCTGATGCGGCCGCCGACCATAGTGACGAGCAGACCTTCGGCGGCCAGCAAGTCTCGCCACTGCGAAGCGGTTCGGCCGGTACCGGACACGTCGATGAAGACGATGTTGGTCTCCACGAGATCCGGGTCGATGCTGTACGGCAGCACTTCGGCGACTCCCTCGGCCAGGGCGCGAGCGTTCGCATGGTCCTCGGGCAGCCGCCCCGGACCGTCCTCGAGTGCGATCAGGCCGGCCGCAGCCATGATGCCCGCCTGCCGCCACGCACCGCCGAAGAGGATCTTCAGGCGCCGCGCCTCCCGGATGAACTCCCGGTCCCCGACCAAGACCGATCCGATCGGCGCGCCGAGGCCCTTGGACAGGCAGAACATCATCGAGCTCACCAGGCCGGCGTATTCAGCCACGGGCACGCCAGCGACAGCGCAGGCATTGAAGATCCGGGCGCCGTCCAGGTACAACGGGACACCTGCGTCTGCGCAGACGGCAGCAATGTCCCGGACACCGGTCACGCTCATGACCGAGCCGCCGCCCACCTGGTGAGTGTTCTCAATGCTGACCAGGTCGACGACACTCACGTCGTAGGGATCTGGGGCGAGGGCAGCCGCCACCTGCTCTCCGAGCAGCAGTCCCCGGTCCGGCGCGGCCAGGTACTGGAACGACACGCCTGACAACGCTGCCGCTGAACTCACCTCGGTGCGACCTACGTGCGCGTTCGCTTCGCAGATAGCGAGATGCCCGGAGCGAACGTAGGCGTGCACGGCAATCTGGTTGCACATGGTGCCGGTCGGCAGGTAAAGCGCCGATTCCCGGCCGGTCAGCTCGGCCGCGCGATCCTGCAGGCGGTTGACCGTCGGGTCGTCGCCGTACCAGTCGTCGCCAACCTCTGCGGCGGCCATGGCCTGTCGCATCTGCTGCGTCGGCTTGGTGACGGTGTCGGAGCGAAGGTCGATGCGGGAGTCCATGCACCGCACGATACGGGACCGGCCCGGTTGCCCCGGCCTGGCCGCCAGCCGACAGACCGTTAGCGGCCGATCGGGGCTCCGGCCAGGCCGGGGGCTCCGTCCCGCAACGGCACGGCGGGCATGGCCGGCACGTCCGCGGCTGGCGCGGCCAGCTGATCGGCCCGCAGCGTCCTGACATCGCGCGGGAGCAGAGCGAGCAGGGAGGCCACCACTATCAGGGCAGCCGCACCGTACTGGGTGTCCGACACACCCACCCAGGCCGCGATAGGCCCCGCCAGCACCGCGCCGACCGGCATCGCCATGACCGAGCCGAGCGCGTCATAGGAGGACACCCTCGCCAGCTTCTCCGGCGGGATCCTGATGGCCAGCGCTACCGTCCACTGCACCATCATGATCTCCATGGCAATGCCTAGCGCGAATGACGTGGCGCAGATGACCGGCAGCGGCCAGAGCATTGCCAGCGCGACCGGCGAGATGCCGATGCTCGCGCCGATCAGCACGACGAACCGCATCGGCCTGCGCGGCGTGAACCGCAGCGAGATCAGGCCGCCCGCGACGAGGCCCAGCGACTCGGCGCCGGTGATCGTGCCCCAGGCCGCGGGGCCGCCCAGGTGGGCTCGCGCCACCACTGGGCCAAGCACGCTGAAGGACCCGTACCAGGCCATCAGCACGATGCCGAACTGGGCCACGATGACCCACAGCCAGGTATGGGACCGAAACTCCGACCAGCCCTCTCGGAGCTCGCGCAACATGCCCGGCTGCTGAGTTCGCTCATGCGCCGTAACCCGGAGCGCAAGCATCAGCGGCAGCGTGCCGAGCAGGCCAACTCCGCAGATCACCAGTGCCCAGCCAGGCTTGATTGCCGCCACGACGAAGCCCGCAAACACGGCGCCGCCCATCTGGGCGCCGTTCATCGCGAGCCGGCTCACGGCGCTAGCCTCCTGCATGAGCTCGGCGGGCACCAGCCGGGGCAGCAGCGCGGTGGAGGCCGGGTAGAAGATCGCCATTCCGGTACCAGTCAGGCACTCCAGGCCGATCATCTGCCACAGCGCGGGATGACCGGTCAGCACCAGGATGCCGAAACTGCCCTCGCCTGCCGCCATCATCATGTTGCCGGCGACGATCACCTTCTGCGGCGCGATCCGGTCCGCGATGACACCGCCGAGCAGCAGGAACACCAGCGACGGCGCGATCTGTGCCGCCAGCACGTAGGACAGTTTCGCAGTCGAGCCGTTGGTCGCGTCCAGTACCGCGAACGAGACACCGACCAGCGAGAACGCGAATGAAGCGGGGGCCAGCACACGGTCGGCCAGGAGCAGCCGGAAATCAGAGATACCCAGCACCGGCAGGCGGCGCGTGATGAGGGCAGGTGTGAGCCGTACAGCTGCGAACTGGGCACGCGTGGCCAGGGCAATGCGGCGCCTGAGCGCGCGCGCAAACATAACTGAACATCCGATCTTGATCTGTGGTGGGCGGTCCGACCCTACTTGTCGAACTGAACGGCAGGAAATGAATATTCCGCGTCAGGGCCGGACGGCTGGCCGCCGACTCAGCCGTTAGGCCGGGGTCTGCGCACCAGCCATTGCCAGAAGGTCCGGCGCGGTGGTCGCGGCGGGCGCGCCCGGATGTTCCCCCCACGAACCTGGCCGGAGATCTCCACGTGGAGGATGGTCGGCGGCTGCGGGCCCACCGGGGAGTGGATCTTCACCGAGCCGCCGAACATCTCGACGTCGTCGGCGTCCACTACGACACCGGGCCGCGTGATGATGAGGAAGCTACCGCCGCGGACGTCGGCGTCGACCTGAAGTACTGGGCTAGTGATCACCGCTTCGGTGAAATCGAGCCTGACATTCCCGCCCTTGACCTTGATCTCCATCCGCTTGGGCACAGCCCACCGGCCGAGCGATCGGGCATTTCCGCCGTGGCGGACAATCCGGACCACCTCCTTGGGCGGGGCGGCCAGATCAAGTCCACTGCCCGGGGCGGCCGGCAGATCAGCTGTCAGGACGGTGAGCTCGCGTTGCGTGCGCGCTGTCAGCGCTGCCTCGAGCCGCTCGTCAAGTTCCTCAGCAGTCAGCCGGCCGTCACCTGCCGCGATCCGGAGGAGCTCCACGACCCTGTCGCGGTCCGCGTGCGACGCCCGCAACTCGGGCCGACCGTCGGCTGGGCTGGCCGCCGGAGACAATTCACCAGTCACCAGCCTTACTGTAGAGGTTTCGGGGCTGGGGTTTCACCCCTCGGCTGTTAGGGCCGCGCCGTGGCTGCCTGGACCTGGGCGGCTGAAGTTGACCTGGCGCCAGCCACCCGGCATGATCACTTTTGCCCGGCTGGCGAGCCCGGTTGAAAACGACCCCGGATGAAATGCCAGGCCCGGCGGGTGGCAATCTCTGGCATACCGCAGTGTCGGAATACCGCACGGCCCGGCCAGGTTCGCGACGTGTGTGCGGTACCCGCGAGAGGAGCTGATGGTCAGTTGAGCATCCTGGGCACGAGGGTCTTGCGAACTGAGGATCCGAAATTCCTGACCACCGGCGGTGTCTATACCGAGGACGTCGTGGATGAGCGCCTCGGTGGCGCGTACCACGTGACCTTCGTCCGGTCCCCGATCGCGCATGCCCGGATCACCAGCGTCGACGTCAGCGCCGCACTCGAGGCGCCTGGAGTCGTGGCCGTTATTACCGGAGCTGACCTGGCCGAGCTTCCCGCCATTCCGCCGGCTGCAGCAGGCTTGATCAACCCCGCCATGGAGCAGCGGCTGCTGGCCACCGACAAGGTGCGTTACGTCGGCGACGCGGTCGCAGCAGTCGTGACCGAGCACCCGTACCAGGGCGAGGACGCGGTCGAGCTGGTGCAGGTCGACTACGATCCGCTGCCCGCCGTGCTCGGCTACGATCCCGAGGATTCCAGCCTGCTGTTCGAGGCAGCCGGGACGAATGTGGGCGGGTACTGGGGCGATCCGTCGCAGCTGAAAGCCGACCTGTTCGACGGCTGCGAGGTGGTGGTCAGCCACACCATCGTGAACCAGCGTGTCGCGCCCGCACCGATGGAGACCCGGGCAGCGGCCGCGGTCTGGGCCGACAACGGACGCCTGACCGCCTGGATACCAAACCAGGGCGCCCAGGGCACCAAAGCGGAGATGGCCACGCGCCTGGGGGTCGAGGCTAGCCAGATCCGGATCATCACGCCGGACGTCGGCGGGGCGTTCGGCGCGAAGTTCGGCGCTGACCCCGAACACGTGGTAGTGGCCTGGATCGCGCGCCACCTCGGGCGGCCAGCCCGGTGGACTGAGACGCGGTACGAGAACCTGATCGCGATGACGCACGGCCGGGCGCAACAGCACACCGTGACCATCGGCGGGAGCCGGGACGGGAACGTGCAGGCCTACCGGCTCGAAATTGTCCAGGACGCGGGCGCCTACCCCAGGATCGGCGCGGTCCTGCCGATGCTGACGATCCTGATGACCACTGGACCGTACGACATTCCCAAGGCCGAGGCCATCGCGAAGGTCGTCGTTACCAACACCACGCCGATCGGCGCCTACCGTGGGGCCGGCCGCCCCGAGGCCACCGCGGCGCTCGAGCGAGCCATTGACCTGTTCGCCACCGAGATCGGTGTCGACCCGGCTGACGTCCGCCGCAAGAACCTGCTGGCCCCGTTCACCGAGCCGCATCGCACCGCATTTGGCGCACTGTACGACACCGGTGACTACGTCGTCGCGCTGGACAAGGCTCTGGCGGCAGCGGACTATCCGGCGCTTCGCAAGGAGCAAGCTGAGCGGCGCGCCAGCGGCAGTGTCCGCCAGCTTGGCATCGGCGTGGCCAGCTACGTCGAGATAACCGGCATGGGTGACGGTGAGGGCACGCCGCCCGAAGAGAACGCGACCGTCGAGGTGCATCCCGATGGCACGGCGACGATCCTGACCGGGACCTCGCCGCATGGCCAGGGTCATGCGACCGCCTGGGCCATGCTGGCGAGCGACGAGCTCGGCATTCCGGTGGAGAAGATCACCCTCAAGTGGGGCGACACTGACCTCATTCCGGAGGGCGGCGGCACCGGCGGCTCGCGGAGCCTGCAGCAGGGTGGTGCCGCGGTGCAGCAGGCAGCCCAGGAGCTGGTTGAGGTTGCGAAGCAGCGCGCCGCAGCCGAACTTGAGGCCAGCGCGGCTGACCTAGTCTTCGACAAGACCCGCAGCGCCTTCAATGTGGCCGGTGATCCGGAGGCGTCGGTGCCGCTCACCCAGCTAGCTGAAAACGAGCGGCTGGTCATCAGGACTGTGTTCTCACAGCCCGGCGCGACGTTCCCATTCGGCACCCATGTCGCGGTCACCGAGGTCGACACCGAGACCGGCAAGGTTACGCTCCAGCGCGTGATCACCGTCGACGACGCGGGCGTGGTGCTCAACCCGCTGCTGGCCGAGGGCCAGCGGCACGGCGGCATCGGCCAGGGCGCGGCTCAGGCGTTCCTCGAGGAAGTTGTCTACGACGCTGACGGGAACCCGCTGACGGCCAGCTTCGCCGACTATCCGATCGTGTCCGCAACCGAGGTGCCGAGTTACGAACTCGCGGACATGGCCACCCCCACGAGCTATAACCCGCTGGGCGCCAAGGGGATCGGCGAGGCCGGCTCGATCGGCTCCACCCCGGCCGTGCAGAACTCGGTCATCGACGCGGTAGCGCATCTCGGCGTGCGGCATATTGACATGCCCGTCTCCTCCCGCCGCGTCTGGGAGGCGATCCGGGCGGCACGGCAAGAACACGGGCCACGGGCCGGATCGGAGCATTCATGACCCGCATTGAGCTGACCGTCAACGACGAGAAGCGGTCCGACGATGTCGAACCGCGGCTGCTGCTCGTGCATTACCTGCGCGACGTCCTCGGTCTGCGGGCGGCCAACGTCGGGTGCGATACCACGTCGTGCGGTGCATGCACGGTGCTGCTCGACGGCAAGTCGGTGAAGTCGTGCACGGTGCTTGCCGTGCAGGCAGCCGGCCATGAGGTAGTCACCGCTGAGGGTCTGTCTAGCGGCGGGCAGCTGCATCCCGTGCAGGCAGCGTTCCGTCAGGAGCACGGCCTTCAGTGCGGCTTCTGCACGCCTGGCATGGTGATGGCAGCCGTGGGACTGCTGTCGGAGAATCCGCATCCAACCGAAGAACAGGTGCGCACGGGGCTCGAGGGCAACCTGTGCCGGTGCACGGGCTATCACAACATCGTCCGGGCCGTGCTGGCCGCGGCCGACGCGTCATCGGGCGGCGGCGACCAGCCGGGCCGGAACCCGGCAAGTGCTGAGGTGACGGCATGATTCCCGCGCAGTTCGAGTACGTCGCCGCACAGTCTCCTGCGCACGCCATTGAGCTGCTGACCGAGCACGGCGACGACGCCAAGCTGCTGGCTGGCGGCCACTCGCTGCTACCGATGATGAAGCTGCGGCTGGCGCAGCCCGAGGTGCTGATCGACATTGGCGAGCTGGACGAGCTGGCCGGCGTCACGGCCGACGGCGATGACCTCGTCGTCGGCGCGACGACCCGGCACGCTGCCCTGGCTGCCAGCGAGCTGGTCCGGGCCGAGGCGCCGCTGCTGGCCTACGCCGCTGCCCAGGTCGGCGACCCGCAGATCCGGCATCGCGGCACCATCGGCGGCTCGCTGTCGCATGCCGATCCCGCCGCTGACCTGCCGATGGCGCTAGTCGCACTCGGCGGCTCGGTAGTGATCGAGGGACCGCGCGGTAGCCGGACGCTGGCGGCGGACGACTTCTTCGAGGGCTACTTCGAGACTGCGCTGCAGCCGGATGAGCTGCTGACGGCCGTCCGCGTTCCGCGGCGGCCAGGGGTCCCGTGGGGTTACCAGAAGTTCGTCCGGCGCGCCAACGACTGGGCGATCGTCGGTGTCGCTGCCTTGGACGGCCGGATTGCCCTGGCCAACATGGGACCAACGCCCTTGCGCGCCACAGCAGCCGAGGAAGCCCTCGCGGCCGGGGCGTCTGCCGCTGAGGCGGCAGCCCGTGCAGCCGACGGCACCTCGCCCGGCGAGGACATCCACGCCGACCGCGAGTATCGCCGCCACCTAGCCAGGGTGCTGACCCGCCGGGCGCTCCAGCACGAAACCGGCTGAACGTAGCGGGCGAAGCAGCCGGGAACGGCCATAACTGCCCGGATCGCGGGTAGGCATTAGGAATGAGCGGTGAGCATTCGGCAGGGCCCCGTGATCGGGCCGACGGCAGCGGCCGGGCTGACGAGCACGGTCTGTCTGACGAGCACGGTCCGGCTGACGAGAACGGTCCGGCTGACGACAAGGGCGAGACCGACGGGCCGCTGATGCCCGAACAGGTCGCGGAGATAGCGGGCGAGCTCAGCGAGGCAGAGGACCTATCGCGGCGCAGGCGGCTCGCCAAGCAGATTCCGAGGCTGGCTGGCCGCGGCGGCCACGCAACTGCCCACCGCCTTCAATCCGGGCGCGACGCCGCCTGGCAGCGCATGCAGTCAGGGACGGGCGCGGTAGCCCAGCGGGTACGACCCACCACGGATACAGTAGGCCAGCGGGTCAGGTCGGGCAGCGCCGTCACCGCTCGGCGCGCCCAGGCAGGCGGCTCGGCGACCATGCGCGGCCTGCGCGCGGCCGGCCAGTGGCTGGCCGACCAGGTGATCGAGATGGCCCCGAAGGTGCCGATCCGCTCGATCGCGACGCTCCGCGCCCAGTACCCCAGCTTGCCAACGGAGCAGCTGGCCGACCAGCTCATCGCCGGAGCCGCTAGGTCGTCCGCTGGCGTCGGGATGGCAGTCGGCGTCGCCGCCGCCGTTCCCTTTATCCCTACTGCTCCGGTGGAACTCGGCGTGGAGACGCTGGCGCTAGTCGCCATCGAGCTCAAGCTCATCGCCGAGCTGCATGAGGTGTACGGGATGCCGGCTCCTGGCTCTGCGCCGCAGCGAATGCTCGCCTACACCGGAGCCTGGGCCGAGCGGCGCGGCATCCGCATCACGACTGGCGGCCTGGCGCTGGCAATGGGCTCGCCGCTGCGGCGGAAGCTCGAGCGCCGGCTGCTGGCGAAAGCCACCAAGAGCACGCTCGCGCTCGCCCCGCTTCTCGCCGGCGCTGCGGCGGGCGCGGCGATTGATCACCACGAGACCCGCCGGCTGGGCACCCTCGTCCGCGAGGACCTGCGCAAGCGCTCCGGCGAGGCGGCCGCGATCACCGGCTAGCCGTTCGGCGAAAGCCAGCGCCACTGGCGACGGCTGCCCGCCCAGCTTGGGTACCAGCACCGTCGGGGCCATCTATCCCGGACGCTAAGGTCAGCGGGTGACCAATCGCAAGATTCTGGTAACGGGCTCGTCTAGAGGCATCGGCCGCGCCGTGGCAGAGGCTTTCGCACGCGCTGGCGACTCCGTCGCCGTTCATCACCGGGACTCGCCCGATCTCGCAGCTGAGGTGCTGGCCGGGCTGCCCGGCGACAGCCATGTAGTCGTCCAGGCAGACATCGCCGACCCGGTCGCGGTCCGGGTCATGGTCGACGAGGCCGCCGCCCGACTTGGCGGGCTCGACGTCCTGGTGAACAACGCTGCCAGCTACGGCCGATCGCCGCACCCGGTCGCCGAGGTCTCCTACGAGCAGTGGCAGGCGGTGTGGCGCGACACGATCGACCTCAATCTGATCGGAGCCGCGAACGTCACCTGGTGCGCGGTTCAGCACATGATCGCAGGCGGCGGCGGCAAGATCGTGAACGTGTCGTCGCGCGGGGCGTTCCGCGGTGAGCCCGGCCAGCCGGCCTATGGCGCGAGCAAGGCGGGTCTCAACGCGCTGGGGCAATCCCTCGCCGTGGCGCTCGCACCGCACAACATCACGGTGTCGGCGGTGGCGCCCGGCTTCGTGCAGACCGACATGGCGGCGGCACACCTGAAGGGCGAGCCGGGTGCGGCCATCCGTGCTCAGAGCCCTTTCGGCCGGGTGGCCCAGCCGGAGGAGATCGCCGCCGCCGTGCTTTACCTCGCCTCGCCTGAGGCACTGTGGGCCAGCGGCGCGATACTTGACCTCAACGGCGCGTCCTATCTGCGGACCTGAGGCCATGAAGACGACCACCTTTGCCGTGCACACCGGCAGCAAGCCGGTGGTGGCCGACATCACCCGTCAGTGCGAGCAGTTCGCGGCTGAGGCATCAGCTGGTGGTGATGGCCTGCTGCAGGTATTCGTGCCGCACGCCACCGCGGGCCTGGCCATACTCGAGCTCGGCGCCGGCAGCGATGACGACCTGCTGTCCGTGCTCGCTGAGCTGCTTCCTGCCAGTGACCGGTGGCGGCATGCGCATGGCTCGCGCGGTCATGGTCGCTCGCACGTGCTGCCCGCCCTCGTGCCGCCGTATGCGACCGTCCCGGTGCTCGGTGGCCGGCTCGCGCTTGGGACCTGGCAGTCGGTCACGCTTGTTGATCTGAATGTCGATAATCCAGACCGCCAGGTGAGGCTGTCGTTCCTGGCCTAGTGTCAGCCGGCTCGTTGAGCGCAAGGGCTCGCCAACAGGACGGCAGTATGGCTCACGTACCGCAGTTCCGCCCTGAATTGTTCACCCCGAAGGCCATTCCCTGATGTTTGCAGTGCCGTACTATCCGCTGCGGGGTCACCTAACGGCATCCATTTGGCTGACAAATCCAGCCGGGAATGCGAGGCAGCGGAATGAGTGATCAGCAGGACAACGGATCGGGCCAGCGCGGCGCCCTAAGCAGGCGCGCCGCCTTGCAGGCCGGCCTCGTCGCGGCAGCTGGCGTGGGGGTCGGCGTCAGCGGACTTGGCCCGGCCAGCGCGAGTGCCCGGCCAGCCTGGTGGCGTGGGCATCTGCGCCAGCCCGGCTCGCTGCCCTACCCGGACCTAGCCGAGGGCACCGACACCGTGCCGCAGATTGACCACATCGTCGTGCTCATGATGGAGAACCATTCTTACGACAACAAGCTCGGGATGCTGCGCCGCCCTGGCGCCGACGGCTTCCGCCTCGGCCGCCACGGCCTGCCCCTTGCGTGGAACCCGTACGCGAACGGCGACATCCAGCACGCGTTTCACATGCCGACCACCTGCCAGCTGACCGGCTTCCCGAGCCAGAGCTGGCTGAATAGTCACATCCAGTTCGACGGCGGGCGCAACGACGGCTTCGTCGAATCCGGCAGCGGGCCGGTGTCGATGGGCTACTGGGACGGAACGGATCAGCCGTTCTACTACTCGATGGCGAGCATCTTCCCGATTGGCGACCGGTACTTCTGCTCGGTGCTCGGGCAGACCTACCCCAACCGCCGCTATCTGATCTCGGCCACCTCGATCGGCCAGGTGAACGACACCACACCGGCGCTGACTGACTACCCGGCGAACGGCACGATCTTCGACCGGCTCGACGCTGCCTCGATCACCTGGAAGGACTACTTCAGCACGCTGCCAACAGTCGAGCTGTACCCGGAGCTGTACTTCAAGAACGCCGGCACGAAGGTGGTGCCCATCGGCGGGCCTGGGACGTCGAGTACCGCACCGACCGGCTTCTTCGCCGATGCCGCCAACGGCACGCTGCCCAGCTTCAGCCTGGTCGAGCCAAACTACGACACGCAGTCGGAGGAGGATCCGCAGAACATCGCGGTCGGGGAGCAGTTCGCTGCGTCCGTCATCAACGCGGTCATGGCCGGTCCTGGCTGGCCGGGAACGATGCTGATCTGGACTTATGACGAGCACGGGGGTTACTACGACCACGTGCCGCCGCCGCCCGCGCTGGCGCCTGACGACA
>Ga0335073_10005235_pt1 | contig 18204 bp, 13 predicted proteins | sample Lox_Sample_22_FD_207093 | JGI IMG/M metagenome (GOLD analysis project Ga0335073, IMG submission 207093) | Soil microbial communities from Loxahatchee National Wildlife Refuge, Florida, United States - Lox_Sample_2.2 | ecosystem: Environmental > Terrestrial > Soil > Wetlands | place: USA... | reverse complement strand
TCGTCGCTGCCGCGAGATACTTGTCCGGGACGGCTTTGAATTTCTCGGCGCATCCGCGACAGCAGAAGTAGTAAGTCTTGCCGCCGTGAACGCTGCTAGTCGCGGCCTTTGCGGGATCGACGCTCATGCCGCAGACGGGGTCCTTCTCCAACTTGCGCGCTGCGCTAATCTGCAACGGTCCGCCGATCTGGACCGTTCCTGCCATACCGGCCGGCTTGTAACTGGCATCGAGATACTTCTTGGGATCGCGTTGAAACTTCTCGGCGCAAGCGCGTGAACAAAAGTGATAGAGCTTGCGGTCGTACTCGGCCGTCGATGCAGCCTTCGCCGGGTCGACGGCGATGCCACAGACTGGATCCTTGCCGAGCTTTTTAGGCGCGGGCTGCGCAGCAGCGCCATTCGCCGTCGTCTCAACCGTCTTGACGTAATTCGCGGGGTTCTCTGTGAACTTGTGCATGCAGTCGGGCGAGCAGAAAAAATAGGTGGTGCCTTGGTACCGCGCTTTGCCGCGCGCCTGGGTAGAGTCGACCGTCATGCCGCAAACGGGGTCCTTCGCCGAAAAATCCAGGATCAGGTTCTTTAATGGCGCCTCAGGCTCGCTCATGATTCGCTCTTCGGGCCGAAACTCTGCTGTTCACTGCCCCTACAGATGCTCTATATTGAATTCGGATTGCGCGCCGAGCTCAACCCTACGGATGCAGGTTGTGGCGCTGTGTACTCCCTATCATTGCACGTTTGCGAGAGACCTGATCGATGACTACTGTGGAAGTGATGTTTCGCTTTGGAATGCCGCCGGGTGAGAAGGAGATGAACGCCCTGGGCAAGATGTACGACGTCTATGGAATTCGCCGACTGCGGCTGAACGAGCGCGAGCGGACCATCCGCATAGAGTATGACGCCACGCGCTTGAACGAAGGCAGTGTGGAAAAGCTGCTACGCAGCGCCGGCGTGGATGTGCGGGAACGACTGGCGCTGGTGTAAGCCCCAACGGCGTTCGTTCGTTATTCCCTTTTAACCGGACCGCGTCGCCTGCTCCCGGATGCTGCAGCGTCGGCGTATCCATAATCGTGCTTGTATACTGGTTAGCGCCTGTTCCGCTGCCCTCCTGATATGACTTCCTTCTGGCTGAAACTGGCTGTCGGGATCCTGTACTCCGGGATGGTGACCGCGCCAGCGAGTCTACCTCCCGGCACCGTGCTTCCCATCATGCTGAGCTCGACACTGAACGCCAAGAGTGACAAGCCCGGACAAAAGATCGAAGGCAGGCTCATGCAGGAGGTACAACTGCTCTCCGGGACCGTCATCAAAAAAGGATCGCGGGTGACGGGCCAGGTGATCTCGGTCCAAAGGCCGGCGCGCATTATTTTGCAATTCAACGAGCTCCGCGACGACGACCAAACCATACCGCTGAATGTCAGCCTGCGGGCCTTGGCGTCCTCGCAAAGCGTCTTTCAGGCGGGTCTTCCGGTGGATGCGTCTCCGTGGGAGTCATCGCAAGGTTGGGTCACCAAGCAGGTCGGTGGCGATTATGTTTTTCGCGGGCGCGGTTATGTTGCGTCCGACGAGGGCAAGATCGGCCGGTGGACTGGCACGGGCGTTTGGGCAAAGCTCTCACCGGGCGGCGACTGCCCCGATTCTGACATCAACGGGCTCGAGCAATCGCTTTGGGTCTTCTCCGCCAGTGCGTGTGGCGCCTACGGATTTGATAAGGACCTGACGATTGCCAGCGCCGGGCGCACGGCGCCGTTGGGACAGATCACCTTGCAATCCAGCAAGGGCCTTGTCGTGCGCGGCGGCAGCGGTTGGCTGCTAGTCGTCAACGCCGCGCCAGGCAGTGCGGGAAGCGGTCATCCATAGCCATTTCGGCGCTGCATTTTCGCTTTTTCGATACATGTTGAGCGAGTCGCCCGCTCAAGGAGGCTCAGTTTAGGATTTCCCGCCTTGACGGTTTTTTTCGCGAGATACCTATTTACCTACTGGAACTCTGCTCGGAATAACGATACATTTCCCTCGAAGCCAACCGCCGCTGGAGTCCCACAGCCATGTCTGCAAGAAATTTGCTGGTTGCGATCCTGCTCTCGTTTCTTCCCTTAGTGACCGCGGGTCAAAGCTCGCCAAGTTCCGCCAAGGACGATGCCGAGCAGGCCGCGGTGTTCGAGAAAATGATCACCCGGGTCCACTACGATGACAGCGGTACCGGGTTTGAAGAGGAGTCTGCGGTGGTGCACGTGCAGAGCTCGGCCGGAGTGGAACAGTATGGCCAGCTCATCTTCGGCTACAACTCAGGCACGGAAAACCTTGCGATCAATTATGTTCATGTCCGCAAGCCGAGTGGAAATGTGGTCGACACTCCCGCTTCCGGCGCGCAGGATTTCGCTCCTGAGATTTTGCAATCTGCCCCGATGTACGGCGACTATCGGGAACGGCACGTAACCGTCGAAGGACTCCGGCCGGGCGACACGCTGGAGTACAAAGTCACCCGGCAGATTACGGCCGCTCTGGCGCCGAACCAGTTTTGGAACGAGTACAACTTTCCGAAGAACGCGGTGGTGGATGAGGCGCAGCTCATCATCGAAGTTCCGCAAAATCGGCAGCTCATTCTCAAGAGTCCCAAACACAAGTATGTCCAGGAAGATAAAAATGGGTTTCGTATCTACACCTGGACGGAGCAGAAGCTTGCGCCTCCGAAATCGTATGCCGAAGTGGACGAAGACGACAGCGAGTACACACCCGACGTGCAAATGACCTCTTTCACCGATTGGAAGCAGGTGGCCCTCTGGTATGCCAAGCTGCAAGGCAGTCAGGTTGTGGTGGACGACGCGATTCGCGCCAAGGCAATTGAGCTTACACGCGGCGCGACGACTCCGACGGAGAAAGCGCAGCGGTTGTATAGCTACGTGGCCCAGCAATTTCGATACGTGAGTTTGTCATTTGGAGTGGGGCGTTATCAGCCGCACTCAGCCCCAGAAGTGCTGCGCGCCAGCTACGGCGACTGCAAGGACAAGCACACCTTGCTGGCCGCGCTGCTTCGCGCCGTCGATATCCAGAGCTATCCGGTGCTCATGGGCGTCGGGCGGACGCTTGATGCCGACGTTCCTTCCCCGGCCCAGTTCAACCACGTGATTACTCTCGCGCGGCTGAACAACCAGTTCGTATGGCTCGATACCACCAGCGAAGTCGCGCCTTTTGGCCTGATTCTATTTCCGCTGCGCGACCAAGAGGCGCTGGTCGCCGCGGATGATGACAACGGCGGCTTGCGCAAAACGCCGGCCAGCTCGCCCGTGAAGAGCTCGCTCGCCTTGAACATTACCGGGAAAATCACGGAAGTCGGCTACCTGGACGCCGATGTCGAGGTGACAACTACCGGCGACAACGCGGTGCCGTTGCGCGTGGCCTTCCGCAGCCTGGCGCCGGCGGATTGGAAACAACTGGCGAAGACCGCATTCTCTCGTGGAGCCTCCACCGACATTTCCGACATCAAGGTTGACGGGGTCGAAGATCCCTCCAAGCCGCTGAAGCTGCATTACCACGTTCACCAGGAAAACGCGTTCAGCGTTCCCAATCCGAATGCCAGTTTTGCGCCGCTTCCTCCCATGGCGTTCTATGTGTCCGCCACGAAGCCCTCGGCGAAGCCTCTGCGCATTGGTCCGGCAATGGAAGCGACATACCACGCGCGGCTGGAGTTTCCCTCGAATTTCACATTCACAGCGCCACCGGAAATCAACATGAGCCGCGATTACGCCGATTATTCGACCGCGTATCGGCTGACCGGGAATGTAGTGGAAGTCACTCAGAAGCTCGTCATCAAGACGGACGAGCTACCCCCGTCGCGGCTCTCGGATGTGTTGTCCCTGCGCGGAGTCGTGATCAACGTGGCGCAGCAGTCTTTGGCGTATGCGAGCCGTCCCGCTTCACGAGAGGCCCGTCTGGCCAGCGACCTCCCGTCTGGAACGGACGCGGAGTCGCTGCACAAGGCAGGTACCAAGGCCCTGCAGCAGCGTGATTATCAGACCGCCGTTGAGTTGCTGAAGCGGGTCGCGGAACAGGATCCGCAGAGCAAAGTGGTATGGGACGAACTTGGGCGCGCCTATGCCGGACTCGACGATCACGATAAGGCAATCGCCGCTTTCCAGAAACAGGTCGAACTCGATGCTTTCCACAAGACTGCTTACGAAGACCTTGCTATCGAACTGCAGGAGACGGGCAAGACCGACGAAGCCATAGCGGCCTATCGCAAGCAACTTGACCTCGACTCGCTGGATCGCGTTGCCCATAAGAATCTCGGGTTGCTGCTGCTGGATGCACGGCGCGATCAGGAAGCTCTGGTCGAGTTGCAAGCGGCCGCGGCCATTCCGCCACCCGATGCCGAAATACAGTTGGCGTTGGGACAGCTTTACTCGCGTCTGGGTGACACACAAAAGGCACAGCCACTGCTGAAGCGAATCGTGGGAAGCTCTGCACCGTTTCCGGACGGGGACATCTTCGCAGCCGCATTAGGCGACGATATCGACCCGGAACAGTCGCTGCACGATGCGCGCGATATCCTGAGCGATATCAGCGACCAATTCGAGTCCGGCACCTACACTGAGCTGACGCCGGACGCTTCCTCGGCCATGCAGTTCGTGGCCCTGGAATGGGCGCGAGTGGGCTGGGCCAGATTCTTAAAAGGCGACAGTCTGGAGGCCCTGCGGTATCTGAACGCTGCGTGGGAGCTAAGTCAATCCGGCACGGTAGCAAATCGGCTGGCGAGAGTTTACGAGAAAGCCGGGCAGGCCGCCGAGGCCAAGCGCATGTTGGCCTTCGCTGTCGTCGCCGGTGGCGCGGAGGTCGAGCACTCACGCGCGCAGCTACAGAAGCTTGATCCGGCGGGAAGTGAACACGACTTGGCGCAAGCAAAGACGCAATTGGCGCAGCTAGTCTCGATAAAGCTGTCGTCCAGCAGCAATATGTCCGGATCGGCGGAGTTCACTCTGGTATTCGATGGCTCCAGCAAACCCGATCGCGCGGTATATCGCACCGGCGCTTCCGACTTGCGCAATGCGGAACAAGAACTGATCAGCGCCAGTTATCCGGTTCAGTTTCCGGACCAGTCCTCTCTAAAGATCATCCGGCGCGGCAAGGTGTCGTGTACGGTGTCAGGATGCTCGCTCTCGCTGAGGCCGGTGTTTAGTGCATCGGCGGAAGGCCGAGCGCAAGCCTCGCGGCTTCAGCGGCCGTAAAGACGTCACGATGTGGTGCGGTTGTTAGTGGGATGGACAGAAGCCGCCGCTACATCCATCAAACGGAAACGTCGAAATTCTAACCAATCAACGACGCCTGAGATTAGGCGTCGGGTTGCGCAAATCCGGCTGACGGCGTACAACGGCGGTGCTCCGGAATTGCTCTAATTGATTTCGGCGGCTCCAAATCAGCAGCTTGAGGTGACTATGCAGAACTGGAAGAAAGCTATTGTCATGGGAAGCATCGGAGCGGGCGCAGTTCTTATCCTCACCGGGCGACGCCCGATTGGGATGGCATTTGCCGCCGCCGGCTTGGCTGTGCTCGCTTCCGAGTATCCGGAAAAATTCGAAGCCGTGTGGGAGAATGCTCCCGAGTACCTGCAGAAGGGCATGCAGATCTTCAATACGCTGCAAAAGCTCGGGGAAGGTTTCGCCGAAGAAGCCGAGCGGCGCAGTGTCGGCGCATGGCGCAGTGCCCGGTCGGAATACGGGGTCTAGGTTGCGGGTATGCCGCAGGCATGTGGTCTGGACTTCGTTCGGCTGAAAACTACGCCTCACAAGGCCGGCACACGCCGGGGCTTGATCCAATCCAGCACCGGCTACGAATCCTGGGGATAGGGCCCAGGATGGATGGTCTCGATGCGGCGCTGGTGTTCTGCATTGCTGGGCACCGACCACCCGTTGTCCTGCTCTACTACGCGCACAATAGCGAGCCCCTGCTGCGAACCTCTTTCGCGCGAAGATTCCTGGGCCGGCGTCTTCTTCTCCCACACTCGCTCCAACATGCCAACGCGCACTGTCGTCGTACTCGGCGGAGCTTCGCCGGTGGCAATCACCACGCCGCCTGCCGCACGATCAGCGGGCGTCAAGGCCACGAAACGTGCATTCAACACGGGTTCATCGAAGCTCCCAAAGACGAATTGGAAGGCCTCCGCATGTTCCGGAATTCCCCCGTCGCCCGCGAAGTTGAGGACATATTCTTCGTCGAGAACATCGCCGGGCGCCAAAGCGGCCGCCGAACTCGCCGGCGCCTGCGCAGCCATACCGAGCGCTGTTGCCGAGCCGTCAGAACGAAGAATGCGCAGAGTGAGGACCTGTGCGCCCCGAGGAATGCCGGCGAAAACTGATTGTGGGGTGGCCGGCTGAGAGAACAAGCGCCTGGCAGTATGAATATACAGCGACACGCTTCCGTCCTGGCGCGAGATAGCAACATGATCATCGAGCAGCACCACAGCGGCGGTGTGCGATTCGTCTTTTGCAACTTGCCGGGCAATCGGCGCCGCGTCGCGACGATAGGGAGCATAGAACTCGGCGCGGGAAGCAGCGTCTTGCTGCGCGAAGTTCGAGGAAGCCGCAGCGAGACGATGGTAGGCCTCAGCGTTAGGGGAAATGTGCAACCACTCGGCGGCTGCATGTTGCGCCGCTCTGTCGTCACCGGACAGTTGCAACTCCGGGATCAGCATGAGCCGCGCAGCCCGATTTAACGGTGCGCCTGCAAGTAATGCTCGCAGAGCGCGTGCCGCCGCCGCATGATTGCCATCTTGCGACAGCCACTGCGCGTAATTGAGCGACTCCGGGGCGCAGCCGTCCAGCTTCTGCTCGACCGCATTTTTCTGCGCGAGCAGGCCGTTCGCAGCGTAGAACGCGGCTGCTTGCTGGAAAGCTTCACACGAGGGACGCGCTGCCAGCCGTCGCGACCACAACTCCTCCTCGGTCGCTATCAAACCTGCGGAGACTGGCGGTATCTGCGTCAGAACTTCCAGGGCCTTTAGGTCATCACCGCGTTTCGCCAGCACGTCGCCGGCATATTTCGCGGCGCTCGACAAATCACCCTTGGCCAGCGCCTGCTCGCTCAACGCATCATCCGCAGCAAGCGCGCCAGGAAGGTGGGAGTGCAACTCATACCAGGCTCTGGCGGACTCCTGCGAATCGGGAGCGTACAGTGACCACGACTGTGCAAGCAGAAATTCCAGATCAGCCGAGCTGGCAGCCGATTCAACCGCTTCGATTTGCCGGATGGCGGCCGCCGGTTCGCCATCCGCGTAATGCTCAGCCGCAAGCAGGTAACTGCCTTCTTCAGGCGAGAGTCCGGCTCGCAGCGGAACGCTTTCCATCGGAACTCCAGGAGAAACCGTGACCCGCAGTGGCATGGCCGAACCAACGAACTTCAATAACACACGGTGCGGACCAGCCCGCAGCTCAAAATTGGCGGTAGCACGCTTCTGAGTGTTTCGTATCCTGAGCACTTGCCGGCCATCGACGTAGACCTCCAGTATTCCGCCCGTTTGTACACTCAACTGCCACTCTCCCGCGGTGAGAGACGCGAAGCTCCCGGCCGCATAGAACACACCGGAACGCGAGAAGTAATCCGGAAGCTGAATCCGGCCATCCGGGAACTGAAAATTTTCTACCGCTCGATTTGCGTAAGAATTTTGCGCCAGGTCGTCGGCAGGGGATATCGGTTGCCGGTCGAAGTCGAGCAGCGAGCGAGAACCCAGTGGCCCAACGATTCGCCAGTCCGTCAGAATGCCCGCGGCTCGCGAGAGCGCATATGGATCAAGTCCCGGTGCGCCATCCATCGCCGCCTTCAACAGGGCGGCACGAAGATCCGGCCACGGTTGCCGCGAATTCATCAGGAGCAATTGCAAGCGAGAGATTGCACTGCGGAAGTCAGGCGTATTGGCCGCCGCCTCACGCACGCGAACCGCGGCAAGCCGCACGCGAGCATCGGCGGGCGCCAATGCTCCCACTTCGCATAGCTGCACCGCCGCGTCAAGCGCCGTAGCATAGTCGGCTTCCTGCCCGGCAACTTCCATGCGGACGAACAACGCTTCGGCATCCTGGTGATCGCGGCGGAGCGCCCGCTCCGATAGCAGATTCGCTCGCTGGAGATCGGATTTGGCAAACAGAGTCTCGGCCGCGGCGCGAGAGAGAGCCGAATCGCGCAACGAAGCCTCGCCGGCGCTGGCGCGCCCCGAATTGATGCTATCGCCGTGTGGGACGTCGGCACGGGTTTCGCGGCTGAGCCGGGCCATGGTCTGCTGCTGGCAAAACGCCGGCGTGGTAAGCACAAGCGCAACCGCAAGAGACGGCAACAGGCAACAACTCTTCATCTGGCTTCCTGAGTTCCGTCGCCTCGAGTTCGCACCTGTGACCTGAGCGGTTCGGCTTAGAGGTGGCGGAATCCTCAGGGTAGCCGATGAAGGGCCGCCATGAAAATAGTGCTTTCCCCTGATTTTCTACAACTTTCCGAGTGCGCCAACGAAAGCGGATATACTCTTTCAATCCCATGCCGACGACACTGGAAGAAATTGTGGCCGCCACGCGTGAAAGAGTCGCCTCTGCCAAGGCGACTCTGCGTGGACAGAGCCTCGACTTGGGAAAACATCGGCCGAGAGGATTTCGGGACAGTCTAACGCGGACCTCGAAATCCGGCATCGCGGTGATCGCGGAACTGAAAAAGGCGTCTCCGTCCAAGGGAGTGATTCGCGCCGATTTTCCCGTTGCCGAGCTCGCGGCGGGACTGGAGAAGGCCGGAGCGGCTGCGCTTTCGGTGGTAACCGATGAGCGGTTTTTCCAAGGCTCGTTGCAGAACTTGAAAATCGCGTCTGAGGTCACACGACTGCCGTGTCTACGAAAAGACTTTATTGTGGATGAGTATCAACTGTTAGAGGCGCGCGCGAACCGGGCCGACGCTGTCTTGCTCATCGTCGCAGCGCTCAAGCAGGCCGAGCTGGGCAATCTGCATCGTCGCGCGACTCAATTGGATTTGGATGTTCTCTGCGAAATTCATGGTAAAGAAGAGTTGCGGCGCGCCCTTGATGCGGGTTGCGATCTGATTGGGGTCAACAATCGCAACCTGCGCACGTTCGAGGTCGATCTCAACACTTCGTTAGAACTCGCCGAGCTTATGCCGCCCAACGTAGTCAAGGTCGCAGAAAGCGGCATCAAGAGCGGAGAAGACCTGTCGCGGCTGCGGCAGGCCGGCTACGATGCGTTCCTGATTGGCGAGTCGCTGATGCGGGCGCCGTCACCTGGCGCTGCGCTCCACGAGTTGCTGGCACAGGCGACGGTCGCACGCTGATACTAGTGGAAGAATCTCTCGCGTGACTTGGGTCAAGATTTGCGGGACGACCAATCTCCACGATGCACAACTCAGCATCGCCGCAGGCGCTGACGCGCTGGGCTTTATCTTCGCCCCAAGTCCTCGCCGCATTGCGATTGCGGGTGCGGCAGAGATCATCGGGACGCTGCGTGGCGAAGTGGAAACTATCGGTGTGTTCGTGAACGAAACTCCCGAGCGCGTTGCAGAGATAGCGGAGCAGGTTGGTCTAAGCGGCGCGCAATTGCATGGTGACGAACCGGCCAAAAGCTTGCCGAAATTCCGGCGTGCGCTGGGCGAGCGCAAAATCGTCAAGACGTTGCACGCCGGCGACTTGCTGAACGGTCGCACCCGGCTCGACGACTATCTAATTGCGCGCGATAGCCTGGACGCGGTCCTGCTCGACTCGGGCTCAGCACAACTGCGCGGCGGAACGGGAGCTGCATACGACTGGACGCGAGCTTTGCCGATTGCCGAGCGAATCCGGAATGCAATGCCGCTGATTGTTGCCGGCGGGCTGACCCCGCAGAACGTCGCGCACGCGATTGCGCTGTTCGCACCCTGGGGCGTCGATGTTGTTTCCGGCGTGGAGAGCAGTCCCGGTGCAAAGGACGAAACGAAGCTGCGCGAGTTTGTCGCCGCAGTACGCCAGACTGCGGCATCGGTACGACGATGGGAATGATGGAACCGAGGCACAACATCGCAGCGAACGCCGCGCGCGCCGTGCCCGGACGCTTCGGCGCCTACGGCGGACGTTATGTTCCCGAAACGCTGATGGCTGCCTTGCAGGAGCTTGAGGCGGCTTACGCCAGCGCTCGCAAAGACAAAGCTTTCCGCGACGAATATCACCGGCTGTTGCACGACTTTGCCGGCCGTCCGACGCCGCTCTTCCTGGCCGAACGGCTCACGCGCCGCCTCGGCGGCGCGAAGATTTACCTGAAGCGCGAAGACCTGCTGCACACTGGCGCGCACAAGATCAACAACTGCATCGGCCAGGCGCTGCTGGCGCGGCGCATGGGCAAGCATCGCATCATCGCCGAAACCGGGGCCGGCCAGCACGGCGTGGCCACGGCGACGGTCTGCGCGCTGTTCGGTATGGAGTGCGTCGTGTACATGGGCACGGAAGATATGCGTCGCCAGGAACTGAACGTCTTCCGCATGCGGCTGCTCGGGGCCGAGGTGCGCGGCGTCGACTCGGGTTCGCGCACGCTGAAGGATGCCATCAACGAAGCCATGCGCGATTGGGTGACCAACGTCCGCACCACCCACTATCTGTTGGGCAGCGTGCTGGGCGCGCATCCCTATCCAACCATGGTGCGCGATTTCCATCGGGTCATCGGCCAGGAGGCGCGCAAGCAGATTCTGAAAGCCGAGGGCCGGCTGCCGTCGGCGGTGATTGCGTGCGTCGGCGGCGGATCGAATGCGATTGGAGCGTTTTACGAATTCATCAAGGACAAGGATGTAAGGCTGATCGGGGTCGAGGCCGGCGGTCGTGGTCACTCGTTGGGCGATCATGCCGCGCGCTTTGACGGCGGCGGCCCAGGCGTGTTGCAGGGAACGTACTCCTATGTTTTGCAGGATGCGGCGGGGCAGATCGCATTGACGCACTCTGTTTCGGCCGGGCTCGACTACCCGGCGATCGGCCCGGAGCACGCATTGTTGCACGATCAGGGACGCGCCGAGTACGTCTCAGCCACGGACAAGGAGGCGCTCGACGCCTGCCGTCAGCTGGCTCAGTTGGAGGGCATCATCCCGGCGCTGGAGTCAGCGCACGCGGTGGCCGAATGCGTCAAACGCGCTCCCACAATGTCGGCATCCGACCTTGTGATAGTAAATATCTCCGGGCGCGGCGATAAGGACATCGGCATACTACGCGAGAACCTGGGCCTGTAGCGAAACTCATCTTACAAGCCATCCAAGTTCGACGGCGACGTGGTGCTAACGCTCACCTTCACTGGCAGCGGGCGGTGCACCAGCCAATTCGCGGAGATAGCGAATCTTCTTGCGAACGTAATCGGCGTAAATGACATTCAGACGCCGGCATAATTTGCCCTGAAAGATTCCGCCTCGCACACCCTGCCGGTAGAAGAAGGTCCAGCACGGGCTCAGGATTTCGTTGAGCCGGCTGGCCCGCCAAGCCGTGTCGCCACTCTCGAGATAATGCTGCGCGCTCAGTCGCGCGTACTGGTCCATGGTCTGCGCAAATTGCTCGACATCCCGGTAAGCGTAGTGGAGCATGTCGTTCTTGAGTTGAACCACCCGGCCTTCTACCTTGATGGATTCGTGAACCAGGCGGGAACCAAAACGGCCTTTGCCGCGCCGGATCAGGCGCAACTGCGCATCCGGATAAAAGCCGCCGCCCTTCACCGGCGTGTCACCGATGAACAGCACTCGGGGGATCTTGAAACCGGCGATCTCCTCCGCCACGCCGCCGCGCAGTAGATCGCGAATCTCGCTTTGTAATGCCGGAGTGAGGACCTCATCTCCATCGAGGCTGAGAATCCACTCGCCGGAGGCAAGCTCGATTGCCCGGTTCTTTTGTTCGGCGTAGCCCAACCACTCCTGATGCAAGAAGCGCACGCCGAAGCTCCGGGCGATTTCAGGCGTGCGGTCGGTCGAACCACTGTCGAGGAAAACGATTTCGTCCGCAATGTCGATCACGGATCGGAGGACGTCCGCGATGGTTCGCTCTTCGTTCTGGGCGACAATGGTGACGGACAGCGGCGGGCCGCCGGTTTTGGTTGGCATGGAGATCGCGCGAGCGGCATCACGGTGCGAAGGCCGCCTTCTGGCGCAGCTCTGGACAAAGGTTTTCGTATCAGGGTTCGTCTACAGACGTGCCCCCATACAAACCGATTTTAGACGGAACTGATCAGCCTTTGTACGCCGTTTGGCCGCGCAGGCGCTTCAGGAACGAGCTTACGCCGTGCCGAAACCGTTCCCGGCGCATATAGCTGGAGCTGTTGACCCAGTTGAATTGCAGGCTCATGCGCTTGCCTTCGAATGGCTTGTGCCCGTGCCAGGAGCGGTCGCTGCGCTTGAAGATGATGAGGCTACCCATGGTGGGCGCTACCTCCGCGGCATAATCCGCCAGCTTCTTCGAGCGCAGAAGGCGCAATCTCCCGCCGTCGCTGCTCCACTCGGGATTCAAATACAGCAGCACGGTGATGACCTTGTTGGTCGAGTCGGTGTGGATCTGGCCGTCGGAGGCGTCGCACCAGCCGCGCACCGTCAGCATGGTGGGATACTGCGTCAGCTCCATCGAGAACTTCTCGCCGACGGCTAGAGCGAACTCTTTGCTGAACAACTCAGAAGCCAGCTGCGCGAATGCGGGGCCGTATTGCAGCGTCGAAAGCGGGAAGCTTCCGCTGCGCTCGATCGCTGGAAAGTCGGAAACGATCGCAGCTTTCGATTCGGGATGCAAGAAGTCGTCCACCAGAACATATTCGAAAGGCTCCCGGTGAAACTCGGCGTGCGCCAGTTTTTCCAGGCTCAGCATCGTGGGATTTGCAACTGGAACCGTCGTCTGCGCTGTCTCGATCTCCGGCATTTAACTCACCGTCGTCGCCCGGTTTGACTCAAAGTTGATTCTGGCTTCGGTCAAGGCGCTGAGCAAGGCTTGCAATACTTCGCCCGGTTGGATTCTGAGCATACATTCGCCTGTGCCCAAAGGGCAAACCCGCTTGTGGCAAGGCTGGCATTGCAGGTGGTCTTCGCTGGAGAGCAGGCGGATGTGCGCGCTGCCGATGGGCGGCGTTCTGCGATAGCCGGTCGGCCCGTAGATGCCGATCAGCACCGGTACGCCGATTGCGCCGGCAATATGCAGGGGTGCGCTGTCCGGTCCCACGGCAGCTTGCACCTTCTCATAAAGCGCGTACATGTCGCCGATCGGCACCTTGCCACAAACATTCATTACGCGTGCGGAGACTTGCGCAGAGGGAACGGCCCGTACCATTCGCTCCGTAAGTTCGGCATCAGCGGGCGCTCCCTGAAACAGCAGGTTCAGATCCGTTTCCGCGAGCAAGCGCGAGATCAACTCAACCCAATGCTCCTCCGGCCAGTGTTTGCTTGACCATTGCGTCGCCGGTGAGATGGCAACGATCGGCGCCGGCGTCTGAAACGCGCCTTCCAGCAACGCGCTGATGCGTTGCCTGGCCGCTTCCGATACGGCTGGGGGCTCTACCGTGTAGCGCAAGTCGGTTGCACCGATGCTGCGCGCCAGCTGCCCCATGTGTTCCAGATGAAACACTGCGGGATCGAAGTACTGCCTGCGCCGGACATGCTGTTCGGTATAGAAGATGCTGCTGAATTCACGTCCGTGCTTGTAGCCGATGCGGCGCTGGATGCCGGCCAGGCAGGGAAGCAGCGCGGTCTTGAATAGTCCCTGAGCGTCAATGGCGACGTCGTATCCAACCGCCCGCACTTCCGCAACAAAAGTCCTGAATTCGCGAACCGCAGCAGGCCAGCGGTCAGGCCGCGTCAGGGCCTGCGACCAGCTCCTGCGTGAGCAGCGATGAAGGTAATCCAGTGCCGGATGACCTTCGACCATCGCCGCCAGCTCGGTGTCGATGGCCCAGCCGATCTTGGCGTGCGGGAATCCGTCGCGCAACATGCTCAGCACCGGCAGGGTCTGAATCACATCGCCCAGGGCGCTGAAACGAACCAGAAGAATCTTGTTTGGCGTGATGGCTTTCAATAAGCAGTCCTGAGATAGCTCGCGACTTGCTTTACCATAGCCGACGCAACAAGAGCGCAGGCTACGGACCTAATTCTAGTTGTCATTTAACTGAACCGCAAAATTACGGGAAGCTCGAAAGCTTATGGGGATAAGGTGTCAATCTCTCGTGTTTGCATCAATCAGGATTGGTTTCTGACGATGCTGGCGCAGCCGCTATGGCTTGCCCCGCCGAGAAACTGCTCACAAATCCGCTGTCGCTGCGTATAATAACTAGCTGGTGCCGCTTTTGAATCCTCGAACAAAACGAGGCAAGATGCTGCGGGTTGCCGTACCCGTGTTGTTCTGCATTTTGGTATTCTTCTTCGCCCTGCACGCGAAGACCGCGGTCTATGGCGCCGCGGCTCAGTCGCGGGTAACCCCGTCGACTGCCAGCAAGCTATGGGTTAGCGGGCAGAAAATGGAAGCCCGAATTATCCCGCCGCAGAGCGCACCAGTGCTGTTCTGGCTCGCGTTTCTGGGCCTTCTCGGGCTTCTTCTGGTGGGCCAGCGACGCCTCCAGACGGCCGTCGTAATTTCTCCTCCGAGCAATCTTCGTATCCGGCATCTGCATCGCTTCTTACGGCCGCCTCCGATCCAAAGCTAGGTTCTTTCTCGATCGTCTTTCTAGAAAGTTATCCCGGGTTTTCCGTGTTGTCCGCCCTGACGGTTGATACTGAACGCATTCGGTATTACAAGGCCGTGTGGCAGGAAGTGAGGAAGGCGCATGCCAATGGCAGCAGATGAAATCTCAGACGAAGTAAAGCCCTCGACTGCCCGCCGGCGCAAGGTGCTTATCGGGACAGGCGTCCTGCTCTGCCTGCTCATGGCCGGCTTTGCTGTGATGCGGGTGCGGGCGGGCAGCTCGTCGGCGCGCGGCGCGAACGATGTTGCCGCGGGTACGGTTTACGCTGCCGTCGCTCCGGTGAAGCGCGAAACGATTGCCAACTCGCTTTCCATCGCCGGGCAGTTCATTCCCTACCAGAATGTCGAGCTGCACGCCAAGGTGGCCGGCTACATCAAGAACATTTATGTCGATATCGGCGACCACGTTCACACGGGTGAGGTGCTGGCGGTGTTGGAGATCCCCGAGTTGGTGGCCCAGGTGAATGAGGCGCAGGCCGAAGTGCATCATGCGGAAGAAGAGATCCAGCGCGCGCAGAGCGAAGTATTGCGCGCCGAAGCCGACAACGTCGCTCTGCACGCCAACGCGGTGCGCTTGGTCAATACTGACAAAGCGCGGCCGGGATTGATTGCGCAACAGGAGCTCGACGATGCGACCGCCAAGGACCGCGCTTCCCAGGCCCGCGTGGACGCGGCCAAATCAGCGCTGGCGGCTGCCAAACAACAGCTCGCGGTCGCGCAGGCAGACCAGGAGCACTATGCTGCGCTGAGCAATTACGCGAAAATCCTTGCTCCCTACGATGGCGTCGTGACCTGGCGTTTCGCCGATACCGGTTCGCTGGTGCAAGCAGGAACGTCCAATACCTCCGGGCTTCCGGTCGTTACCGTGGCGCAGATTAATGTTCTGCGCCTGCGCATTCCGGTCCCGGAGTCGCTGGCGGCCAAGGTGCGGATTGGCGATTCTACCGACGTGCACGTGCAGGCCACGGGCGAGCACTTCACGGGGAAGGTGACGCGCTTCACCGACGCGCTCGATCCTTCAACCCGAACCATGCAGGTGGAGATCGACGTTCCCAATCCCGACTACCATCTCCAGCCGGGCATGTATGCGGACGTAACTCTGCTGGCCAATAGCCGTTCCGACGTACTGACCATCCCCATCACCGCGGTCTTGCGGTCGCAAAACAAGACGAGCGTGCTGGTGGTCGATCCCCAGGACCGGGTGGAGGCGCGCCAGGTTGAGCTCGGGGTCGAGAGCCCAAACCGTGCGGAGATCCTGAGCGGGTTGAACGAAGGCGAGCGAGTGATCGTCGGCAACCTGGGCAGCTATCAGGCGGGCGAGGTGGTCAGGCCGAAGCGTGCGATCTTTACCACGGCTGAGAACGTCTCAGGGACGGAGTAGCGGTTGATGTCGAGCTTCGCCATCAAGCATCCGTTCTTTATCCTGATGCTTTGCCTGGTCATCATCGTGGTCGGGGTGACGACTGTGGCGCGCATGCCCGTTGACCTCTTTCCCGAGATCAAGATCCCGGTCGTGGTGGTCGCCACCTTCTACAGCGGCATGCCCCCACAACAAATTGAAGGCGACATCACCGACACCTTTGAGCGGTTTTTCACGCTCGGCTCCAACATCGATCACATCGAGTCGCGCTCGCTGACCGGGGTGAGCCTCATCAAGGTGTATTTCCAGCCCGGCACCGATCCCGACGCTGCGGTCAGCGAAATTGCCAACCTTGCCATGGCAGACTTGCGCCGACTGCCGGAAGGGACGCTGCCTCCGGTGGTGTTGAAGTTCGATGCCTCGAGCATGCCCGTGTGTCTGGTGACCCTGAAAGGCAGAGGGCTGACCGAGACGCAGCTTCACGATCAAGGGCAGTTCAACGTCCGCAATCAGATTGCGAATGTCCCCGGGGCATCGGTGCCGCAGCCCTACGGCGGCAGATATCGGCAGATCCAGTTCTACATTGACCCGGTCAAGCTGCAAGCCGCCCAACTGAGTCCGATGGATGTTGTGCACATCGTGAACAAGGCCAACACTATTCTGCCCGCGGGCGATCTGCGGGTGGGACCCCGCGACTACAACATTTACAGCAACAGCCAACTGCCCAACGTGCGGGAGATGAACGATGTTCCGCTGAAGGCCATCGGCAACAATGTGCTGCGTTTCGGCGACATCGGCCACGCGGAAGATTCATCCGCCATCCAATACAACATTGTCCGCGTGGACGGGCAGAAGTCGGTCTATTTGCCGATCCTGAAGCAGGGCGGCAACAGCAACACCATCGAGATCGTCAACGGCGTGCGCAACCGTGTCGCGCACCTGCGCGATATCCCGAAGCAACTGGTCGCCAATGTCGTCTTCGATCAGTCGCAATATGTCAAGCTGGCGATCGCGAACGTACTGCGCGAGGGCGGCATCGGTCTGTTCCTGACCGCGGTGATGATCCTGGTTTTTCTGGGATCGCTGCGCGGAACAATTTCCGTGTTGCTGTCGATCCCTATTTCCTGTCTCGCGGCCTTCTTGCTGCTCAACGCAATGGGCAGCACCATCAACACCATCGTCCTGGGAGGCCTTGCTCTCGTGCTGTCGCGCCTGATCGACAACTCGGTCGTGGTGCTGGAGAACATCTTCCGCCACCTTGAAATGGGCGAAGACGCGCAAACTGCGGCGGAAGAAGGCGGCCGTGAAGTTGCGCTTGCCGTTTTGGCTGCCACCATCACCACCGCCATCGTTTTCTTCCCGGTGGTCTTCCTGTCGGGCGTCAGCAAGTATCTCTTCACCGCGCTGGCAATGGGCGTGGTGCTGGCGCTGGCGGCATCGTACCTGGTGGCGATGTCCGTGGTGCCACTGTTCTGCTCGCGCTTCATCAAGTCGGAGCACGGCAGCGAAGCTGAAGGCGAGCGCGAGGGCGGCTGGCTGGACCGCCTGCTGGCGCCCTTCAATCGGGCATACGACTACGTTCTCGCGCGGTACGACCAGTCGATTGAGAAGGCGTTGCGGCGTCCCAAGCTGACGGTCGCGGTCATCATGGCGGGCTTTGCGCTCAGCCTGGCGCTATCGCCGCTGCTGGGCGTCGCATTTTTCCCCCGCACCGATCCCGGACAGTTTGTGATCAACGTCAAAGCGCCCAGCGGCACGCGATTGGAACTGACCAATAATTACATCGCGCAGGTGGAAGACGACATACGCCAGGTGGTTGACCCCAGCGATCTGGAGATGATCGTTTCCAACATCGGCGTGAATGCCGATTTGTCTGCGATCTATACCACCAACTCGGCGATGGACACTGCGTTTGTGCAGGTGCAACTGAAGCAAGACCACAAGATCAGCACCTTCCACTACATCGATGCGGTGCGGCGCAAGCTCGCCGATGATCTGCCCCAGCTCTCTACCTTCTTTCAGACCGGGGGCCTGGTCGATTCCGTTGTGAACCAGGGCATGCCTGCGCCTATCGATATTCAAGTAACGGGCAACAATCAGCACGTGGCTTATGAGGTCGCCAGCGAAATGGCGCAGAAACTGCGAGACCTGCCGGACGTGAGCG
>Ga0335073_10005233_pt1 | contig 18204 bp, 14 predicted proteins | sample Lox_Sample_22_FD_207093 | JGI IMG/M metagenome (GOLD analysis project Ga0335073, IMG submission 207093) | Soil microbial communities from Loxahatchee National Wildlife Refuge, Florida, United States - Lox_Sample_2.2 | ecosystem: Environmental > Terrestrial > Soil > Wetlands | place: USA... | reverse complement strand
CGGCTCCCGCAGCCCCGAATGCCCCCTTCGTTGCGCCGGCTTCGCAGCCCGCGCGAGTGCGTGAGGACGCCTCGAGGAGCCCGGCCGGCGCCAACCTCGACTTCGAATCGCTGCTCGCGGCGGCCGGTATCGAGTCCTCGCGAGTGACGCCCGAGCTTGCCGCGCACTTCGGTCAGATCCTGCGGGTCGTCGTGTCCGGACTCATGGATGTGCTCCGGGCGCGTGAGCGCATCAAGGACGAGTTCCGGATGCGAGTCACGACCTTCAAGCAACAGGACAACAATCCGCTCAAGTTCTCGGCGAACGTCGAGGATGCTCTGCACAATCTTCTGGTCAAGCGCAACGCCGCCTACCTCGGCCCCGTCGAGGCGTTCGACGATGCATTCACCGATCTGCGCAACCACCAGATGGCGATGCTCGCGGGCATGCGCGTGGCCTATGAATCGATGCTTGCGGAGTTCGAGCCGGAGCGTCTGCAGGAGGAGTTCGATCGGCACGTGAAGGCGGGATCGTTCCTGAGCGGCCCCGCGAAGCTCAAGTACTGGGAACTCTACCGCAACAGGTTCCATGATATGGTCAAGGACGCCGACAGCAGCTTTCGGAGACTGTTCGGCGATGAGTTCGCCAAGGCCTACGAGGAGCAGCTCGCCAAGCTGAAGGCGCTCAATCGAGCGGAGCGCCGCTAGAGGGCGCCAGCCGGGCACAACGAGGGAGCCAGGGGTGATGCGCACATCTCGAATGCTGTGGGGCGGCTTGTTGCTGGCAGGACTCGCGCTGCTCGCCGGCTGCGGCTCCTCACCCCCCAAACCGCAGCCCATCAAGATGAATATCGTGGTGAGCGCGGACGCGAACCCCGACGCCCAGAATCGCCCATCACCGATCGTGGTACGGGTCTATCAGCTCAAGGACGATGCCGCCTTCAAGGATGCCGATTTCTTCGCGCTCTACGACAAGGAGCAGGCCACCCTGGCGGCGGCTCTGGTGTCGCGCGAGGAATTCGAGCTCGCGCCCGGCGAACATCGCTCCGTCGACTACAAGCTCTCGCCCGATGCGCACTTCGTCGGGGTGACGGCCGCGTTCCGGGACATTCGCAACGCCAGCTGGCGCGCCGAGATGGGCGCGCCCGACAAGCGCATGATCAACCTCGTCAAGAAGAACAAGATCGGCATCGCGGTCGATCGCGCGCGCGTGAGTTTTCCTGCCGAGTGATGCGATCCATGGGTCAATAGGGTTCGAAGCAGCGCGATGTCCGCCTACAACAAGATTTTGTGGTCCGAGGGTCTGTTTCTCCGCCCACAGCACTTCCAGCAGCAGGCGCGGTACCTGGAGCGCCTCCTCGAGACGCGCGTCGCCGCGCTGCGCAGCCACAGCTGGGGCGCCGTGGAGCTCGAGATCGAGCGCGATCTTTTGGGTATCGGCAAGTTTGGCCTGCGTCGCGCCGTAGGAGTGTTCCCCGATGGGACGCCGTTCCGGTTGCCGGAGGACGAGCCGCTGCCCGCGCCCCTGGACATCGCCACGAACGTGCGCGACGAGACGGTCTATCTGGCCGTTCCGGTGCGCCAGCCGAGCGCCGCGGAGGTGGATCGGGCGACCGCGCAAGAGGCCGTGGTACGGCACACGATACGCGAGGTGGAGACGCGCGACACGGCCTCCGAGGCGGGCGGCACGGCCTTGCTCGAGGTCGCACCGCTCCGTACCCGGCTCATGCTGGCGCACGAGACGCGTGAAGGCTATGCATGCGTGCCCATCGCGCACATCGTGGAGCGTCGCGCCGACCAGCGCGTGGCACTCGAGGAGCGCTTCATTCCCACGGTGCTCGATGCGCGCGCGGCGCCGGTGCTCGCGACCTTCATGACCGAGCTGCAAGGTCTCCTGCATCAGCGCGGCGAGGCGCTCGCCGGTCGGGTCTCCGCGACCGGGCGCGGCGGCGCGGCGGAAATCGCCGATTTTCTGATGCTGCAAGCGATCAATCGCATGGAGCCCCTCGCCACGCATTTCGTGAATGGCGGACTCACGCATCCGGAGGACCTCTACCGCTTCTGCGTGGCGGCCGCCGGCGAGCTCGCGACCTTCACCACGGTCGCCAAGCGCCCGGGCCCTCTTCCGGGCTATGCGCACGAGCGCTTGCGCGAGACGTACGAGCCGGTGATGGCTGCCTTGCGCGCCGCGCTGAGCGCGGTGCTCGAGCAAAACGCGATCGCAATCCCGATCGAGGCCAAGAAGTTCGGGCTGCATGTCGCCGTGGTCGGTGACCGCACCCTGTTTGGCAGCGCCGTGTTCGTGCTCGCGGTGCGCGCCGACATGCCCGCGGAGGAATTGCGCAAGCGTTTCCCGGCGCAGCTCAAGATCGGCCCGGTCGAGAAGATCCGTGAGCTGGTGAACCTGCAGCTTCCGGGCATCGCGCTACAAGCGATGCCGGTGGCGCCGCGTCAGATCCCGTACCATGCCGGCTTCGTGTACTTCGAGCTCGATCAGGCGAGCGATTTGTGGGGGCAGCTCAAGACCTCCGGTGGCATCTCGTTGCATGTGGCCGGTGAATTCCCCGGGTTGAAGATGGAATTCTGGGCGATCCGCGGGTGAGCGGGCTCTCGAGGCGAGCGCCATGAGCAATGACAACAGCGACGATCCGTTCGCACCGCGCGATGGCACGGTATTCAGGCCGCGGCCGGGCGCCGGGAAGAGACCGGATCGTGGCGCGGCGCCACCCGGGGCACCGTCCCCGCGCGCGACCGCTGCGCCGCAAGGCCGCGCCGCGCTGCCCGGTGCGGTGCGCGATTTCTCAGCCGCCGGATTGAATCCCCTGGTGCAGGCGGCGAGTCCCCTGCTGATCCTCATGGGGCGGCTGCGCACCTCGCTGAGCAACCCCGATGTGGCGAGCCTCAAGCGCCAGGCGCTCGATCAGATCCGCGACTTCGAGGAGCGGGCGCGCAGCGCCGGCGTCGCCAACGAGGTGGCGCTCGCCGCTCGCTACGTGCTCTGCGCCGCGCTCGATGAGGCGGTGCTGTCGACCCCCTGGGGTGGCCAGAGCGAGTGGTCGGCACAGACGCTCCTCGTGACGCTGCATCGCGAGACCTGGGGCGGTGAGAAGTTCTTCGACATGCTGGAGCGCACCTGGGGCGATCCGGCGCGCCACATCAACCTCATGGAGCTGCAGTATCTGTGTCTGGCGCTCGGCTTCGCGGGCAAGTACGCGGTGGCGGATCGCGGCCACGCGCGCCTCGCCGAGATCCAGGCGGAGCTCTACCGGCGGATCCGCAGCTATCGGGGCGTTCCCGCGCCGGAGCTATCGCTTCACTGGCGCGGCATGCAGGATCGCCGCAACCCGCTGGTGCGCTACGTGCCCTGGTGGGTCATCGGCGCGTTCACGCTGGTGGTGCTCACGGGGACCTTCATCTATTACCACACCCGACTCAACGAGGTGTCGGGACCGATCAGCGATCGACTGGCGCACGTCGGGCTTGCAGAGCCCCCGACGACCGCCGCGCGCTCGGCGGCACCGCGGCTCAAAGAGTTGCTGCACGACGATGAGGCGGCGGGCATCCTGTCGGTCGAGGAGCGCAACAACCAGACCGTGGTGACCCTCATCGCTTCGGATCTGTTCGGTTCCGGCAGTGCCAAGGTCAATCCGAGGTACTACGCGACGCTGCAGCGCATCGCGCATGCGCTCAACGAGGTGCCGGGCCGCGTGTTCATCGTGGGCCACACGGACGATCAGCCGCTGCGCTCGATGAAGTATCAGGACAACTACGACCTGTCACGCGCGCGCGCGGCCGAGGTCGTCAAGCTGCTATCGCTCGCCATCGACAACAAGGCTCGGCTCGAGGGCAGCGGTGTCGGGGACTCGGAGCCGCGCTACAAGCCGCCCTCGCTGCCCGAGAATCGCGCCCGCAACCGGCGCGTCGAGATCATTCACGTGGCGGAGGGCTGAGATGAAGTTCTTCAAGCGCCGCGGCGTGCTGATCTTTCTCGGCCTCGCGCTTCTGTCGCTGTTCATCTGGTTCGGCGGCCCGTACCTCGCGTTCGCCGATTACAAGCCGCTCGAGCCCGTGCTCTGGCGCTTGATCGCCATCGGCATCCTGGTGGCGCTCTGGCTGTTGTCGGTGCTCGCCAAGATCTGGCGTGCGGCGCGCGCGAGCGCCAAGCTCGCGCAAGCGATGGTCGCCCAGCAAGGACCGCCGGTCCGCGACGGCGCAAGCCGCGAAGCCCAGCAGCTGCGCGAGCGCTTCGAGGAGGCGATGGCCACCTTGAAGAAGAACCAGCAGCAGGGCAAGAGCCTGTACGAGCTGCCGTGGTACGTGATCATCGGACCGCCGGGCTCGGGCAAGACCACGGCCTTGGTCAATTCCGGCCTCAAATTTCCGCTCGAGCAGCGTTTCGGCAAGGAGGCATTGCGCGGCGTCGGCGGCACGCGCAACTGCGACTGGTGGTTCACCGACGAGGCCGTGCTGCTCGACACCGCGGGGCGCTACACCACGCAGGACTCGGACGAGTCGGCGGACAGTGCGGGCTGGGCGGAGTTTCTCAATCTCCTGACCCGGTACCGCAAGCGCCGGCCCCTGAACGGAGTGATCGTGACGCTCAGCGCCTCCGACCTCATGACCCACACTCCCCAGGAGCGCGAGGCCAACGTGTCGGCGGTGCGCCGCCGGCTGGATGAGCTCAACCGGCACCTGAAGGTGCGTCTGCCGGTGTATCTCATGGTGACGAAGTGCGACCTCATCTCGGGATTTACCGAGTACTTCGAGGACCTCGCCGCCGAGGGTCGCGCACAGGTATGGGGAATGACCTTCGCGGCCGAGCGCAGCGCCGCAGGCACCGCGGCTGATGATTTCGGGAAAGAATTCGACGCCCTGGTGGAGCGGCTCAACCAGCGCTTGTTCGCGCGCATCGAGGAGGAGCGCGACACCCGCCGGCGCACCGCGGCGTTCGCCTTCCCTCAACAGGTCGCGGGACTCAAGAGCTTCATCGCCGCCTTCGTCACCGAGGTCTTTTCCGCCACGCGGTTCGACGGACGGCTATTGCTGCGCGGGGTGTATTTCACCAGCGGCACGCAGGAAGGGACGCCGATCGATCGCTTGATGGCGGCCATCGGGCGCGGCTTCCAGGTGGCTCCCGACGCGGTGCAAGCGGGAGCCGCAGGCCGGGGCAAGGCCTACTTCATCGAGCGCCTGTTGCGCGAGGTGATGTTCGCCGAGGCGGGAATCGCCGGAATCAACCGGCGCCGCGAAATGCAGCTCGCGGCCGCGCAGCTCGGCACCTATGCGGCGCTTCTCTTGCTCGCGGTGATCGGCGTCGTGCTCTTGTCGGTGAGCTACGCGCGCAACAAGGCCTATCTCGCGGACGTGGGTGCTTCGCTCGACCACATGAACCAGATCGGCTTGCCCACGGCGCAGACGCCGCTCGCGCAGATGGTTCCGGGCCTCGATGCGCTGCGCGAGGTGGTCGAGACCGCGGAGCGCTATCGCGGCAAGATCGCCTGGAGCATGCGCTGGGGGCTGTTCCAGGGTTGGGCCGTGGGAGATGAGGCACGCGACGCTTATCACCGCGAGCTCAACGGCACCTTGCTGCCGAAGATCGGCGAGGAGTTCAAGCTGAGGCTCATGGGCTCCGCGGCCCAGCCTGACAAGCTCTATCAATACCTCAAAGCCTACCTGATGCTGGGTGAGCCCGAGCACCTCGACAAGAACCAGCTGACGTTCCTCGTGAATCTCGACTGGCAGGAGGCGTTCGCCTCGCAGCCCGACATCGCGCAGGCGCTTGCGCCACATCTTCACAGCCTGATCGCCGAGCAGGACGCGCTGCGTCCACTGGCACTCGACGATACGCTGGTCGCGCAGAGCCGCAATACGGTGCGCTCGGCCTCGCTCCCGAAGATCATCTACAATCAGCTGCGGCTGAGCCACACGGACGACACCAGCCACGATCTGCGGCTCGATGTCGCGGCGGGCATCGGCTCCGACCGCGTGCTGGCATTCAAGAGCAAGCGCAAGCTTTCCGATCCGGTGCCGGGACTGTATACGCGCGTGGTTTTCGATCAAGTATCCGTTCTCGGCACGGCGGAGTTCGTCAAGCAGTTCGCCGCCGACAGCTGGGTCATGGGCGACAGCGCCTTCGATTTGCAGGGCATCGCCCGCTTGACGGCGCAGGTCATGGATGTCTACGCCGACGACTACATTCAAACATGGGATGGGATACTCAAGGATGTGACCGTGGTGCCCATGAGCGCTTCCCAGGCCGCCGATATTCTCGGGATCCTGGGCGGTCCCACCTCGCCGCTCAAAGGGCTGCTCACGACGGTCGAGGCCAACACCAACATGTCGAAGCCCGCCGAGGGCGGTCCGAGCGCGGCGAGCCTGGCGGCGAGCGCGGAGAAAGCGGTCAGCGGCTCGCTCACGAAGCTGTTCGGCGCGGGCAACAAGGCGCCCGCGGCACCGACGGCTGCGGAGAAGATCACCGCGCATTTTGCCCAGGTGGATGCCCTGGTCGCGGGGCCTCCAGGGGGCGCGCCCATCGACCGCGTCGTCCAGCAGATCGGCCAGATCCAGCAGAAGATCGCCTCCGTCGGATCGGGCACCGGTGAGACATCCGCCATCGATGCCATGAAACAGGCCGGGCAGGGCGAGGCGTTCAAGGCTCTCCAGGTGCAGGCCCAGACCTTGCCGCCGCCGATCGGCGCGATGGTGGCCGAGATCGGCGGCCGCACGCAGAGCATTCAGACAGGACAGGCGCGCGGCCAGCTGGATCAGCTCTATCGAGAGCTGGTGAGGGCGTGCGAGCCGATCGTGTCAGGACGATATCCCTTCTCGCCCGGCAGCAGCGTGGACGTGCCGCCCGCCGACTTCAGCCGCCTATTCGCAGCCGGCGGGCTGTTCGACAACTTTTTCAAGGCCAATCTCGCAAGCCAGATCGATACCACGCGCAGCCCCTGGGTCTGGTTGTCGGGCGGGACCGGACCCGCGGGCAGCTCCACATCGATGCTGCGCCAGTTCGAGATGGCTCAGAACATTCGCGACACCTATTTGAGCCCGACCGGCCAGCTCGAGCAGCAGTTCAACCTCACCCCGGGGGATCTCGACGCCGCGGCGACGCGCTTCACGCTCGAGATGGACGGACAGATGCTCGACTATCGTCACGGGCCGGTGCGCAGTCAGCCATTCCGCTGGCCGGGCCCTTCGCCCGGCGCCGGCGCGATCACCTTCGAGGACAAGAATGGCTCGAAGCCGCTCGCGACCTTCCAGGGGCCGTGGGCCTGGTTCCGCATGCTCGATTCGGCCAGCGTGCGGCAGGAGTCCGACGTGCGCTTCGTCGCGGCGTTTCAGGGCAACGGTCACCAGGCAACGGTGATCATCGAAGCGCCGAGTATCCGTAATCCCTACAAAGCTTCGGGCGTTCGCGGTTTCCGCTGCAACGCCGGCTAGCGCAGCCACTGGCCTGGATGCGAGCGAGTCATGGAAGTCGGCCTCTACGGTAAGCTGCCGACCCACGGCGATTTCCTGCGCCGCAGGGTGCGCGATGACTTCGTCGATGCATGGGATCCGTGGTTGCAGCAGTGCATCGCCGATAGCCGCTCGGCGCTCGGCGAGGGGTGGCTCGAGACCTACCTGACGAGCCCGGTCTGGCGCTTTGCCCTGGACGCGCATGTTGCAGGCGCGGAGCCCGTCGCCGGCATCATCGTGCCGAGCGTCGATCGGGTCGGGCGCTATTTCCCGCTGACCCTCGTCTGGCCGACGCCGCCCGAATTCAACTCGCTCGAGGTGGCGGTGCGCTGCCGGCGCGGCTTCGAGCGCGCCGAGCGCTTGCTGCTCGAAACCCTGGCGCTCGATGAGTTCGACTTCAACGAGTTCGACCGGCAGGTGATGGATCTCGCCGCACACCTCACCGTGATCAACCCGCAGGGCGCTCTGCGCCTGACCCAGAGCTGGGCGCGGGCCCCCCTGGCGGTGACCGGGCGTGCGCGCTGCGTGCCGGTGCAATCCGCGGCGGCGCTCGAGGCGCCGGCTCTGCAGTTGCTCGGATGGCAGCTCGAGCGCGGCGGGTGCCATAGCTTGTGGTGGACCGATGGGTCCGCGCGAGTCGATCCGAGCTGGCTCATCGCCGCGGGTCTTCCCGATCCTTCGAGCTACAGTGCCATGATCGACGGTGCCTTCGCGCCCGCGAGCTGGGACGTCGCGGAGATCGAGCCCGATCCGTCCGCGACCATCGTGCGCTCCGACAGCGGCGGCCCGTTAGCGCCGAGTTCCGCCGCGCTCACCGATCGCGGCCCAGTGCGCAGCAACAATCAGGATGCGTTCCTCGAGCTTGCGGAGCGCGGGCTTTGGGCAGTCGCTGACGGCATGGGGGGATTGAGCGAAGGGGAGGTCGCGAGCCGCATGGTGTGCGATTCGCTCCTGGACGTGCCGGTGGTCGCCGATCTGGACGCGGCCATCGAGGGAGCGGTCTCGCGCATCCGGGAAGTGAACGCTTATCTGCGGCGTGCCGCAACGCGCCTGCTCGATCCGGTGCAGAGCGGCAGCACGGTGGTCGTGCTGTTGATCCGTGAGAAGGAGTATGCCGCGATCTGGGCGGGCGACAGCCGCGTGTACCGGTTGCGCGGCGGTCTGTTGTCGCAACTCACCACCGATCACAGCTTCAGTGCGCAGTTCGGCGGTGACGAGCAGGCGATCACCCGCGCGGTCGGCGCCGAGGATGTTCTGAATCTGGACGTGGTGCGCGGCGATGTGCGTCCAGGCGATCGATTTTTGCTCTGCACCGACGGCGTGGCACGGGTCCTCGACACCGCAACCATCACGGAAGTGGTGCAGCTCCCCGCGCTCGAGCGCTGCTGCGCCGAGCTCATCTCGCGCTCCATCGCGCAGGGTGGCACGGACAACGCCACCGCGCTCGTGGTCGAGTGTCGCGGGCAGGAAGCGTCGGAGACGCAGGAGATGACCCCATGACCAGATCGCCGCCGGGCAACGATGCGCCGACCACCCTGCGCCCGGCCGAGGGGGCAGGCGCGGAGACTCCGGCCACCGAGCTGCGCCCGCGCGAGACCGCGACCTCGTTTCGTGCAGCCGCTTCGACGCGCGTGCAGCCCCCAGCCGAGCTCTCGACTCTGCCCACCCGGCGCTCGGATTCGAGGTCGGATGCGTGGCAGACGGCGCGTGCCGAGTTCCGGGAAGGCTCGCTCATCAAGGGCCGCTTCGAGCTCAAGTCGCTCGTGGGACGAGGCGGCATGGGCATGGTGTTTCGAGCGCTCGACCGGCGCAAGGTCGAGGCTCGCGACCCGAAACCGGAAGTTGCGGTCAAAATCCTGAATGCGAGCTTCGAGCAGCACCCCGATGCGTTCGTCGCGCTGCAGCGCGAGGCCAGCAAGGCGCAGAGCCTAGCCCACCCGAATATCGTCACGGTGTTCGATTTCGACCGGGACGGCGAGAGCGTTTTCATCACCATGGAGCTGCTCGTCGGCCGCTCGCTCGAGGAGGCGATCCGCGCGACTCGCGCTCAGGGCATGGAGCGCAAGGCTGCGTTGCCGGTGATCCGGGGCATCGCCGAGGGTCTCGCCTACGCGCACCGCAAGGGGATCGTGCATTCGGACCTCAAGCCCGCGAACATATTCGTGACCGCGGACGGGACACCCAAGATCCTCGATTTCGGCATTGCGCGCGCGGTGCCGTCGGCGGAAGCGGGACCCAAGGATCAATTCGATGCGGGCACACTCGGCGCCTACACCGAGGCGTATGCCACCGAGGAGATGGTGGTCGGGGGCGACCCTGCGCCGGCCGATGACATGTACGCCCTGGGACTGATCGTCTACGAGCTGCTCACGGGCGTCCACCCCTTCGCCGACAAGAGTGCGGCGGCGGCGCGCGCCGCGGGCCTCGTGCCCGCGCCGATCCGGTCGCTGCGGCATCGGGAATGGCGCACCTTGGCACGCGCGCTCGCCTTCGATCGTGCGAAGCGTCCGCGCGATGCCGGTGAATTCCTGCGTCTGTTCTTCGGCAACACTCGGCTGCGCAACGCGTTGATCGCAGCGATTGCGGTGCTGGTCGTGGTCTCGGGCGCTCTCTGGTACCGCGCCTACCAGGCCGCGGGGCCTGCCATCCCGTTCGAGCAGCTGCCGCAGGCCACGCAGCAGAAGATCACCACGGATTTTGCCGAAGGGCAGAAGGCCTGGGACTTCTACCGGCAGGGCATCCCCAATGCGCTCACCGATTCACTGACCTACTACGCCGACGCCTATCGTCTGCACAAGGGCAATCGCGAGGCCGTACGAGGACTCGAGCGCGCGGCGGACGAGATGCTGGCCCAGGCGCGCAAGGACCCGGGCACCTTGCGCGATACGGCACGCACGCTCGCAGAGACCAGCGAGTTTCTGAAAAGCTACAGGCCGGTGACCGAAGCGGAGTGAGCCGCTCTTTCGTGCGCCTGGGCAGCGCTCGGCGGCCGTTCCGACGCCGGGACGACCTCGAGATGGCGGGCGTAGTCGCCCTCGAAAGTCAGGCTGCCGGTGTGCGTGAGCCGGCTTTCGAGATCCGCCCAGATCTCGCCACCCATGGCCGTCCAGCGCCGGCAGAAACTGAAATCCTCGCTGAGATAGTGGCCCTCCTCGTCCACCATGCAGTTGAAGAGGGCGCAACGCCCCGGGCTGCCGGCGAGGGGATCCTCGGGCCGATGCAGCTTCCGGTAGCGCAGTTCCGGATGCTGCTCGATCATCGCGACGAGGGCGCGCCTGCGAATCATGAGGAAGCCGGTGCCGGCGTACCGGACCTTGGCAAAGTGGCCACCGGCGTCGCGGGGCGCGGAGGCATCGGGCGCACCGACGTAGCTCTGGGCTACGCACTCGGGACGCGGTACGTCGGCGCGCGCGAGCGCCTCAATCTTGAGCCAATCGATGCGCTTCAACGGATACACGCCCGCGCTCACGTCGGCACCGAACTCGAGCAGCCGAGATACTTGCTCCGGCCCGAAGCCGATGTCCGCGTCCACGAACAGCAGGTGGGTGGCCGGCGTCCTGTCGAGGAAGTGCGCCACGAGCTCCTGGCGCACGCGGCTGATGAGCGCATCGCCAGATTCGAGCCTGACCGTTAGGCGGATGCCGCTTTCGAGACAGACCTGCTGCAGCTTGAGGAGCGACTGCGCATACGCCGTGGTCACGCGACCGTCGTAGCATGGTGTCGCAATGAAAAGGTGCGTTTGTTCCGCGTGCATGGCTGTCGCGAGTCGGGCGTTACGATACCCGCTCAGACCACGATGAGCTTGCCGCCCCCGGCCTCCCGCAGGCTCCGCATCAGCGCGCCGGCTCCGTATCCCGCGACCAAGGTGTTCACGCCGGCAATGGCTCGAGCACTCAGCAGATAGCCAGCCCCCCGGTTGCACTGAAATTCCGGATCGCTGTCGTATTGGAACCCGGGGTCCGTGTCGTACTGGAACGCCGGGTCCGTGTCGTACTGAAAGGCAGGGCTGGTGTCGTACTGGAAGGCCGGGCTGGTGTCGTACTGCAGCGCCGGGCTCGAGTCGTATTGGAACGCCGGGCTCGTGTGGTACTGAAACATCGGGGCGCGCGTATATTCGAATGCGGCGCTCGAGCCCTGCGGGATCGCCGGTAGGGGTGATACCAGCGCGTAGACGCCCAAGGACGGATGCTTGCGAGGCGGCGAAATCCGGTAGGTTCCAGGTCTGAGCGTCTTGCCACACGCATGCAAGATGACCGAAAAGGGCCGCCCGCCCAGCGAACCTGTCATCGAGCAGCCGGCCCTGCGATAGGTGAGGTTTGCGGGCGCCATCGTGGTCTCCTTGATAATCGCCGATCACCTTCAAACCGTGTCACGGTTAAAAACCCGCCAGTCTTGACATCGCCGCATTGGCCGGACTACGTTCGCCGGTCACTGAAAGAACAGCCATGATGGGAGCGGCCGGCAGCCGCGGGGATGACATATGACGGATGCGTCGCGGGCATTGCCCCGCACCGGGGCGCGCGCCGGGATCGAAAGGCTCCTGGCCGCATCGGTGCTGCTCTGCGCTCCGGCGGCATGGCCAGCCCCGACGTCCCCGACTCAGGGGATGGTGCGCAAGGAGGATCTGGAGATCGTCGATTGCTTGTTGCCGGGCGAGGTGCGTCAGCTCGGTAACCATACCTACCTGACAGCCCGTCGCCCGACGCATACCACCGCGATCGACTGCCGGATTCGCGGCGGCGAATACGTGGCCTACGACCGCGCTGATCTCAAGACCGCGCTGCGCGTATGGATGGAGCAGGCCCAGAGCGGAGACCCCGAAGCCGAGACCACTGTCGCCGAGATCTACGAGCGGGGGCTCGGCGGTCCTCCGGACTATGCGGCGGCGGCGACCTGGTATCAGAAGGCGGCCGATCAGAAGTACTCGCGGGCGCTTTTCAACCTGGGCACTCTCTACGAGCAGGGGCTCGGAGTCGAGCAGGACAAGCTCAAGGCGCTCAATCTGTACCGTCAAGCCTGGGGGCTGCCCGAAGACAGCGTGATGTTTCAATCGGCCGCGCGCGAGGAGCAAGAGGCGCTGCGCACCCAGCTCGAGGGCGAGCTCGCGGAGAAGGACAGCCGGTTGAAGCTCCTGGAGCAACAACTCGAGGCGCTGCAAAAACAGAAAGAGGGCGAAGCGCAGCACTCCGGCGCGTCGAGCGGCGCGAGCTCGGAGGTCGAGGCGCTCAAGAAATGGATCGCGCAGCTCGAAACGGAGCGAGCCGCGAGCCGCAAGCAGCTCGCCGCGTTGCCCCAACTGCGCACGCCGACCTCGGCGCCCACCTCGCAGCCATCGCTGGGCCCGCAAGGCGATCCCCGCAAGATCGGGAATTTGAGCTTCGGGCGTTACTATGCGCTCGTCATCGGCAATCAGAATTACCAGATCATCGAGAGCCTCAAGACACCCTTGAGCGATGCCGAGCGGGCCGCCAAGGTGTTGCGCGAGAAGTACGGCTTCAACGTGCAAGTGCTCGACGATGCGAACGATGTCGCCATGTTGAAGGCGCTCAACGATCTCAACGACGTGCTCAAGAGCGACGACAATCTGCTCATCTATTACGCCGGGCACGGCGCCCGACTGCAATCGGCCTTCGACACCGCCGGGTACTGGCTGCCGGTCAACTCGGAGCCGCCTCCCAAGGATACGTTCTGGGTGCCCAACGAGCAGATCACCGCACATCTCGCCAGGCTCCCCGCGAAGCGCGTGCTGGTCGTCGCGGATTCCTGTTACGCGGGGCTCCTGTCAACCGACCCGAGCTACCTGTTCGCGGGTGGCAGCGGCGGGTATACCAAGGAGTACATCGCTTACAAGCTGCCCAAGCGCTCGCGCCTGCTGATCTCCTCGGGCGGCGACCAGCCGGTGCTCGATGCGGGCGGCGGCAGCAACTCGGTGTTCGCGCAGGCCTTCATCGGCGAGCTCGAGGCGAACCAGGGCATTCTGGCGGCTCCCGAGCTGTTCGCGCGGCTGAGCAAGCGGGTGGAATCGGGGGCTGCGCAGAACAAGTTCGTGCAGAAGCCGGAGTTCAAGTCGATCAAGGGCGCGGGCCACGAAGTCGGCGATTTTTTCTTCGTTCCAAAGGATCTCAAGCTATAGGTGCGCCAGTGATCGATGCGGCGAAATTCTGCGGAGCGCTGGCCGGCGACGGCCCGAGCGGACCGAATCTCGAGTACGACCCGGATTTCCTTGCGCTCGAGCGCGCCCAGCAGGGCAAGCCCGAGCAAGTCATGGGCGAAACCGTCAAGCCCGCCGAAGAGCCGGACTGGCGCGACGTGCGCGAGCGCGCCGAGGCTCTGCTCGGCCGCGCGCGTGACCTGCGTGTGGCCTATGCGCTTACCCTCGCACTGCTCAAGCTCGAGGGTCTCGCCGGCCTCGCGGCGGGACTGACCGTGATCCGGCAGCTCATCGAGGGGCAGTGGGACACCGTGCATCCGCAGCTCGATGCGGAGGATGACAACGACCCGACGCTGCGCATGAACTCGCTCGCAGGTCTCGCGGCGACGGACGGCCTGTTGAAGGTCCTGCGCGAAGCGCCGCTGGTGCAGTCGAAGGCCATGGGCCGCTTCAGCCTGCGGGATCTGCGCATCGCCGCGGGCAAGATGCCGGCGCCGGCCAGCTTGGCGAATCCCCCGCAGCAAACGCAGATCGATGCGGCATTCCTCGACGCCGACCTCGAGGGGCTCAAGGCGACCGCGGATGCCATAGCGACGGCGCTCGACCAGGTGGCCGCGCTTGACAAAATCCTGGTGGACAAAGCGGGCTCCAGGGCGCCGGAGCTCAAGCCGCTGGTCCTCGATCTGAATGAAGTCAAACGGGTGCTGGGCGAGAAGCTCACCATCCGCGGCGCGGCCGTTCCGGCGGCGGGCGCCGATGCTGCCGGCAGCGGCTCGGGCGCGGTAAGCGTGCTGTCCGGTGAAGTCGGCAGCCGCGATGACGTGATTCGCACGCTGGATCGGTTATGTGAGTATTACCGGCGATTCGAGCCGTCGAGCCCGATACCCCTGCTGCTGCAACGGGCCAAGCGGCTGGTCGCGAAGGACTTCATGGAGATCATCCGGGATATGACACCTTCCGGGGTCGCCGAGGCGGAGCTTCTGGGCGGAATCGAGAAAAAGGGCGAGTAGGCGTTGCATTTCGGCGCTAAAATGGCGGAAAAACGACAGCTAACAGCGTTTATTTGTCATCGTTGTCTAGATCGGCAACCGCCGAAAATCGAGGTGGGATGTGGCTAAGCAGAGCAGTCAGAAGTTCATCGCGCGCAACCGCGCGCCTCGCGTGCAGATCGAGTACGACGTCGAGGTGTATGGCGCCGAGAAGAAAGTTCAGGTTCCGTTCGTCATGGGGGTTCTGTCGGACCTCTCGGGCAAATCGGCCGAGGAGCTGCCGCCGGTCGACGAGCGCAAGCCGCTCGAGATCGATGTCGACAATTTCGACAGCCGCCTGAAGGCGATGAAGCCGCGCGTTGCCTTCGCCGTGCCCAATACGCTCACCGGTGAGGGTAACTTGAGCGTCGATATCACTTTTGAGAGCATGGATGATTTCTCCCCGGCCGCAGTCGCCCGCAAGGTGAGCTCGCTCGCGAAGCTCCTCGAGGCCCGTACACAACTTGCCAACCTGGTGACCTACATGGACGGCAAGGCAGGCGCCGAGAAGCTGATAACCGAAGCGCTGCAGAACCCCGCATTGCTGCAATCGCTCGCCTCGGCTCCCAAGCCGGCCGACGATTCCGGCAACAAGACCTAAGGAGGATCAGAAATGGCCGAGGCCAAAGTAGATCAAGCAGGCGGCGCCACCAAGACGGTTGAATCATCCGATTTCTCCGCGCTGCTGCAAAAAGAGTTCAAGCCCAAGTCGGATCGAGCTCGCGAAGAGGTCGAGACCGCGGTGCGCACGCTGGCCGCGCAGGTTCTCGCCGACCAGGATCTGATCGCCGACGATGCGGTCAACTCGATCAATGCGATCGTCGCGGAGATCGACCGCAAGCTCGCCGAGCAGCTCAACCTGATCATTCATCACAAGGATTTCCAGCAGATGGAGAGCGCCTGGCGCGGTCTGCACTATCTCGTCAACAACACCGAGACCGACGAGATGCTGAAGATCAAGGTGTTCAACATCTCGAAGAAGGAGCTCGGCAAGACTCTCAAGCGCTTCAAGGGAACCGCATGGGATCAGAGCCCGATCTTCAAGCAGGTGTACGAACAGGAGTACGGACAGCTGGGTGGAGAGCCGTTCGGGTGTCTGGTGGGAGATTATTACTTCGACCATAGCGCGCCGGACGTGGAGCTGCTCGGCGGCATGGCGCAGATCGCCGCTGCGGCACACGCTCCGTTCATCGCGGCGGCCGCACCCGCGACCATGCAGATGGATTCGTGGGGCGAGCTCGCCAATCCGCGTGATCTCACCAAGATCTTCCAGACGCCTGAATATGCCGCCTGGCGCTCGCTGCGCGATTCGGACGACTCGAAGTACATCGGCCTCGCCATGCCGCGCTTCCTGGCGCGCATGCCCTATGGCGCCAAGACCAATCCGGTGGAGGAATTCGAGTTCGAGGAGGATACTTCGGGCGCGAAGAGCGACAAGTACACCTGGGCGAACTCCGCCTACGCCATGGCGGTGAACATCAACAGGGCATTCAAGCTTTATGGATGGTGCTCGCGCATCCGCGGGGTCGAATCCGGCGGCTCGGTCGAGGGACTGCCGGTGCATACCTTCCCCTCGGACGACGGCGGCGTCGACATGAAGTGCCCGACGGAGATCGCCATCAGCGATCGACGCGAGGCCGAGCTCGCCAAGAATGGCTTCATGCCGCTGATACATCGCAAGAACAGCGATGTGGCGGCCTTCATCGGCGCGCAATCCCTCAACAAGCCGTCGGAATACGACGACCCGGATGCGACCGCGAATGCGAATCTCGCGGCGCGCCTGCCCTACATGTTCGCTTGTTGCCGCTTCGCGCACTACTTGAAGTGCATCGTGCGCGACAAGATCGGCTCGTTCAAAGAGCGCGAAGACATGCAGAAGTGGCTGTCGAACTGGATATTGAACTACGTCGACGGCAATCCCGAGCACTCGACCGAGGACACCAAGGCGCGCAAGCCGCTGGCGGCGGCCGAAGTGGTGGTGGAGGAGGTCGAGGGAAATCCGGGTTACTACACCTCGAAGTTTTACTTGCGCCCGCACTATCAACTCGAGGGCCTCACCGTTTCGTTGCGCTTGGTCTCGAAACTGCCGTCCGCGAAGGCGGCCTGACACGGGGATTAGGAATAAGAGCGGTACCAGAAGCGTTTTGAATTGGACGAACCAACCAAACAGAGGGAACCACGATGGCTGTCGATTACTATTTGAAGCTCGATGGAATCAAGGGCGAGGCTCAGGCCAAGGGCAAAGAGAATCAGATCAGCGTGATCGCCTGGAGCTGGGGCGCTCATCAGCAGGGAACCACGCAATTCGGCGGCGGCTCGGGCGCCGGCCGGGTCGACATGGGCGATCTGCAAGTCACCCATCCGGTCGATGCGGCGTCGCCCCTGCTCATGCAGGCGTGCTGCAGCGGCAAGCACTTCGATTCGGCGACCCTGGTCGGACGCAAAGTCGGCGGCAGCGCGCTCGACTTCCTGACGATCACCCTCAACCAGGTGTTCATCACCTCCGTGCAGCTGGGCGGTAGTCACGGCGGCGACGAGATGCCCACCGAGAACATCACCATGAGCTTCGGCAGCGTCGACTATCAGTACCAGCCGCAGGGCAAGGACGGCGCCAAGCAGGGCGGCGCGATCGAGATGAAGTGGGACAACGTCAAGCAGACCTGACTTTCAAGAGCAACATCGAGTGAACGCCGAGGAGGCGTTGCGTGCCGGAAGGCTCGACGAGGCTCTGGCGCTGCTACAGCAGGAAGTGAGGCGGAAGCCCGCGGAGGCGAAGCTGCGGGTGTTCCTCTTCCAGCTGCTGAGCGTGCGCGGAGAATGGAATCGCGCGCTCACGCAGCTCACCGTTGCGGGAGAGCTGGACGCCGGGGCGCTGCTCATGGTGCAGACCTATCGCGAGGCGTTGCGTTGCGAGGTGTATCGGGCCCAGGTGTTCGCGGGATCACGCACGCCGCTGGCGCTCGGCGAGCCCGACGAGTGGTTCGCGCCGCTGATCCAGAGTCTCTCCTTGAGCGCGCAGGGTCATCGGGAACAGGCGCAGCAGTTACGCCGCCAGGCACTTGACGCCGCGCCGGCATCGTCCGGCAGCCTCAATGGTGCGCCTTTCGAGTGGATCGCCGACGGCGACACGCGCCTGGGTCCGTGCCTCGAGCTCATCATCGGCGGACGCTACTACTGGGTGCCGTTCCATCGCGTCAAGAGCCTCGCGATCGAGGCGCCGGCGGATTTGCGGGACTTCGTCTGGACGCCGGCGCAAATCATCTGGTCGAACGGCGGCGAGGCGGTCGCGTTGATTCCGACGCGCTACCCCGGCAGCGAGAGCGCCGACGATCCCGCGCTCAGGCTCGCGCGGCGCACCGATTGGCTCGAGCAGACGGCCGACAGCTACTTCGGAGTCGGGCAGCGCGTGTTCATCACCGACAACGCAGAGACCGCACTGCTGGACGTGCGCAAGATCGCCTTCGAGGACGCCGCCCCAGAGCCGTCGGCCGGTTGATGCCGCCGCAATGGCCGAGCTCACCCCGCAAGAGCGCCTCCAGCCCTCGCTGCTCGATCGCTTGACGGACGAGAATCCGCAGAGCGGTGTGGA
>Ga0335073_10005232_pt1 | contig 18206 bp, 19 predicted proteins | sample Lox_Sample_22_FD_207093 | JGI IMG/M metagenome (GOLD analysis project Ga0335073, IMG submission 207093) | Soil microbial communities from Loxahatchee National Wildlife Refuge, Florida, United States - Lox_Sample_2.2 | ecosystem: Environmental > Terrestrial > Soil > Wetlands | place: USA... | reverse complement strand
CCGAGGGAAACTTCGACAACCCCGAAGAGTGGAAGGACTTTTGCTACTACGAAGGGCAGGTCAGAGATGAGCAAGAGATACTCTTGCTAGTAGACGAGCTAATGTTTCTGGGGCTCTATCGTTTCGTCGAAATCGAAAGGATTCGGGTTCTCAATCAGGCGTTTCCTCAGTTTCGCGTGAACAGAAGGTGCAGTTACTCTCGGTTGGTCGAGCACTTTCCGTGGCTCCAGCAGCTCTTTGGCAGCTCACAGATCAACGAGATTCGACTAATCAACAACTGTATAAAACACTCCGGAAAAGTGAGCCGCGAACTAGCCACTGTCAATCCTGTTTGGAAGGAATCTGAAGATATTACAGGGCTACGCGCCGCCTATGAACGACTTGCCCCTTACGTCGGTGCATATTGGGTCGATTTAATTGACAAATGCAGAGTAGGAGAATCGAGCGGGACGGGAGCTGTGTTACTGCCAGCTAGACGACACTGATTTCGTGACCTAGAAAGTGGCGCTTCGGCTTCATAGTGAGGACGGATGTGAGCCAGTTGATTTGTAGGAATTGTAATTGTGGTTGAGGTTCAGGCGACGCTAATCGTGGAGCTATTCCACGCTGCAGACAATGGGCTGCCTTATTCACAAGAGTGAGCTGCGTTCAGCGTCCGGGAAGGCAAATTGCCAACGATGCCGACAGAAGACGAAATCACATCTCGAAATAGTGACCAGCCAAGGATTCTGGATGCACTATTGAACTCTGGCTGTGCGACCCGCGAATTTTTGTCCGCTGTTGCTGACGAACTGGAAGAGCTTCCCGGTCCTCATGTGGGCTGCTTTGGAATGTTGCCGTTTCCCCTGGCTGTGGCTTCAAACGAATCCTTCAGCGTTCCAACCGGGAGGGATGGCGCGACAGCCACCTTTCGCTTTCGACACTTCAGAACGATTATCGACGCAGATCATCGTATCCGATACGAGTCTTTTGAACCCACTCTCGATGGTGAAATCAATGGTAATGGGATTGGCACTCGAGTAGTGTGCTACATCACACCGTGGGGACGACATCTCAGATACTATTCGCATTACCTCGCCTGTGTTGGAGACCATGGGCTCGAAGCGCGCAGCCTTAGCAAATCTCTCTGGGGAAGGAAGCGAGCCCCCGCAGGCTTCGATGGAGACGCAATGGATTCTCATAGTTACGAGGACGAATTGAACGGCGCGATCATTCTCGCATTCGCCTTCGCCCTGTCAGTGTTTCTCGACAACTACAACATTGCGGCTCTCTACAACGTCACTTGCCCGAAGCCGGTGCCTGGAGTCTTCACCATGCTCGCCCCGGGGCGGGTGAGCTACAGAAACAAACCGGTTCCACCTGCCGCTAGCATGTTTCAGCATTGGTCGATAAAGGAAATTGCGGATGCACGAACTCTAAGAGCCGCACTAAAGTTTGGGCGCCGGCAGTTCGATCGCTACCAGCACCAACTCCTCGCGATGCAAAGTCTATCCAGGGATGGCGAACCTGAACTTGCAGTGATCGGTTCCGTAACGGCGATTGAATGGTTTTTGAACACCTTGGTCGATCAAAATGCTCCTCTACCCAAATGGTATGACAGCGATCGCAGGCCATCTATAAACAGGTGCCTGGAACTTCCTCTGAAGGTCGTACTATCACCCGAATTGGTAGCTAGGCTCAGACTGGCCGCAGATTACCGAAACAAACTAGCGCACGGGACATCACCAAGCCGTAGGGGCGTGTCCGACGTTCCGGCCGATGAGGTGGGCACAGAGGTCATCCGAACCGGGTTTGCACTTTACAAGGAAGTTCAGATGGGACTTCGCGTTGGTCTCTTGGAGTAGCTTCCGACAGAATAGCAAATTTGTCCAGCCCATCAAGCAGAGCCGGTTAGAGTCGGCTACGACGTCCTTGCCCATATAATTGCATTGCCATATCAGATACCGCGACTATGAGGGCAGAGCGGAAATGAGAATCCTGCTTGTTACGAGTCAGTACCCGCCTACGCCTGGCGGCGGAGGCGTATACACCCGCTATCTAGTCGATGCGCTGTGTTCTGTGAGAAAGCCGAACGGTGATCCCAAATGTGAAATTCGAGTTTTGACCGCGTCCGAAGAACGTCCAACTCGGATTCGTCCAGCTCCAAATGTCGAGATTCATAAAGGGACCTTTTCGCGGGACGGTCGAGTAGCATATGAGCGAACGGTTGGTTACGGGCTAAAACTTTGCAGAGAGTTTCAGCCGCAAGTGATTCACGGTCAACATTTCGACGGTGCTTATGTGGCTGCTCAACTCCGAGCGGCGTTCCCTAGTGCGCGCTTTTACGTGACCTTTCATAAATCACCGACTGGAAGATCGTTAGTTGGGTGGGAACAGCGCGATCCGAGAGTTGCGGCTATGCTTTCATTCGTTCGACAGGTAGATAGATTTGTTGTGCCGTGCCAGATTTATAGGAATGAGTTGTTAGGCGCAGGAATCAAGCCCAGGTTGGTCGAGTTGATATGGCCTGGTATTAATGTCACATTGGTGAAGGACATTGCGATCGGACGCAAGACAATTGCGGTTAACTTGCTTGAGAAAATGGGCCTGCAGCTCGGAAAGTTCGAGCGAATTGTATTATGCCCCGCTCGACTCGATCCGACAAAAGACATTGAGACTTTGATTCGCGCAGCTGGAGTTCTAAAACGACATCTCGGCAATTCGACGCGAGTTGCCTTTCTAGTCGCGGGAAGATCCAAGCCCCAGCCAGATCAGGAAAGACGATATGAAGAGGATTTGCTCGCGATTGCGCGTCGCGAAGGAGTACTTGCGGACGTTTTTATCGGTTCATTTGACATACATGACATGTATGCCGTTTATAAGCTCTGTGACGCCTGTATCCTCCCCTCTGTAAGAGAAGCCCTTGGCCTGGTTCTAATTGAGGCCATGGCTTTGAGAGTTCCAGTCATCGTGGCGAATGTCGATGGAGTGACTGATGTTGCTGTTCCGGAAGTCAACTCCTTGGCATTTTCGTCCCGAAATCATGAGGAACTTGCTAATTGTCTTGAACGCATTCTATTCGACAGAGATCAAAAAAAAAGACTTGTAAAAGCGGCGTCCCGCACCATTCTTGAGAGGTTTAGCTATAAAAAGATGGGAAGTGAACACTATGACCTCTATCGGGGCTACTAATCGAAAAGGGGCCGCTCACAGGCAGCCCCCCGGAATCACCGGTCAATAGCCGGGCTCCACAATTCTTTCCAAACCGATCAAGGTCTGAAAGCTGCGATCACGCTATCAAGGTTCAAAAAGCGTGTCAAGCAGGTCAGTGATGGTGGAACTCTCGCGGAAGATGCCCACCTCGTTTCGTGGGATTGATCGTGAATCAATTGTGGGCTCCTCCCGCTAGGTTTGAATCCCCGGTCTCCCAGGGCCGAAAAGTTGGCCTTAGGGTACACATGGTTTGTGGTCAGTTGAAGGCCCTTGAGATCTGCTCCAATTCGCCGCCAGGTTCCTAGGACAGCTTGGCACAGGTTGGCCGCGGGTCGAGAGGTCGTTCGGTGCGACGCGCAGAGCCTACTACGTGATGCGGCCCGGAACGGGACGACACATGTGAACACGACGATCTAGGGATCTGAAGTGGGTTTTAGACGGAGGCAAAACTCGACTGGAACGTATATACCACGAAGAATGTGCTAAACAGTTTCCCAAAGAACAGTAGGAGTGGGATTCACACCCACTGGGTACGCAAGACGAAGGCCCGGCACAACAGATTGCTACCGGAAAAATCTGCTGATTTGAGTCGATCGCAAAACTGAAAACAAATAATCCGAGATTCGTTTGTACCCTCTGCGGAACCGATAACTCCCCTCGCAACTTCATTCGCACTCAGTCGGCAACGAAGAGTTTGCTGATTTCGCTACTCTGAACTGGCCCACGTGTGCGCGTCTGATTTGGCCACTTCCGGAGCGAAAGCTGGCAGCGGATTGGGCAAGAATGCCCGCAGGTGGGTGTCGGGGAGGCGACGGTGCGGCGTTACGTGCAGCGCCGCAAACAGGAACTGGGGCAGGTGCGGCGGGCGACTTCATTCCCCAGGTCTACGACTGGATTGCACACGAGTAGACTAGGCTCGCAGGCGCTCGGACGGTTTACTTTCCGGGAACCCATGCAACGGAAATTTGTACCCAAAATGTACCCATCATCCGGCTATGGTGCCGTTTTCGCCTTTGTCGCTACTAATGAAATGAATAACTTACGTGTTATCAATACCCCCTAATAGTTCGATCCCGACTAGCTCCACCAAATAAACCAACAACTTACAAGCAGCCATTTCCAAATCACGTCCCATTTCGTACCAATTCAATTTACGGCTGCACTGGCCATCTCGCGTGCTTTCGCCATGCGCTCAGTCACCATGTCCATCATCTTCGTCACAGCCCGATGTTGCGATTCGGGTACGAACTGCGCGTAGATGTCCATGGTGGTGCTGATCCGCGAGTGCCGCATCTGTACCTGCACCGCTTTCGGCTCAGCGCCAGATTCAGCCATCCATGTTCCATAAGAGCGCCGCAGCACCTGCCAATTCACCCAGCCGATGCCGAGCTTGCGCGCGGCCGGCTTGATATGTCTCGTCAGGATGTTGCGCTCGGACATCGGCACGCCCTTCCCGATCACTTATCCATCAAGACCAATGAGGGTGTTAGACTCCACGTGTCAACGGTGTTCGAAATGACAACGATCACCATCTCCAAAGAGGATTACCTAAAGGCGATTGCCGAAGCTGAAGCAGAAGGGCAAACGGTTATTCCGGCCACCCTGGCTCATTGGCTTTCGGTCACGCGACCTGCGGTAACGTTTGCGCTGAAAAGGCTGACGAAGGATGGTCTCGTCACGGTCAAAGACGATGGCCACATCCGTCTTACGGCTCAGGGACGGGAGATCGCCGAGCGAACCATCGTCCGGCATCACCTGATCGAGCGAATGCTTACGGAGATATTCGGGATGGCGTGGTACGAGGTCCACGATGAGGCCGAACGGCTGGAGCACGCGGTTTCGCCGGCATTTGAGAAAAAACTCGTGCAGAAACTGGGTCTTAAAGAAATGTGTCCGCACGGAAATGGATTGTCTCTGCGCAGTCCCGCCGAGCGCCGAAAACGCGGGTTGCTCCTGCTGACCGAAGCGCAGCCGGGTGTGAAATATAGAGTGGTCAGCGTTTACGAGCGGGATCGCAAGCTGCTGGAGTTCTTTGACGCGGAGGGTATCAGGCCGGGCGTCAACGTGAATGTAAGTTCACGAAACTACGACGGCACGATCTCGGTCTCGATTGGAACGCACAACATTCGCCTGGGCGCGCCGGCAGCAGAAAGGGTGTGGATCTCTAAATTGTAATTTCTGTCCTGAGGTTTATTATAGTTAACATCTCATGGTGTATCATGCTTGCCGTGGGAACTTCCGCTCGTCCGGGGCGGGCCGTTCGGCATTCGAGGAAAGACCGTGAGATTGAAAGCGCTCCTGCCTCAGCTACTCTGCTTTGCCCTGTCGATCGCCTTCACCGTGCTTCTGTTGCCTTCGGTATCGTCGGCGCAGGGTGAAACCACCAGCGCGATTCTGGGGCAGGTGACGGACTCTACTGGCGCCGTTCTCGCCGACGCCACCGTCACCATTTCGAACCGCGACACCGGGCTCAGGCGCACGGTGCGAACGGACGCCGCCGGTCGATTCAACTTCCCGCAATTGTTGCCCGGAACTTATTCGGTGCGTGCGGAAGCCTCGGGCTTTGAGCCGCAACAGGTGGAGAAGGTTTTCGCCAGCCTGGGCCAGAAGCAGACCGTCAACCTCGCGCTCAAAGTGGCGCAATCAAAGGAAACCGTTCAGGTCAGTTCGGAAGCTCCCATCATCAACACGGCGGAAGCCAACACGACCACAACGTTCAGTGCGCCTGCACTGGAAAATCTGCCGAACCCGGGCAGCGACCTCACCTATCCCTTGCAATTCGCGTCGGGAGCGCTCATCAACACTGCCGGCAGCGGGAACGACTTCGTGGGCAGCACGAACGGGTACGGCAATGTCGAATTCAACGGCTTGCCTGCGTTGGCGAATGGCTACATCGTCGATGGATTGGAGACGAACGATCCGCTCACCAATCTGAACAGCGGTCTCTCGACCAACCTGGTGCTCGGCTTGAACTCCATTTCGGAGGTGACGGTCAACACGCTTTCTTACTCGGTCGATCAGGGCAGGTATGGCGCGTCCCAGGTGAATTACGTCACCAAGTCCGGGACGAACCAGTTCCACGGCAATCTGTATGAATTGTGGAATGGTTCGGTGATGAACGCGGCGGATTACTTTACGAATGCCACACCCGGCAACCACAAGCCTTTCTCCAACGTGAACCACTTCGGCGGCAGCCTTGGTGGTCCGATCATTCATGACAAGCTCTTCTTCTTCTTTGACAGCGAATGGGTTCGCATCGCACTGCCTATCTACTCCACCGTAACGGTGCCAACTCCGGCCTTCCAGCAATACGTTCTGCAACAGCTTCCGTTAGGTGGCACAGACGCAATCACTGGAGTGCATTATGCGCCTGCGCCCGAGATGGTGCCCTTCTACCAGAAGATGTTTTCGTTGTATGGGAACACCAGCGGTACACCGCTGACGGTGTTGGGGTGTCCGTTCAATGTCGGTGGTGGCGCAGCATCCGGTACGCCGCCCAACGGTAATGGCTGCGCCAACCGTTTGGGGGTGTCAAATTCCAGCCACGACAGCGAGCAGGTACAGACGGCCCGGATCGATTACAACATCGACGCAAACAATACTGCCTGGTTCCGGTTCCAGGCGGATACCGGTTTGCAAGCCGCCTACACCGATCCCATCAACCCAATCTTTAACTCATTTTCGCCGCAGCCGCTGTACTCGTTCGCGGCGGGTTACACGCACATCTTTTCGCAGAACCTGGTCAACTACTTCAATCCGGCGTTCTCGTGGTACTCGAGTATTTTCGCGCCAACCAATCTCGCAGCAACGCTTGCCGCGTTTCCGATCGTATTGCAGGGAAGTGGAGCAAATGCGCCGTTTACGACCATCGGCGGACTGGACAACACCTGGCCGCAGGGCCGGCGTGTGACGCGCTTCTTCATCAATGACAATCTTGCGTGGAGCCACGGCGCGCATCAGCTCAGCTTCGGCACCAACACCCGCATCTTTCGCCTGAACGATTTTGATTTTGGCGAGGGTACGGTGCCAACGGTGAACTACACCGATTTGTACCAGTTCATCTACGGCATCGCCTCGACTGCTACCCAGAGCTTTCCGCAGACGACCAACGAGCCGTATAACTTCCTGAATGTTGACTTGTACGCGCAGGACACTTGGCGCGTCACCCCGAAATTCACCTGGACCTTTGGACTGCGCTCCACCTACAACTCCAATCCGCTGAATCCACACTACCAGGTCGCCCGGCTCCCGGGCGCCTTCGATTCCATCTCGCACGATGTTAATCAGCCGCTAGACCAGGCGATTCAAACCAACCTCGGTCACCTGTTTAGCTCGACACCGTTATCCATTCTCCAGCCGCGCATGGCGATTGCGTGGCAATTTCAGCCCAACACGGTGCTGCGGGCCGGCTTTGGCGTCTTTAGCGACTTGTTGCCGGGCAGCGTCGCCGACCTGGTCGGGACTAATCCGCCGTACGTCCGATCATTTCAAGCGGGTTTGTTGGGTACAGTCGGTGGAACGGCCATCGCGCCGGGTGTGCCCAATAGCGCCATTGACGCCTTGTCTGCGGCCAATGAAAGTTTCGCGGCAGGATTCGCGCAGGGCGAACTTTCGTGTGCTTCCCCGATGGCGAATCCAAAAGCATGCCTGCCGCCGGTCACGATTACCGCCGTTCCGAGCGGACAGCTTCATGCCCCATACTTCATGCAATGGAGCCTGGGTCTGGAACATCAGATTGGCAACAACGGTAGCCTGAGGGCGCAGTACGTCGGCACGCGCTCCGTGGATGAGCCGTACCTCACTGAGGTCAACGGCTACCAAACAGTGTGCCCCGGCTGCTTTGCGCCGTTTCCGTACCTGCAGCCGACGGATCCGCGATTTGCCAGCGTCACGCAGCTGGCAACCGGCGGCGGAAGTAACTACAACGGATTGCAATTAACCGCGATGATGCGCCCTATACACAGCTTGCAGGGCCAGATCAACTACACTTGGAGCCATTGCCTCGATTACGTATCCAACGGAGGCTTCCTCTCGTTTTCATCGGCCGGCATTCTGTCTCCTTTGCCGGGCGAGCTCGCTCGCAACTACGCATCTTGCGACTACGATGTTCGCCACAATATCACTGGGCAATACGTTTATCAGCTGCCTTTCAAGGTCAAGAGCCGGTCGCTGGGATATGCCGTGAACGGTTGGCAGGTTTCCGGGACGGTGTTCTGGCACAGCGGTCTTCCGTTCTCGGTCCTAAGTACGCCGTACTCAGCAAACGGCGAGGGTATTTTGCAAGGCAGCGGTCCGCAGTTCGCCAGCGTTGTTCCCGGAGTGCCGTTGTACGCAAGCGGTCCGATTCCGGGAGTGACGCAGCCGGGAACCATCCAGTGGCTGAATCCGGACGCGTTCGTTTCGGCAGTTGATCCCAGCACCGGCGCCTGCTATGGCGGCGATACCCCCCAGAATTGTCAGTTCGGAACCTTGGGACGCAATGCCCTGCGCGGCCCCGATTTCTTCTGGAGCGATTTTTACTTGACGAAGTGGTTTCCGCTGAACGAGCACGTGAAGCTGCGCTTTGATGTGCAATGCTTCAACGTCTTCAACCATCCCAACTTTGCACTGCCGAGTAATGTTTATGCTGGCATTCCTGGCCAGCCATCGACGCAAACCGGCTTCGGCGCGCTCACGTCCACCACATCGCCGCCCACGGGGCTTTTGGGAGTCGGTTTAGGGGGAGACAGCAGCCCGCGTATGATCGCGTTTCAGGCCCGCCTGGAATTCTAAGGAGGGTCACTCATCGCCGTAGGATTTCATCGCGGGATGATTCACAGTCGCAACCTCTCCGCGAGGAGGACTCTTTTCATCTTGGCGGCGGCATATTTACTTAATACTGGTGTCCAGTATATACTGGGGGACAGTATGGCACATACGATTCGAGGCAAAGAGAAGCTATTAAACCGGGTTCGGAGGCTTCGCGGACAAGTCGAGGCGGTCGAGCGCTTGCTGGAAAACGAGAGCGAATGCACCGACATTCTTCAGCAGATTGCCGCCTGCCGCGGTTCAATCAATGGGCTGATGTCGGAAGTCCTGGAAGGACACATTCGGTTTCATCTGGTCGAGCGCGGGCCGAAACGCAAATCACACAAGGGCAACGCCGTTGAAGAAGTGATCGCCATAGCCAAGTCTTACTTGAGGTAATGAGGAAACCATGTCCATTGCGAGGCAAGATCAGCCGGTATCCTCGACCGCCGTCCAAGCCGCTCCGTTAGGTTCACCGCAAGAGCAACCGGCGCCTCATCTCCATGAGCATGACCACGAAGCTCATGACCATGGCTTCGAATGGCAGGAGGGGATACGAATCGCGCTGGTGGCAGTGGCAGCCGCCTTGGTTTGGTTCCGCGCGTGGGAGCCGTTTGCCCGCGTCAGTGTCATTGGAATTGCGGGCACGTTGATCGGTATTTATCCCATTCTCAAAGAAGCTTGGGAAAACGTAATGGAGCGCCGGATGACCATGGAACTCTCCATGACCATCGCCATCCTGGCGGCACTTGCGATCGGCCAGTTCTTCACCGCATTGATCATTGTGCTGTTCGTTCTGGTCGCAGAGGTGCTCGAAGGACTCACGGTCCGGCGCGGACGCACTGCGATCAAAGATCTCTTGGACCTGCTCCCAAGTAAAGTGACGGTTCGCAGAAATGGTCGAACTGAACAGCTGAGTACGGACAGCATCCATCCAGGCGAGATCATCGAAGTTCATCCCGGAGGACGCATCCCGGTCGACGGTGAAGTGATAGGCGGCAATTCGTTCGTCGATCAATCCACGATCACAGGAGAATCCCTTCCCGTCGAGAAAGTGCCCGGCACCTCGGTTTATGCCGGAACGGTCAACCAGTCTGGCGCTCTGGACATTCGAGTAACGCGGATCGGCCGCGATACAGCCTTTGGTCGCATCTTGAATGCGGTCGAAGAAGCGGAGCGGTCGCGCGCCCCCATTCAGAAAACCGCCGATCGGCTTGCCGGGTATCTGGTCTGGTTTGCGCTTGTCTGCGCGGTTCTCACTTTTATCCTCACTCGCAATCTCACCTCGACGATCTCGGTCATCATCGTGGCAGGCGCCTGCGGAATCGCAGCTGGTACGCCGCTCGCGATTCTAGGAGGAATAGGACGCGCGGCACGAGAGGGCGCAATCATTAAAGGTGGTCTATACCTGGAGCTGCTGAGTTCGGTGGAAACCGTGGTCTTCGACAAGACCGGCACACTGACGCTCGGCAACCCTGTGGTCACGTCGATCGCCGCCGCACAAGGTCGCACAGAGGAAGAGGTTTTGCAGCTTGCGGCTATTGCCGAGCAAAGGTCCGAACATCCCCTGGGCAAGGCCATTGTCGGCAGAGCAGCGGAAGCCGGACTGACCGTAACCGCACCGGAAGAGTTCCAATATATTCCCGGCGCAGGTATCTCCTGCTCTCTCAATCACCTTGAAATACTGGCGGGAAGCAGGGCATTCCTTCATCAGAAACAGATTGACCTTGGTGAACATGTCGCGCGTACCGATCAGTCGTCGGAGATACTGATTGCCTCCAACGGCCAATATGTCGGGGCAATCCGGATTGCGGATACCCTTCGTCCGGAGGCTCGCGATGCGGTCCGCGCTTTGCATTCCATGGGATTGAAAACTGTGCTGCTGACCGGTGACGCCCGAGCGGTTGCCGACGCGATCGCCAAAGAGGTCGGAATCGACGAAATTTATGCCGAAGTTCTGCCGGATGAGAAGAACACAATCATTAAGCAGTTCATCAGCAGGAGAAAAAAGGTTGCCATGGTGGGGGATGGCATTAACGACGCGCCAGCACTCATGCAAGCAACGGTCGGCATCGCGATGGGATCGGGCACCGAAGTCGCGCGCGAGAGCGCCAACATTATGTTGATCGGAAATGATCTGCTCCGGTTGGTGGACACGATCAGGATTTCCCGTCGATGCCGTCGCATCATCATGCAGAATTTTGGCGGCACTTTGGCTGTGGATAGCATTGGCGTTGGACTGGCGGCATTCGGGTTCCTCAACCCACTATTCGCAGCATTCATCCACGTGGCCTCTGAGCTCATATTTATTTTGAATTCTGCTCGGCTTTTGCCGAGAGCCTACAGGAAAACAACTGAGATCTACCGGACGAGTTCGGCGGCCTCGGCCGACTGACGAACAACCTGAAGCGCTGGCGACGCGGCTCGGAGAGAAATCCCATACTTTCTGCACTCCTTCGCCATCGTAGGAAGCAACGTCAAATTGGCTGCGCGGTGGGCTTCGTCAAAGATAATCGCGTGTGTTATACGGTTCTGAATACCTCGCCGAAACATGTCTTTGTAAAGACCATAAAAGATCAAAAACGCTTTTACATCAATCGGGCACTTTCGGTCGCTTGAGTCTCACCATAGAGCTCGCTATTCGAAGATGAAGGAGGATGGGGTACGGCAGTCGGAAGTCCTGGGTTCCAGGACGGGGACTGGAGCTCCGGCATTGGCTTGGCCCGGAACAGCTTCTTGCAGTGCTTTGCCGTCCACCGGGCCCAGGTACGGGAGTTCTTTCTGCGGGCGCTATCAGTGGAAATTCCAGTTCCCGCATACATCTGCCGGTAGAGCTTGGAAAGCAACACAAAAGCAATCCTGGATCGTAGACGTGGAGCGCAAGCCGACCGTCGCCAAATCTCGCTCCAGTTGTAAAACTTGTCCCAGACCTTCTGGGTGCGCTGGCCAATCTCATCCGAGCTCATGGAGGGATGCGGCGTAAACATCTTTGGGCGGCTATCCGTCGGAATTAACCAGTATCTGGTGATCGGAACGCCACCCACAAACGTTGGACGCTCTGTTTGCGCTTTTTCCCAGTGCATAAAATCCACGGTTCCCGGAAATGGCGTCATCATGAGGAACTGGGCAAACGTAATACCCGCTCTTACTGCCATGTCGACAGTCGCATCAAATGTTGCCGGTGTATCTGTGGGAAGACCGAAGATGAACGAGCCAAGCACGTGGACGCCATGGTCTTTAAACGCCAGCAACCGTTTCGCCAGAGCCTCGCCGGAATAGTTGAAGTCTTTGAAGACCGACTTAAGTCCCTCTGGTGTCACCGACTCCACACCTACCAGAGCCCCCTTGATGTTAGCCTTGCGCATGGCATCCAGAAACTCGCCGTCTTCTGCCGCCTCCATCGTGATCTGGGTGTAGAAGACCATGTCCGCCGGCAGCTTGGCCAGCTCTTCCATCAGTTGAAACCGATCCGCGCGGATCGCCGTCAACTCTTTGAGTCTGGTGCCATTGCTCTGTTCGCGGGCTAACCGCAGATCGGTCAATGTAACGGGGTAGAAGTTATCGTCCGCCAGCGCAATGAATCGAAAACCTATGCGCCGCAGATGAACGATTTCATCGATCACGCTTTGATATTGGCGCTGTCGCGGCTTTTGGCCATCCGTCCGCCAAACGCTGCAAAAGGAGCAATGCTTCGGGCAGCCGCGAATCGTCTGCACCGACGCCCACATGTACTTATCACGCGGCATCAGGTCCCATCGCGCCGCCAAGAACTGATTGCCGTTAATCCGTCCGCCCTCGTACAGCCTTCCCAGGTGACCCGAGAGAATATCTGTTACGACTTTGCCCCATGCAAGATCGCCATCTCCTTTCACCACGGCATGGGCATTTCCCCGCTCGAAAGCTTCTTCCGGAAAGAGGCTTGCGTGAATTCCACCATAGACCACCCACGCACCGCGTGCGCGTGCCATCCTACCAACCTCATATCCGCGCAACGCGTTGCCCGTGTGGACACTGATGCCGACAATATCGCCTGGCAGGATAGTTTCCGGCACAACCTGATCCAACGACTCGTCCACTAGATTGGGCTCCCCAGCTTCACGCGGTGTCGCAGCCGCTAGAACAAACAGCCATCTTGGCGTGATGACAGCGGTACCGAAGGAATTGTCACTGGGATTTACGAGATGCACCGTCATGAGATCGAGCCTTTCCAATGATGAGCGACAGCCGGGAGAGCATCTTCGCGAGGCAAATGAAGTACCGAGCTGCCCGTCCACAGAATCGCCATTCGCGAGCGCTCTCCTCGGACTGAATCAGGATCTATTGCGCTGTGATGCGAGGAGAGTGCGAGGCGGAACTGATATGGCGTTAGTTGGCGCGTGCAAATAAGCTCGACCGTAAACTGACAGTCTCGATTCTCTGGCTTTCGAGTCTCAGCTCCTGAGAGGTCAATGACAGCCCTATCAGGGGCGATAGGGGGACTACATGGCCCTGGCGCCGTTACTGATGGTTACATTGGCGTGTCAGCGTCTTGGCGAAAGATGCAGACTCCCAGAGCGAATGTGTCCAGTCGGCGCAGCGCAGAGGTGTCAGCTAGTATCGGTGGTCGCGATGGCGGCGCATCTCAAGATCGGTGGTTTTACCGCCTTTCGGCTTTGGACGCGCTTCATTAACACTGACGACCTGCCCGTCGATGTTGCTGCCATTCAGGCCTGCAATGGCTGCTTGCGCTTCCGCGTCACTGCTCATTTCAACGAAGGCAAATCCCCGCGGTACTCCGCTGTCCCTGTCAATCACGAGCTTCACCGTCAGCACGTGCCCGAATGCTTCGAACGCGCTCCTTAGCGTTTGTTCCGTCGTATTGACAGCGAGATTGCCTACGAAAATGTTCTGCATAGATGTCTCCTGCGTGGTCGCGGACCGAAGCGATCTTCGGTGGTCACGTATTAGAGCAGTTCCTGAGACTGCCCCCTTGCGCAAAATCCAAGGTACGCTTCTCCCCCACTGCAAGCCGCAACTCTTCTAAGGAAGCCCGCATTCCTTGCCCGCTAATATCAGGGTTTATAGTCAGTTCAAGCGCAAGAGCCGAGGCAAGATCGATTTTGTACTCTTCACATTCCTGGACGGTGTCGGGTGGACTGAAGTTCCATTGCTGTCGAACGACTTCTTTCCATGACCGCGTTGCACGCGGAAGCCAGCGCAGCAGGAATTCCTGAGTGCGGGCTTCTCGCTCCTCCTTGAACACCAGGCGAATGGTGCGAAGGGTTTGCGGTTCATCGAAGATGAGCCGTATGATTTGCGTGCCAGCAGTCGCGGCGCGCCACCCTCGTCCTGACTGAGGTAGCAGTGCGCCCTCGACGGGATACTCGTCCGACTCCGAAGTGACTTCGACCAGAGCTGCGTGCTCCAAATCCAGCCAAGCATGGGCTTCGGTGGAGTCAATTTCGCCGGCCCTTGCGATCAGCCTTTTGCGCATGTCAGAGTTAGATGCAATGCCGACGTTCCTGCTACCACGAGGAATGGCCGCGACTAGCTCTCGAGCTTCTCTTCACTTGCTCTGAGCCGTGCTTCTTCGGCCACCAGCCGCGCTTGTGCCTTCTTTAACTTGACTTTCAGCTTGTCGCGCTCTTCTTTCGCTTTCGCCACTCGTTGCCTGCCGGATTTGATTTCTGCCAACGCTCGCTTATGTGATTGCAGCATCTATACCGTTACCCACCGCAGAATTTCCTGCAGCCCCACATTGCGGTTGAACCTCAGTAACTGATCGTTAGCATCCTGCCGCACGCGACAATAGTACATCAGGGCCGCGCCTGGGTGAGCGAGCCGGAACTGCCGGCTGAAGAGCGTCACCCACTCGGAGCTTGGCTGCCTCGACGTCTTCTGCCGTCGGAGGACTGACTTCAAGCGTTCCGTTCGTGTTCGGGCTGCCGCTGTGGTTGCCCAGCCTCTGGTTCATCATGATGGATTGCAACAGACGAGATAGCGAACGTGAGTGATAGCCATTACAGAAGCGTGGCCCATCCGACCAGCTGAGATGTGCGGAGTGCTCGCAGACCAGGCTCCAATATTCCCGCGCACTGCTCCAAAGCTTCAGATATTCCAGCGAGCCATCGCCTCCGATGTGATATTCGAGCCGCACTCGCCCCGGCGTCGATGACTGGGTAATAGCATCCCAGTTAAGCACGATGGCGCTGTTCAACAGTTCGGCGAGTGACTGTGGCGGAGCGGACGGGGTGATTAGAATCTCATTTTTCATGACTCTCCCTGAGGGCTAGCGAGCGGTTCGGAAGCAATGCTCTCGTGGCTTATGCAAGCACTGGTGAGGGGCGTTGGGGGTTGTGCCTTCTTCCTGCCATCGGGAAGGGCGAATCGATCCATCTCGAAGTGCGAGATGGATCGATTATACGCTTTGTGCAGCCAGCAACTTACGAGAAGACCTCCCCGGGCATGCACGACAACGTGCGCGTGGGTAAGGTGTTGTGCTTTGGGCGCACTATGCTCCTGGCGCCACCGACCTGCTTACGTGTGATCTTCACCTTCAGCGCCCGCTCGATGGAGCGAAGTTCGACGATCTCTGCGCCAGAGACCAAGCTTGAGGCGCGTCCGGCTGATCCCATACGGCCAGTGCGGCCCACACGGTGGATAAAGTCCTCGGGAATTTGCGGCAAGTCGTAGTTGATAACGTGCGCAACATTGTTGACGTGAATGCCGCGCGAGGCTACATCCGTTGCCACCAGCACCTGGTACTTGCCTTGATCAAACCCATTCAGCGCGCCAATGCGTTGCGACTGGCTGCGATCGCCGTGGATCATTGCCGCCCTAAACCCGTCGCGTACCAAGTTCTTGGCCAGCCGCTCGGCTCCGTGTTTCGTACGCGCAAAAACCAGCGTCTGCCCCTTCTCGGCATAAAGAAGCTGACGAAGCACCTCCGACTTTTCAGCCTGGGGCACTTCGAACGCATGAAGCTCTACCGTATCCGCGGGCTTCGAGGTGGAACCCAAAGCCACGCGCACGGGCTTGTTCATGTACTCGTTGACTAGATTTGCGACGGTAGCTTCCAGCGTCGCCGAGAAGCACAGGGTCTGACGCTGGCGAGGCAGTGCCGCAACGACACGTCGAATGGCGGGCAGAAAACCCATGTCGAGCATGCGATCGGCTTCGTCAAGCACAAGCATCTTTACGTTGCGCACATCAACCAACTTGCGGCGCAGATAATCTTCCAGACGACCCGGGGTTGCCACGATGGTACTGGCGCCTTTGCGGATGGCCTGGATCTGCCGCTGCTCGCTTGTGCCGCCGATGACCAGCGCCGCGACGGGTTCTTTCCGCTCCCGCAAGCTTTCATAGACCTCATGCACTTGCATCGCTAATTCGCGCGTGGGAACCAAAACTAGAGTTGAGACTTGACGGTGCTTCTCCTGCGTCATCATCTTTTCGATCGCCGGAATCAGGAACGCCAGAGTCTTTCCGGTACCGGTTTGCGCTGTAGCGAGAACATCTCTTCCCTCCAGCGCGGGAGGGATGGCGGACGCCTGAACCGGCGTCGGGTTAGTGAAATGAAGCTGTGCCAGCTTCTGCTGGAGCCCAGCAGACAGGGGCATATCGGTAAATTTTGTCAAAACGATTTTGTTCCTTCTGGGAGAGGCGTCTCGCGAGGATGCCGTTGTCGTTTTGTCAACGAACCTTGATTCGTAGATCAAACGCTGGCGGGCGAGTCGCGAAGATACTTCGAAGCCGCTCGATTTTGTTGTTAGCGCTCAGAATCAAACGGAAGCAGGAAAGACGGGAAACCAGATCAAGAACGGATCAGATATCGCTTACGTGCGGCCGTAGCCAAAAGCGTCTACTTAGGACTGTATCACAGTGCACCGATTTATGTTCAAAGCGCACCAGCTTATATTCCGGAATCACTTTTCGAAGTCGTGGAAATCAAAGCCTTGCGGCTGCCCGTCTTCGTCGTGCGTCACCACCAGGTCGGCGATGGGTTGCGTCGCGACCGGGCTCGCCTCGCCGACTTGCTTGCGCTCTGCCTTGCGCTGAAGTTTCTCTGCCCGCTTCTCCTGGCGCGAGCGTTCTTTCTGACGCTTGGTAAATGTCGTGCGAGAGCTTGTCCCCATAATTATTAGATTGCCTGCAAGACGGAACGATTCATGTGCGTTGGAATCGAATGGCAACAACGGGAAGTCGCGTCATTCGGATCCGCCTTCCAACGGCGGAATAGCAGCGGGACGGTCGAAGCCCGCTTTCTTTGCCTCATCCTCCGCAACTTTCTGGCTGCGGTGTACGGCATCGTTGCGGTCCTCTCGGGCCTTGTCCCGGAGATCCTGCACCTTGCGATGGACTTCGCGAAAGAGATTTTGGTCAGGCTTGTTTTCCATGACGAGCAGTTTACTCTTCGCCGCGACGTGACAGGTCAATAAACGGGCGATGGCCGGCCTTCAGGGCCGTGCGCTTCCAACGCCGTACGCAAGTTCGCCGCGGTGGTGCTTTCGGTTAAGTTGTCAACGTATACACGTTTCATCGCGCTCCTTCGCTTGATACATCACTCCCTCAAGCGACTCAAGTCCTCGACGTTCCACCATTATTCGGCTCTCTACGAATCTTCTTGCGGGCACGTTTTCGCGCTAAAGCTTGCTTCACCCGCCGCCTCTCACCCGGCTTCAAGTAAAAGGAGTGCCGCTTGACCTCCTTAATAATATCTTCCTGCTGGACCTTGCGCTTAAAGCGGCGCAAGGCGTTTTCCAGCGACTCACCTTCCTGTAATCGAATCTCTGCCACTCCGAGTCACCTCCAAAATCAAGCCAAGTGTATGTGTGACCATGGCATGTTGTTGTAGTGCACATCCACGGTCATATCCCAAGCGTCAAGCAACCACTCCGGTACATAGCGCCGATCCTTGTTTCGAACACACCACTCCCGGAGCTGAGCGGAAGCGGCATAATCGGTTACTTCCAATCTTAATTGACGAACCTGGATTTCAAACTCGGTCACAATGTGGGGGACCATGACCGGTCCTGCCGTACACCAGTTCGGGTTTCCACGCTTGCGAGGCATTCTCCCAACTCTCTCACGGCAGATCAACATCATACTCCTTGCCAGAAGCATACATTTCTCAAGCAATGCGCGCGGGCATTTTCGGAGGCGTCTCCGCCGGTTGATTAGGACTCGCGCCCACTCAACGCAACGGCACTGAGCGAGCCGGTGAAGCTTGGGCGCAGTTGTGTCGATGC
>Ga0335073_10005231_pt1 | contig 18207 bp, 17 predicted proteins | sample Lox_Sample_22_FD_207093 | JGI IMG/M metagenome (GOLD analysis project Ga0335073, IMG submission 207093) | Soil microbial communities from Loxahatchee National Wildlife Refuge, Florida, United States - Lox_Sample_2.2 | ecosystem: Environmental > Terrestrial > Soil > Wetlands | place: USA... | reverse complement strand
AGTTCAGGTTTCCCGGCCCCGTCTCTGTCTTCGTCCACGGCTTAATTGGAGCGGCGCACGAATCGTTTGCCGAGAACGCACTCGCTGCGTCACCCTTTACCCCGTATTCCTCCACAAGGTTTTGCTCTGGCCATCGGAGGCGGTGTCGACATTAGCGTCGCTCCGTTTCTCACGCTCCGGCCGATTCAAATTCACGACCTGATGACGCGCTTCGGCTCGGGCGATACGGAAGATCAGCCCCGAATCCCCGTGGGCCTGATGGTCCATCTGTGACCGTGAGGCGACTTCTCTTTGACCTCCCGGGGAACGGCACTGTTGACTTGAGAATCCACCGAGCGATTTCCTAATTCGACCATGACCGCCGCGTCCTTGCTTCGCGAGGCACAGTCGTTTCGCTCGCAACCGGCGGCGGATTTCGCGAATTCGCAAAGGGCGCGCCGGCAAACCGAGCCTCGCGACTTACCGTTACGCGTGCGGCCAATGGTGTGCTTGGGGTTCGTGCTGCATGAAGTGCCCGGTCAGCTGCTGCGCGTTGACTAGCCGGAGATCGGCACGCCGTCGCTCGCCTGGCGTTTGCCCGACTGTTTGTGGAGATAAAGTGCGCGGTCCGCTTCGTCCAGCAAGTCCTGCGGGCGCTGGCCTTTTTTGCAATCCGCCCAGCCGACTGCATAAGTGATGCAAATATTCCTGCCGCTGATTTCCGCCGAGATATTCTCCATGCGCTCGAGCAGCAGATGAACCTGCGTCGCGTCGCATTCGGGCAAGAGCAGCATGAATTCGTCGCCACCGAGCCGGACGGCCAGGTCACCCTGCCTGCAAGCGCCCGTGAGCCGGTCAGCAAACGCCTTCAGGGCAACATCGCCAGCCGCGTGGCCGTACTGATCGTTGATTTCCTTGAAATTGTTTAGGTCGAAAAGCACCACTGTCAGCTGATAGCTCTTGCGCTGCGCCCGTGCCACCTCGGCCTTCATCTGGCGCTCGGCGAACCTCCTGTTAAAAAGCCCGGTTAGCGAATCGACCAGTGCCAAATCACGCCACAGGGCCGAATGAGACTGGCCTTCGGCCAAGTCGATGCGCAAGCGGTTGATCAAGGTCTTCTCATAGGTGAGGTAGCCGCCCAAAAGGAAAATCAGCATCGTCAAACCGAACACGGACTGGAAAACGGCGGAATCGAACAAACGACCGCGATGGCCAGCAATCTCGGGCAAAGCCAGAGAGGCCACTGCCGCCGTGAGCAACAGCAACACAAACATCGTCACGCCCCAAGTCCACCACTCGCGGCGCTGCAAAGACCGCAAATGCGCAATGTACTCTTCAAAGCGCGGGCTCAGCGCACGCTGCTCGTAACCCTGCGGCAAGTTCGACCCCTTCGGCACCGGGACTCCCCCTCCCGAACTGACTAATGTTCCCATCAGGCTATAGCGACGCGCAGGACGCGTCAAAGTCACGCTGCTTGTCAGTCAATATCGTTCCCGACTCAAAACTCCCGCCGGGTGTTCCGCTTCGCACCCCTCGTATTCGGCAAGTGCCCTGCAACCAACAACAGACGGGCGCGGCGAGTAGTACTAACCGTCTATTGCTGTGCTCAAGTGATTTCCGTACTCTCATCCCGTCCAATGATCGCAGCATTCATTCTCGTGTTCTCAACCTTCGCGCTGGCCAGATTCGGGATCTGCCAGTGGCGGGCCATGTGGCTCACAGTGGCGGCGCGACCGCTTTCGGATTGCCTCCAGGCCGCGACGGGGCTCGACGGCAGGGCTCTTCGCCCGGAGGACTTTTACCTCATCACCAAGACTTCTCATTACGTGAGCCGCGCCCCGCACGAGCGCAACGTCTGGCTTCGTGAAGTGGGCGTATATTTCCGCGTCGTGAGCGCCATCAAGCAAATCGCGGGCAACCACATCCCCGGCATTGCGCAATGGGCTCAGTCCGAATTGGTCTCGTGCGCGAAATATGCGGCCGCCGTTCTCGATCAACGCCTGAACGCCAATCTGGCTTTCGCGGCCGAACTGAACCGCTCATAGTTCGGCAGCCTCGAAAATCGCGGCTAAAGAGCTTTCGTCCCGGCCTTGGCCATCCAGCTTTTTAATATCTCCTTTTGTGCTTGCGCCGTATCGAAGAAGGCCAGTCCCATACCCTCTTGTGGAACCGCGTCAGCCACGCGCGCCCACGTCTCGAATGTCCTGCCCTCCTGCTGGATGCGCAGCTGAACAATGGTCCCGGCAGCCAGCGCATCTGCCGCGCGGATATGGCAACCCGTGTCGCTGACCGCCGAAGTCCAGCCCGTCACGCGCTTCCGGCTCACCGGCTCGACGACCTCCGCCAAGGCAGTGATCGAATAGCGCGGCAGCGCACGCGATTTTGGGAATCGTTCACCGGCAACAAAGGATGGCTTGGCAGGAACCCGTGCCATACGCCTGAAGTTTGGACGAATGCGATTACTCTGCGGTAAAAATCTTGCCGATGCTTGCTAACGCAAGCAGAATGTTGCAATGTTCGGCAAATTCCGCACGCTTTTAGGGCCAGGAAGCAAGAATGGCGTGAAAATTGCGCGCGGTCTAAGGCAGTACTGTCCCTGACGAAAAAATACGGTGTTGGATTCGCTCTCCGATTAGCTATGCAGCCGAATCTCGCTGGATGTCCCCCCCGCTGCGGGCAGGTAACACTTCAGCGTGTAATCCATCACCATCCGGTCCGCATTGAAGCGCCAGCCCAGGGTGCGGATCGTCCGCTTCATGCGCTTGATCCAGCCGCGCGGCAATCCGTCGCGATCGCGCTCGTAGTAAAGAGGAATCACCTGGTCCCGCAGCGTTCGCAACAGATCCTCTCCGTCGCGCGCGTCCTGGACGTCAGGATTGGAATGCGTGCGCCCTGCGCCGATGGAAAACCCATTCAGACCGTCATAAGCCTCAGCCCACCACCCGTCCAAAACGGAAAGATTGAGTCCGCCGTTGAGAACCACTTTCTGCCCGCTGGTTCCCGAGGCTTCGAGGGGTCGCCGCGGCGTGTTCAGCCACACGTCGACGCCCTGGACAAAATGGCGGCCTACGTTGATGTCGTAGTCTTCCACAAAAACGATCTTGTCCGCGAATCGCGAATCCCGCGTCATTTGCACCACCTGCTGCAGCATGCGCTTTCCGGGATCGTCACGCGGGTGCGACTTCCCAGCGAACACGAACTGCACCGGCCGCTTCGGATCGTTGGCTAAGGAGGCCAATTCTTCGAGATGCATCATCACGAGATTCGCACGCTTATAGGTCGCGAACCGGCGTGCGAACCCGATCGTCAACGCGTCTGGACTCAAAATCCGTCCGAGCCTTTGCAGAACTTCGGGTGGCTCATCGCGCCGTTCCGCCTGCTCCATTGCGCGCCGACGGACGAAATCGATCAACCGCGCCTTAAGGCTAAGGTGCGTCTCCCAGAGCTCGCCATCATCCACGCCGTCGATTCCCTGCCAACTCTGCGCCTCGCTACCGTGGTCGTGCCAGCCGGTGCCGAGATGCCGCTCGTAAAGCTTGTACATCTGCGGGGCGAGCCAACTGGGCACATGAACGCCATTGGTGATGTGGCCGATCGGCACGGCTTCCTCGCCTTGCCCTGGAGCAAGGCCCTTCCACATCGCGCGCGAAACCTCGCCGTGCAACGAGGAAACCGCATTCGCCCGGCGCGAAAGCTTCAGGCCAAGCACGGTCATGCAGAATTCTTCTTCGCCGTTCCAGGGATTTTCACGCCCCATCGCCATCAGCGCCTCGTGTGAAATTCCCATCGAGTCGCGCAGCGGCCCTAGATGCTCTTCGACCAGGTCCGCATGGAAACGGTCGTGTCCGGCCGGCACGGGTGTATGCGTGGTGAACACGACTTCTCTCGCCACTCGGGGCGCCGCATCGTCGAAACCCAGCCCCTCTTCGATCATCCGGTCGTGAATCGCCTGCAATACGGCGAAGCCGCTGTGGCCCTCATTCAGATGCAGCACGCCAGGCGTAATCCCCATGGCACGAAGCGCACGATAGCCGCCTATGCCCAGCAGCAGTTCCTGGCGAATGCGCAGCCGTCGGTCCCCGCCATAAAGCCGTGAGGTCAAGTCGCGGTCTTCGGGCGTATTTCCATCCACATTGGAATCGAGCAGCAACAGATTGCAGCGGCCTACTTTCACGCGCCACACTCGAGCGCGAATCGCGCCCCCGCGCGTCTCGATCTGTACCGAAATCGGCTCACCGCTGGTGCCGATCGCGGGCTCCATCGGGAGCTTCGTTATCTCGTTTTGGAGATAGTCTTCGTGCTGCCATCCGTTTTGATCCAGGCGCTGGCGGAAGTAGCCTTGGCCGTAAAACAAGCCAATGCCAATCAATGGGATACCCAGATCCGATGCGCTTTTGATGTGATCTCCGGCCAAAATTCCTAGGCCACCGGAGTAAATCGGAAGAGATTCGTGCAGCCCGAACTCCGCGGAAAAATATGCCACCGGCCGGGCTCTTAGCACGCCGGCATGACGCGCGCCCCAAGTGCGCGTCGCCTCCAGATACTCCCTGAGCCGCCGGAAGGCGTAGTTAATGCGGCTGTGGAGCACGAATTCGGCAGCCCGCTTCTCCAGCCGGTCCAGCGGAATCTCGGCTAGCATCGCCATCGGGTTGTGATTCGCTTCGCGCCAGCCCAGCGGGTCGAGATCGAGAAACAACGCTCCTGAGTCGTTGTCCCAGCTCCACCACAGGTTCCGAGCGATCGTCCAAAGCCTCTCTTGCACCGGCGCGATGAAGCGGTCCAGCGTTCGTGCCTCACTCACCACGGGCGCCACCTGCGCCGCGGCTTCCACCAGCATTCGAACCTCATCGTCCCGAAACTCGCGCATCTCCTTATTCTGTATTACCAATACCCCTTGGAGCACGCCCCGGTCAATCAGTGGGACACCCAAGAATGACTGGAAGCTCTCCTCGCCAGCCTCCTTGAAAAACTTGAACCGCGGGTGGCCTTTCACCTGCGCCACTGCCACGGGCAACACTTGCTCGGCGACCAGACCCGAAAGTCCTTCGTTCAAGCCCATCCGTAGCGTGCCAACACACTCCGGTCGCAGGCCCACCGTCGCCGCCAACACCAGATTCGCGCGATCCGGTTCGAGCAGATACGCCGAGCACACGTCCGCATCGAACCGCCGCGCGATCAGGGCCACCAGCTTGCTCAGGGTTTCGGCAGGCTTGCCTCGCTCGGCGGCCAGCTGCGAAATCTCGTCCAGCGTCAGAACACGATTCGCCTCGCGCTCCTCGGTTGTCTGCACCGAAGCTTCGGTTCCATTATCTTCCGGATTCAGAGCCGGTATCTGTTGCGCCACTTTTCCGATCTTTCCGCCAGGCAGGGCACACAACAATCCCCCGCCAAACCCATCTTATCCCCATACTGTAAACGCCCCATGAAGATACGTCCAATCGCGTTTGTGGATAGCCAACATCAGCCATTCAGGAGCCACGGGTCGACGAAGAGTAGAAAGTTGGTTGAATCTCCAAGTTTAGTGCGGAAGAAGGTGAGAAGGGGAGGGATTTCGAGATACGCGATCAGCCGAGCCGGAAGCTGACGTCCACGACAAGTTCAAGCGGATAGGGCGAACCATTCAGATAGGTCGGCTCGTACTTCCATTGGCTCACCGCCTTTATCGCCGCTTCAATCAGCAGCGGCGGGCCGCTCAAAGCGTGCGCCTCGACGACGTTGCCGTCCTTGTCGACTATCGCGTCGATTTTCACGTCGCCCTGAACCTTCTCTTTCTTCGCTTTTGAGGGATATACCGGATCGGGATTGTAGACGAGCTCTGGGCGCTGCACCTGTCCCCCTACGCGCAATGTCCCCACTGTGCCCATCGGCACCGGAGGGGCAATTCGCTCGTCGCCGCCCAAAATGCCGCCCAGAGCCCCGTTCGGTAACCCGCCCGCGATGCCTTGCATCGCATCAGAAAGATCAGGAGCGGATTGCGCCGCTATCGGCGCGGCGGCCAATCTCGGCGTCGAAACCGGCACTGTGTGCTTAGGGACAGTAAAATTTGCCTTCTGCACGACTGCGCGAGACGAGCCAAGCGCTGCGGGAGGCGCATACGGTAGCGGCGGAGAGGCCAGCGCCGTCACGTCATTTCGCGCCAGCACCAGCCGCTGCGATACAAGCATAGGCGCGATTAGAACGGCGCAAATCAACAGCGCGTGGCCACCAATCGAAACCAGCAAATCCAGCGGCTTTCCTCCAGTCATTTTCCCGTCGAGCAGCATGCCGTCCAGCGCAACGTCGCTGGTTCCGTCTTGCGGAAGAGCCAAGACCGCGCGCGGAACTGCCCCGTCGCTCGGTCCCCCGTATTGTGGTGTAAACGTCCTCCGCAACATCGCGCGAATCCCTCCAATAACCGGCTCGTTCTGCCTTGTTCAATTGACGTTTACCGAGGCAGGCTGGTTACAAGGCGAGAAAGTGTGTTGCGCGAAATTAATACGCGCCATGCAAGACGGCGGCTCAGCGCTGGACAGTAATAAAAAGCAGCACCAGCAGGTAAATCCAGAGCGCATCCATAAAATGCCAGTAAAGCGCAATCGCGCTGACGGCGGTTTCCTGCTTTCGCTTCTGTTTCCATCGATGAAAGAGAAAACCGACGATGGCCAGCGCGGCAATTCCGCCTAGCACGTGCAGTCCGTGAGTCGCGCTGATCATATAGATGAAAAAGCTGCCGGGGTTCGATCCGAGATAAAGCCCGCGCGAAACCAGATCCCGCCACGCGACGACCTGCCCGGCCAAAAACGCCAGCCCCAGCGCGAGTGTAACGAACAACCAGCGAACGCAGTCTCGGCTTCCGTGCTTCCGCAGCGCATTGCGTGCAAACTCAATCGTAAGGCTGCTCACGAGCAAGATTGCAGTATCGAGATACAACACACGCGGCAACGCTACAGAGACCCAGTCGTCCGAACCGGACCAGCGCGCCTTCACCACAAACGTAAGCGTGGAAAAGACCATCACCACCGAGCCTATAGCCCATGACGTGGCCGCGCGATACGCGCTCAGAGGAGTCGCTCGCGTCCGCGGATCGGGCTCTGGATCGCGCTCTGGATCGCGATGCTGGTCGTCGTCCGGCTCACGCGGGCCCCCTCCGCCTCCGATGACCCCATCATCCGATAGAAAGGGTTCGCGTTCTACCGCCGGGTCTTGCTCGATCGAAGGAGGAAGTAAGGTAGTCGCCATCACACAAATCCCATTTCGGCCGGAAACGAAGACTTATTCCCTTGTAACACAAAAAAGAACGAGTTGGGAATCAAGCTCGCGCAGTATGCAACCGATTGCCCGGCAGAAGTGGTGCAAAACCGTTCATTTTTTCGCATATCTCCTAAGCGAACCTAACTTCTGCGGATCGACCCAGGGCGCCTGCCTGAACGAGTTTTTCTCGAGCCACGCGCTGGTCTGCTGGAAGATACACTCTTCCATCGAGGGGATCGTCGAATTTGCCGCGCACGCCGAACGCACCCATTCGGGAGTGACGGCCCACTGTCTCTGCAAATCGCCCATAAGGACGTCGAACTCAGCATCGGTGCACTGGCGTCCCGATCCGCACGTCGTATCGAACGAGTGCATCATCGCTGGCAGTTCAGTGCCGGACTCCACAGGCTGCGGTACAACTGGGTCCACGTCATGCACGTTTGCGGGAGGCCAAACAGCCACCAATGCCACAATCAAGGCTATGCACGTACCTACTGCGTAGAGAGTGGTTTCTTTGAACTTCATCCGATCATCACAACCATGGCAATGCGCGTCGATCAGGGCCAGCCTCGAAGAAATTTCGGGGCGATCATGCAAATTGGAATTTTTACCGACCGAACATGGAAAGCTTCACCCGCCGCTTCACGGGCTGTTCGGCTGCCGATTGTTCCACAGCGACCGGCTCGGCCGCCGCTGTCTCCGCCACGGCGGAAGCCGTCACGCTCACGGCCGTTTGCTCAATTACCGGCATCTCCGCACTCGGCTCCTGCACTCGATCAGGCGGCAAGGGTACCTGCGGCAACGGAGCTCGCGCTGGCTCCGGCTGAGCCCTTTGCAACGCAACAATCGGAACCGCCTGCGAGACCGGGAGGGCGGCATGCGCAGCCCGCTCCGCTCGCGAAGGCGGCGCGGGGCTAAACTGCATCGATTGCAGCTGTTTCAGAAGTGCTTCGAGTCCGTCCGCAACACGCGCCAGTTGCCGCGTCAATTCGTCCGGGCTGGTAATCCCCGAACCACCCGGCTGAGGCGCGGCACGACGCACGGGCCGCCTCCTGACGAAAACGAACGGCAGCAGCACCAGCACGATCAACACCACGCCGGCGCCAAGATAATATTCAGGCGGCATAATTCTCCTTCCGGCTCGACTCGATAAACATAGCACGTCGCCCGGCGTCACGACGATGCCGCTGCTCCGCAAATCTCCGGGGGCCTATGGCGTGCTCACCGCGTCAACCGAATACCCCGTCTTATAATAAGCTCGCAAGGGTGCCGACCCCCGTTGCGGCATAACCGTCACCCGGATTCTCCGATGCTCCGGGTCCGTCCGCAGCGTACTCGGCCTCCAACCGAGCACGTACTCCTGGCGCATCTCGCGGCTCACATTCGCCGCGGCTGCGGCCACATCGGCATCCTTCTTTACCGCGAGCGTGCGACCTCCTGTCGCATCCGTAATCCGTTGCAACCACCTTCTGCCCATCGCCTCTTCCACCGTCTTGAACGCGCCCGCATCGAAAATCCCGATCGCGTAAACCTCCACGTCCGATTCTTCGAGTTTCCTCACCAATTGGCGCATGCTGTGCCGGCTGTAGTTGTCGCCCCCGTCCGTGATAAGCAGCAAATACCGCCGCTCGTACTCTGCCGTGCGCATCAGGTCGGCGCCGCTCCACACGGCATCGATCAGCGACGTATTTCCGTGGGGTTTTTCTCCGTCGAGGCTGGCCTCGATCTCGTCGAGTGACTGGATCGAATGCGCGATCACATGCGGATTATCCGCAAACGTGATCACCGAATATTCGTCGCGTGCATTCGCATTCGCGTAGAACTGCGAGATCGCCTCGCGCTCGATATCAAACTTGTTTGCCATGCTCCCGCTCAGGTCGAGCAAAAGCGTAACGCTCAACGGCGAATCTTCCGTCGAGAAATATTCGATCTCGCGCTGTTTCTTATCCTCGAAGACTTCGAACGCGCTCGCCTTCAATCCGGTAACTAGGCGTTCCTCCGGATCGAACACCCTCACCGGCAGCAGCACCATATTCACGCTCGTGCGCAGCGGATGCGAAAGCGCCGCCAATGGCGAAGCGTCTGCTTCGTGCACCGGCGCTTCCAGCGGTCCCGCCGAAGCCTGGCACGATGTTCGCAATGCGAGGAGAAAGAGGAAAACGACCGACGAGATCAAAACTCGGCAGACAAAGGAGCTTCGCAGCCCGCGCAAACACGTTTTCACTCGGCCCTCCCTGGGTCGCACGCATCCCGAAGTGCCCGAGGATCGGATACGCGATCCTCATCGGAAGCGCGCACGAATGTGTTCCGAGCAAGTTACCTGGAGGGCCTCCTTTTATTACGATGTTCCGCCAGTGTCAACCTTCTTTCTGGATCGCGCGCATTGTCACCAGTGCGTCAAGGAACCGTCCGGCCGTTGATAAATCGGCCGAGCAGGTGCGGGCTCTCTTATTTCGCTGATCATAGTCAACGGGCTCGTATCGATCGTCACACCCAGCCCGGGCCGGTCATTGGGATAGAGTTTTCCCTCCTTGAAATCCGTGTATTCGGGCAGATACGGAATTTTGCGATTTGCATAGTTGTATTCGAACAAAACGGCCAGCGGGTACGTCACCAGGCAATGCACCAGCGCAGCTTCCGCCACTGGCCCGGTGAAATGCGGCACCATTCCCACGGCGTGCGTCTCGCATAGCGCCATGACTCGCGTGTATTCTGTTATCCCGCCAACGTTTGGCAGCGTCGCCCGGCAATAATCGATATCGTGATCCTCCACGAGCTTGTTGAAATCCCAGCGCCAGCCCCACTCTTCGCCGGCCGCGATCGGGACGTCCGTCATCTGCCGCAGTTTGGGAATGTCTTGCAAAAAATGCTCCGCGCGAACCGGATCCTCCACCAGGTGCGGCTGATATTCCTCGATCATTCTGCAAGCGAGCAGCGCGTCGTCGTATTCAAAGCGCTGGTGAAAATCGACGCTCCATTCGCCTCTCGGCCCGAGTGCTTCGCGAATCTGTTTCGCATCGTTTGCAAGCTGCAAAATACTCTCGCGGACATTCCACACATCGCCCTGCGGATCGCCTGCTCCAATCCGGTAAAGCTTGTAGCCTGCCGCGATCGTCGCCTGCACGCGATCCTTCAACGTCGGCTTGGCGCCGCCGGGTCCAGGCTTCGGCGTGACGTTGCCCGTGTTGTAGCACTCGCAATAATTTCTCACCGCGCCGCCGAGCATTTGGTAAACCGGCGCGCCCAGCGCTTTGCCCTTGATGTCCCAAAGCGCCAAATCGAGAGCACCCAATGCATCCAGCTTCTCCGTTCCCGGCGGATAAAAATACGCCATGTAATTCCGCTGCCAGTCCTCTTCGATTCGCAAAGGGTCCTGTCCAACAAGGAAGCCTGCGCATTGCTCGAGCGTGTCCTTCGCGCCGCCTTCGCCGATGCCCGTGATCCCCGCGTCGGTCTCCACCGTGACGAGCATGTTGCTCTGATTGAAAAGTGGATTGAAATCGGGCGGCTTCCAGATGCGAATGCGCGTCACTTTCGCCTTCGGCAGCGAAGCCAGCGCCAATCTCGGCAGGGCCGCGCTCGCGGCCGAAGCGCCCGCTAGCGCCTTCAGAAACGACCGTCGATGCATAGGCAATTCCTTTCCCGCGAATTATGGAAAAGTCCACGCAGAGGGTACGCCCCTTCGCGCGCCGCAGCAAGCTCGCTTCGCCCCTGCGCCTTGCGCCGCAATCGCGCACAACGCGACCCGTCGCTTCTCGCCCGCAATCTGGCGTTTTTAGCCCTCCCATTTGTCTTCCTGTCCGAATGGATATATAGTCTGCGGCAGAATCAGCGAGGAGGGAAGGTTTGAGGAGATTGTCGGACAGGGGAAGCGTCGGCCTCATTATGGCGGCTGCCGCGCTTATCTTTATTGGATTCACCTCGGCTTCGCGGGGGCAAACCGCGGATCAGACGAACCCCGCCGACGAAAACGTCGAAGGCACGAGAGCCGCAATCCAGGGCTCGCACGAAGATCCCGCTGCAGTCGCCCGCGGCGAGACACTTTATCGCGCCAATTGTGGCACTTGCCATGGCATGACCGCCAAAGGCACCGCTCAGGGCGCTGACCTGATCCGCTCTGCCCTCCTGATCGATGACGACAACGGCAATCTCCTCGCCCCCGTCATCCGCGACGGCGAACCGGACAAGGGCATGCCCAAATCGACGCTGACCGACCCTCAGATTTCTGACGTCATCGCTTGGCTGCACGTGCAGTTTTACGCCGCCGATCACCGCACCACCTACGCCTTCCGCGACATTCTTACTGGCGATCCGCAAAAGGGCGAAGCCTACTTCAACGGTGCCGGGAAATGCAGCACTTGCCACTCGCCCACGGGCGACCTCGCCGGCATCGGCGCGAAATATGACCCGCATGCGCTGCAGCAGCGCTGGCTTGATCCACGCAGCGGATTCGGCCGGGGACGCGGTTTCGGGCGCGGCCCGGCTGCTGCCACTCCCGCAGATACGCGCGGCGAAACAACGGTTACCGTCACCTTGCCCGACGGAAAGTCCTTTTCCGGCGCTCTCGATCGCATCGACGATTTCTTCGTTTCCCTGCGTGATTCTGACGGCGTGCTGCACACCTTCCCCCGCCGCGGCCCCACCGACCCGAAAGTCGTCGTCAACGATCCTCTGAAAACTCATGTCGAGTTGCTGCGCACGTATACGGACGAAGAAGTCCACGACATCACCGCATACTTGGCGACCCTGAAATGAAAAATAAAATGAACGTTCGCCGTCTGCTCCCGCTGCTTGTGCTCGCACTCGTGGCCGCCGTCGCTTTTTCGCAGGACCTCGATCCCAAGGCCATCCTCAAGCCGCTCGGCGATTCCTGGCCCACGTATAACGGCGACTACTCCGCCCGCCGTTTCAGCTCGCTCACGCAGATCAATTCCGCAAACGTGAACCAGCTCTCGCTCGCGTGGGCGTCGCGTTTCAGTGCCAGCGAAGGCGGCTCCGTGATTAAAGCCACGCCACTGATGATTAATGGCGTTCTTTATTTCTCCTCGCCGAACAACGTCTGGGCTGTCGACGCGCTTACCGGACGCGAAATTTGGCATTACGTCTATCCGCCGAATACCGGCAGCACCATCGGCAATCGTGGCGTCGGTGTTTACGGCAACTGGCTTTACTTCGAAAGCCCCGATAGCAATCTCATCAGCCTCGACGCGCGCACCGGCAAGGAACGCTGGAAAATGCAGATCGTCGATCCCAAGCTCGATTACACATCCACTGCCGCGCCGATTGTTGTCGGCAATCACATCCTTGTGGGCATCGGCGGCGATCACATCGATAACCCCGGCTTTTTCGAATCGCGCGATCCCGAAACCGGCGAGCTGCAATGGAAGTGGAACACCACGCCACGCAAGGGCGAGCCCGGCTTTGACACTTGGCCCGATGAATATGCCGCCGAACGCGGCAATGGCACCACATGGATTCCCGGCTCTTACGATCCTCAGTTGAATCTCTATTACCTCGGCACCGGCAATCCAGATCCCGTCATGGCCGGTCAAAGCCGCATGGGCGACGACCTTTACACCTGCTCGATTGCCGCGCTCAACCCTGACACCGGCAAAATGGCGTGGTATTTCCAGGTTTCGCCCCACGATACGCACGATTGGGACGCAACCGAATCCCCCGTTCTGATCGACGGCACCATCGACGGCCGTCCGCGCAAGCTGCTCGCGCAAGCCAGCCGCAATGGCTATTACTTCCTGCTTGATCGCACCAACGGCAAAGACATCGTCACCACGCCGCTCATTGATTCGCTCAATTGGGCGAAAGGGATCAACTCGATCGGTCAGCCGATTCCAAATCCCGCGAAATATCCTGCACCGGACGGCACTCTCGTCTCGCCGCCAACCGGAGGCGCAACCAATTGGCCGGCCCCGAGTTTCGACCCACAAACGGGGCTTTTCTACGTCGGCACGAGCACGTCCTGGAGCGAATTTTATGAGACGGACACGGACGATCACCCGGAGGGTTGGGCCGGTGTGGACTCAAGCCTCGGCGGCGATGGCGCCGCGCTCCTCGCGCTCGATTACAAAACCGGGAAGCCCGCTTGGCGCCACGAATGGCCCAGCGGAGGTGGCGCGGCCGCCATGCTTACCACGGCCGGCAAACTTCTCTTTACGAGCAACAGCGATTACGTAATCGCCTTCGACCCAGCGAATGGCAAAATCCTTTGGCACGCAGCCCTCATGGCGCCCGAAACCGCCGGCCCGATCACTTACATGCTCGACGGCAAGCAGTACCTCCTAGCCATCGCCGGCGACAGCATGTACGCCTTCACCCTCGACAAACCCCTGGAATAGAAGAACCCGATGACCAGAAAAATTGCCGCGAGCCCGTTCAAAGACGCGTCCACTCCGGGGAGCGAGCGCACTGGATTGCAAATAGCGCCGTGGACGGATCAGAAAGCGTGGTAAACGTGTTTCTTGCCCGAAACGTCTGCGCGTGTCCGGCGCGCGATCAATGCGCCAGCCGGTCCGCGATCATCCAGCAAAGCAAAATGGGAATGTGCGCCACGGTCGCATGCATCAGCCACTTCGCGCGCGCATTCGTCCGCCGCCGATTGGCCCACAGTGACACCTGCAGCAGCAGCATTCCCAGCGCAAGCGCCCCGAAAAAGTATCCGATACCCGTCATCCCAATCACGCTCGGTAACGCGCTCACCCAAACCAGGATGGCAGACGTCGTTACGATCTGCCGGAACGTCGAATCACCTTTTGGATCGACCACCGGCAGCATCTTGATGCCCGCCCGCGCGTAATCCTCGCGATACATCCACGCAATCGCCATGAAGTGCGGAAATTGCCAGAAGAAAAGAATCGCGAAGAGCACCCATCCGCCCGCCGACAACGAACCGTGCGCCGCAGCCCATCCGATTAGCGGAGGCAGCGCCCCCGGAATCGCGCCGACGGCTGTCGCAAGCGGCGTCCGCGTCTTCAACGGCGTATACGCGCCCAGATACAGCACCGTGGTCGAGAGCGCCACCAGCGCGGCAATCCAGTTCACGGCAAGCGCCAACCACAGCGCGCCCGCTGCGATCGTTCCAACGCCGAAAATCATCACATCGCGCGGTTGGAGTTGTCCCGTCGGCAACGGCCGTCCCGACGTCCGCCGCATCACCGCGTCCATATCGCGTTCCACGTATTGATTCAGCGCCGCAGTCCCACCGGCCACCAGCATCGTAGCGAGCAGCGTGTTCAGCAGGAGAATCCAATTCAGCGCGCCGCTCGAACCCAGGTAGAATCCCGCGACCGTCGTGATCACCACCAGAAACGTCACGTCCGGCTTGGTCAGCACCACATACGACCAAGCCTTGCTCGACGCACTCGCGCCCTCACGCGACGCCATCGCCGCGCGCACTCTGCCCGCGTTATCGCTCATGCTCTCACACCTTGTGTGGATCCAGCGGTAACCGCTATTGCCGGCCGGATCAAACGATAGCACTTAAGAGTCAGAAGCAACGAAGCCGCCAGTGTCAACGCTCCTCCCAGCACGTGCGCCACAGTCGGGATCACGTAAAGCGGAGTCGGCTGTGCGTAATCGGCCGTGGCATTAATGGCCCACCACGCCAGCCCCCCAAGCACAATCTGTATTCCGAAAAATGCGTGCAAATAAACCACGCCTCGGCGCAATTCCGGCACTTTCCCGAAACGCTTCTTAACCACGCGCCCGGCCAGCACCACCATCACCGTCACCACGCCCGCTCCAATTAAATGAGGCGTCAGACCGAACGCGCCGTGGCGAAATGCAGCTCCTAAAATGAGCTGGCAAAAGATCACAATTGTGGTCCACAACGTGACGCCGCGCGCCGTGGGTGGTGCGTTGTCATCGAGTTGCGGCAGGTCGCGTTGCCACCACGGGCTCAGATAGAGCGCCAACCCCACGAGAGTGATGAAAAATATTTGCGCGAGCACCGCGTGCGCCGTCGCCGTAATCGCGGGATGCCCCTCGAGCACCCGAATGCCCCCAAGGATCGCTTGTGCAATCACCAGCCCCAGTGCCGTCCAGCCGAGTTTTCGCGCCAGCGGACGCTTCTCCGTCCGCGCAATCCACACGGCCAAAATCAACGTCAGGATCGAAACCGCTGCGGCAATCAGGCGGTGCGTGTATTCAAAACGAATCCCGCCGATCATCGGCGGAATCAGGCACGAGGACTTGCCGATACTCAGCCCGCAGGAGAGGGGCCAATCCGGAACAGAATCGGCCGCGTCGTTGCTCGTAACAAGCGCGCCGGCCATTAACAGCACAGCCGTGACGGACGCCGTCAGCACGGCAAACCGGTACGCGCCCCGCGAAATAACTCCCGCTGAATTCGTGCGACTTGAAATCACTTCGGATTTAATTGAATCGGGTCTTTCAGGCATTTTCGACTGCGGACTTCCCCTTCCTTGAGACCCTAAAGCATAAATCCCCGCAGCCGATTTGCAAACCACAAAATTCTCTGCTCGCCCGGCCTCATGCCGTAAGGCTTTCAAACATGCGCGAGAGGCATCTCACCGGATGCACCGCTTTCGCTTTTTCGCCATTGTCCGTGAGGCATATTAAAACAGTTCGGGGCCTCCGCGCCATTTCGCGAAGGCCCCAAACATTTTGCCGATCTGAATTCCAGCCGGTCCTACCTTCCTCCCGACGCCGTCCGCGCCCGCTCGCCGCCTCCGCTCGTCGACGCTTGCCCCGCTTGCGTCTCGCTCGACGTTCCAATCGGGATTTGCCGACGCTTGTTCGCCGGCTCCGGCACGGGCACCGTCACTTCGAGCACGCCGTTGCTGAAACTCGCTTTCGCCTGATCGATCTGCGCACCTTCCGGCAACGGAATCAGCCGGTAGAATTGTCCGTAGCTGAACTCCGACCTGTGCCATCCTCCCTTTTCACTCGTCTGCTCGCGTTTCCGTTCGCCTTGAATGGCCAAGCCGTTCTCGGTCGCCTCCAGACGAACGTCGCTCTCCCTCACGCCCGGCAGCTCCGCATGAATCTGCAAATTGTTGCCTGACCTCTGCACTTCAACGCGCGGCACCCAGCCGAGTTCGTCAGGCGACGCAAATTCCCGCTCGCCCATCGAACTCAAACCAAACGCCCGGTCGATATCCTCCGTAAATCGCCGCATCAACGTGATCGGACTCATCGTGAAAAATTCGCCCGGACTCACGGAAAAAATCGATGGATACGTTCCGCGTCCTTCCGGCCTCCGCTCGATTCCCCGCGATTCGCTTCCGCGGCTGCCACCAGACTGCTCGCGCTGTATCGCGGTCGAACCCTGCTCCCGATCCGATTGCTCCGTGCTCTGATTCTTCTGCTCCGCCATGTTCGCACCTCCACACGAATTCTGCCGCGCCTCTTCTTGGAGGCTCTATTTACTGCCGGCATGTGTCGAGTACAAACCCCGGCGAAACAAACCGCAATACCACGAACGCCCGACCAACGCTGACGCCAACAATTCTGCAACACGGCAGCAATGAATCGTTCATTTGCCCGCCGCCACTCCGATAATTCCCCGCCCTCGCAGCCAGTTTTCCAGCAGCATCGGCCACATCCCGCGCCCCGGATCGCCAAAAGCCAATCCGCCCCCATGCGCGCCGTTTTCGAAAATGTGCATCTCCACCGGCACGCCGGCCTTATGCAACGCCAGATAAAACGCCACGCTGCTCGCTACCGGCACCGTGTGATCCGTCGTGCAGTGATAAATGAACGTCGGCGGCGTCTGCGCCGTCACCCGCAATTCGTCTGAAAGCTCGTCGAGCAATTTCGGATCGGGATTCGGCCCGAGCAGATTCAGTCCTGAATTGCCGTTTGCGTGCAACACATCTGTCGTACCCAGCGTGCTTGCCTGAAACGAAATCACGGGATATGCCAGAATCAGGAAATCTGGTCGGCTGCTCTCGCGATCGACCGGATCGCTCGCGTTCGGATTCCCCGCGTCAAAATGTGTGCCCGCGGTCGCAGTCAAATGCCCGCCCGCCGAGAACCCCATCATTCCCACCCGCGCCGGATCGATCTCAAATTCCGCCGCTCGCGCGCGCACCAGCCGGATCGCTCGCTGCGCATCCTCCAACTCGACCGGATAATGATAAGGCGCCAGCCTGTATCGCAGCACGAACGCGGTCACCCCCAGCGAGTTGAGCCACGTCGCCACATCGCGCCCCTCGTACGTCATCGCGAGATGAATGTACGCCCCGCCGGGCGCCACAATCACCGCCGGGTGCGGCCCGCGCCCTGTCGCACGAAAAATCGTCAGCGTCGGCTTATCCGCCACGGTGTCGCCCGCCGCTTCCGGTGCACCGTTCTCCCAAAGTAAAATCGTCGGCGCGATCATATCCTCCGCGCTAACCGGAGCCGCTGGCCGGCGCCCCTCCGTCGCAGCATTACTTGCCGCACTCGCTGCCGGGGCCTGCGAAGCTCCTCCCGCCTGCGCCTCCGCCGTCACCGCCAGAAACAAACACGCAATCATGAGCAGCCCAATCCGCATCGTTCTCAAGCCTCCCCCCGAATCCCAATGAAGTCCGCCTGCCTCTCCGCTTCCCCGCCCGCTTTTCTCTCGCCTCACCGCTTCTCCGAGCTACCGTGACTCATTTTTCGGTCCCGCTGCTTCTTTGCCTCCGTGCTTTTCTGCCTCCTCCCCCGATCCACGCGCCCCAACCGCACCTTTTACCACGTCCCGGAACCAAACGCACCCACCGCTCCGGTACCCATGTCCGGGGCCATGGAAAACCCCGCGTGGAGCAAAGCCAAGTAGGAGGGGAGGCCGGCCCGCGCATCCCGCATCCGCGGGATCGCGACCATCGAGTGGGCTTCTTGAGTCTTGGGATGATTCGGGAACTGGAGGAGTGATCGCCGCCGCGCGCGCGGTTTGCGCAGTACGCAAGTCCGGCGCAGCCGCGCATACGGCCGCGGAATCCGGCTGACAGTTTCGCCGGCTGCTCTTTCTGATCGCCGACAATATCACCCTGTTTA
>Ga0335073_10005230_pt1 | contig 18208 bp, 13 predicted proteins | sample Lox_Sample_22_FD_207093 | JGI IMG/M metagenome (GOLD analysis project Ga0335073, IMG submission 207093) | Soil microbial communities from Loxahatchee National Wildlife Refuge, Florida, United States - Lox_Sample_2.2 | ecosystem: Environmental > Terrestrial > Soil > Wetlands | place: USA... | reverse complement strand
TGACAGGTAATGCAGGTTTGCGTGTCGCCGGGGTTGCCCAGAACGGCGTGCGCACCCGACGTCATCTGTTTCGCGGCATCGTCATGGCAGCTGACACACGACGCCGACGCCGTCCTCGCATTGTGCGTCTGCGCTGACGCGCCTGCATGGCAATCAAGACAACCCAGATCGCCATGCGGCCCCTTCATGTGCGACGAAGGGCTGATCGTAATGTTTTTTCCCTGGGAGTTCTTCAACCCCGTTGAGGAACCGTGACACATCAGGCAGTCAGAGGCCTTCTGGGCCCGGGCCTGCGCCGCAACGAAAAATACTGACAGGAAAAGAAGAACAGTGACGCAGTCGAACAGGAACTGGTAATGAGCCCGACTGCCTTCAGTGTGGCATTCCGCAGGCAAATCTTCCGCGTTGGTCCCCATGCCTCGGCTTTCCCGATCCCATGCGAGAGTGGCTGGGGGCTCCCGGCGGGATCTCCGGGCCAAAATGTGCTGCCACACTCAGGCCCGGTACAACTTTGGTGCGGTCCGGCAAACGCTGGTCGAATGCCGCCCGCGGCTCTGCCTGCCTGCTTACTTCTGCAGCGTACGGATGTAGCTGACCACGTCGTTGATCTGCGCGTCGGTCAGCTTGCCCGCGTAACCCTGCATCTTGCCCACACCGCTCTTCGTGTCCCTGAACAGCTCCGCATCCGTCAGCTTGATGTCTTCCGGGGACTTCAGCGAACGCAGCTTCATGTTCTTGCCGATCGGCGTATTGCCGGTACCATCGGCGCCGTGGCACATGGCGCACTTCGCCTTATACGTCGTCTCGCCGGATTGCTGCGCGACCGCGGGAATAGCCAGAGAAGCACTCAGCACTGCCAGTACTGCTATACGACCGTTCTGTTTCACCTTTCGCTCCTTGCGCATCGGCCGGAGGGTTTGAGCCTCCGGCCATGGTGCACGGTTCTGTCTCAGAATTCGTAATGGAATCCGAGGGTGACGTTGTTAGCGTGGAAATTGCGCGGCGCCGTTTCTCCGGCCGGCGAGATGCTCATGCCGGTGTTGGGTAGAGAGGAGCAGGCCACGACCGGTACGGGAGCCGAAGTCGTCGGGTTGGTGGTGCTGCAGTACGGCGCGCCCGAAGGCCCACCCTCTCCATAACCGTAGAAGTTGTATTCCGCCTTCCAGATCCAGTTCGGACGGACGCTGTACGCAAGGTTGACAAACGGCGACTGCCAGGTGGAAACCAACGATCCAGCCACATCGCGCGGATCGTTATAGAAGCGGCTTCCGTTAACGGCGCTGATCCGGTAACCGATTTCGGAGCGTACCCGGCTGGAAGGCGACAGCGTGATCGCGGCCGATCCCGCCTGGGTGGGCGCGTCCACGAAGTCCTTCACCGGACCGAAGTCATAATACGTGGTCCCCCTCACCTTCGTGCCGTCGACGCAGCCTGTACCGCTCGGCGGTGCCGCACCCGGTGTCGCCGGGGTCGACGCGCCGTCGTAGCAGATATTCGTCGTCGTATAAACGTCGGAGTACGAGTAGTCAAAGAGGAATCCGTACCGTTCGTTGGGCAACAACTGAGCTCCCAGGCTGGCAACCCGGCTGTGATCGAGGTGATTCAGCGGGCCGTCTACCGAAGCAACACCGAGGTTGTTGGTGTTGTTCTTCCGCTCGAGGTCGTTGTAGGCGCCTGACAGCGTCGCCCAGCTTTTTGCCCGATAAAGCGTGTGGACCCTGTAATGTTGCGCCTGCCGCGGAGCTACCGGCGTGAACACGTTGTCGTCGTAAAGCAGCTCGGCGCTGCCGCTCACGTCCCACTTGCTGGTCGGGCGCACGGCGATATTGACAATCCCGCCGTCTTCATTGATGGTGACCGTGCCGTTATTTGTGGGGTTGGCGCCGGTAGAGGAAAGCGCCAGTGCCGCATTGTGAGGAATTCCCTCTGCAATCACGTGATTGCGATGACGGTAGGTGAGCGAAAGAGTGGCCCGGGACCAGCCATTCCAGCTTACCGTCGCATCGTTCGTGATAAACCTCTGGCCGAAAAATCCGTAATTGACAACACCGACCGCACTGGGCGGCCCAGGGCTCAGCGCCGGTGCAATCGAAGTGAGCGGCCCGGTGTAATTGATGGTTTCGTTGCCGGCGGTCGCCGGCGTCATCAGCGCGACCGCAGAGGTGTACGTCGCGGTTCCCGGCTGCTGCACATTCGAGAAGGTGAACTCGTCCTCTACACTCACCTTCTCCGTGGCATTCCAGGAGACTCCATAGTCGATCGCTGTCACGTTCCGCTTCGCGCTCGAGGTGTCGGTGTAAATCAGCTGCCTGAGCGCGCCTTTTGCTCCGGCTCCCAGAAGCCCCTGCAGGTTCTCGTAATAATTGGGCAGGTTCATGTTCGCCCTGGTATAGCGAACATCGCCGTTCATGGCGAGACTCCGGATGCTCGAGGTCTGGAAGCGGAAGATCTCGGTTGGATACAGATAGCGTGTGGGCTGAGTACGGCTGTAACCGGTCACTACATTGCAGGCCGGGTTAACCACCGGCATACCACCCGGCGCGCTCGGAGCCTGCAGGCTCGGCGTTGCGCCAACGCTGTTGGCGTTGCACGAAACCGCCGGAGCCGTGAGGCTGTCGTAGCTCGCCAGCAGAGCCGCTTTGGTGCCGTCTGCTTCCTGCACGTTGTACAGAGCCGGATCAAAAACGAAGTACGAGTCCTGCTTGAAATGATCGACCTGCTCCTCATAGCTCAGCTTCGTGTCCTTCACCGGCTTCCAGTCAATGGCTCCGAAGAAGGCATCGGTGCTGTTCCGCTGGTTTTCCTCGAGAAGCGTGTCATAGATCAGCACCACCGGTGACGTGATCTCCCAGAAACCGCTGGGCGTGATGCTGGGACCCTGGAAGATATCCTGCGAATAGCCCGCCCTGAAGCTCACCTTCGACAGCGGCAGCACCGTCACATTGACGTCTGTCATCCGGCGCACGGTGTTGAACAGGAATGGCGACTGATTCACCTGGGACCAGGGAAGGGCGGCTCCTCCGGTGACCGGAATCGTCTGGCCGCCGAGAATATTCGGATTGCCCAGCAGATCGTAGTCAAAGTACTGGCGGTCACGCCGGAAAAGCCCGGAAAACTCGTACAGCTTGCCCTTGTGGAAGTCGAGGCGAGCGAAGTTGTTCGGATCGCCGCCCCAGCCGTTGCTGAATGCGGTGAGCGAATCCACCAGCATGTGATTCGTCCCGGGCAGCGCGCGCAGCTCGAACTTCTCGCCGAGCATGCGCGGGCCGGTATGCTCGTTGACCATGGTGTCGTACATGGCGCCGCTGCCATAGAAATTGGCCAGCCGGCCGCCTGCGTCGATAGTGTTGTGGAGGGTATACCCTGCGGGAGCCACAGGCTGTGCACCGGGCGTCGGCTCCTGGGCGTTGGCAGCGCCCCCGGTCATGAGAAGAACTGCGGCCCCGACGACTCCCGCCATGCGTCGTTTTGCCGAGGGAGTGTTGAGCCAGAAAAGCCAGCCAATCTTGTTCATAAAAAGCCTCGCTGATGAAACGTCGACCGTATCGAATCCTCTGGACTGCGCCTTTCGTGTGAAGACGAAAGGCGCAGCCGGTTCCATGCGCTATCTCAAAAACGCCGAGTTGATGTTCGAACCGTGAATGTAGGTATGGCAGCTGGTGCACGGTGTGATTTCGTCCGAGCCCTGGCCCATTCCGATCACGGTGTGATTGGCAACACGGCTATGGCACTGGTTGCAGAGCGTGTTGATCGATGGCATGTTCAGCAGCCGCGCATTCTGTGACCCGTGGGGGCTGTGGCAACCGGTGCAGCCTTCAGCCTTCACGGCAGGATGCTCGTACACATAGGGTCCCCGGGTTTCCGCGTGACATTTGGTGCAGACCGCGTTCTGATCCGCTGTCGACCGCAGATTCGCCTTGTTAAACGTCCCGTGCGGATTGTGGCAGTCGCTGCAGTTCACCGTGCCTTCGTTCACCGGATGATGGAAAGGCATGTTGAATGCCGCCTTCTGGTCGGTGTGGCAGGTGAAGCACAGCTTCGGCTGTTCGGCCTTCAGCAGGTGCTCCGGCGTCTCCGGCTTGTGCACGTTGTGGCAGCCCAGGCAGCTCACGTCCGCCTTCGCATGCGGCGACCGCTCGAAATTCGGATGAGCTCCGGCATGGCAGCCCAGGCACGTTGCGTCGATCTCCTTCGTGCCCAGCTTGTCGAAGCGCTTAATCTTTGTGACGTCGCCGCCGCCCTCTACGTGGGCCTTGCCGGGTCCGTGGCAGCTCTCGCACGTTACGCCCTTGCCGGCATGTTCGAGGGCGAGACGAGAGTGAGGATTCGTTCCAAATTTCTTGACCACGTCCTCGTGACAAGTGGCACAGGTCTCCTGACCGACAAAATCGGTCGAATCCACTGCCGCCTTCGGTAGGGAAGTTGACGCGGGCTGCTGGCCACCGCCGGCAGCGAGCGCCAGCCTGGTTCCTGCGAACCCGGTCAGTAGCAGAAGACACGCGATGCTCAATAGGAAACGGCGCATGCGTATTCACCTCGCACAGCAAGCAAGGGCGTATTCCGACCCCTGGATTGCTGAAATTAACGCTTATGTACTCGTGGAGAATAGCGGTGTGCCGAATCAGGACACAGTGATGAAAATCACAGGGCGGGGTTACTTCTGATGCAGTGATTTGTATCACTTGCCACAACAAATGAAGAGCAGCGCAGCGACATCGTGCGATGATCCCCGGAGTCGCCTAAGTGCCGCAGAATCCGCGCCACGATTCCGATCGAACCGACCGTGGTGGCCCAGCTGATTCCCTGATCTGGTTATTACCTTGGTGCGGCTTGCCACAATAACTTCAACTGCCCGACGCGCAGCCCCAGCCAGTTTGTTTCGTGAGCGCGCAGCGGTCGCGCGGTGCATAGACCGGCGCTCCCGCCGCCTTTGGCGATTTGTCTGTGTTTCAATATCCCTCTGGGGCGGGAATGCTGCGCGGGCCGAGTGTCTCCTACCAATACCAGGCTTCTTGAACCGCTGACAACTCCGGCACTACAGCCGCTGCGCTTGTCTTCTCCGCAGCGTCGTCCATACCACCCGCGGACCACCGTCCGACCTGATCGATAACCTCGTCGGCCAGAAGATCCAGCGCCGCCTTGACCGGCGCCGTCAGATCCGTCCCCCAGCCGATCGTATGCGGCTGCACCCCGAGGATAACGATTGCCCCAGGCGCATTGCCCATCAAGCGCATCGATCCGATCAGGTCCGAGAATCCCAGCAGGTGCACGCTCTTCGACACGGGCAGATCGGCGATCGCCTCGCCCGAGTAGCGCAGCACCGTCCCCGGTTTGACGCCGGCATCGATCGCATCCAGCGCGAGCAAGTGCGTGAACCCTTCCAGCGGATAGATCAGCTCCAGCCCCAGCGTCCCGCCCTCGATCAGCGGGACCGTCTGCGGAAAGCGCGCATCGGCACGCAGGCGCTGCAGGGCCAGCATGCCGACCGCGTCGTCGGTTCGCATCAGGTTACCCAGTCCCAGAACCGCGATCCTGGGCCTGACAATCCGTTTGGCGTTGCGCGAAGCTGTCATCGATCCCAGTCCCTCGTGCGGTGGATTTTGCGTTTGCTGAACAGGACCTGTGGTTCCAGACGTGCGATCTCCAGCTCCTCGTCGATCGTCTGGTCATCCACAAATTTGTAACCACTGAAGATACTTTCCATCTCCGCATTCCGCTCCGTCATGGCCACCAGTGTCGCGCTGTACACATGGTGGATGAAGAACCCCATGAGGAAGAACATGAACAGGAAATGCACGAAGCGAAGCCACTGAATGTCGATCACTTGCGGGATCCAGCCAACAAAGAACTTCAGCGTGGGCGAGCCCCCCACCGTCGCCAGCAACACCAGCCCCGTGACGCACTCGCAGGCGATCAGGAAGTACACGACGATGTACGTCAGCCCTGCCAGCGTGTTGTGTCCGATCTGCTCGAACGGCTTCTTCTGCTGGAAGGTGTAATACCGGAACATCGCCTTCAGGCTCTTCCACTGGCGCTGCGTCAGCGGCAGAAACTGCCGCCACCGCGCCCAGTGATTGCCGGCAAAGAACCAATAGATGCGCACCAGCAGGGCCCCGATCAGCTCAAAACCCGCCAGCTCATGAATGAACCGCACCGTCCCCATCGTCCACGCGCGTGGACCGGGGAAGATAAGAAACGGGTGGTTCATGTAAAGGCCGGTCCAGGTCAGCACCGTCACTGCCGCCACGATGCCCCAGTGGCTCAGCCGCACCGGCAGCTCCCAGACGTAGACGGGGACGAGGTGTTCCTCGCCCGCCGCCACATGTTTCTTCGGCGCAGGACGAACGAGAGTCGCCATCACTCCCCTCCCGCAAGGCACAGAGCCGCTGGAACCTGAGAGAGCGACGTGGATCCCTCCGGTTCCGATCGAGCTGCGACTTCCCTGCCGTAGCTGCGGCCCTTTCCATCAATCACATGCACAGCGCACGCCAGACACGGATCAAACGAGTGAACCGTGCGCAGCACTTCCAGCGGCCGCTCCGGATCGGCAATCGGCGTGTTCAGCAGTGCCGCCTCGTATGCGCCCCTCTGCCCATGCGCATCCCGCGGACCCGCATTCCATGTCGAAGGCACAATCGCCTGGTAGTTGACGATCTTTTTGTTCTCGATCTCGACCCAGTGTCCCAGAGATCCGCGCGGGGCTTCCTCCAGCCCGAAACCAGCACATGACTTCGGCCAGCTCTCCGGATCCCATTTGTCGCCGTTGTGGATACGCACGTCCCCATGGGCCATGTTGTCGTCGAGCTGTGCGATCCAGTCCGGCAGCTTCTCGACCACGAGATCCGACTCAATCGCCCGTGCTGCAATCCGCCCCAGCGTCGAATACAGCGCGGTCGGCGGAGCATTGAACTTCGCCAGCACGCTGTCCACCGTCTTCTTCACCTGTTCGTTGCCCGAGGCGTATGCGATCAGCGTCCGTGCCAGGGGCCCCACTTCCATCGGCTTGTCGTCATAGCGCGGCGACTTCAGCCACGAGTACTTTGCATCCGTGTCGAGCCGCTCATACGGAGGCTGCGGACCCGAGTACTTCGGATTCGTCTCGCCTTCGCGCGGATGACGGCTCACCTGATCGCCCGCCGCGTATTCATACCAGGAGTGCGTCACGTACTCAGCCACCTTGCCGGGATCCAGAGGATGCACCTTCGACAAATCGCGCCCCAGAATCACGCCCCGCGGATAGAAGAATCCCGCCGGATCGTTGATGCTGCCCGAAGGCAGATCGCCATACGCCATGAAGTTGCCCAAGCCTTCGCCGTAGCCGAACCACTGCTTGTAGAAGCTCGCCACAGCCAGCACATCCGGGATATAAACCTGCTGCACGAATGTTTTGGCGCGAGCCGCAAGCTCATTAAAGAGCGTGATGCGTTCCGGATTAATGACTGCCTCCGGCTCGTTGCCGTCGATTGCGGTCGTCATCCCACCTACCAGATACGTCTGCAGGTGTGGATTTTTACCGCCCAGGACCGCGTGGATGCGAATAAAGTCCCGCTGCATGTCAAGCGCTTCGATGTAATGCGCGACCGCGAGCAGGTTCGCTTCCGGCGGCAGTTGGTAAGCAGGGTGTCCCCAGTCACCGCTGCTAAAGAGGCTCAACTGCCGGCTGGCGACCAGCGCCTTGACGCGGTCCTGGACTCCCTTGAAATACGTTGTGCTCGACTTCGGCCATTCCGAGATCGACTGCGCCAGTTGCGAAGTCTTTGCCGGATCGGCCTTCAAGGCTAAGGTCACATCGACCCAGTCGAGCGCATGAAGATGATAAAAGTGCACCACGTGATCGTGGACGTTCTGCGCGCCCGCGATGATGTTCCGCACCAGCCGCGCGTTGTCGGGAATCTCGATGCCCAGCGCGTTTTCGACCGCTCGTACCGAAGCCAGCGCGTGCACCGTCGTGCAGACTCCGCAAATCCTCTGCGCCCAGATCCACGCCTCGCGCGGATCCCGGCCCCGCAGGATCAGTTCAATGCCGCGGAACATCGTGCCGGAACTCCAGGCATCCGTGACGCGGCCTCCGTTCACCTCCGTCTCAATCCGGAGATGGCCTTCAATGCGTGTGACGGGATCGATAACAACGCGTGCCATGTTAGTTCACCCCCGTCGTAGTCTTTTCGGTCGTTGCTTCAGCCGCCGCGCCACTGCCGTTCGGATGGAAATGATCGCGCACCACATGCCCAACCGCATGCGCCGCCGTCGCTACTGCCACTCCTGACACTACCGTCCAGCCAATCTCCGACGCCGTCACGTCCACTCCAAAGCCCGCCGGCCGCGGCAGCCTCTCGTAGAACGGTGACTTCGTATCCCAGAACCTCGACGAAGCGCATCCGATGCATCCGTGGCCCGACTTCACCGGCCAGCTGGTCGAGTCGTTGAACCGGACCGTCGGGCAGTTGTAGTTCGCCTCCGGTCCCTTGCAGCCCATCTTGAACAGGCACCAGCCCTTGCGATGCCCCTCATCGCCCCACGCCTGTACATATCGCCCGGCGTCATAGTGCGCCCGCCGTTCGCACTGGTCGTGGATCAGCTGCCCATAGGCAAACAGCGGCCGATTGTACCCATCCATCGCCGGCAGCGTCCCGAACGTCAGGTAGTGCACCAGCACCGCCGCCGTGTTCGTCGGATTGTGCGGGCACCCCGGCAGATTCACCACCGTGATTCCCGGCACCGCCTCATGCAGCCCCAGCGCGGCTGTCGGATTCGGATTCGCCCGCGGCAATCCACCATCCCACGCGCACGATCCGATCGCGATGCTCGCTGCTGCGTTGCTGCAAACTTCCTGCGCAATCGAGAGCGCCGTCCGCCCGCCAACCGTGCAGTACACTCCACCATCGGCAGTCGGAATCGATCCCTCGACCACTACGAGGTACTTGCCTTTCTCTTCTTCGACCACGCGCCGCAGCGCGGCTTCCGCATGCTTGCCGTACCCGGCCATGATCGTCTCGTGGTACTCCCACGAGAGCGTCTCCAGCACGACTTCTTCTACCGTCGGGTGGGTCGAGCGCAGCATCGCTTCCGAATTACCCGCGCAGTCCTGAAACTCCAGCCACACCAGCGTGGGTTTGCGTTTCGCGCCCAGTGCCCCGGCAATGGTCTGCCCGTAGCCCTTTGGCAGCGCCAGCGTCGCAGCCATCGTGCCGCAGAATTCCATGAACCGCCTGCGTGAGATGCCACGCCTTCTGCATGTTTCCAGTACCGATTCTTCTGTGGCCATCCGGCCCTCCTGTCTGCTGAGCGAATCCTGGAGAATTGCAGACAGACCGTATCTCTGGGGAAAAACCCTTGTATGTGACTGCCATCACCCGGCGCGCTCCCCGAGGTTACGCACCGTCTTCAGCCATTAAGCAACAGGCATTCACGATTCACGCGTGACTCCTGTCACAAGTCCTGGTGCCTGCTATCACAGCCACATACATAGGTTGGCGGGAGACTCTCCTCCCAGGGAGGTTTTCCAAAATGAAAACCCTCGACGAAACAGTTTCCGGCAAGCGCACCTTTGTGGTTCCCGAAAGAATTCTCGTCGCCACCGACGTGGAAGATCTTGACTACCTTCTGCCCCATGCTCTTTCCCAGGCTCGGGCGTGCGGCAGCACCCTCACCCTGGCTCACGTCATCCCCCCCGGCCAGGTAGTTCCGCTCGACGCCAGCGCCATTCCTTACCTCGACGTCACTGAAATGAAGCGCGAGGCCGAGCAGATCCTGAAGCGCGCGGCCGACAGAGCTCAGTCCACCGGCATCGAGTGCGACATCCTCGTTACCGAGGGCAATCCGCGCGAGCGGATCACTACCGTTGCACGCGAACTCAACGCCGGACGCATCATCGCCGGAACCCATGGCCGGCGCCACCTGAAGAAGCTCCTGCTCGGCTCGGTGGCGCATGAGATTCTCCGCTCCGCCGATGTACCGGTCTGCACCATCGGCCCGCACGCCCACGAGGCCTCTTCTTTCGGCGCACCGCGTCAGATCCTTCACCCTGTGTCGCTGTGCGCCGGTTATGAAGACAGCGCGCGCATGGCCATTGAGATGGCGCAGTTTTACCGCGCCGACATTACACTGCTGCACGTGCTTTCACGCAGCGTCAGAAGCGAGCCCGATGTCGACCGCGTGGTGGAGTGGACCAGGTCCGAGATGCAGAGATCCATTCCCGACGAAACCGCTCCCGGAACCCAAACCACTCTTCAGGTGGAGATTGGCGAGGTGGTGGAGGAAGTACTCAATGTCGCCGCCGAGATGAACGCTGACCTGATCGTCCTCGGCGTTGACTCGAATGTCTCCTTCTGGCCGATCCGCGGCGACGACACGGTCTACAACATCATTGCTCAGGCCAGAGTGCCGGTGCTCAGCATTCGGCACATGCCGGCAACAATGGTGATGTAGCTTTGGGCGACGCCTGCGGGAGAGGCGACGCGCTTACGTCCGGATGCCCACCACCGAAAGCAGCCGCCCCGTCGACCCCTGCTCGGCCCGGTAGGAGAAATAGCGGTTGTTCTGGCAGCGGGTGCAGTCGCCGATGACGGTGATCGAGTCGGAGCGGAGTCCGGCGTCGACAAGCTGCCGCCGGTTGGCCTCCATCAGGTTCAGATGGAGTGATGGACCCAGGTTGCTGTGCCCCGGCGCCCGCGCCGTCAGGAACAGCATCGGGTACTTCTCGCGCACCGGGTCCGTGTCCGACACCTCGTGGAACAGGTCCGCCACGTAGCTGAACTGCGAGCCGAACTCCGTTCGCACTTCCTCGCCGACGGCGTAGCAACAGGCCGCGATGCCCGGCCCGATGGCGGCGACCAGATCCTCAGGCCGCGACCGGAACGCGACTCTCATCTTGCCCACGCCGCTCTCGACGATGCGCTTGACCGTGCCGCGCCAGCCTGCATGGAACGCGGCCACGGCCTTCTTCTTCACGTCGGCCACGAGCACCGGGATGCAGTCCGCCGTCTGGATCGCCAGCAGTACGCCGGGCTGGTTGGTCATGAGTCCATCGCCCTGGCAGGAATCAGCCAGATCGTGCTCGCCTACCGTGAGCACGCTCGACGAGTGGATCTGCTTCAGCGTGACGAGCTTCATCGAAGCCGGCGCGCCGAGCGCTTTGAGAAAACGCCGCCGGTTCTCAAACACGTTGTCGCGGGCGTCCGTCTGCGTGAAGCCGAGGTTGAGTTCTCCGGCTGGCTGACCGGGATGGTACGCTGTCGAGACGCCGCCCGTGCGGGTGCTGAAGCCGTGAATGAGCCAGGGCCAGGTCTCCCATCCCTCCGCGCGCACGATCTCGACCCGCGACTTCGCCACTCGCCGCTGCGGCTGGGGCTGGACCACCTTGTGTTCGGGACTGGCGTCGCGGCGGCGCTCACGGCTCAGCGCCGAACGCGGCGACGATGTCAGTTCGCCTTTGTCGAGCAGTGCGTCGATGGGATCGGGAGAGGCAGTGCGTGGCATCCTGATCCCATTCTAGTGGACTGTCGCAGAGAAAACGTTACCAGCCAAAGGAACAGCAGGTCCCTCGCTCGCCTACCCCATCTTCGATGGGGCCCTACGGCGCTCGCTTCGGGATGACAATCAACGGAATCTCAAAGAAAGAAACCACTAACGCTTTGACCGCGACAGGCAACTAGCTGTGTCAAAGCGCGTGGCGAGCCCGTGCAGTGGAGCTACCACTCGACCAGCTCGACCCTGCGATTCTTCTCGCGTCCGTCGTCGGTGCTGTTGGGCGCTACCGGCGAATAGAGGCCGCAGCCAAAAGAGTCAAGACGGCTCGCCGGAATGCCAAACCTGACGGTCAGTTCTTTCACGACGCTGGCCGCGCGCCTGCGGCTCAGATCGAGGTTGTAGTCTTCCTTGCCCTGGTTATCCGTGTGCCCCACCACATGCAGCTTCAACGCAGGCTCGCTCTTCAGCAGTTTGGCGATCTCCTCGAGGGTCGGCTGCGATTCTGCCTTGACCGAGTCTTTATCGGTGTCGAAGTACAGGCCGTAGAGCGCCACTTTGCCTGAGTCGTGAAGCGCCTGCCGCATGTCGTCGGCGTTCACGAAGACCATCTTCTTCTCCATCTCCTGCGGCGCGACCTGGACGATTTCGGCCAGCGCCTGGGTCTTATGAACCCTGCCCTGCAGACGCTCCGGAATCAAGCCGTCCTTGTAGGCGGTAACGAATACCTCGTAGTAGGTCGGATTCGGATCCGCGCTCTTTCCTATAAGCAGCCGCTCTTCCGCTTCGTTGTAGGCAATGATCTGCGAGATGTCGCTGTCGTCGGCGACCCTGGTGAAGGTCGGGCCAAACCAACCCTGCTGCCCGGCGGCTTTCTCATATAACGTCACGATGCCGAGCCGCTGAAACTCCATCTTGTAGTTGCGGTACAGCTCAGCGGGCGTGCGCCCCTCCGGCGCGAGGTAGGTGTAGTAGCTAACCAGGCCCTCGATGGATTTGCTTTTGGCGTAGACGGCCGGTACGAAGGTCTTCGGCGGACCAAGCGGGAGCAGGTACTCATCGAACTTGGGCTCGCGATAACCGATCAGCTCGCTGCCCTCGTAGCGCTTCATGCCGGCCGGATCTTTCGAGTTCGGCACATCCTGTGCCTTTGCGACAGAAACCGCCGCAAGTCCGATTAGTGTGACTGCGAGACTCATCGCGGCCATCGATGCCGCGCCCCATTTCGATCGCGTTCCGGAACTGCTGCCTATCGTCCTCTGTCGGCTCTGTTGGTCCCTGGCCATGGATATCCCCCTCCATCAATGCAGTGCATAGTACCTGAGGGACCGTTTCAGGAGCACGAGCTTTTGTTTAAGAGCGGATCCTGGGGTTCACAACCATGTAGAGCACGTCTGTGGCGAGGTTCACGAGCACGTAGGTGAGCCCGATGGCGAGGATGCAGCCCTGGAGCAGCGGATAGTCGCGGTTCGAGATGGCCGAGACGGTGAGGCGTCCGATGCCCGGCCAGCTGAAGATCGTCTCGGTGACGATGGCGCCTGCGAGCAGAGCGCCGAACTGCAGTCCGATCAGCGTGAGCACGGGGATCATGGCGTTGCGCAATGCGTGTTTGTAGACGACGGTGCGCTCGGGCAGGCCTTTGGCGCGGGCGGTGCGGATGTAGTCCTGGCCGAGTTCTTCGAGCATCGAGGTACGAACCATGCGGGTGAGGATGGCCGCCAGTGCGCTGCCCATCGTCACCGAGGGCAGGATCAGGTGAGAGAGGTCGCCGGCGCCGGAGACAGGCAGCCAGCCAAGCTTGATGGAAACGAGCAGGATCAGGATGGGACCGAGAGCGAAGGCCGGGAAGGAAAGGCCGAAGAGGCTCACGACGCTGAGAATGTGGTCGCGGGTCTGGCCGCGATGGAGCGCGGCACTGATGCCGGCGGGAACAGCAAGAAGCAGAGCGATGACCAGCGCTGCGGCCGTCAACTCGATGGTGAAGGGATAGCGCGTGAGCACCAGGTGCGTGACCGAGTCATTGAGCCGGATCGAGCGGCCCAGATCCCCGTGCAGGACGCCGCGCCAGTAGCGTGCGTACTGGGTTCGCAGTGGCAGATCGAGGCCGTAGGCGTGGCGCAGCGCCGCAATGTCGGCGGGCCGCGCGCCTTCGCCAAGCATCTGCTCCACCGGATCGCCGGGCACGATGTGGATGAGCAGGAAGACGATGGAGACGACGAGCCAGAGGACGGGCAGCGTGAATCCGAGGCGCATGGCGAGCGAGCGCAGCAGTCGTTTCATCCGGCGGCTTTCTCCGCATCCCGAACCCCGACCGGATCGAGCTGTTCGACGCGCACTTTGCTGATGCGGCGGCCACTCATCTCCACGACTGTTAAACGTCGGCCCTCGAAGTCGAGGCATTCGCCGCCCTTCGGAATTTTGCCCAGACGCGTGAGGATGAATCCGGCCAGGGTTTCGACCCCGCCATCGCGCGGCAGGCGCCAGTTCATCTGGGTTTCGAGGTCGCGGAGGCTTACACTTCCGTCGAGCACCATGGCGCCGGTGGTGGTTGGCAGCGTCGCGCGGGGTGCAAGGTCGAATTCGTCGTCCACTTCGCCGATGAGCTGCTCGATGGCGTCTTCGACGGTGACGAGGCCAACGGTAGTTCCGAACTCGTCGACCACGATCGCGATGTGGCGGCGGCGCAGCTGAAACTCGTGGAGCAGATCGAGAACCGGCTTGGTTTCCGGCACCACCAGGACCTCGCGCATCACCTGCTTCAGCCGCAGCTCGGTCAGCGGCGCGGTGGAGAAGCGCGTGGACGCCGTCGCACGAAAGTGCATCAGGCGGCTGATGTCCTTGGAGTAGACGACGCCAACGATGGCTTCGGGGCCGCGCCCTGGATCGTAGACCGGGATGCGGGAGTGCTGCTCATCGACGATGCGGGCGCTGGCGTCTTCGACGAGCATGTCGGAAGGCAGCGAGAAGATGCGCTGGCGCGGGGTCATGATCTCGCGCGTGACGACTTCGTTGACCTCGACGGCGCGGTGGATCAGAGACTCCTGATACTCGGGCAGCATGCCCATGCGCCGTGCGGCGGTGGCCATCAGCTTGAGCTCTTCCGGCGAATGGACGACGCCTTCGTTGGTGAAAGGCGCGCGGAAGATGCGCAGGACCACGACGGCGGAGCGGTTCATGAGGCGCACGATGGGCCGGGCGAGATGGATGAAGACATCCATGGGACCGGCGACGGCGACGGCGATCTGGTCGGCGCGCTGGAGAGCGAGAGCCTTCGGGACGAGCTCGCCGAGGAGCACGTCGAAGTAGGTGATCAGGGCAAAGGCCACGGGCACCGCGACAAAGTGGGCGTACAGGTGGCCGTGCCGAAGGCCGCTGAGCGGCTGCTCGATGAGGCCGGCGATGGCGGGTTCGCCGAGCCAGCCCAGAGCCAGGCCACAGAGGGTGACGCCCAGCTGGACGGCGGGCAGGAAGTCGCCCATGTTCTCCTGCAACCGGCGAACAATGCGGGCGCCCGGCTTGCGCTCGGAGATGAGCTGTTCGATGCGGGTTTCGCGGACGCTGACGAGGGCGAACTCCGCCGCCACAAAGAAGCCATTCGCCAGGATCAGGATGACGATGGCGACGCCATGGAAGAGGAGGAACTCCGACATTGGCTCCGAGTCTATCGCGTGATGGGTTGAGGTGGGGTTTGCAGTGCGGATGCCATGGATTGCGTCGCGGAGCCGGGGGGCGGGGAGAATGTTGCTTTTTTTCCGGCAGGGGGGTTGGGGCTTGCACTTTGTTTTCAATAACCTGCCGGAATTTGACAAGTTAGTCAACATGCTAAGTGACTGATGCAGAGGCAGATCCGGTGGCAGTTGTGTTTGCTGCATTAGCGGTTGTGAACTGCTGTCTGATTGATTCGAGGGCAGATCGCTGGGGTTGCGAGTGCTGCATAGACGGTTGCGAGTGCTGAATTGACAGTCGTTGGTGTTGCATTGGCGGTTGTGAGTGCTGCATTGAGGGTTGTCAGTGCCGGCAGAATGCGGCCAGCGGGGCGGCGGGCAGGCAGGCTCGACGCGCCTCGGGAAAATCAGCTTCGCGACATGCAGCAGCATCCGCTTACTTCTCTCCTGAATGGAAAAAGCCGCCCATGTGGCGGCCTTCAAAAAAACTTTCCCTCTATTTTCAGAATACCAAGCCGGGTGAATAAACCTGCCAGATTTGTTGGGTGATTTTGGCTGGGAAGCGGTTTGTTTTGTTGGGGCATTACTTTGGTGGGGAGGGTTGGGGCTTGACAGTTTTTTGGGGGACCCGTCTTGACCGTGATTTCGCTTCGCGGCTATGATCGCGGCACCCAAAGCGGCTATGAACTCCGATCGGAGAGGGGTAACCGCATGAAGACCTTGTGGCAGATGGAAGAAGGCCGTCCCGTGTGCCGGTGGTCCAATCCGGGGGAGCGCGTCCGGTACGATCCGTCGTCGATTCAGGAAGACTCGACCGAGGTGTCTGGAAGCTTTTTGCCGCCGGTACCGAACTTCGTGACCCATAGTCTATTGGGGTCGGGAGAGTGGTATGTTCCCTGGAATCTGCGGTGGAACGTGCCGCGGTCGCCGTCGATGTCGTGAAGTGGCTATTGGCTGAGCGGTTCCGGGCCTGCGGGCCCTTCTTTTTTGTTTGCGCGACTCATTTCCCCGGTCTGTTACCGGGGTGCCGCTGAGGCGGCACCGGAGTGGAGAAGAGCCGTTCCGGTCCGCGGGGGGCCAGTTACATCGGGGTGTTCGAACGTTGTGCGCGAACCCCATGCCCCAAAACCAGGGACATGGGGCACGCGGAGATTCTGCAGGTGGACTACATGTTTCCCGCTTCGGTGCTCTTGATGAACGCCGCTACGTTGTCGTGGAGTTGTTTGAGGCACTCGTCCTTCACGTAGACCATGTGGCCGGATTCGTACCAGTCGTACTGGATGTTGCCGGCCAGCTTGCTGGAGATGGGCAGGTGCTTGTCCTCGTACTGGGCGGCGTAGAAGGGCGTCGCGAGGTCGTAGTAGCCGCCGTTGACCAGGACTTTGAGCTTTGGGTTGGTCTTCATGGCGGTGGCCAGGTCGTTGCTGACGTTCATAAGCGGGAAGCCCTGACGCTTGAAGTCCCACATGAAGCCGCCGCTGAAGTCGGCTTCGGGCAGGTAGGTCTGGCCTTCGCCGTACTTGAGCGTCTGGCGGACGTACTGGTTGAAGAGCGCGACATAGGCCGATGAGATGGCCGAGCTCTGCGGATCGTAGTCGGCGGTTTCGCTCAGAGGATTGATGGAGGGACCGGTGAAGCGGGTATCGAGACGGCCGGTGGTGTCGCCGGTGTCGTCCTGAAGGGTCTTCTCGAACTGGCCGCCAGCGATGCGGAGGTCGCCTCGCATGAGGTAGTCGACGGGAAGGCCGGTGTAGTCGTGGAGCTTTTGCGCGATGGCCTGCTTGTCACTCTGGCTGAGGTCGGTGCCTTTGGCGAGAGCCTGAGCGTAGGGGCCCATGGCGAATTCCTCAACCTCGGTCATAAAGGCCTGAAGGTCAGGATGTTCGGCGGGAAGCTTGTGGTGGTAGCGTGCGGTGGCAGCATAGGTGGGCAGAGCGAGCTCGTAGGTGAGATCGATGCCGGGGTTCTGGTGAGCGCCGTCGATGTCGGTGGAGAAGTTGAAGATCTGGGAGAGCAGGATGACGCCATTGAGGTCGATGCTCTCTTCGTTTTCGAGGATGTTGGAGAGGACGGCCGAGCGGGTGGTGCCGTAGCTTTCGCCGAAGATGTACTTGGGCGAGTTCCAGCGGTTGTATTTGGAGAGGAAGCGCTTGATGAAGCGGCCGTAGGCGTGGCCGTCTTCGTCGATGCCCCAGAAGGCTTTGCCGGAGTCTTTGCCGGTGAGGCGGCCGAAGCCGGTGCCGGGCATGTCGATGAAGACGAGGTCGCTGACGTCGAGGAGGGAGTACGCGTTGTCGGCGAGTTTGTAGGGCGCGCCGGGGAGGTGGGTGTCCATCTCGGTGACGACGTGCTTAGGACCGAATGAGCCCATGTGAAGCCAGACGGTGGAGCTGCCGGGGCCGCCGTTGTAGATGAAGGTGATGGGGCGCTGGTCGGCATTGGCATCGCGCTTGAAGTAGGCGACGTAGAACATGCGGGCGAGGGGCGGGGCCTGGCCGGGGTCCTTGGCGGCGGCGACCTGAGCGGCGAGATCGGTATCGGGCTCGGGCTTGCCGTCGGGGCCGAGCTGGGAGTCCTCACCGGTGGAGGAGCCGACGGTGATGGTTCCGGCGACCGCGTTGTAGAGGATGTGCTCACCGCCGGCGTCGAGGGAGCCCTGCGTGGTCGAGTCGTGAAAGGGTGTCTCGGCGGGCTTGTCGGCTGGTTTTTCCTGGGATTTGTCGGCGGGTTTCTGGTCGGCGGGTTTGTCGGGTGCGGCAAAGGTGAGGACAGGCGAAACCGCAAGTGCGGCGATCGCGAGGATCGCCCAAATACGGATGGACTTCAGCATTCACTTCTCTCCTGGGAAACGAAGATGAGAACGGTATTGGGGAAACGGAGATTATAGAGTCCGCTGGCGAAAAACGGTCAAGGATGTGACCGTTGGGCATGTAAAAGGCGACGGCGCTGAGGGTTTGGGGGGCGAGCCGTCGTGGTTCAGTTCAGGTCCATCTCCCAGGTCTGGCCGTTGAGATCTTTGCCGAAGCTGTGGTGGGGTTCTTCGCGAACGAGGTGAAAGCCGGCCTGCTGGTAGATGT